>Ga0209181_10000436_pt1 | contig 77086 bp, 55 predicted proteins | sample MAT05_FD_187208 | JGI IMG/M metagenome (GOLD analysis project Ga0209181, IMG submission 187208) | Freshwater microbial communities from Lake Fryxell liftoff mats and glacier meltwater in Antarctica - MAT-05 (SPAdes) (version 2) | ecosystem: Environmental > Aquatic > Freshwater > Ice > Liftoff... | reverse complement strand
GGAAAGGATACGCCAAAGAAAGAACCCCAGGAATAACAACGCTTTGCATCGGATTAGCCTATTTTAATGCCTTAAAAGAAGGATGGAGTCTGCATAGATTTGTGTCCACACGATAGGTGGTTACAAACGGGAGTTATAATGCCGATACTACTTGAAAATAGTACAATAGTCCCGTTTGAAACAACGGGAGAAATTGGACTATATTGAATGTATAATCGGTAATACTATTCTGCTTTACAAAGCCCCATCGTGGTTACTTATCGGTAGCAAACAATAAATACACAAAATCCCAAAGCCCCATCTGTCCGAAATATTTCGCCCAGATAAACTAACAATAACCCTTTTGGCTGCACTTTTTAACGATACTTGGCCTCTATGAAGAATAGCATATTGCAAAAGAGAATGATTCATATTTGTTCTAAAGTATACCATTTCAATAAGTAGCATCGGTTATTTAATTGCCGTCCCCACTATACTTTCAACGCTATTTGTTGGATGTTATTTGATGTACATGGCGTACTTGCCAACAAATGACTCTTTTTTCTAAGCTTTTCAAGCGTTTTATTATTCAGCTTCACGAGGACGCCATCCATGGGCAATTTATATTTGATATTTTGTGCAATTTGTAATACACCCCAATTAAAAGCAATATTATTGTTCACAAAAATTTTAATAAAACATATACCTTAGCTTTAAACATGAACATTAAAAAAGTACTTGTCTTTATTTTACTATTTACATCAACAATCTGCAATGCCTACAAAACTAGGCTCGACAGCTTACTTGATGTAAACATTAATTACCTAAAAACAGACAGCGTAAAAGTTTATTTACTAAATACTATTGCTTTAGAATACCAAAAAACAAATCCCGAAAAAGGAATAGAATTTGCAGACAAAGCAACTGAGGTAGCACAACAAATTAATTATTCTGCAGGCATAAATACTGCCGAATATGTACGAGGCATCAATAAGTTTGCACAAATAGAATACGTAAAAGTTGCCGAACAATACCAAAAATTAATATTAGAAATTGCCAATGAAAATGTTGGAGTGCAAGGTGTTGATAGTAAAGTAGGAAAGGTACACGTAAACCTATCCGATTACCCAAAGGCATTAAATTATTTGTTCGACGAAAAAAAATACCACGAATCAAGCAACAACAAAAGTGCTATTACCCGCAGTTTTAATGCCATTGGCAATGTGTATTTGCAATTATCAAATTTGCCACTTGCGTTAGAAAATTTTCAGAAAGCAATGCTGATTAATGAAAAAGAAGATGAGAAAACCGCACTTGCAAGCACCTATCAAAATATTGGTAAAGTGTATTTTGAGCTTGAACAAAATAGTAAAGCATCAGAATATTATAATAAATCATTAGCAATAAATTTGCAAAACGCTAGTAAAAATAGGCTTGCCGCTAACTATTTTAATATCGGAAATATTTTTTTGAGGGAACGTAAGTTTACAAAAGCACTTAGCCAATATCAAAGTTCGCTTGCCATTTTATATGGCGATGAAAACCTAAAAGCAAAAGTATTAAACAACCTCGGCAATGTGTATGATGGTTTGAATGAAAATATTATTGCACTAAATTATTTTCAGAAAGCATTGCTTGTTTTTCAAAATTTAGAGAAAGAAAACTCTGAACCAATTAGCAATAATAACAACGCTTTAAGTGCAACTAGTTTGGCGCAACAGCAAAAACAAAAAGCCGATTTTATAATTACTACACTAGATGTAAAATCGGCATTGGCAAAGTGTTACCAAAGTATTGGCAGTATTTATTCTAAAATAAATGATTTAAAAAAAGCCTTTACCTTTTTTAATATCAGCAAAACCTTAGCATCGCAATTACACACAATAAATATAGAAAGCGAAGCATTAAAAAGCTTGAGTTTTGCTTATCAAAAAATAGGAAGATTTGATACAGCTTATGTTTATTTTACCGAATATATTACACTACGCGATAGCATTGTGAGTGATGAAAAACAAAAAGAAATTGCACAAAAAGAAATGCAATTTGCTTTTGACAGAAAGGAAAGTGAGTATAAATTGCAACAACAAATTACCGATGAAAAGCTGAAACAACAAGTGTTGCAGGCCAAGCAACAAGAACAACTTTTATTACTTCGCAAAAAAGAATTTGATTTAATACACAAACAAAAAGAATTGGAACGTTTGGCATATTTAAAAACCCAAGCCGAACTACAAACCGAACAAAGCAAAAACAGCGAAAAAGAAGAAGAATTAAAAAGCGCACACAAAGAACGGCAGCGGCTTAGTGAGTTACAAGCGCAACAAGAAGAACTTACAGAACAGCGTTTGAGTGAACAAAAAACCATTAGAAATTCATTGATTGGCGGTGCAGCATTGTTGCTTATTTTATTGCTTGTGTTGGTAAATAGGTTTAGGCTGAAACAAAAATCAGAATCGGAACTAAACCTTGCGTATAAGGAGCTAAAGCAAACCCAACAACAATTGTTGCAACAAGAAAAATTGGCTTCGTTAGGTGAGCTTACTGCTGGCATTGCACACGAAATAAAAAACCCACTCAACTTTGTAAATAATTTTGCCGAAATATCAGCAAGCCTCATTGATGAGCTTAATGAAACGGATGATGTGGAAGAGCAAAAAGAAATTTTGAATGACATAAAAACCAATCTTCAAAAAATAAACCACCACGGCAAACGCGCCGACAGCATTGTGCAAAACATGCTACAACACAGCCGCACAAATAGTGGCGAAATGGAGTTGGTTGATTTGAATAAATTGGTAAACGAATATGCCGACCTTGCTTTTCATGGTATGCGCGCAACAAATAATTCATTCAATTGTAACATCAATAAAAACTTTGATAGCACATTGCCACCTTGCAAAATTATACAGCAAGACGTAAGCCGTGTAATTTTAAATATACTAAACAATGCTTTTTATGCAGTAAGAGAAAAAGCACAAAAGCCCGAAAACACTAATGGTTACAAGCCAACTGTTGAAATAACAACACATTATGATGCTTCAAATAAAATGGCAATAATAAAATTGCACGACAATGGTTTGGGTATGAGTGAAGCCATAAAACAAAAAATATTTGAACCATTTTTTACCACCAAACCAACAGGGCAAGGCACCGGTTTGGGACTTAGTTTAACGTATGATATTATTACAAAATCGCACGCTGGCAAACTAAATGTAACAAGCCAAGAAGGCGAGTTTACAGAGTTTGAAATTATGTTGCCAGTTTAATAAATAAACTATTTAATCAGTGTTTAAAAATTTCTTTGTACTTACAAGCAACAAAAAATTTGAAGAATAAACTTAATACCGGAACAACCACCGGAATACACACATATTAATATGTGTAAAGTATCAATATTAACGGCACTTTAAACCACTGGAGCAACAACCGGAACAAATCAATAAATTCACAAAAAAAATTGATATGTTTGCGGCATGATAAATAGTTTAGATTTATATGATAATCCAACATCAATGGAGCCGTTATTTCCAGATGACGACAAACGCATATTAGAAAATTTAGCTCTTAGCTTAATAGAAAAAGCATCAAAAATTTCAGGAATATTAAATCCTATTACAAGAAGTGCAATTGCAAATTTGCTTAAACCAATGAATAGTTATTATTCCAATTTAATTGAAGGACATGATACGCACCCAATAGATATTGAAAGGGCTTTAAATAATAATTATGACGACAATAAAGCCAAACGAAATTTGCAATTAGAGGCTTTTGCACACATAAAAGTATATGAAAGTATTGCTATTGAAATGGCTAATGAGCAAAACAAAATTGTACCTACTTCAACTGAATTTTTGAAAGAAATACACGAACGTTTTTACACACACCTTCATCCCGAATTTAAAAAAGTGAAAAGCCGCGAAGGGAAAATAAAAACAATAGTGCCAGGCAAATTAAGGACAGTAGAGGTTGAAGTAGGAAAGCATATTGCCCCAAAAGCCGACAAACTAATTTTATTCACAACTAGATTTGAAGAGTTTTATAGCCCCAAAATTGCAATGAATAATAGTAAAATTAGACGCGTAATTTCAATTGCTGCTTCACACCACAGGTTTGCTTGGATACATCCATTCTTAGACGGAAATGGAAGGGTGGCACGCTTATATTCTGATGCTTTTTTTATGTATGAAAACTTAGACGCTTCGGGCTTGTGGTCAATATCTAGAGGCTTGGCAAGAACCAAAGACGAGTACAAAAGCAAATTAGCAAATGCCGATTTGAAACAATTTGGTAATTATGATGGCAGAGGCAATTTATCAAACAAATACCTTGTGGAGTTTTGCAAATATTTTTTAGAAACCGCAATTGACCAAATAGACTTTATGTACAACTTATTTGATGTGCAAAATATTATAAAACGCATTGAAGCATTTGCAGATTTAATGTTGGTGAAAAATATTTTTAGGGCTGAGGCAAAACAAATTTTAGTTGATGTTTTTGTGAAAGGAAAAATATCAAAAAAAGATGCTGAAAGAATTACAAACACCACCGAAAAAACATTGAAAAAAATAACAGACCCACTGATTGATAATGGACTACTCCGTGCCAAAAAAGAAGGCATTGCTGTGTTTTATTATGCGAAATATCCAATAAAATATTCGCCTATGCTTTTTACTAGCCTATACCCAAAAGACAAAGAAATTGATATGGCTTTGTAGTTGTTTTGCAACCTACTGCTTCACAAATTTAATTTTCTCATTACATACTTGCACAAAACACAAACCTTTGGTATAGCCAGTAATATCAATAGTTAGCGTTGGTGCAATACAATTGTCATGTGATTGTTTGTTATCTTCGCACGTGCAATCGTCAAATACAATTTTCATGTAGTATCGGTATAAGTAAGGTTGTAGAAATGAAGTTGTTTCAAAAAAAATTTCTAAACGTTGAGATTTTGTATAAACGAAAATTCTCGCAGTAGGTTTCCGTATAAAAATAATTAAAAAAGAGGCTGCCTTAATTTTTAAGGCAGCCTCTTTTTATAATAGTCTTGAAATTAAATTCTAAAGTTTATTTTGTTACAACTATTTTATTGAACAAAATGTTGTTTTTAGAATTCGCTTTTATCGTATAAACACCATTACTTAATGTACTAATAATTATTTTTCCATCAGTTGCCATTTTGCCTTGTAGCACTAAATTTCCGGCAATATCCGCAATTTCATAATTGCTATTTACATTGCTATTTTTAATGGTTATTTCATTGTTTGCAGGGTTTGGAAATACCATCAATTTTTGTGCATATTCAATAGCATTAACACCATTAATGGTAACTTCGGCAATATCAGTTCTGCGTATATTCAAAACGGTTTGCATCAAACTTTTTTGGCGTTTGGTAAATGTTATCAAACAACCGTCATCAGAATAATCCATGTAATTCTCGAACATATCATTAAAGTCACCATAATCAATTGTGTCGTTTCCATTAATTTCAATTACATGTTTTTTGCATGTATTGTTAAACAAATTAAGGTTGAATGATTGGTTAATAATTGTTTGCTCAGGGCTTACAAACACTGTGTCTATAATTGCACCCACATTATTATAATAGTAGTTGTTGTAACCTGCCTGCCACACGTAAATGGTATCGGTTGGTATGGTGCCATCTGTATTAGTTGCTCCAACCAAATTATCGAATTTTACTATTACTATTTGGTTCCGCATAGTAGAGTCTGTTAATTGAGTAGCACTGTTATAAAACGTAGTATAAGTTGGAGTAGTTTTATATGAAAAGGTAGCTGGTGTTAGGGGTATTGCAGGGCCTGTGGCTGCAGTAGTTGTAAATTTATTTCCTACATAAGCAGTTCCATTGCATGGCGGGTTTATATCAGTTGAGGCATCTGCATAGGGTGTATCCCAAAAATAATCGTCTCTATCACATGAGCCAGTACCCTGATTATCGCCCCAAATGTGGCGTAAACCTAAATAGTGGCCTACTTCATGAACCGCCGTTCTTCCTTTAGTTGCTAAACCAAAAGCGTTACCCGTGTTACCAACAATTTGGTGTTGTAATACTACGCCTTGCATTTCAGGGTCGTAACCATTGTCTTCCCAATATGGCATTAATTGATTTGGAGGCGTTGCATAGCCTAATAAAATAGTTGGTGTAGCACCCACTAATTGTAACATATTACATGACCATATATTAAGGTAACGGGCAGGGTCCCAAGCGTCTAACCCACCTGTAGCATATTTTTTAACCCCTTCGGCAGCACCGCCTCCGCTAATAGCACTATTAAAACTTTCAATTTGTGTTTGACGATACTCAATACCATTGGTTGGATTACCTTGTGGGTCAACTGTTGCAAGTGCAAAGCGAATACGTGTATCACCCGCAGCAAAAGGTGCAAATTCGGGACGCAAATTTACAAAGTCGGGATTGGTGCCCGAGTAGTCGCGGTTAAGGGCATCTATTTGTTGCTTAATGCGATTGTATTTCAACATTTGACCATTTGAAACCGTAGAATCTGTTTTCCAAAGTACATGGAATACCACCCTTATTGTGTACAACTTATCGGTTTCGTTGTCGCGTTCATTTGGGTTGTTTAATGAGTTAATTAACTCTAAATAATCATTTATTGCCGCTTGTTTATAACCAGGGTAACTATTGCTGTAGTGGTCTATAACATTGTCATAACCACATTTTTGCTGTGCGAAACCTGTACTTAATGTAAGCGCACTTGCCGATAGAAAAAGTAATAATTTATTTTTCATTTTAATTGATATTTTATTGTTGCTTCAAAAGTATATTTGATTTTTAATTTTTTTTTTGATGTGCGCCAAATGGTATAATAAACTTCGTAAATGGTTAATTTTGGCACTTATTTGGTAAATTGTATATTTCAATTTTGGAAAAAATAAGTAAATTCGATTCACAAAATAGTACACGCATGAATAAAAATATAAATGTAACTCGGGTTTTGTTTTTACTTATTTTTTTTAGTAACCTATTAAATATCTATTCACAAACTTGTAAATTTGATATTGATAAAACCGATAAAAATACTGGTGAAATATTGCGTTCTGTTAGGGTTTTGGGTAACAATCTTAATTCTAAAATAATGGGCGACAAAGAATGTTCTATTACGCAAATTGGTTCAAATTATACTTTAGGTTTGGTTTTTACAGTTGCTGAAAACAAGACGGATTCAATATCAATTAACGATTCGATAACAGTTGAGTTTCGACACGGAGTAACAAAAAAAATTAGTCCGCAAAAAACAGTAACACCCGAAAATGTAAATATTAATGGTCAAGCTTATACCAAATACAATTGTAGTTTTCATTTGTCAATTGAATTTTTGCGACAACTAAATAACCAAAGTATTTACGCTTACAAAATGAAATTAGGTAAATCAAACTGCGAAGTAATATTTACAAAATATGCGATGCAAAAAATTTCTGAAGCAGCAGGCTGTATGCTTGCTTTGGGCAAAAAAGAAGAAAAGTAAATAGTTGAAACACCGTTTGTGTAATTACCTAAATTTCAAAAATACAATAATTTTAATGTGGAATTTTGAATACTATGTTTCTTCTATAACTATTTGCGGTAGAAATAAATCGCTTGCCGTTTATAAAATACTAAATACTTTCGCTACCATAAAACCTACCTGTGAAACTTAAAATACTATTTCTATACTTTTTTATTTTTGTGAGCCACGCAATTGCTTACCATTCTTATTTTAGAAATTACAGTGTCGAAAATGGGTTGCCATTTATACAGATAAACACAATTTTTCAGGATAGTCGCGGATATTTATGGATTGGTGGTTATGGCGGACTTAGCAAATTTGATGGGAATGTATTTCAAAATTTTAGCCCTAAAAACGGATTAGTAAATTATAGCGTAACAAGTATTTGCGAAGACGATACACACAAAATGTGGGTGGCTACTATTAATGGTTTGAGCTGCATAACAAAAGACAAATTTACAAACTATACACCCGAAAATGCGACTACTAAAGGGCTTACCAACTATAATATTAATTGTGTTGTGGCACACAAAAAAAATATTTGGATTGCCACAAAACGTGGATTATTTTGTTTTGACTCTCACACTTTCACAAAAATTATTGACACTGATTTCAAAATAAATACACTCAAAATTAGTGATGAAAATGAAATATTATTAGGTACAGATTTAGGTTTATTCTCTTTAGATATTCAAACTAAAAAAATAAATTTCATAAGTAATTGCCCCGAAGTTTCAGCTATTTGTAAACGTGAAAATAATTTTTTGGTAGCAACATTAGGTGGATTATTCCTTTACAAAAAAACAGAAAATATTTTAGAAGAAGTTAAAGATAGCCTTGTACAAAATGTAAAATTGAACACCGTTGTTTGCATTGATAATACAACCTTTATAGCATCGGATAATGGAATAATTAAACAGGTAGGCAACAAATATTTTAGGTATAAAATAAATGAAACTTATAATGCAAATTTAGTAAGTACGCTTTGCGCGGATGATGAAAAAAATTTGTGGCTTGGCACTTATTCAGGCCTTTACCGCTATCGCAGCGACGATTTTATTGCCTATACAAAAGAGGATGGAATAGGCAGTAATTTTATTTTTCAGGTGTTGCGCACAAAAGATAAAAAACTGTTTGTAGCAAGTGGTGGCAATGGTATTTATGTTCAAAACAAAAATGGCTTTGATAATTTAAGTTTAAAAGATGGTTTAATAGACGATTATGTGTGGAGCGCTTGCGCCGATAAACAAGGCAATATTTGGTGTGGCACAAATGAAGGAATCTCGGTTTACGATGGCAAAAATTTTAAATCATACACACAGCGCGATGGTATTTTAAACAACTTTTGCATAACTGTTTATACCGAAAATAATGGAACCATTTGGATAGGAAATAGAGGCGGCGTAACCAAATTTGAAAACAATAAATTTACTACTTACAAAATAAATTCAAGTAATGATTGTGATGTTTCTGTAATATTTAAAACACGCAACAACACCTTATTATTTGGGGCATACCAAGGCGGTTTATTTAAACTAGAAGGCAATAAATTAATTGACTATGGAAAACAAATTGGTATAAAAAGCGAATCGATAATGGCTATTGAAGAAGACAATAAAGGCAATCTATATATTGGCACTTTCGATGGACTTTACATCTACAATAAAAACCAGAAATTAGTAAATTTAAGCACTGATAACGGTTTAAGTTCCGACTTAATTTACCAATTAAAAATAGATGCAAAAGGCAAATATTTATGGATTGGAACTAATCAAAGTCTTAACCGTTTTAACCTAGAAAAATACCACAACAAAGGCGAACAAATAATTTATCAAATCGGGAAAAATGATGGCTTTAGCGGTGTTGAGTGCAACACTGGTGCGGTATTCGTTGAAGGCGACTCTACTATTTGGTTTGGAACAGTTAATGGTTTATACAAATTTAATATCAATGAATTTTATGAAAATATACGCCCTGCAAAAACAGAAATTACTGGTTTAAAAATTAATTATGAAGAAGCGGTATTACTTGATAACGCAAAGTTAGATTATGACAACAACAACATCACATTTTACTATACAGGTATTTGTTACACAAACCCCGAAAAAGTTTTATATACCATAAAATTAGAAGGCTACGACAAAGAATGGCGGCCTGCCTCAAACGTAAGTATAGCCAATTACCCGAACCTCCCACCTGGCAAATATATCTTTAAAGTAAAGAGTTGTAACAATGAAGGCGTTTGGAACAACTCTCCTGCTACTTATAGTTTTCAAATATTTCCACCGTGGTATAAAACATGGCTATTCAGAATTTTAGCATTGCTGTTAATAATCGCTATCACTTATTTATTTTTAAGAAACCGCGCTAATAATATTCGTGAAAACGAACGTACAAAAGTTGAACAAGAAGTTGCTGTTGCCAGCAATGAATTAAAGGCTTTGCGTTCGCAAATGAACCCACATTTTATTTTTAATTCGCTTAATTCTATTCAACATTTTGTTGTTAGCAACGACTCCGAAAAAGCATCAAAATATTTGAATAAATTTTCTAAACTAATTCGTTTAATTCTTTCGCATTCCGAAAAACAATTAATTACCCTTGCCGAAGAAATAGAATTGCTAAACTTATATTTAGAGTTGGAGCAAGTGCGTTTTGAAAGTAAATTTACTTACCAAATTATAGTTGATAAAAACTTGGATGTTGACTTTGTGGATATACCAACTATGCTTGTACAGCCATTTGTAGAGAATGCAATTTTGCACGGATTGGCCCCAAAACAGGGCGGTGGCAAACTCTTAATTTCGTTTACAATACAACTAAATAATATTTTGTGTGTAATAGAAGATGATGGTATTGGCCGTAATGCATCGCAAAATTTAAAGAGCCGCAATACCGAAAACAACCTTTCAATAGCCACAAAAAACACAAGTGAAAGAATTGAATTGCTAAAAAAAATAAATGATAAACAATATTCATTTTATATTTTTGATGTGAACGAAAACGATAAAACTGGAACACGAGTAGAAATAATTTTACCTTATGACGTATGATAAAAGCAATAGTAATTGACGACGAAAAAAACAGCCGCGAACTAATAAAAAATTTAGTAGAAAAGCATTGCAAGCAAGATATAGAAGTGCTTGCATTGGCCGAAAATATTACGGAAGCAGAAAGTTGTATTAGGCTTTTGCAACCCGAATTATTGTTTTTAGATATTGAAATTTCTGGGCAAACGGGTTTTGATTTATTAGCCAAAATACCAGATGTAAAAGTTGATGTTATTTTTATTACAGCCTTTGACCACTATGCACTTAAAGCAATAAAATTTAGTGCCATAGACTATCTTCTAAAACCAATTGATGCGGATGAATTAAAGGCAGCAGTAGAAAAAATAAAAAGCAAAAAACAAGCACCTTCATTAGAACAATTTCAGTTGTTGTTACAAAATTTTAAACAGCCCAATAGTGAGGTTTCAAAAATATCTTTACCAACCATTCATGGACATGAAATTATTTTAATAAAAGATATAATACGTTGCGAATCAGATGACCATTACACAGTTTTTTACTTAATAAACAAACGAAAAATAATGGTTGCCACTACCTTAAAATATTATGAAGATTTATTGCCCACCGATATGTTTTTTAGAACGCACAATTCGCATATAGTAAACGTAGCGCATGTTGCGAGGGTTAGCAAAGAAGGCTATGTGATAATGACTGACGACTCTTCAATCGAAATTTCGCGCCGAAAAAAGGATGCTTTTATGCAACGATTAAATTTATTGTAGTGAAGTAAATTTTCAAATCAGCCAACAACCAAAACACGTTTTTATTGTTTACTAAAACACACGTTATACTGAATTATTATTGTTAAACTTCAAATGCAATTTTACAAAGCACAACCAAACCCAAATAAACAGTTTGCTCCAATGAAATTATATGCAATATATTCGCCTTCAAATAAAAAATCAAACTAAATAACAATGGATAATCACACACAAGAAGGTACACCACCTAACAATGCAAATGGTGAAAGTAAATGCCCTTTTCCACATGCGGCAAAGCAAAGTGCTGGCAATGGCACGCGCAATGTTGATTGGTGGCCCAATCAATTAAAACTTAATATTCTACGTCAAAATTCTGCATTATCGAACCCAATGGGCGATAAATTTAACTATGCCAAAGAGTTTAATTCATTGGATTTGCCAACTCTCAAAAAAGAAATTGTTGAATTAATGACCACTTCGCAAGATTGGTGGCCCGCTGATTATGGACATTACGGGCCATTTTTTATTCGCATGGCTTGGCATAGTGCTGGCACCTATCGCACCAGCGATGGCAGAGGTGGAGCTTGTTCGGGCACATTGCGTTTTGCACCATTAAATAGCTGGCCCGACAATGGTAACCTCGACAAAGCGCGACTATTACTGTGGCCTATAAAACAAAAATATGGCAAGAAAATATCTTGGGCCGATTTGATGATTTTAACCGGCAACTGTGCACTTGAATCAATGGGTTTCAAAACTTTCGGGTTTGGCGGTGGACGCGAAGATTTATGGGAGCCTGAAGAAGACGTATATTGGGGTTCCGAAAAAAAATGGTTAGACGACAACAGGTATTCGGGCGAACGTGAACTGGAACAACCCCTTGCCGCTGTGCAAATGGGTTTAATTTATGTAAATCCCGAAGGTCCCAACGGAACACCAGACCCATTGGCATCGGCACGCGACATACGCGAAACTTTTGCACGCATGGCAATGAATGATGAAGAAACGGTGGCATTAATTGCTGGCGGACATGCTTTTGGTAAAGCACATGGCGCAGCCGACCCTAATAAATATGTAAACGCAGAACCAGCAGGCGCAAGCATTGAAGAGCAAGGTATGGGTTGGAAAAATACGTTTGGCAAAGGCAATGCAGGCGATACCATTACAAGCGGATTAGAAGGTGCATGGTCAAACAATCCAACAAAATGGGACAATACATACTTAGATAATTTATTTGGATATGAATGGGAGCTTACCAAAAGCCCAGCAGGCGCGCAACAATGGCAACCAAAAGCAGGTGCAGGTGCTAATACTGTACCCGATGCACACGACCTTAATAAAAAGCACGCTCCAGTAATGTTTACCGCAGACCTTGCCTTGCGAATGGACCCTGTTTATGAAAAAATAGCTAAACGTTTTCACGAAAATTTTGATGATTTTGCCGATGTGTTTGCAAGGGCATGGTTTAAACTAACGCACCGCGATATGGGGCCAATAGTGCGTTACCTTGGGCCCGAGGTACCTAAAGAAGAACTTGTTTGGCAAGACCCTATTCCAACTGCAACTTACGCAACGATTGATGATAAAGATATTGAAATTCTAAAAAGCAAAATACAAGCGTCAGCATTATCCATATCAGAATTGGTTTCAACAGCTTGGGCCTCAGCATCTACATTTAGAGGTTCCGACAAGCGAGGTGGTGCTAATGGCGGGCGTATTAGGTTATCACCACAAAAATTTTGGCAAGTAAATAACCCAATTCAATTAGATAAAGTATTAGCAGCTCTTGATAAAATACAAACTGAGTTTAATGCCTCAGCAAGTGATGGCAAGCAAGTTTCGATGGCCGATTTAATTGTGTTAGGAGGATGTGTTGGAGTTGAAAAAGCAGCTAAAAATGGAGGACAAAATATTGTAGTGCCATTTACTGCGGGGCGCACCGATGCCTCACAAGCACAAACAGATGTTGAATCATTTGGCGTTTTAGAGCCAAATGCTGACGGGTTCCGTAATTACGCAAAAACAAAATATACTTTTTCGGCTGAGGAGTTGTTGTTAGACAAAGCGCAATTATTAACGCTTACAGCACCCGAAATGGCTGTGCTTGTTGGCGGAATGCGTGTACTAAACACAAATTTCGACCACTCACAACACGGTGTTTTTACCCAAAATAAGGAAACGCTTAGTAACGATTATTTTGTTAACCTGCTTGATTTAAGCACTACCTATACTGCAACCTCGGCACACAAAGACACATTTGAAGGGCGTAACCGCAAAACAAGCGAAATGTGTTGGACAGGTACTCGTGTTGATTTAATATTTGGTTCTAATTCAGAACTTCGTGCTTTGGCAGAAGTGTACGCTAGTGCTGATGCAAAAGAGAAATTTGTATCCGATTTTGTAGCTGCATGGAATAAAGTTATGAACCTTGACCGTTTTGATTTAGCGTAATTATTAGGTGTGAAAAATGAAAAAAGGCTGTCTTTACCAATAAGAAAGCCTTTTTTTAGTTTACGGGGTTGACATTTCACGACAACAAAACTCCATAAATTAGTATGCACCTACAATTCCTTTCTTAATCTAGCAACTGGTATATTAAGCTGTTCGCGGTATTTAGCAACAGTTCGGCGGGCAATGTTGTAGCCTTTTTCCGTTAATATCTCACATAACTTTTCATCGGGCAAAGGGTGTTTTTTCTCCTCGGCATCTATAGCGTCCATCAAAATTCTTTTTACTTCTTTTGATGATACTTCCTCACCACTATCGGTGCTTAAGCTTTCGCTGAACAATGATTTTAAAAGTATAGTACCAAAATTTGTTTGTATATATTTGCTGTTGGCAACCCGCGAAACTGTAGAAATATCTAAATCTACTTTTTCGGCAATGTCTTTCAATATCATTGGGCGCAATTTGGTTTCGTCACCAGTAAGAAAATAATCTTTTTGCTGTAATAATATTTCGTGCATTGTTGCCATTAGTGTGTGCTGTCGTTGTTTTATGGCATCAATAAACCAAGCCGCCGAGTCAATTTTTTGCTTTACAAATGTGAGGGCCTCTTTCTTTTCTTTACTATTAATTTTCGATTTGCTGTACTCGCTTATCATTTCTTTATAGGTGCGGCTAATTTTCAACTCTGGAGCATTACGCCCATTTAAACTTAGTTCTAAATCACCATCAGCGTTGTATAAAATAAAATCGGGCACTACGTGTTGAATAGATTTTTTACCTTCAAAACCAGAATTACCTGGGCGCGGATTAAGGTGTAAAATAGCATTTATGGCTTCCTTTAATTGTGCATCATTAATTGCTAATTTTTCCTTTATTTTCTCATAGTGTTTTTTACTAAACTCATCCATGTGCTTGTCAATAATTTTCTCGGCAAGCTTAAATATTTCGCGGTGTGCAGGTTCCTCTTTTAATTTTCGCATTATCTGCAGCCACAAACACTCTTGCAGGCTTCGCGCACCTATGCCAGCAGGGTCAAACTCTTGTACCATTTCTAATACTTCTGATATTTCTTCTTCTGTTGCAATTACATTTTGCGAAAAAGCCAAATCGTCAACCAGTGCTGATGTTTCGCGGCGCAAGTAACCATCGTCATCAATATTGCCAATTATGGTTTCTGCAATTATGTAATGATGGTCATCTAAAATTCTAATGCCTAATTGTGTAATTAATTGGTCTTGAAAACTAAAGCTGCCGCTGAGTGGAATTTCTTTACGGTCATCATCTTCGCCCGAGTTTTTTACGGCTAATTTATAGGCAGGTATTTCATCGTCGTCAATGTATTGGTCTAAATTAAAATCGTCGCGGCTATTTTCTTTTTGTTCAAACTCTTCTTCTTCGTTATATTCTAAATCTTCAAAATTTTCATTGTCAATTGGCTCTTCCTCTGCGCCTTCTTCAAGTGCGGGATTTATTTCTATTTCTTCTTTTATACGTTGTTCTAATTCAACCGTGGGCACTTGCAACAATTTCATTAATTGAATTTGTTGAGGCGATAATTTTTGTAATAATTTTTGTTGTAGTGATTGCCTAAGCATAGCAGTTATTTGTATTCGTCAAATGTAATTGAATTCTTAATGCGAATCAAGCATAAATTAATTTACACAGCCACATCATATTCGCGCAAAGCACTGTTTAACGACGTTTTTAAATCAGTACTTTCTTTTCGTTTGCCAATTATTAACGCACAAGGCACTTGGTATTCGCCAGCATTAAATTTTTTGGTATATGCACCGGGTATAACAACCGAACGTTCTGGCACATAGCCTTTTGTTTCAATAGGCTTATCGCCTGTTACATCAATAATTTTAGTACTCATTGTAAGCACAACATTTGCACCTAACACAGCCTCTTTTCCAACACGTACGCCTTCAACCACAATACACCGTGAACCAATAAATGCGCCATCTTCAATAATTACTGGCGCAGCTTGCACAGGCTCTAATACTCCGCCAATGCCAACGCCGCCGCTAAGGTGCACGTTTTTACCAATTTGCGCACAACTACCAACCGTTGCCCAAGTATCAACCATAGTACCTTCATCCACGTAAGCACCAATGTTTACATAGCTTGGCATTAATATTACACCTTTCGATAAATAAGCTCCATAGCGCGCAACTGCATTTGGTACAACACGTACGCCCAAATTTTCATAATTATTTTTCAACTTCATTTTATCATGAAACTCAAAAATACCAACTTCTATTGTTTGCATTTTTTGGATTGGAAAGTATAAAATTACAGCCTTTTTAATCCACTCATTTACAAGCCATCCATTATCTGTAGGCTCTGCCACACGGAGCTTTCCTTTGTCTAATAACTCAATAACTTCTCTAATAGTATTCTGCGTTTCAGCATCAGCTAAAAGCGCACGATTGTTCCAAGCTTTTTCTATAGTTTCTTTCATTGTATTATTATTTATTTGGAATATTATTAGTTAAAGTCATTCACTTTATTGTATTCAAATATTCATTTGCTAACAACAAGTCTTGTGGCGTGTCAATAGCAATTGTATCTTCAAAAACCTCATGTAATAAAATGCTAAAATCGTTTTCAAGCCACCTTAACTGTTCCAGTTTCTCCGCTTTTTCTAGGTTGCTTTCGGGCAGTAGTGCAATAGTTGACAATGCTTTATAGGTATAGGCATATAGGCCAATATGTTTAAAAAAATGGGTATCATTCTTCTCAATCGTTTCTCTTACAAATGGAATATTAAATCTACTAAAATAAATTGCTCTATTATGTATTGATTTTACAACCTTTACAATGTTCGAATTTTCAATTTCAGTATCGTTAAGTATTCGTTTACATAAACTCGCAATGTCTGATTTTTCGGATAGCAGTAATTGAGCTAGGCCATCAATATTTTTAGGGTCTATAAATGGTTCATCACCTTGCACATTAATAACTATGTCCTTGTCATTCAAACCAATTTTTTGTGCCACTTCTAAGCAACGTGTAGTACCGTTTATATGGTTTGTGTTAGTAAGTACAACTTCAATGTTTTTGCTTTTACAATGCCCTAAAATTCGTGCATCGTCTGTAGCTACAATTACTTGGTTAAGCAACATTGCTTTTTTGCATTGTGCATACACCCTTTCAATCATTGTTTTATCGCCAATTATTGCAAGGGGTTTGCCTGGCAACCTTGTAGAATGGTATCGGGCAGGAATAATTGCAACAATATTTTTTGACATTACAAATTCGCAATTATTTTTTCTGCAATATCTTGCATTTCGGCAGCAGGCACAACTAATTTTTCTTTGGCAAAATTCATATCACTCACTTTATTCATTGGTATTAAATGTATGTGCGCATGTGGCACTTCTAACCCAATTACCGAAACACCAACTTTTGAGCATTCAATTGCTTTAGAAATTGCTTTAGAAACTTTTTTAGCGAATAAAAATAGACCACTAAATTCGCTATCTGCAATGTCAAATATATTATCCGTTTCCTTTTTAGGTATTACCAATACGTGTCCTTTTACAAGCGGAAAAACATCCAAAAAAGCCAAGTAGTTTTCATCTTCAGCTATTTTATAACACGGTATTTCGCCGTTTACTATTTTAGTAAATATGGTCATTTTTTTATCTTGAAATTTCTAATATTTCAAACTTCATTACCGAACCCGAGGGCACAGTAATTTCGGCAATGTCGCCCAATTTTTTACCTAACAAACCCTTTCCGATTGGCGATTCTACTGATATTTTACCAAGTTTAATATCGGCTTCGTTTTGCGGCACTAATTCATAATTGTAATCTGTTTTGTTCGCGGTATTTCTAATTTTGACTTTAGATAAAATTAAAATTTTAGATGCATCCATTTTGGATTCATCAATTAATTTAGCGTTTCGCATTATACCCTCCACTTGCGATATTTTTAGTTCTAATAAACCCTGTGCTTCTTTGGCTGCATCATATTCTGCATTTTCAGATAAGTCGCCTTTGTCGCGGGCCTCGGCAATTTGATTAGAAATGCTTGGCCTCTCTACTGATACTAATTGATGCAATTCTTCCTTTAATCTTTTTAAACCTTCTTCGGTAAAATATTGTGTTGTCATTACTTATATGTTGTTAGTGATGTATAAAAACAAAAGAATTCCTTTCAGTTAAGAAAGGAATTCTTTTTACAAATATATTTTTTATTTTTTAGAATGCCAAACGCACACCTATTGAATGTGAACCCGAAAATGGATTGGTTGTTCTATAGCAATAATCAACACCAAACCTACTGGCTTTTTCTTCATCTTTAGAAGTTGCGGCTTCAATTGTAAAACCAAAATTCCAACCTGTTAGTGCTGTTGTTCTAACACCTGCCAATGAACTTGTTCCACCTTTTTTGGTTTCAGCGGCGTACCCTACTCGTGCAATAAACATTTTCTTGAAAGAATATTGAGCCCCCAATTGGTAATTATCTTTTGTAAATGAGTTTGATAAAAAGTTACCAGCAAAAGTTATGATATTATCATTATTCTCATTTGATAAATAATAGTCGTAAGCAAAACCAATATTTAATAATGAAGGCAAATCTGTTTTTGATGAACGCTGATTTACAGTTAATAACGTGCCACTCGCCAAAGTTGCTTGTGTTGATAAACCATCTCCATTAAACGTCATTGGTGTACCAACATTTTTTAAGGCAATACCAAATTTTACATTGTTCCTATCTTTTTTATCTTTATTAGAAGCAGTTTGATACTGAATACCAGCATCAATAGCAACACCTCTTGCTGTTAAATTGGCAAGGTTTTCTGAAATTACTTTTACATTAACACCACCAAATATGCTATTTGAAAATTCTTTAGCATAAGACAATCCAATGTTGAGGTTCCTAAAATTATATGTACCCAAACCACCTTCAGGCGACTCTGTGGTAGTTTTGTTAATAGCACCGTAGTTAATTGACATTATACTAAAACCAATTGCATTAGAGCTACCCACTTTTTGACCATAACCAAGTGAGCTTATTCCAATACCTGCACCAGATAACCAGTTGGTTTGTGAAAACATAAACTCAGAGGATTTGATGTGTGCCAAACCAGCTACATTTAAGTATTGAGATTCAATACCAGTAACGCATGAACTGTTAGAACCACCCATCGCCGAACTTCGCGCCCACGGATTAATTAGTAATTGCGAAATACTTGCTTGTCCAGCACGGTCAGGGTTACCCGCCAACGCCGAAGAACAAATAGTAGCTGCAAAAGAACATGCAACCAATGTTTTTTTATAAAAGTTTATCATAATCTAATTTTTTTAATAGTGGGAGGAAATACTATTTCCTCCCAATTAATATTATATTTTTCTTAGAATGCATTCAAATCTATTGGCCTTAAAGCACCAAACCATTTAATTGTTTTCTCCCCAATATTAGGCGCATTAACATGTATAATGTACATACCACTACCAATAGGAATGTTGCTTTGGTTTTTCAAATCCCAATCTAAATAAGTGGCGTCATTGTCTTTATTAATTTGTCTAATTAATGTGCCGCTAACAGTATAAATAGAAACCAAACACTTAATTGGTAAATTAGTAATTTTTACAATGTTATCAATTTGGGTTTGCTCGTAATCTGAATAAGCGTAATAAGGATTTGGCACTACATTTATTAAATTTAAGGCATTTTTAGCCGCACCATTTTGATTTAACAACGTTGCCAAATCTTTTGTACTAAATGAATAACGCGGGTCGTTATTATTAGTAGCGGTTTCTGAAACAGCCGTGTTACTTGGGTCAAAACCAATAAATGTATTTGCTGGTAAAACACCATTTCGGTATTGGTAGTTGTAAGGGTTGCAAGCGAAGAAACGTGCGTAAGGTTTAGTTACACGCAATTTTACAGTTGCAGTGTTTTCTAAAATTTTGCGGTCTTTTGCTAGCAAAGAAAAGCTTGTCCAAATACAGTCTCTCCACACTTGTTTAAGTGTATATAAAGTTGTTGACAGCATTGTTTCTCCTTGGGCAATTAACAATTTATCATGAATATAAACACCACCATCATAATATGGCATGAGGTTAGGAGCAGGGTCGGTAGATGCAGGACCATCAGTAGTAAACGAATTGTGGTTAAATACATATATAAAATGAGCACCACCATATTTATTTCTTCTAAAATCATCTGTGATAACATTTGTTGGATTCCAAATCATATCATTACCATTTTGGTCAACAATATAAGATGATTCGCCAAATGCTACATTTAAGCGTTCGCCCGTTTCAACATTTATAGCATAACCAGGAAACCAACCCATGCCTTCAGCAGCTAAGTAATTGGCGTCTTCAGGGTTTGTTGAAACTGTTGAGTTTTCAGAAACTTTGCCATTCTTATCAACTGATTTATGGCTACGCATTTCGCCTCTTCTTGGCGGACGTGCATATCCTAAAGCGTTTTCATTTAGCACTTGTTCAAACCCTGTTTCTATTACTGGGCAACGAGTCCATTTACTTTTGTCAGCAGTAAACACAACATTAACACTTGCCACATTTTGCAAACGGTTAGCTTGTGGTGACTTATATGCTAAATTAGTTCCTAAAATATTAGTACCGGCATAATTAGAAAAATCATTACCAATGTTAATCATGGGTCCAAATGGCTCTGCAGAAGTTAAGCGGTAAGGAGCCCAGGTGCCACCCAGTACGCCTTCATAAAACTGAAACTCATCCATACTTTCCTTTGCACCATTTATCCAATCATTATAAGTTGCCTCTGGGTAGGGTTTTTCATCAACACTATGTGTACCACTTCTAATCCAATTTGCATATCCATCACCATCTTCATCTTTTACACCAGTTAACCATTGCTGGCCTTCACCACCAAATGTAATTGTAGCATCAATAAACCCATTGTTGTCATCTATTAAACCAGAACCAGGGTCATTAACTTGGTTGGCAGTTATAGATAAGCCAATTTCAGGTAATATTTGTTCGTTTGCAAAATTTATTGCTTGTTCAGAGGTATATACTTTGCTATTTGATTTGTTTACCAACTTCCACTGAGCAAAACGAATTTTATTATCCTCACCATTCAAAACGACACTATCACCATCTATTTCAGCTTTTATTTGCGGTAATATAGTTAATTCAAATTCTCCATTTGGAACATTTAATGGGTCAATAACCTTAATACTTACTGGCCCTTTACCACCTTTATATGATATTCTTCTAACAGGCGCAGCACCAATACTTTTACCAACTATTTCATCAACTGACTCGTCAGTAAGGTCTAAAAAATTACCACCATTCCCTTGTCCTTCCTCTCTTGTAAGTACTGGCCCTGAACCATAAATAGCTTGTGCAATTGTTCCATTTTGTTCGGCAGCAGGTATGTGCGGAATAGCCTGTTTTATTTCAATATTTTTACGGCCTGAGAAAAATGGTTTTTTCTGTGCATCAACTGCTTGGCCGTTTACTAATGTTTGGTAATTATTATAAGCATAAGCCCTAACCAAATAATAGTATTTCTTATAGTTAATTAATTTAGTATTCGGATTGAAGGCGTCTTCTTTGATATTAAATGAATGACGTATTCCTTTATTTTCTCCTGAAACCATAATCGTTGCTTTATCAGCACCTAGCGTGGCGTCAAATACTTTATTTACAAGCACATCTACATTATTCTTAATATCGCATTGTGCAACCAATCTTGCCAACGAAGCATCGTTTAAATTATCAGCAGAAACGGTAGCATTCTTTAATTGAAATATTTGATAGCCTTCAAATTCGTAGTCTAAATCCTCAGGGTTTATAGGGTTTGCAATATCAGGACTAACTTCTTTATATCTTTCTCTATAGTTATTCGAGGTTTTTTCGTTTGATAAAGTAATAATAATTTCTTGGTCAATTTCTTGTATTGTGTAGGTTGGCGCAGTTGGGCCATCAGCTATTTTAAAACAATTGTCAAATAATTGTTGTGCTTTTTTATCAGCATTAATAACTTCGGCAACTGATGCCACAGCACTTGTGTTAGAACGTGCCCAAACGGCTCCTGCTGTTACATAATTAATTGCACCAGGGTTTAATGTAAATGGACCCGCAGATTGCACAGTTCGCAAATCGGCCGCCGCACCCGTTAATTGCCATGAAGGCTGACCAGCAAAGGCAGGGTCGGTATCCCAACTATACATGTAATCTGTAGGCGTGCCACTTGTGCCATTACCACCATAGCATAATGGTGTTCCATCTTTCCATCTACCTCTCAAATAATTATAAATGTGTGTACCGTTATAGGGATTACCTTGTGGTGATGAGTTATTAATAAAAACTATACACTTCTCCATGCCTAATCTTTCATTATCAGTAATTCCATCTCCAAATCCCAAACCATTTTTTGTTTCAGTACTTGGATTGTCCACTCCATCAGGGTCTGCTAATGGTCCTTTAAAAAAGTCGATACCAATTGCTGGAGGGCTAGCACCATAACCGCCATTGGTTCCATCAAATTCATCACTATTGTAAGTAAATGCTACACCACGAGGAACATCGCAGCCTACAAAATCATCGTAAGCGTCTCCTAAGTCGGCATCTACCCAATATCCAAAATATGTGTTTGTAATTTTAAATGATGAACGGTTTATTACCTTATATTGGTAAAAAGTCATATTGTTTACTTCATCACCAGTTTGAAAACCGAATGCTTGACATTGAATTTCTAAACCAATAGGTTGAGCTGATGTTTCTGTATGTATATTACCTTTGTCGTTAATTACCCACCAGATTGTTTGGTCACCGTACAAGTATCCTTCGCAATCGCCCGTTCCACCTGCGCTTGAAAAATTATAATATGGATAATCGCCATCGGCTGGGTTATACTCACCATCAGCGCCATTAGGGCCAGAAGGATTATCGTAAAAAGGAGCCAATTGCTTATCATAACCGCCTGTTACACCTGGTAGTTGGTTACCTGGCCAATCCAATATTCCAGGACTAGGGTTTTGGTATTCGCCGGCTGCTGGAACAGTTGAGTTGTCATCTCTGAATTTTTCAACCTCTGCGCGTGTAATTTTCCAGTGTCTATCATATTTATCACAGATAGCTTTTGAAGAAGGGCTTTGGATTGTATCTAATGGGCCTGGCCAAAAATCATTACCTGTTTGACGATATGTTTGTGCAGCCACTTTCAATTGACCACCAGCATCAATACCTCCTATCCAAAGACTACTTGCAAATAATGCAAATTTATTTGAGCCTTTAGGAATTTCATACCTTGCCACAGCAAGTCCTTGGTCCCACCACATGTCGCCACCACCTAAAATACGGGCACGCACATTGTTGATGTCTAAATCAATTTGGCTTGAGGCTGCTAAGCAATCGCTACTTGTAATAGCATTATTACCTGCACTTCTAAAAGTGTTAGGATACTCTTTTGCATTGCTCTTGAGCAAGAAAACAGTACACACTGCAGTAAGTAAAAACTTAGTGCCCTGTTTAAAGTTGTTTGTTGTTCTCATTTAATTAATGTTTTTATAGTTAATAAATTAAAAGTCTAATGTTGCACCTACCCTAATTCTGCGTGGTAAACTATAGTTACGTGGGTCGTTGATTTTTAAGCCGTAATAATCAATATAAGATTGAGGGTTGGTTTGTGTTTGAATATCATTAAATGACCTATAGCTAGATAAATAACCATCGTCATTAGGATTACCTGTATATTTATAAACTTCAATAATGTTTTGTGAATTCAATAGGTTTAATACTTGCAAGTAAATATTTAAGTTAGCAGTTTTTCTGTTTTCTGAGTCTTTGCGCCCAAAATTAAGTGTTATACTGCGGTCAGCGCGCAAATCAACACGGAAGCTTGAAGGCAAACGAGAGCCATTTAAGCTTCCGTCAATATTATTTGAACCACTTCCACCACCGATATCACCCTCTCTAGAAATATTACGGTTTTTAGTGTATGGTGTACCTGAGCCACCACGGAAAGTCATATTTGCTCCTGTATTTTCGAAGAATTTTGTACCAAACCAACGCGGACCATTATAATCTGCACCACCTTTAAAACGATAGTCAATATTTGTAACTAAGGTGTGACGTTGGTCAATATCAATTGGTGTAACACTTCTTAAATTAGGTTGATTTGAGTTTATTAAACTTAAAGCATCAGTTGAACTTGAACCAGTACCTTCAGCAAATTGTAAGGTATAGTTTACGGTTAACTGAATATTTTTAGTTCTGCGCAAATCATATTTGAATTGTAAGCCTTTAACAGTTCCAAAATCCACGTTTCCATAAGTTAAATATGAAATAGGGTAAGCATAGGCAATGCGCACAACATTTATCATATTTTTCATTTCACGGTAAAATGCTGTAACAGTAATAGCTGAGTTTTGTGACTCATTTAATACTTGTGCATAACCCAATTCGTAGTCAATATTTTTCTCTGGTTTTAAGTTTGGGTTATTAATAGGCAATTGATTGTTGCTTGATAAAAAATAGTAGTCAGATGGGTCAACTCTTAAACGTGCTGGAGGACGCTGTGTTAGTACATCATAATGCGCAAAAAAATTGGCTTGGTCTGATATTGGGAAAGAGAAGGCGATACGCGGCATTGCATTAACCTGTGCTTTGTATTTGCGGAAACTGCGGTCAGCTTCAAATCTATTGCTACGTATGTTATTAACACCATTTCCTAAAATTGGTTTTACTGTACCACCAGTTAAATCAGCAATATCTTTAGGGTCGGCAAGCGGATTACCTTCTTTGTCAAACCATTTGTTAGTTGTGATATTTCTATAACCATAAATACTTGAAACGTTAGAATAAATTGTATCATTTGCGTAAACTACATAATTTTGACCGTCATTAGCTATAAAGTCAGGATGCTTAACATCTGTATTATTTTTGAATTTTGTAATTTCAGCAGCCTTTTTTGTTTCAAAAAATACATATTGGTCTTTCAAAACACTTTGGTGTGCATCAAAAATATCTACACGCACGCCAACATTGAATTTTAAATCTCTAAAATCGAAATTGTCTTGTAAATAACCTGCTATATAAATTGGTTTGAATGCCCCAATAGAACGTGTGTAATTGCCTTTTGCATCTTTCTTTGACCAATAGTCGCCAAATTCTACTTTTGCATCTTTGCCTTTTAATTTGTTACCATAAACATCGAAACCACCATAGCCATTGCTTAATAAATTTTCCGCATCAGTACCACCGCCTAACAAGTTATCAGCAGAAAACTGGGTAATTTTTAATTGGTCTTTGTCCCAACTATCAGTTTGAACAAATACAGAATCAGCAACACCCAACTCTTCTCTTATATTTTTTGCAAAACCAGTAGCAGGTTCAATTCTTCGGCTATAGTATATAATGTCAACATCTCCTTTGTAAATGTAGCGCTTGGTTGAATCAAGTGAACTAATATTATTGTTCGCAAGTAATCTTGCACGCTTCCATAATTCTGTAGGTTTAAAATTATAATATGAATCGTTTCGTTGTTCATACTCAAAGCCCAATTGAATGGCGTGGCTTTTAATATCGGCATTAAAACTACCAGTTAACCTAAACTGTGTATTTTGTGTGTGTTGATAGTTGTCCATGACTAATCCGGAATTATACCAAGTGTTGTAAACCCGCATATTTGGGTTTTGGTCGGATGCTCCACCATTTAAAAATGCGCCATTCGCACTAATAGCATCTAATGAATTATAGAATCCAGCCGCACCGCGCTCTTTTACCAATCTAAAATACTCTTGTGTGTATCTAGAAGCAATTGGGTTAGTAATTGTGTCGGCAACAAAATCAACCAGAGTATCATTATCATGGCTTGTTAGAGCATAGTAGCCAGGTACAAAAGTTCCATCAGGTGATAGCGAAGGATTTACAAATCCATAAGCATCAGTTTTTGAAACATTAAATTTTCCTATGTAACCATAGTCTTGAAAATTACTACCATGCTTTTCGTCTTCACGCACATTGTTAACATGTGTATAGCCAACTTGAATTTGGTAAAAAGCATTTTTAATGTTAGAGGCTGTTTTGTCATCTTTGCTTTGTGTGCCAAATTTTTGACGAACACGTCCCCAAACCCTCCAGGTTTCGTCGCGGTTGTACTGATTTGCACGAGAATTCAACAATGAGTTATTACGGTTTTCAAATAATGTACCCGAGTGGTATCTGTTTAAAATATAATTACCGCCAGCAGTTATATTTAAATTTTCAGTTGGGGCAAAATCTAACTTTGCATTTAATGAAATTAAATTAGTTCTAACATTTTCGCGGTAAGGTATTAGCTCAAAATCTTTTTGGGTAAGGTAATCGGCCTTTTTAATAACATTTGCATTATCATCTAAAAATATAGGATATCTATCAAGGCTATCTTGAACATCTTTTTTTAATTTGTAGTTACCAATATAAGAAGGTGATTTATCTTTATCAGTGCTAAACTCACCACCAACAAAGAAACCTAATATTGGTTTTTTCTCATCGGTATCTTTGTCTTTTTTAAAAAGAATAGGCCCACCAGCATTAAAGTTAATATAGTTATATCCAAATTTATCTAAACCTTGAGAAGTGATGGCTTCAATACCTCCAAAATAGTTAGGACCTGGGCCACGGGTTGTAATATTTATAACACCACTTGTGGCATCACCAAACTCAGCCGGCACACCACTAATAATAACTGTAATTTGCTCAATAGAACTTTGAGATACGCCTGCAGAACCAACTACACGTTGCCCATCAATAAAAGTTTTTGTAGAACTTTCGCCTGATGCATTGCCCGCACGCGTTTCATTGCTACGCCCACCACGAACACTAATAGCTTTGCCATCATCTTTTTGGAATACACCACCAGCTTGCGATACTACTGCACCAACTTCACGGTTAGGCATTTTCATATAATCAGCACGCCCAACAGTTTGTGAGTTTACGGTTTTATTACGGTCAACCAATGGTACTACGTATTCAGTTTTTACAAACTCTTTTCTAATGATAACAGATGCCTCCATCTTTATATCCAAGTAGGTGGTTTTACCTTCTTGTACAATTACATTATTAATCTGTATTGGTAAATAACCAAGGTATGTAGCTTGTACAGTATATGTTCCTGGGTTTAGTGGTTTTATAGTAAGTTCACCATTAATATCGGCAGTACCTGAACCTTGAGGTACATTCTTTATTAAAACTGCAACACCTACAAAAGGAATTGTTTCGTTTGTAGCCCCATCAAGAACAGTGGCTTTAATTGCTGTGGTTTGCGCATAAAGGTTAATGCCAGTAAGGATTACAAGAGTAATGGTTAGGTAAAGATTTCTTAACATATTGTATAAATTAGAGGTTAATTATGGTTAATCAAAGTGCGCTAATATATAAATAAATAAAATTGACGTGCAAGTTTTAAATTTATATTACCCTATTGTTTAGACGGAGCATGTTATTCGCCTAATTAATTTGATAATTTTTTCTACTATTGAATTGTACATTTTAATATTATTATTGTTTTAGAATCTGTTTTTTGATACTGTAAAGTAGGGGAAAATAAATTTATTTTAAAATAACAAGTACCGCCGATGGTAACAAAAAGTTCGTAGATGGTTAAAATTGACAAAAAATTGGTAATTAATGAATGTTTTATTGTGCTTTGGTAATTGCACTAATGTCTTTAATCCTGCTTTTAATAAACCCTTTAACAACATAAAATTAAATTTGACTATTCAGAAATTCTACTTAGGTTTGATAAAATTTTATTGTCATGAAATCATTATTACCTTTTGCCTTGTTACTTGTTTGTTTGAGCATTGCTAATGCCCAAGAAAAAAAGCCCTACAATGAAAAGCAAAATATAAAAGTAGATACAAATCAAGAACCTTTTTACCCGAAAGGAGATGCTGTATTATATGAATTTGTTAATAGCTCAATTACATATAGTGATGATTTGAAAAGTAAAAATTTTACTGGTACTGTTTCATTAAGTTTTGATGTGAAAGCAGATAGTTCAATTGTAAACGCGCTTATTATACAAGGTGTGGACCCTGCTATTGATGAGCAATTAAAGAAAATGGTTGAAAAGTTAAGGTTTGCACCAGCCATTCAAAATGGGTTTAAAATGAAAATGAATGTGATGATGAATTTCCCTGTTCAAGCGCACTAGAAAATACATAATGTTTTGCTTGTAATACACATGCAATTTTTAAAACCAACATTGTTTTCTGCAACTTACCACGAATATCCTCTTCTAAAATCCGCTAAAACTGTTGTTTTATCGGGCATTTTGCTATGTTCTTATAATTCTAGTTTATTTAATCGACTAATTACAATCAAATAGCTACAAAGAATAATTGTTTAACAAACAAAATTGTATTATTGCCACATGAATAACCCACAAATAAAAGCACTCTATGTTTTATTGTTGTGGCTATTTGTATTTTATCCAAAAATAAATTTTGGCCAGGGTTACAGATTAAAATCGGCACGACAACATTTTGCCGTTGGCAATTATTCAGTGGCTTCCGAATACTACAAAACCCTTTTAGAAAAAGAGCCCGAAAACGTTTACTACCTTAATAAGTTAGCGGAATGCTATAAGGAATTAGCCGAATACAGAAAGGCTGAAGAAACATTTTCTAAAGTTTTGAAAGGAGAAAACTTGCCCGATGATTACTATTTGCATTTTGCTCAAGTGCTTGCAAACAATAAGAAATATAGGCAAAGCAAAGCAATGTATGAAGTATATGCCAAACTTAAAAAAGATGTTTTAGCAGAGTTAATAGCCACAAAATATGATAACGTGGAGGAGTTTTATGCCAACAGTAATAAATTTAAAATAGGTATAACATCTATCAACTCTTCACTGTCCGACTTTTCGCCGATGTTTTATAACCAAGGTTTAGTTTTTATTTCGAACCGCCGCCCACCATTGCTTAATACTGGTATTGATGCGCGAGACGATACGCCTTATTTGGATTATTATTTCGTACGCGATACATCGCGAATTTACATTGAAGCAATTAGAAATAGCAATAGTTGGAATATTGTAAACACTGCTACTACCTACTCAAACGATGACTTAACAAAAGAAACATCAAACGATAGCAAAACATTAGGTGGTATTAAAAATGTTTTTGATGATACTACTCAATTTTCAAAATGCTTGGTACACACCCCCGCACCCCCCTTTAGCAGCGCACTTAATACGCAATATCATGAAGGCCCAATGTCGTTTACCCCAAATTTTGATACAATATATTTTACGCGTAATACCGAGCCGCCTTCAAAAAGTGGACTTGGAAAAAAGAAAAGTTCGCAACTAAAGATTTATTGGGCAACAATCAACCACAATAAGTGGACTGAAATGGGCGAATTTCCTTTTAATACAAATGATTTTTCGTGCGGGCATCCAGCAATGACGCCCGACGGAAAATCAATTTATTTTGTTTCAAACATGGCAGGTGGTTTTGGAGGCACCGATATTTACCGCACCGATTTTGAAAATGGGCATTGGCTTGTACCACGCAATTTAGGAGACAATATTAATACCAATGGCAATGAAATGTTCCCTTACATTGACCAAGCAGGGAGTTTATTCTTTGCATCAGACGGGCATCCTGGGCTTGGAGGTTTAGATGTTTTTCAAACTGAAATTTCTAGCGACTATTCTTTACCCGTAAAAAATTTAGGCAACCCAATTAATTCATCTTATGATGATTTTGGTTTGATATATGACAATCAGCATAGTCAAGGATATTTTAGTAGTAACCGAATGCGCGGCGTTTACGACGATGACATTTATCATTTTTCATATTCAAGCAATGAACAAAGTGTAATTGTGCGTGGTAATATTTATGAAGATGGTACACGCAATGGCATAAATAAGGCTGTAGTTTATTTAAAAAATGGTAGTGAAGTTGATAGTAGTTTAACTGATATAAACGGTTACTATATTTTCCCAATAGAAACTGGCAAACAATATTTGATAAGTGCAGTACGCAAAGGATACTCAGAAAGCGAAATTATGGTTTCTACCCTTAATATGAAACGTGGTTTACTGCAAACAATTATAGTAGATACAAGTCTTTATTTAGTAAAGAAACCAATAGAAGAACAATTATCGGAATTTGATGATTATGAATTTAAAAATGCATTAAATAATGTAGCTGCAATAAAAGCCATGTGCGATACTTTGGGAAATGAATTTCATATCGGAAATATTTATTTCGACATAAATAAATATTTCGTTAGAACCGTTGACCAACCTGAACTAACAAAGGTTGTGAAGTTGCTTAAAAAGTATAAAACGGCTCAGCTTTTAATATCGGCACATACCGATACCAAAAATGCTTCGGACTATAATATTTTACTATCTAAAAAACGTGCACTTACACTTTATTATTCGCTTATTTCGAGGGGTATTCGCAAAGAAAGAATTAACTATGAATTTAGAAACGAAACAATGGGTAATATAGATGAAGGTTCGCCAGACAAGAATCAATATAGCCGAAGGGCAGAATTTTATATAATATTAAATGGCATTAATGTTACCAAATCGTGCCACTTGGTGCCAGGGCCCGAAACTCCCATTCCGCAGCAAACTAGTACGGGCAAAAAAGAACCTAAAGAGAAGTAGAAACTATTAAACTTTCAATATAGTTTTTAGGATAATTATTGTGTTTTAGTTGCTCCCAATTATTCTATTGTCATGCTACAAAACAACCTAGAGTTTCAAAAAACTACCATGTAACGCACTTAAGCCATCAATTGGAATTACCTTTTGAAAATTTGCAAACCTTGTTTGTTTTAGGTGTAAATATTTTGATTTGCAACACAAAATTTAAAAAATACCACCATCACCAAATACCAAAGTACTAAAGCCAATATGAGGATATGCAATAAATTTATTGCCTAATTCATTGGCTGTGTGACGCAACATTAAACCAACACTTAAGCATGTATTGTTAGTTTTATTAATTGCAAAAATTGCATTTGTAAATAATAATAACTGTTTTGTTTGCAAGCCTTGTCCAACAAAGCTGCCGTTATCGTCTTTTCTAATAACTCTTAAAGCGTATGATTCATTAATGTTTTGTCCATAACTTACTCCTCCTTTATCGTAGCCAATTAATGCATAACTAATTGTTGCATTTATCTGCATATAATTTAAGCTTTTATATTTTATCATTGCCAACACTTCATAAAAATTAGCCCCAAAGGGATGCGCCAATGGCATATTAAAATTAGAATAATTTTGTAAGGCATTACCATGCGAATACACATAAGGACGCACATAATTTACTTCGGCTAAAAAATTAAAATGATGCTTGCCAAACGTTTTATATCCTTTTACACCAAGCTGCACACCCTGCTTATTGTCAATCCAACCTTTGCGTTCGCGAACACGGCTTACATAAAATTCATCTAAAACAAATTGCGCATAAATTGTAATATTGGGTTTGTAGTTAAACTTCAAATTTCCGCCCAAAATAGCATTGTCCGATGAGCCTAATGAATATTCAACGGGTCTATAAAAAATAAAAGGATTTAAGTAATTAATATCATAACCAAATCCTTTTTGCTTTCGACTTTGAAATATAATGGCTTCATAAAAAGAAAGCTCCAATTTTTTAAATACTTGCCATTTAAAATAGTGCATAGAAGCGTATTTATAGTTGTAATTATTGAAATTACCGTTACTCAAACGTATGTCGTATAAATTGCTAAAAATGGCGGTATATTTGAATTTCCAAATGTTAGCATCAATTTTTAAATGCGGGTAGTTGTTTGCATTGTTACTCAACAGTAAACTTCTGTAACCATCTCCAAGAAAATTTTTAGCATTGGCAAACGAAAATACTAAGTACTTGCCTGCCTTATAAGACAGGCTGAAACTATTGTTCCAATAATAAAAATGATTGTTTGCCAACCCGTGTGCATAACCTGCAAAAGGTACCATATTGGTTTTTGTAATTACACTATCATAATATGAATTGAATGTTGCATTACTTTGAAATACTGCTGCGCTAAAAACTATTTTGTTTTTATAATTCAAATTTAATTTTGCGCCAATACCCAATTCATTTGCCATTGCTTTTTTGTAGGTATCATATCCAATTTCTGTTTTAAATATTGGGCTTAGCAATGCCTGAAATGTTGGCTCTTTTTGAAATTGTTCGCCATCAGTAATCCTACCTGTACCAATATTAATGGTTTTGTTCCTCAGTTTATCGAAAAAAACATTTGGCTTTTTTATCGAATCTTGAATAGAAAATATATTGGTTTCGGTTCCTTTTCTATCAAAAAAAATTGGGTTGCTAAAATTGTTTTGCGCAATGCAAAAACCACTTAAAAATAATACAAAAAGTATAGTAAAACGTAAAATTATATGCATAGATACCATCAATTAAAATTAATTCTAATTGTAGAAATCAATTTTTTGTAAACCTAAAAAAATCTTTTAAAGCACAACCGTTTTTGTGTTGATTTACTGAACTAAAAAAACTTTATTTTACCATGTCTATTGCGAGAGTTAGTAGCTGCAATTAAATTAATACAATTCGCAACAAATATAATTTGGCGGTTTTAAAGAAAATTTTTCACCAAACTCTACAAACATGCAATCAGCAAAATTGAAAGTAACGTTTTTAAAAACTTAAGAACTATAGATTAACAAGGCGTAAAACATTCTCTACATCATTACCAAAAAATATTCATATTTGCAGTTCAAAAATTCAAAATTATGGGTATAGGTGTTGTAATTTTTATGCTGCTTATTGTTGCTGCATTGTTTTTGTCGTTTGTAACTATTCAGCAAGGTACAATAGGCGTTATTACTGTGTTTGGCAAGTACCGCCGCATTATTACGCCAGGTTTAAATTTCAAAATTCCGTTTATAGAAACAATTGCAAAGCGTATTGCTATTCAAAATAAATCGGTTGAATTAGAGTTTCAAGCAACTACTATTGACCAAGCCAATGTGTATTTTAAAGCCATGCTTTTGTATGCAGTGCTTAATCAAAATGAAGAAACAATAAAAAATGTAGCCTTTAAATTTTTTGACGAACGTAATTTAATGCAAGCACTTATTCGCACGGTAGAAGGCAGTATCAGGGGTTTTGTAGCCACCAAAAAACAAAGTGAAGTATTATCGCTTAGGCGCGAAATTGTTGAAGATGTAAAAGAACAAATTGACTTAACGCTTGAAGGCTGGGGCTACCACCTTATAGATTTGCAATTAAACGACATTACTTTTGATGAGGCTATTATGCGAAGTATGGCGCAAGTAGTAGCAAGTAACAACCTAAAAGCTGCCGCCGAAAACGAAGGACAAGCATTGTTAATTACCAAAACTAAAGCTGCCGAAGCCGAAGGTAATGCCATAAAAATTGCTGCCGAAGCCGAACGCCAAGCCGCACAATTGCGTGGGCAAGGCGTTGCGTTGTTTAGAGAAGAAGTGGCCAAAGGTATGAGCCAAGCTGCAAAAGAAATGCAATCGGCAGACTTAGATACATCAGTAATTTTATTCTCGATGTGGACAGAAGCAATCAAACATTTTTCGGAAAACAGCAAAGGCAATACAATATTTTTGGATGGCAGCCCTGATAGTATGCAACGTACCATGAAACAAATGATGTCGATAAACGGAAACAAAGAAAATTCATAAAATAAAATTTTATAGCAAGCAAAATAGAGATGAACACAATTGATAACTTAAATTTTAAGGGTAAACGCGCAATTATTAGAGTAGACTTTAATGTACCTTTAGACGCTGAATTTAACATAACCGACGACACCCGAATTAGGGCTACAATACCTACCATTGTTAAAATTTTGGATGATGGTGGTAGTGTTATTTTAATGTCGCATTTGGGCAGACCCAAAGATGGCCCAAATGAAAAATATTCATTAAAACATATTTTAAATCACCTTTCAAAATTGCTTAGTAAACCAGTTTTGTTTGCCGATGATTGTATTGGTGACGATGCAAAACACAAAGCGCATAACTTGAAAGAAGGCGAAGTTTTATTGTTAGAGAATTTACGTTTTTACAAAGAAGAAGAAAAAGGCGATGTTGAATTTGCGAAAAAATTAGCCGCTTATGCAGATGTTTATGTGAATGATGCTTTTGGTACTGCACACCGTGCACACGCCTCAACAGCGGTTATTGCACAGTTTTTTAACCATGCAAAATATTTTGGATATGTAATGGCTGCCGAGGTTGCAAGTGCTACCAAAGTAATGAACAATGCACAAAAACCATTTGTAGCAATTATGGGCGGCTCCAAAGTATCGGACAAAATATTAATAATTGAAAATTTATTGGAACGTGCCGATACCATTATTATTGGCGGTGGCATGGCATACACTTTTTTTAAAGCGTTAGGTAACGACATTGGTACATCTATTTGCGAAAATGATAAGCTAGATGTGGCAATGGATGTACTTAGAAAAGCCGAAGAAAAAGGCGTAGAAATATTGTTGCCTCTCGACAATATTGTATCAGATGAATTTGGCGAAGAAGGCAATATTTTAGAGGTAAACGGTGAGGGTATTCCTGAGGGTTGGATGGGATTAGATATAGGTATAGAATCTCAAAAGGCATTTACTGAGGAAATTATAAAAGCAAAAACTATTTTATGGAATGGTCCAATGGGCGTGTTTGAAATGGAGTCATTTTCGGGTGGCACAAAAGCCGTTGCTATGGCTTGCGCCGAAGCTACTAAAAATGGCGCATACACGCTTATTGGTGGTGGCGATTCGGTGGCTGCAATCAATAAATATCATTTGGCAGATAAAGTAAGTTATGTTTCAACTGGCGGCGGTGCATTGTTAGAATTTATTGAAGGAAAAGAATTGCCTGGCATAAAAGCAATTACTGATTAATTAAAGATTTACATTTGACTATTAAAGAGGCAAAAAATGGATACAACAAGACAAAATAAAATAGCACGTTTGCTACAAAAAGAATTAGCGGAGGTTTTTCAACGCGACGCATTTATTATGTATGAAAAATCATTAATTACAGTAACCACAGTGCGTGTAAGCCCCGATTTATCGGTTGCAAAGGTCTATCTAAGTATTTTTGTACCTAACAATGGCGATAAAAATGCAGTGTTCCAACTAATAAAAGAAAATACAAAAGATACCCGCCATAAAGTAGCCGAACGCATTAGGCACCAAACGCGTGTAACACCCAATTTCAGTTGGTTTTTAGATGATTCATTAGACTATGCGTTGCGCATTGATGAATTATTGAAATAACATTAGTACCCCAATTTGACTGAAAACCTTTTAGAATAGAGGCATTCAAGCAATGTCATATAATTTGGCAAAGCAAATATTTCATTAAATGGCAGTTGATTACTTAGCTATTTTTTCGCAATTTCAAGACCATTAATTAATTGAGAAAATACGATATAGGGTCTAGTACAAGTTTGGCTGATAAAAAGTATGCATGCTACCAATAATCCCAGATTGTACATTCAATATAATTCAATTTCGCCCGTTGTTTCAAACGGGACTATTGTACTATTTACATGTAGTATCGGCATTAACAGTTCTAAAATTATAAAATAATTTGGACTATTTTATAACTAGAATTAGTATTTGGTGCAAAGGGTATATTGGTTGTTGGTTAATAATCAAATTACCTATTAACGGAATATTTTTACTTGGTAAGCAATCCAATTATTTACACCTTCCCTGTTATCCAATAACTTAAATAACCAATCCATTCATGCAATAAAATATTCCAATAATTAAATGCGGCGAAGTTGGGTATTAGCAATTCATCTAATTGTATTTTTTGTTCGCCACTGCTTCCATCAACACTGTAAATATCTACTGCCATATTTTGTTTTTTAAAACATGCCAAAGCCCTTTTGGCGTGGTATCCCGATGTAATAAGAAGTAATTTTTCTTTGCTGTTGAACAACTTTTTTTCAATCAATTTCTCTTTGGTAAACACAGCATTTTCATAGGTGTTTTTTGATTTGGATTCTATAATGAGTAATGAATCGGGAACGCCAATTTCTACCAAATAATCACGCAAAAATATTGCCTCGGTTTCGTAAGGTTTACTAATGTAGGCAGCACCACCACTAATAAATATTTTGTCGATTTTGCCCTGCTTCAATAAGCGCAAAGCATGAAAAATTCTATCACTGCTTCGCTGAAAATGTATGCGTTTTAATTGATTGTCGTAATAGCTAATGCCGCCTAAAACAACTGCTATTTTGTGGTGTTTTAAGTTGTTATCGTTGGTAGGGGGAATTTCCCAAAAACCGTTCGCAATGTTTACAATAAACGAGTTGCCAAACACATAAAATACAATGACAGACGCTACTAAAAGCTTCTGCTTTTTTTTGGTGTTGCTAACAAAAACGGGAACTAATAATAAAATGAAAAATAAAAAAAGTGGTTGCGTTAGAAAACCTAAAATTTTAGAGAGAAAAAAAAACATTAGTTCAATTTCACGCAAAGCCCGACATTCATAAAATAAGGATAACCTAAACCTCCTTCACCAAAAATACCAAACGATTCATTCCAATTATATCGGTATCCAAAAAGTAGTTGTTGCGTGTATTTATTTTTGTTGTTGAAGTTGGTATTGTTGTCAGAATTAATATAGGCATTTTTTCTGGTTGTTGTTACACCAAAACCTGAGTTGTTATTGCTGTAATAATATTCGTTATCTTGATTATCTATTATATCCTGAACGTCTTTAGGCACCGTATTGGTATTGTTCACAATTTGATACCCCAACCTTAAACCACCATAAAAATCACCATTTCCGCCACCTTTAGAGTGAAATAAAAACCTCATACCTATATGTTGCATTTGGTTTGTTTCTGTAAATCTTGAACCTGTTGTTACAGAATTGGAATAAGCTTGCCCTGGTATGGTTGTGGTTGTAGTAACTCTATAACTTCCGCCGGTTTCAATTTGTTGGTAACAATAAGCCAAGCCCAAACTAAAACGTTGATTCATTCCCATATCAACATTAAAATTAAATACTGGTGTTGCGGTTCCCTCATTGCCACCAATTTGAACTAATGTGCCTTTTATATTGTTGGCTGTGCCAATAGATAGTACCAATTGGCTTTTTTCTTGTTGCGCAAAGGCATAAGTAGTTGCCAATAAACTAAACAAAATTGCAATTGATTTTTTCATAATTAATATTCTTTTTAGAACTCAAATATAATAGCTTTTGTGGAACATGAATAATAGTATGTTATAACAATGTGAATAAGACGAATCAACGGTTGGATTATCTGCCGATTTCATTGCACCGCGGACATGCATGTCTCCCAAAAGTCGGGACTCAGGATGAATTATTAATTTGTGCTTGTTTTTATTTGTATTAATGAGGCTTCGCGTACCTGCCTTGGCAGGAATGACGGTGGTGTTAGACGTACGGTGTTACTATAAATTTCAACCCTTGATTCGCATAAATAACAAATTGCAATCGCATATTAAAAAGCATGTGTGGCACACCGTGCAATATTTGCCACAGAGGCACGGAGAGGCATGGAAAAATATTTCACAATTGGATATATAGAGACTACGTTTAACAAAATTGCGGTTACTTTGTGTACCTTTTTACGACAACGGTTTCATACACCCTGCGTTAAGAAATTTAACTTAAAAAAATATCAATTATAGAAAGTTGAAAATAACTTCAGCTTTTACATTTAAGTTCTTCTAAATATGTAATTAATGCTTTTGGTAAATTGTTATTTGCTAACAAAAAATCAATATCACTTTTTGTGCTGACAAGCTTTTCCGCTTCATTTTCAAAGTTTGAAAAGGCATTTATTAAACGTAAATATTTAGCTTCATTGGGTATTTCAGTTTCATGCAAAATATCATCATCACCCAAAAAAGAAAGCTGTTCGCCGCTGCCTTTTTGTAATTTAATATTCGTTACCGAGTCTGTTTTTTTAGTGTTACAAAACTTAAGTAAAAAATCTTGAATGTCATCCTGTTTTTTATAATTTTCTAAATACAACTCTTCAAAGGTATTTGAGGCAATTATTGTATAACAACCAACATTTTTAGGTAGTAAATTTTCGCTATTGATATTTACGAAACATTGAGCATCTGTGCATATTACATAGCTAGCAGTTTCAATTAAATTGCTATTTACATCGCTAACATGGTAAATTGATATTGCTGTGTTTTCAATATTATTTTGAATAAAAAAAGTAGTAATAAAATTTACTAATTTTTCAAATTGAGTAACAATTACTATTTGTTTTCCTTCTGCATTTAAAGTTTCGATAACTGATTTTAAAAAATATAATTTACTATAAAAACCATTATTATTACTTGTACTATCAAAGGTGCTTGCTTCAATTATTTGCTCTATAAATTCTATATCATTAATTGATTTATCAAGAAATTCACTTGTTAATTCACTGCGCATTTCATAATAAAACTCTGCATGAGAAACGCTGAGATTTACTCGGCAAGTTTTAGTAAATATATTATTTTTAGAACCTTCATTTTCAAGTGTATCTCGAAATAGATAGATGTTTTTCAATACAGTTTTTAGCTCTTCTTCATTTTTGGGAGCAACAATTTTGCCTTGTGCATTTTTGATAGAAAACCTATTTAAAAAATTAAAAATTGTACCCGGCGCAAAAATATTTACAGCCTGTATTTGTGAGTAAAAAGATTCAATATTTTTAGAAATATCATAGGTGGCTAGGAGCAACATAAATTTACTGCCAATAGTTTTTAATTGTTTGCTAACAACATCGTTTAGGCTGGCAAAAAAATCGGTATCATCATAAAGAATAAAGTCGAAATTTTCTGTGTTAATAATTGATGCCGAAGCCGCCGCATTACTAGCATTAATAAGCTTAACATCGTTACTTAAAACTGACAATAATTTTGAAATTGCCAACTTTGAACCGTCAATTAGCATTGTGTTTATTGCAGAAATATCCATAGCTTTTTGCTGCCAATATTTTGCATTGTTTGTTACAATTAATATTTTGGACAAAGGGTTAATTTTCTTTACGAAACATATAGCACCCAATGCTGTAACACCCAATCCTAAACCGTATGTATTTGCTATGATTGCCTTGCCATTTTTATAGAAAAATTTTATTGCATCTACTTGATTTTTGCGCAATTTTATTTTCAATAAATCATCCCAAATAGCTTGATTATTTTCTATTGATTGTATGGTTTGAATACGTTTATGTTTTTGCTCTATGTTCTCTAAAAAGAGTTTAGCATCATCATAAATTTTTAATTGATATTTATTAAAATAGGTTTCAATAAATTTATTTAGATTTTCAATTTGTGTTTCATCAAAGTAATTGTCGGCATCAAAAATGCCTTTGGTTAACCTTCTTATATCATCAAAATTGAGCGTACCAATTCTAATTTTTATTTTAGGTTGTTGCAGGTAGTTTACATAAATAGATGTGTACTTTTTTTCGACAATTTTTTTAGATTCTTGCACCACATTTGTCAAGTTTTCTAATGACAAAAAAACGGCTTCAATGTGCTTACAAGTGCCCAATTTGTTGGTTTTAAAATCTAAGCAATCGCAATAATTTGTAGGCTCTGTAACACTTCTTATCGCTACGTTGTATTTGTTTTTTGTTTGCGGATTAAATACTTCAAAATTTGAATAAAAAATTTCGGTACCAGTATTACGAACTTTCAATTTTTGTATCTGCGCAAATTGTTTTCTGAGCAATGCTTGCCATTCATTATTGCGCAATAAATTAGGCTTGCTATTTGGCGTAAGTATAACTTTGGGTTGCTTATTTTTACTTGGTAACATGCTGGCAAAATATGAAATATTTTACAATCGAAGTGCTATGAAAAACCGACTGTTTTTTGCGAACGCTATTTTGTAATTATAATTAGTATATTACAGTAAGAAGTGTGATTTTAAAATACCCCACTACACTAGCATTATCAAAAGTAAATTACAAAATATTTGTACTTTATTTTTTTTAATAATATTGTCTAACAAATATCCAAAATAAATTAAGATGAATAAAAAAGTTTACTCAATTATTGCCACACTAATAGTTTGTGCAAATGCGTTTTCGCAATCCTTGGTATCAACCATAAATGGTGCACTTGCCAACAACCATCAATCAGTGTATAATCCTTGCGACCCTAACACAAACTCGTTGTCATTTAACGGTACAAGTGCTTATGCCGACCTTACACCTGCTACGGGTTTATTGGCTGATTCGGCAATAACTGTTGAAGCATGGGTAAAGCCTGCCTTATTTGCTACAAGTAGTTTTGCAAATTCAATAGTAAATAAAGATGGTTGGGGTGGCACAGCCGGCGAAGGTGGTTATGCATTGCGCTGTGGTGGCAATGGTATTTTATCTTTTTTAATTTGTGGAGTTACATTTGCGGGTGTAGCTGCAAGTTGGAAAGAAGCCGCAAGCCCAACAAGTGCTTTACCTTTAAACACTTGGAGCCACGTGGCTGGCACTTTTGATGGTACCACGGTTCGTTGCTTCGTAAATGGAGTGCAAGTAGGCTCTTTGGCCTTTACTGGTAAAATTAGAAACCCTACCGCTTATGCATTAAAATTGGGGAAATGCCCCGAAACAAGCCAACCACGTTACTTTAAAGGTTTAATAGATGAAGTAAGAATTTGGAAACGTGCCCTATCAGCCGCCGAACTTACTGCTAACATGAACATACAAATAAACCCAGCTACCCAAAATAAATTAATAGGATATTGGATGCTGAACAATGGCACAGGCACTGCCTTAACGGATGAAAGCACAAATAACAACACGGGTACAGTTAGCGTTGCAACGTGGAGTGTTGGCGTTCCTTTTTCGAACCCAATAATAACACCAGCGGTTACCATAACTGCAAGTCAAACTAATATTGTGGCTGGCACACCTGTAACTTTTACAAGTACAATAGCCAATGGAGGAACAGCACCAATTTATGTTTGGCAAATTAACGGCGTAACAGTTGTTGGCGAATCTGGTGTAACTTTTACAACAAGCACGCTTGCCAATAATGATGTAGTTGCTTGTACATTAACAAGTAATGCCACCTGCGCTACTACTACAACCGCTGTAAGCAACTCAATAATAAATACTGTTGTAACAACGATAAACACTGCACCTGTGGCAAATAACAATACTGGAAACACTACTGTAATATCATCAATTGTAATAAATGTTTTAACCAATGATATTGATGTGGATGCCAATATTGACGCCACTTCAGTAGATTTAGACCCTAATACTAGTGGTGTACAAACAACATTTGTGGTGAATAGCGGTGTATTTACTGTTGATGGTTTTGGCAATGTAACCTGTGTTCCAACGCCATTGAGCTGTGCAAGCGCATTGATTTGTAATTATACCGTTACCGACAATGCAGGTGCAACATCAAATATTGCAACAATTACTATTAATGTTACATCTTATTTGAACCCTATAATCACGCAAACAAACGATACGCTTTTTGCTAATTTGCAAGCAAATGAAGTGGTATCATGGAGTAATTCTAACGGTGTAATTGCAGGCGCAACAGGTAATTATTATGTACCAACCCAAACCGGAAATTATTTTTTGCAATCGCAAGACTCTATGGGCTGTGCAGCAACTTCTGCTCCATTTAATTTTATAGTTACATCATTATCAAATGTAAAAAATGAGTTGGTTAAAATTTATCCAAATCCAACTTCAAATTTTGTAACGGTTACAAATGGTTTAAATAAACAATTACAAATAACAAACCTATCCGGGCAAATATTATTTACCAAAACAAAAGCAAATGCTACCGAAATAATTGATTTAACCAGTTTTGCAAAAGGCATTTATTTTGTGAAGGTTGGTAATAATGTTACTAAAATTATTAAGGACTAATAGGGAATACTTCATTAAAAAAAACCGCCAAACAAAATTAATTGTTTGGCGATTTTTTTATTTTACTAAACTTCATTACAACCAACCTTTTTCTAACATTTCTTTGCAGTGATAAGTAATAATTATTGATGCACCTGCCCTTGCAAACGCGTACATATTTTCTAAAACAATTTTCGGTTCGTCAATATAGCCAAGGCTTGCAGCAGCCTTTACCATTGAATACTCTCCACTCACATTATAACACGCTACTGGCAAATTGGTATTTTGTTTTACACTTGCAATAATATCTAAATACGCCAAAGCGGGCTTCACCATTACAATATCGGCACCTTCTTGTTCATCTAAAAAAGCCTCCGTTAATGCTTCTCTATTGTTTCTGTAATCCATTTGGTATTGCTTTCTATCACCGCTTTGTGGTGCAGAATCAGCAGCATCTCTAAATGGCCCATAATAAGCCGAAGCATATTTTACAGAGTAACTCATCAAAGCTGTTTCTTCAAAACCGTTACCGTCAAGCATGTTTCTAATTGCAGCCACACGCCCATCCATCATGTCTGACGGTGCCACCATGTTTGCACCAGCCTTTGCATGGCTCAGTGCCATTTGTGCTAAAATAGGTAAGGTAGCATCATTAAACACATAGTTGTTGTGCAGCACACCGCAATGCCCGTGCGTGGTGTAGGCACACAAACAAATATCAGTAATAATATAAATTTCGTTGCCAAATTGTTTTCGCAGGGCTTCAATGGCTTTTACAACTACCGAATTATTATTGTAGGCCGATTTTCCTTCTTCGTGTTTTTCTTCGCCAACACCAAACAAAAGCACTTTGTTAATACCCAATTTTAAAAGTTCTTCCACATCTTTTACAAGCATATCAACACTAAAATGAAATATGCCAGGCATTGCGCCAATAGGGTGTTTTACGTTGTTGCCATGTGTTACAAAATATGGATACACAAACATTGATTTGTGCAACTTTGTTTCGGCAACGGTATCTCTAATTATTTGATTATAGCGTAATCTGCGTGGACGGTTAATCATTGTTGTAAATAATTAATTAATAAATCTCAACATCATAATCCATTCTTGCTTGCACACCTTTTAGTTGCAATAGATTATTTAATTTTTTGTAATACGGATATGCCCTGCCCAATTGATTTTGCATAACGCGTACTTCGGTTTCATCGTCAATTTTATTGAACATTTGTTCAAGCGGATTTTTAGATTTAGGTAATTCTACAATTCTATATTTATCAACATTAGCTTTTTTGGATGCGTAATTTATTGCGTCTTGTAATCCACCAAATTCATCAACCAAGCCAAGGTCTTTTGCATCTTCGCCACTCCAAACACGCCCTTGCCCTATGCTATCTATATCGGCAGTTGATTTTTTGCGCCCTTCGGCTACACGCCCTATAAAGGTTGCATACACACGCTCCACACTATTTTGAATTATTGTTCTTTCTTGCGCCGTCATGCTGCGTGTACCGCTGCCTATATCGGCCATTGGTGCAGTTTTTACTGTATCAATAGTAACACCTAATTTATTATTCAATAATTTTTCCATATTAAACAATAAACCAAAAACACCTATAGAACCAGTAATTGTTGTGGGTTCGGCAAAGATACGTTGCGCGCCACAGCTAATATAATATCCACCCGAAGCGGCTACATTGCCCATACTCACAATCAATGGTTTTTTTGTAGCAGCCAATTTTGTTTCTCTCCAAATAACATCACTTGCCAAGGCACTACCTCCTGGCGAATTAACACGCAACACAATTGCTTTAATTTTTTCATCATCCGCCGCTTTTGCAATTTCTCTTGCAATGGTTTCGCTACCCGTGTTCTCATCATCTCCTTTGCCACTCACAATACTGCCTTCTGCATAAATAATAGCAATTTTATTTGAACTAATTTCTGTTTTTATACCATCGGCATACTTGGCAATTCTTACAAAAGCAATTTTGTCTTTTGCAGCATTTCCAATTTCTTTGTTCAAAGCAGCAAGCACTTCATCGCGATAAGCTAACTTATCTACAAGCTTAAATTTTAGGGCGTCATCAGGGTTTTGCACGCTCATTTCATTGGCATAAGTTTGCAAAGTTACGGCATCAATTTTTCTTTCAGTAGCAATTCCCGTAACAATACTTTTCCAAATATCGCCCATAAATGCACGTGTTTGTGTGCGGTTGGCATCACTCATTTTATCAGCTAAAAATGGTTCAACGGCACTTTTAAATTTACCATGTCTAATTATTTGTGGCTCTACTTCTAATTTTTCCAAAGCATGTTTAAAAAACATTAAGTCGGCATGTAAACCTTTCCACTCTAAATTGCCTTGCGGGTTTAGATAAATTGTTGTTGCAACACTTGCCAAGTAATAACTTTTTTGTGTGTAGGTTTCTGCGTAAGCAATAATAAATTTTTTACTTTTTTTGAAATCTAACAAAGCATTTCTAATTTCGGTAACCGATGCTGCACCAGCATTTACAGTTTCTAAATCCAAGAAAATACCTTTAATTTTATCATCTGTTTTTGCATTAGTAATGGCACGCAAATAATGATAAAGTCCTAATTTTTTTTCGGTTTCAAAACTACCTTTGCTAATAGCGGCAAAAGGGTTTTCGTTGCTGCGGTCATTAATTGGTGCATCCAATGAAATTTGAAGAATAGATTTTTCTTTAACTTCAAAAGCTTTGTCGGATGAAGCACCGCCTACAGCACTTGTTATTGCGGCTATTAGCACAAAAATTAAAATTACGCCAGCCAATACAAAGCCGAACATTGAGGCAAACATAAATTTGAAAAACTGTTTCATTAAATTATTTTTTATATTTTTTTGAAGGCGCAAAAGTACCATAATAAAACATACTCAAAGGGTATTAAGATTATTTAAAACAAGAAAAAAACAAATACATACAATGTTATAGAACTGAGTAAATAATATTGATTTACCTAATATTTTTTACTTGAAAGAAACTTTAAACAAAAACATTTTGTTTTTAATTATTATTTTTATGTTTACCAATATTTAATACAAAAATCCATGAGTACAACAAAGGACAAAGCCAACAAAAATGGTATTTCAACAGGCTACCTTTTCAACTATATTGCTAATGATTGGAGGCTACAATTAAATGTTTTGCTGGCGAAGCATGAGCTTGACCATTTGCAATATTCATTGCTAAACGCTTTGCAAATACACCACCAAAGCGCTGTTTCGGCAACGCAGGTTATGCTTAGTTCGTTTACTGGTGTTGATAAAATGACAACTTCAAAAATAATGCGCTTAATGGAAAATAAAAAACTAATCAAGCGCAAGGAAAGCAAATTAGATTCGCGTGCTAAAACGGTTGAGATTTCTGACAAAGGCAAAAGAGTTTTGGACTTAACCACCCAAATAATAGAAAAATTTGAAAAAGAGTTTTTTGATAAAATACACAAAGTAGATAAAAATATAAACCAAAAATTAAGTGCTTTGCTCAATTAAATTTTTCAAATAAATTTAATTTTCTTCTTAAAAAATATTCAAAATGAAATTTGGTGTAGTTGTATTTCCGGGCTCTAATTGCGATGAAGATATGGTGTATGTGTTGCAAACGATAATGCAACAAAAAGTAGTAAAATTGTGGCACAAAGACACCTCGTTACAAGGTTGCGATTTTATAGTTTTACCCGGTGGTTTTTCGTATGGCGATTATCTTAGAAGCGGTGCAATTGCAAGGTTTTCGCCCATAATGGAAAGTGTAATTGAACACGCTAACAATGGTGGTTACGTACTTGGGGTATGTAATGGTTTTCAAATTTTGTGTGAAGCTGGTTTAGTGCCGGGTGCATTGTTACACAATGCCGAGCAAAAATTTATTTGTAAAAATGTTTTTGTAAAAGCCGAAAATAATAACACAATTATTACTGCCGAATTAGATATTGCCGCAGCATTAAAAATACCAATTGCACATGGCGAAGGACGATACTATGCTGACGACGAAACCATAAAAAAAATGAACCAAAACGAACAAATTATTTTTAGGTATTGTAATGCGGATGGCTTGTTAAACGTTACTGCAAATCCAAATGGCAGCATCGAAAATATTGCTGGTGTTTGTAATGCTTCCAAAAATGTTTTTGGCATGATGCCCCACCCCGAAAGAGCCGCCGACCTTGAACTCGGAAACAATGATGGCGCATTAATTTTCCAATCTATTATCGAAAGTTTAGTGAGTGTGTAATATTATTGTTTACTTCTTAACTGCTATTAAAAAAATTAGGCTCATACGCCCTTCTTACTGGTAATACTCATTTTGGTAAAATTACCATGAAAAAAATGGGTACGAAACATTCTCCCACCTGCTGACAAAAAAACAGCACACCGCACCATAATATGCAATTTTGGCAAACAATACGCCCTTTTTTGCCATTGGCACAATTGCTGACAACCCGCACATCACAATAAAAAAATTATAAACTTTTTAAATAAATAAAAACATGAGTAGTGTAAAACCCATAGCAGACAGAGTGTTGGTAGAACCAGCAGCTGCAGAAGAAAAAACAGCAGGTGGAATTATTATTCCGGATACAGCTAAAGAAAAACCAATGCGTGGCAAAGTGATTGCTGCAGGTACTGGCAAAAAAGATGAGCCAATGACAGTGAAAGTTGGCGACACTATCCTTTACGGAAAGTATGCAGGAACAGAAATTAACGTTGATGGCAAAGACTTGCTTATCATGCGAGAATCTGATATTTTCTGCGTAATCTAAATCTCGATTAACGATTAATAATTAACAATTTAAAATTAAAACAAAATGGCAAAGGCAATAACATTCAACCTCGAAGCACGCGATGCAATGAAGCGTGGCGTAGATGCGTTAGCAAACGCAGTAAAAGTTACATTAGGCCCTAAAGGACGTAACGTAATTATTGACAGAAAATTTGGTGCACCTCAAATTACTAAAGATGGTGTAACAGTTGCAAAAGAAATTGAACTGAAAGACGCCGTAGAAAATATGGGCGCACAGTTATTAAAAGAAGTAGCAAGCAAAACCGCTGATATTGCTGGTGATGGTACTACTACTGCTACCGTTTTGGCGCAAGCTATTATTACGGCTGGTTTAAAAAACGTAGCCGCTGGTGCAAACCCAATGGACTTGAAACGTGGTATAGACAAGGCTGTTGAAGCAGTTGTGGCTAACCTTAAATTGCAATCGCAAAATGTTGGCGACGACATTAAAATGATTGAAAGCGTTGCTACCATTAGCGCAAACAACGATGCTACAATTGGGAAACTTATTGCTAGCGCAATGGAAAAAGTTAAGAAAGAAGGCGTTATTACAGTTGAAGAAGCGAAAGGTACTGATACAGAAGTAAAAATTGTAGAAGGTATGCAGTTTGACCGTGGTTACATTTCGGCTTACTTTGTTACTAACGTTGACAAAATGGAAGCGGTGTTAGAAAACCCTTATGTATTAATTTACGATAAGAAAATTTCTAACATGAAAGAGTTGTTACCAATTCTTGAAAAAGCTGTACAAACTGGCCGTCCGTTATTAATGATTGCTGAGGATGTAGATGGTGAAGCACTTTCTACTTTAGTAGTAAATAAAATACGTGGTTCATTAAAAATTTGTGCAGTAAAAGCACCAGGTTTTGGTGATAGAAGAAAAGCTATGTTAGAGGATATTGCAATATTAACAGGTGCAACTTTAATTAGCGAAGAGCGTGGCTATAAACTTGAAAATGCTGAATTAAGTTATTTAGGTTCGGCTGAAAAAATTAGCGTTGACAAAGACAATACTACTATTGTAAATGGTATTGGCACTAAAGAAGACATAGCTGCACGTGTTAACCAAATAAAAGCGCAAATAGAAACTACTACATCTGACTACGATAGAGAAAAATTGCAAGAGCGTTTGGCTAAATTAGCTGGTGGTGTTGCAGTACTTTATGTGGGTGCAGCTACCGAAGTAGAAATGAAAGAAAAGAAAGACCGTGTAGATGATGCATTACACGCAACCCGTGCCGCTGTTGAAGAAGGCATAGTTGCTGGTGGTGGTGTTGCATACATTCGTGCTATTGAAGCTATTTCTAAATTGAAAGGTGTAAACGAAGATGAGAACACAGGTATTGCAATTATACGCCGTGCTATTGAAGAGCCGTTGCGTCAAATAGTTGCCAATGCAGGTGGCGAAGGTTCGGTGGTTGTAAACAAAGTACGTGCTGGTAAAGACGACTATGGTTACAATGCACGCACCGATGTATTTGAAAAATTATTAACCGCAGGCGTTATTGACCCTACTAAAGTTACACGTGTAGCCTTAGAAAACGCTGCTTCAATAGCAAGTATGTTACTTACAACTGAGTGCGTATTAGCCGAAATTAAAGAAGAAGGTTCAGGCATGCCAATGGGTAACCCAGGAATGGGCGGTATGGGCGGAATGATGTAATATTTAGTGATTAACAATTAACGATTAACGATTAGTATTTAGTTCGTAATTACGATGAAAGAATCAATCAGTACTTAGTTCGTCATTGCGAGGCGGTTTCCGCCGAAGCAATCCCAAACACATTTCCACATGAAAAAAGGAGCAGAATTAATTTTCTGCTCCTTTTTTCATGTGGTTCTTTTGAAAATACACTTTGTTTTTCTGCCGCATTATTTTTACTTAATGCAGCTTAGCAATATTAGACATCATCCATAATTATCATTGAATAACAGACAAAAAAGTAGTGCAGTAACAATTTTCAAAATGGATATTTTTATAAAAACAAACTCTCAATAACTTTTGCTTTTAGTAAACATTCTTGGTACTCTTCATAAGAATTTGCACTTGCTGTAATGGCCGAACCTACGCTGTATGATAAATATTTTGTATCCGAATTATACAACAAACTTCTTATCACCACATTAAAATCAAAATTGCCATTAGGTGCTATATAGCCTACTGCGCCTGAGTAACTACCACGTTTTGTGTTTTCAATTTGTTCTATTATTTGCATGGCACTATACTTTGGTGCACCCGTCATTGAGCCCATTGGGTAAGCACTTTTAATAATATCAACCACGTTTTCATCATCACTTACTTCGCAACTTATGGTAGATATTAATTGATGAACTTGTTTAAATGTGTATGTGCCAAAAAGTTCTTCAACCCTTACTGTGCGGGGCTTTGCAAGTTTGCTTAAATCGTTACGTACCAAATCGACTATCATAACATTCTCGGTTTGTTCCTTTAAATTGTTTTGTAAATCAAGTTTATTTTGTAAGTCTTGTTGCAGATTTGCATTGCGTTTTGCTGTGCCTTTTATGGGTTGCGAAATAATTTTGTTATCCACTTTCTTCAAAAACCTTTCGGGGCTTGCACACAAAATATAATTGCCGTTTACCTTGTAAAAGCAAGACATTGGGGCATGTGATAATTTATTGAGTTGTTCAAAAACATGGGTAGCAGAAAGTGAAATGTTTTTCGCAAAAAACTCAAAACAAAAATTCATTTCATATACATTCCCCAATTGAATGTGTGTTTTTATTTCCTTAAATCTATCGGCATACTCTTTTTCGGTTAATCGTTTTTCAAACTTTATTGTTGGCAATTTTTGTTGAATTACTAATTGGTTTTCTATGTAATCAAAAAACAAATCATCATCATTAAAAGTGTGTAATTCAAAATTATTTCCATGTTGAAAAATCAAATATGTAGGAACAAAAAAACATAAATCGTTAAAGCTATTTTCTGATAAATTTTCTGATGTTAGGTTTTCTAATTCGTTTTTTAAATCGTAACTAAAGTTACCAAATACCCAGTCGTTATTTTTAGCAATAAATATTTTTAGTTGTTCAAAAGCATTGCCAACATTGCATTGTAGCACATCTATTGCATCTATTGCAAATACAGAATCGTAAGTAGTATAATTAAAAGAAGAGTGGTTGTTTAATTGGTTTTCAACATTACTTTCGAGGTAACAAATGCTATTAAAATTATTTGCCCAATGCAATAATTTTAACTTAAATAAGTTTACATTCTCTGGCGAATACTTAATTATTTTACGTTTCATTAATTGTAAGCTTCACTCTTTTTATTCTTCGTTTATCAACCGATTCAATTACAAAAGTGTAGTTGGCAAATTCTATTGTCTGTCCTTTATCAGGAATTCGTTTGGTAATTTCTAATATAAAACCTGCAAGTGTTTCGCTTTCGCCTCGTTGTTTTTCAAACAAATCGCCTTCTATTTGCAGCACGCGATACAAATCGTTGAGCATTATTTTAGCTTCAAAAATAAAATTCTGTTCATCTAGCTTCGAGTAAATTAATTCCTCATCGTCAAACTCATCATTAATATCACCAATAACTTCTTCAATAATATCTTCGAGAGTTGCCACACCCGATGTGCCGCCATATTCATCTACAACAATTGCCATGTGCATTTTCATGTGTTGAAATTCCTTTAATAAATCGTCTATTTTTTTGTTGGCTGGTACAAAAAACGGACTACGTAAAAGTGCTTTCCAATCAAAATTATTATCAGCATTTATGTGTGGCAATAAATCTTTGCTATATAAAATTCCTATAATTTTATCGGGTGTTTCATTGTATATTGGTATCCGCGAAAAGCCACATTCTACAACTGCTGCAAGCAATTCATTAAAAAGTAAATCATCTGCAAAAGCAGTAATTTCTAAACGTGGTTTCATAATTTGGCGCACATCCGTATTACCAAACTCCACAATGCCCTTTAGTATTTTTCTTTCTTCTTCGTGTGTAGTTTCATTACTCGTAAGGTCAAGTGCTTGCGACAAATCATCAACGGTTAAATTCTTCTTTTTATTCTTCATCAACACATCTAATAAGGATGTTGATTTGATGAGCAAAAATGAAAGTGGTTGCAATATTTTTTCGGCAATACTAACTGCATAAACCAAGCGTTTTGCAACACGCAAAGCATTTTGTTTGGTATAAATTTTCGGTATTACTTCACCAATCAATACAATTAAAAACGTAACGATAACAACGCGAATTACAAACTCGGTGGTGGCACTAACACTGCCATGCAGCAATTCTTTAAAAATACTTTCGGAGAGAACAACAACGCCAATGTTTACTAAATTATGAGCTATTACAATGGTGGCAATTAGTTTTTTTTGCTTGCCCAAAAGTTCAACAATCTTCTTTTCTTCGTTGGCTGTTGATTGCTCCAAAGTTTCTAAATCTTTGGGTTCTAATGAAAAAAAAGCTACTTCGGCAGCAGCAATTAATGCTGAAATAATTAAGAAAAGAAACACCCCTATAATGCTTACAAACATTAAGGGGTGCTTAAAATCTATTAGTAAAAAAGTAGTAAAATATCTGACCGGAACGTCCACTAAATGTGTTTTTGTTTAGTTAATTAAAATGGTAAATCTTCGGCTCCTGGTGTGTTATCTGAGGCAATTGCTGTTGCACCGGCATCGTCTTTGCGTTCGTTTTTGTTGAGTATAGAAATTGAATCGGCTACCACTTCAGTAATATATTTTTTCACTTGATTTTGGTCTTCCCAACTGCGGGTGCGCAATTTACCTTCCACATAAATAGTATAACCTTTCTTTAAATATTTTTCGGCAAACTCGGCTTGTGCACGCCACAAAACTACGTTGTGCCATTCGGTTTGGTCAACCCTATTACCTGTTTTGTCTTTATAAGATTCGGAGGTAGCAAGCGGAAAATTTGCCTTAACACCACCGTTCTCAAAATGCTTTAATTCAGGATCTTTGCCGAGGTTTCCGACAAGGATAACTTTGTTTACACCGTTTGCCATTTTATCAGTAAATTTTTGAGTTAATAATATTTTGTTGTAACAAATGTAAACCTTTGCTTGTTATTTGCAAACGGTATTTTAAAATGATAAATACTAAATACATCGGCATTCACTCAAAATGGTTTAATTCGTTTAGCAACTTAACGCTACCATAATTACCCAGACTAACAATTAAGCTTTGTGAATATTTGAATATCAGACAACCTAAATAAATGCCGAATTGAAATTATAATTTAGTATGGATAGCGGATATAAGAAATAAAGTTCAAAAACTTCAATGCAACTACTGCAGCATTTTTTATTACAAAATATTTGTTAGTTAACCTATGAAAAGACTAATCTCAAAAACGAAAATACAACACCCTACTCCTTCATAAACTTACCACTAATTACCTCTCCGTTTTGGTTGGTTATTTTGTAATAGAAAATTCCGTTACTATAATTATGGGTGTTAATTGTGGTTTGCAATGAACTGTTTTCGGTATAGCAAATTTCTCCAAAGGCCTTGTAAATATTGATGTTTGCTTGCTTTGGTAAATTGTAAAAATGTATGTTGGTTGTTGCTGGATTCGGAAACACAAATATTGATTTATCATGTGCAATTGTTTCCACTTTTTCAATGCTGTTAATGGATAAAAAATACCTTGTTTTTTCTTCGGTATTGTTTGCTGCATACACAATATTATTTGGTTGTTCACGCAAATTTATAAATGTGTTTTCTTTGTTGTCATACAAATATGCTTCACCTTCAAAACCACTGCTGATTGTGGCTTGTAGCGTGTTTTTATTTACAGATAAATTATTAATTGCAATAGGAACCATCACATTTTCAATGGTAGAATTCAAAGTATTTATTGCCATTTTTTTATCTTCATTTAATGTATAAATGTTTGGCACATTCAGTTGCGAATTAATTAGTTTTTGCGCATCAAATTCATCATCAAAACTATTGGTAGCTTCGTTTAAAAAACGCACCAAACATTCGTCGGCGCTATTGTTTAAGATTAGTTTAATGGTTTGTTGCGGCAAAGCATTTGTTGCTTGTCGCAAAAGAGTTGTGTTGTTTGCGCTTTTTACATTTTCTTGTGCAGTAAGTGCAGGGTTTGCCGCCGATGCTTTTACCCAAAATGCTTGGTGTTGTGCAATAAACTGTGTGCCGCCATTTACGCCCACTCCGGTTACATACGTTGCATATTGCGCATTGTCGGTGTTGTAAATATATATGGCATTTGCAATGTTAGTTTTTGTCCATGAGGCATCGTTCCAATCTATTGCCGAACAGTACGGATTTGCAACCAAATTCCAACCATCTTCGTTGGGTAACGCTGTGGGAGTGCTTGCTGTGTAAGATACTGGCAAATTAAATGCACCCACTTTTATTGGGCCAGAAACTTCCATATTTATGTCGGCAGTTGTTGTGTAACCTGTGGCCACATACGCCCAATGTCCGCCACCAACAGCAACAGAATTGGTAACATTTGTGGCAGGAACATAACCCAAACCTGATGTGCCATTTGTGGTTTCGTTATAGTTTTGGATAGAAACAAAACCGCCCGCAAAGCCTGTAGAACCAGTGAATCCGGACGTTGCAAAATCATCTTGCCAATCGGCAATTTTAGTACCCTCAACAGGTGTGCCCAGCATTGCCCAACCAGTTTTGTTGCCGGGTATAAAACGTTCTGCTACAACATTTCCTTTTATTAATGCACCCGCAATAACTGGCGCAATGCTTGCTGTAGCAGCGGTTGTAGATTTTAAAGTTAGTTTATTTCCTGCAAATAAAGTACCTGCAATCATTGTCAATGTCCCAATCAAATCAATGTTTCGTCCTAAAAATAATTTACCTGATGATGTTCGGTTTACCGTTAAATTTAATAATGATTTTGAGGATGAAGCATTTTGTGATAAACTTAGGTTTCCTGCGCTGCCAGTGCCATTTACAACAATAGACGATGTTGCCGAACCAATCATATTTCCTTGTCCTAAAATATTTCCGTTTATGGTTAATGTGTTTCCGTTTAACGAAAGTGTTGCATTTGCATCTAAATTAATATTGTTACAAACCGCATCGGCACTCATTATTGGCTGATTTACGATAGTTTGTTTTACATAAACATTTGTTGCCGAAGTAGGAATTCCGCCGCACCAATTGCTTGGAGTATTCCAATCGGTGGTAGTGCCCAACCACACGCCAGCATTGCCAATGCTAATATCTGCACCATTATTATTTACACTTGTAATTACTGGTGTTGAAGAAACAATACGCACCCTATAATTTGCGCCAGTTACATTTGGTATTGTGCAATTGATATTTCCACTTGTGGTTGACGTGTTTGTGCCAATATTTGTTGGTGAGGAAAAACCATCATTAGCATCAGATAATTGTGCTGTAAAAACATTGCCGCCAGTAAAAAATCCTGTTGCTGTATAGCTTACTGCAAAAGCATTTCCAACACATTGCGAAGTAGAAATTGTACTTGTAATTTATATTCTATTTGCAAAATGAATGTCCACATTGTAATCTTCGGTTTGTCCGTAAGTACTTGCCGAAACTCCGCAAGCCATTGCACTTGTAAGTGCTGCATCATCGCCACCACGTATGCGCAAACGTGTAATGCCGCTTAGCGCAGATGCAGGAACCGTAAAGTTTATGGTGTAATTTCCATTTGCGCCAGCATTCGCAGCATTGTTTCCTAAAAATTCGGTTGTGGTATTAAACTGTCCGTCTTGGTTATAATCTATCCAAGCAGCGCAAAATTGAGGACCATCGCTACCAAAATTAATAATCAAATTATAATTAGATGTGGCATATAAATTACCCGCTGCAACACCCGAAAAATAATTATAATAAGGCAATACATTTCCTGCTGAGGTATAGTCAATGTTGGCAACACGCACCCTTGCAACAATATCCGTTCCGCCACCATTTGTATAAACCGGAATGCAATAATTTGCTGTTGTAGTGTTTGTATCTACATCAAAAGTATATACCAAACTATTGCAACCGGCGGCAATACCTGCGCTGTTTCGCGGATTTATAAACCAGTAATAATGCGTGCCTTGTTGCAAATTATACAACATAAAATTTGTTTGTGTTGTATTATGACTAACGTTTACTAACTCGTTGATTTACATTTGTAAGTTAAGGTCGTCAGTTGTGATTTCAAACTTAGTAATTAATCGTTTCATAGCAGTAATTTTTTTTCTTTTCTGGTCTACAAATTGATATTCTGTTAATGGTATATATGCAGTTCCTTTTACCACGATGTTCCAAATGATTACTGCAAGTTTACGAGCAGTTGCTGATATTGCAGATACCTTTCCTTATCTGTGTGATATTCTTGCAAAGAAATTGGACAATGCTGTATCTTTTAAATTGCCGATGGCATTGGCTGCATTGCGTAATGCAATTTTAAGTCGATTACTTCCTTTTAGTATTTTGTTGCTTAATACTTTGCCTCCGCTTGTATCACCACTGAAGTCATCTCAAGGACTTTCTGTTGAAGCAGGAAGTCCTTTTACATTTCAACCAGGATTGCACTCGTGCTATTACGCAACAATCTTAACCATCGGCCTTTCATAGAGCAATGCAAATTACGGAAATTTATCATCCGCAGGCAAACGTTAGCTTTGGAAGTCAATGTCGTGGCGGAATAGGGTGGGTTGCCACCAACGGTTTGCCGCTACAAGAAGTTGGCGATTTCGGAGACGAAAACTGTCTGCCACCACAAAACTTGTTACGAAGTACAAAGCTTCATTTAACCACTGAACCGCCAATTTTTTGTAGGTGCTGTTAGCGGCTGGCATATTTTGGGTCAAGGTTGTAACGCTGTGTGTGTCCCTTGTCCGCTTGTTATTACTAATTTATCATTGCGAAGCATCACAAATAAATTAGGGCCAATGGCTGAACATTGCGCTTTTACAATACTTGCAGTATTACTATTGAAAAGATTATTTGTAATTTGGGACCATATAATATTGGTTGCTGTGGGTGTTTTAATATTTGCACTTCGGTATAAATTTAAGTTGTATGAAAACAAATAATTGCTGTCGGTTTGGTGGCATAAATAATAATCCGCAGTACCGTTTGGATTTAGTATATCTGTTTCTGCACCGCCCGATTTTGTTACCCTGCGCTTGCCTCCATTAAAATATGCTATATTCGGATTGCGTGGGTCAAACTCAAAATCGCCATACCAATCGCCACCTCTAATGGTGTAAAAATCTAAGTCGCGTTCAAGGTTTAAACCACTGTTTTGTGTGCCACTCATGAGCACTTCTTTGTAAACCGGACTTTGCCCCAACTTTGTAAACTCAGTGGCAGCAATACCTTGCGATATTTCGGCCCAGGTTGTCCAATCGTCTAAAGTGCGGTACATGCCGCCATCATTGCCACAATACATTTTGTAAGGTGCGGTATAATGAGGCGAGTATCCTAAATAATGTTTGTCGGCGTGTACACCATAACCCCAGTGGCTTTTCAGCGTCCATGATACACCAGCATCGGTAGTTTTCCAAATATTTATAGCACCAATATAAACGGTGTTTATGTTGGTAGGGTCAACTGCTATTGCTAAATTATATGCACCTCGTCCGTTCAAAGTACTTTCTGCACCATCGGTTTGGTAGCCAAGTATATTGGGGTTTGCAGCCGTTGATGGGTTTGGTGCAGATGATTGTAATGCCCAATTTAATCCTGAATTTATAGATTTGAACAAGCCTCCAAAACGGTGCGTATTATCCCAAACCAAAGCGTAAACAACCGTGCTATCGGCTGGAGAAACGGCTACTTTTATGCCAGCCATTACAACATTGCCAACCGTTGTAAAGCCGCTTGTAGTGTGGTTTATTTGTGTCCAAGTTTCGCCGTAATCTGTAGATTAATAAAAATCGGCAACGCTTAATGCAAATAATGTTTTGGTGGTTGCACGTGCTTTCAATTCTAAACTTCTGTAACTTGTTGCAACAGTTGATTTGAGTATCCACGTTGCGCCGGCGTCAATACTTTTATAAATACCATCGCTACATGCTGCCCACACCATATTGGTTTGCGTGGGATGAAAATAAATTTTGCTAACCAATTTATTGCCCATGCTTGTGTTAGAAAGCACCCATGTTTTGCCACCATCCACACTCTTATAAACGCCCTGCGCTTTGCTAGTAGAATTGTAATTTGCATCGCCAGTGCCAAGCAAAATGTAGTTGCCATTGTCGGGTTTTATAGCCACTGAAGCACAATTTAGAACAACAAGTGTGTCTGAAATTGCTTTCCAAGTTTGGTCTTCATTTTCAGTTTTGAACAAGCCACCCGAACTACTAACTGCATATATTATTTGGTTGTCGGTATGATGAAAAGCAACATCGCAAATGCGCCCCAAACCTGTTGTTTGCACACTTGGGTTAAATGGAAATTTGAGCATTCCAACTTGTGTCCAATAACAGTTTTGTGCGAAGGAGAAGTTGGATATGAGTGATAATATGAGTAGTAATTTTTTCAATTTATGCGATGTTGTTGTTTATAAAATTTTGGATAGCCGACTTGATAATTTCTTTGCAATCTTGCCAAGTAATTTGTTCTGTCATTTGTGGCATCGGTTGGTTTTCAATATCGCTGTAGCTGCTTAAAAAACGTATTACCAATGCCCCGTCTCCATCATTATACCTGAGTTTGTAAAATGAAATTAAATCAACTAATTCAAATTGCTGAAGTAGGATTGCAATGTCTATATAATCTTTTTTTTCGCCACGTTGTAGAATTGCAAATAGTTTCATTGCTGCAATTTCTCTAACATCTAAAAGCCTAATTTCATTAATTGTTTTAATAGGAAATTGATTTGCGATATTCCAACTTAAAAAGTCAAGTTTAATGTTTTCTTGTTTCAAAAAAACGCCGTATGTGCCAGTAAAAATATCTTTTGCATTTGGAAAAGTTTCATTTATTTTTTTAAGTAAATAATCCGAATCTATTTTTTCTTTGCAAATAAAATCGGCGTCAATAGAAACCCTGTGTCCTAGTTGTAACGCCAATGCTGTGCCGCCACATAGTGCAAATTCGTTGAAATTATTATTGGTGCAAACGGCATTTATTATTGCCAACAATTCATCATTCACTGTATTGAAAAAAAATTTTTCCATTATATATAATCTAAAATTCTTGCAAGGTTTAAGGCTTTTTCATCAATGCCACGTTGCGTAGTAAGTGAATGTTTTATTTGTTGTTTGTTGTAGTATTTAAGTACGATAAATAAATCGGGCAGCAAGCCAAATTGAAACACGCGACTAATAATAAAATCGGCATGTTCTGTTTCATTTATCGTATCAATATCGGTATCCCAAAAAGCAGTTTTAGTTAATTGCAATTTCATTTTTTGCTCCTCTCTTTTCTAAGTATTTCTTGCACTTCGTCAATACTCATTATGCGGCCAGTTTCAACGTCTATCATATTTTTCATAGTTAAACGCCAATGCATAAATTGCTTGTATTCATATACATATTGTTGGCTTGATTGCGGAATTTTTTCTTCGCTTTCTTCCTCTTTTTCCCTACCTTTTATGTTTTCTTCTTTGCCTAAATCCATTGCTTCGCCTTCGGTTTCGGCGGGTACAATTTTGCCTTCCCAATACAAATTAAATGCTTTGCAAGCTTCGTAATAGTTAGTGTTTGGGTTTTCCATCATGCCAATCCAAACTGGGTTTGTGCGGTATTTCGCATCGTTGTTTGGTGGTGCTAGCTGGTTTTTTTGTTGGGCAAAAGCTATTTGCATTATGCAGAAAAGAATTGCTGTAAGTATAATTTTTGTGTTCATCTTAAAAAGATGAAAGTAGGAATTTTATTGAAAGGAAAAAAAATAGTTGTGGCTTGTTTTGGGAGGTGGGGTTTTGTGTGTTACAGATGCTATTAATACTTGCTTACGGTTTTCAAATTTGTTATTCAGAAAATTTTACGAAAGACAAAAAACTACCCCAAATAGGGCAATGCAGGGAATTTGTGAGGGACAGCAAGCTTTGATATTAAGGGTTTATTAGTGATATCTTGCACCATGTATTTTTATTTCACTATCTGTAATTTCATAAATTAAACGATGCTCGTCGGTTATTCTACGACTCCACATTCCTTTCAAATCATGTTTTAAAGGTTCAGGTTTTCCGATACCAATAAATGGATTTTTTTAAATATCTTCCATCAATTGAAATATTTTTTTTGCAATTTTTATATCGGTTTTTATTCAAAATTGCATGTCATCAAAACCGTTTTTTGTAAAAGAAATTGTTCTCACTATTGCAATTTATTTTTCAACTCTTTTCAACTTTTAAATTTTAATGTTTCGCTATTCTTGCTCTGTTGAATTGACTCTAACAAACGTTTTTTATTTTTTGTACTACTCAGTAAGTATTCTGTTTCATCAAGAGTTTCTTCAATTGTAATTGCCACAGTTTTATTTTTAAAAAGTCTTTTCACAGACTCTAAAAAATCAATACCTAATTCTGTTTCTTTTATCGTATATGTTGTTGTCATACTTTTTTTCTACAAATATAAATTTTTTCTGCTTTTGTTTTTTAGTAAAGATATTACTAGAAACAAAGGAATAAGTAACACTCTGCATAGAGTCGGAAGTTTGGAAGGATTAGGTGGTAATATTTATATTCGTTAAACATTTTCCTCTAAGAGTCTTTTAGATAATTCTTCCTTTTTTAAATAGTCAATAGAGTCGCACAATTGAACGTATTGATACATAATATTTTTATTGTTTAAACACATTTTTATTAACCTGCCACTAGACAAGGAAGTAATGCCTTCATTCTCAATATTAGATATAGTGTTTTTGCTAAACCCTAAAATAATGCTAAATATAGATGCCGAAATTTTATATTTAGTTCTAAATGCAATAATTTCGCTTGGAGCAGCAGCTCCTTTTGCAATAAGATAAGCGTTTTTAAGTGCTTTTAAATTGCGTTCAATTTGATTTTTTGTATAATGCTTAACCCTTTGTTTTTTACTTACCATACCAGTTTCTTCATTCACGTCAAAGTCTAAATAATACACTTCGGGATAGTTTAAATCAATACCTTTAAAATTTTTTTCAGCCATACCACTAACTTCATAAGTTGGCTCATTTTCTCTTGTTAAAACTTTTTTAGTTTCCATAATAATTAATTTTTAAATGGTTGTGTCATTGGATAATCTGGAACATGATTGGAGAAAAGTAATATTTGTAAACCATTTGCTTCCAATCCATACTTCAAGTAAATTTCAACTTTTTCAACGCCAACGCTTGTACAAAAAGCACAAACTTAAAAATCGGCACTTCAAGAAGGGTCAATGCCTCTAAAATAATTCTCTGTAGAAAGGTTAGCCATTGCGTACTCAATATCATTAACGCCAATTTCATAAATCAATGATAAATCTTCTAGTTCAGAACTAGCTTTTTTATTAAAAGTAATTTCAACCCCATCAGAAATTCTTTTTCTAGTTTCATCTATAAATATTTGAATTAAAGATAGATTGTCAATTGTATATGGTTGTTCAGTCATTAATTATGAGTTTCATTCTTGAACAAAAATATGAATTGCATTGATAATTCCCAATGATTGGGAATTGCTATTTTTAATGATTACACTAAGTTGTAATTTTCTTGTTTGGTTTGTAAGCGTTTCGCAGCGCATTTTACTACTGCAATATTATTTGAGCAATGTTTTTTTGTGGCATAGCGGTGAATAGGCTTTATTATGAACAGCGCTTTCGACTCCTCATTTATATATTTAGTTATTGTTTTACATTTTAATTTTATTTAAAATTTCAATCAGTACTCTGCGGTTTTTGTAGTCGACCTTATACCTATTTATCATTGACATAGCAACCTCATTTCCACCTTCTAACTTTTGTATTTTTTTTATGATTTTGGCAACGTATTCATAGTGTTCTCTTCCTAAATTATTAGTTACATAATTATTAGTGGCATCCATCAATAATACCAAGGTTTCTTTTGTAAACTCATCGGAAAAGTGTGTATAATACTTTTCTACATTTTGTAATGATGGATGTTTCGCAATATATTTTAAAAGCCTTTCTGCTTCTTTTTCTTCAACCAATATGGTGGCAACCGACTCATTAAAATATTTGTGTTTATTGGCGTAAAGTTTTATAATATTCTCCATTTCATCCAGCCAATCATAATTGCGAAAAGTTGATTTATACATGCGATAATATTTCTCATTGTAATTACTTTCAATAAAGGATAGAGTCAGTTTTCTAATAGTGGTAATATCGTTTTGTTTATGTGCAATTTCTAATAAAAGTTCATGCCAATTTCGGTTATAATTTAGAGATGTTTTTTCTCGTTTATCCAAAAAATCTTCAATTAGTTTTTTAGCATCTTCATAATCTTTATTAGCTATTTTTTGCTTAACAATTATTTCTCTAAAACTTTCTATTTGTATGTTTTCTACAATTGTTTTTTGCGCTAATTCTTCGTTGCCAATTTTTTTGTAAAAATCAATTTTTCTTTCCAAAATTAATTTTGCTTCATACGAACTTTTATCGGAAATTGTCTTTAATAAATTGTCTTGGGATGTTATGAATTCGTCAGTATTTTCGATTGTTGCCAAGTTACTTAAAAGATTGTTGAAGCTGTCGGCAAAAGTATAAATCTGGTACTTTTTGTTTTGCATTTCTTGTTTGCAATACGCATATAGTTCATTAGAAATTTTATCGGAAACCGATGCAGCATCGCTTAATATGTCAAATGGTTCTTCTTCATAATATGAGCCAATTAAACCTACAATTTCCGACTCCACATCTTCTAGGCAAATAGCATATTCTTCAATGCATGCTTTGGCTATTGCAATAGCTTCTTCGTAATTTTTAGCGGCTAAATATTCTCGTGCCTTGCTAAACCATTCATCTAAAACATCAATTTCAAATGCATCATCATCATAACCATATACATCATCAAAATCAAAATGGAACTTTTTTAGTGCTGTCCGAATAATTGTATTGTACTTATTAACACCATCCGTTTTTATTTTGCTAGCAAATTTTAGCAAAACCGTATTGGTAAAATCTGGGTTGTGTTTTGCATTGGCAACAATAAAATCTAGTAGTTCTTTGTGGGTAGTATTTTCTAAAACATAGGCAACTATAATACCTTTTTCTTTTTTTGTTTTCACTTCGTTTTTTAGTTGTGCATGTATTTCTTTTTCAATCATGCCAATGTGTTTGCATGGGCTATAATCGCTTGGGCAAGTGCATGAATACGAAATGGTTTTACTGCTATTGTTTATTTTATTTTGATGGTATAATTGCCGTAGTTGCCACTATATTTTGCTTGCCAATTGTTTTCGGTAGTCTGGCGTAAACTAATTATATCAGAGTTCATTTTATTGTAATTTCTTTCTGCAATAATATTTACAATTACCTCAAAATGAAAACTTATTTACCCACAAACAATTTACCAACAATCGCATTTTGGGTATTGCTTTTTTCGGTAAGTTTATAAATATAAATGCCCGACCAAAGGCTTATGTTATCCAACAAATTATCGGAAGTTGTTGCAATTATTTTTTGTCCAATTGCATCGTATAACTCAATGTTAACAGGTGTTTTTAAGTTTGACAAAACTATATTGTTATTGATGTAGTGGAGGGTTGCTTTATCTTTTAAAATTGGTTTTATGCCTGAGGTGTTGTCATCATAAACTGAAACATTAAAATACTGTAAGCATATTGAATCACAAATTATAAATTGAAATGTTTCTACGTTTTCTGTGGTGCTATCAATAATGGCGTACATCTGAAACTGAACGGTGTCTTGCCCTGCATTAAAATTTACTGAAATGGGTAATAAACCTAAACTTGTTGTTACATCATAATTATTGAAACTATAAATAGATGTTGAAGTTTGATTTGAATTTGCACTTTTAATTATTGTTACAGTAATCGTATCTTGAGTATATTCTTGAAGGATGGTGTCACTAAATAAAACTTGAAAAACATTTAGTATTGGGTAAATTGTAATTGAATCGGTAACTGTTGTTGAAATGCCACACACCGTATCATACACTGTTACTGATACTGTTTGATTGGTTGTTAATGTATAAGTGGCAGCATCAACAGTGCTTGTATTGGCTGACCATGTAAATCCATATCCAGGGAAATTAGAATTTGTACCCGATGCATTTGCAGAAACTACAATAGGTTCTCCAAGGCAAACTGAAGGGGCTTGCATAAAAACAGATGCTGCATTAAATTCTGTAATGTGAATGTTTATAGATTGAATAAAACCCATGCATTGGCTTATTTGGTTAACCGAAATAGTAATGTTTTCATAGTTGTCGTTTATTGAATCGGGCGTTATTATTAGCGGAATAATAATAGTACTGTCGCCAATTGCATAATTTAAACTATTGGGGAACAATGCTTAAGATATGTAAACATACACGAAATTAGTTGGCAAAAGGTTTACTCTAATTAATTTGAAATGTACATTTGCAAGTAATCGTATTTAGAATACCAACTTACAATTAGCTTATTATATGCTGATTTAATGCAATTTGGTTTATGAATAATGCGCCAACATAATTGCTTTAATTGCCAAGCATTGATTCGTATTGATAATGCAAAATAATATACACACTCTAAAGTATGCAAAATGCCACTACTTATTTTAGTAAGATATTTTTAAAATAATTGATGTTTACAACAACATTTTTATAATATTTGTGGCATCAACAAAATCAAGAAATTATAAACCAATTAATATTTTAAAAATGAAAAAACTAGTCTTACTATTTTTCTCGGCAATGCTCTTTAGCTTTGCTGCAAACGCACAGACTGTAACTTTACTTACCCCTACCGGTGGCGAAACTGTTGCGTATGGCGATTCGTTGCCCATTGTTTGGCAATACTCGGGTGTAACAAATGTTACCCTAAAGTATAGCACCAATGGTGGCAGCAGTTACACAACCATTGGCACATACGCTGCCAACCTTGGTGGAATACCCGGTTTGGGTGCATATAACTGGTTTGTGCCAGCTATATCTTCCACTATCTGTAAGGTAAAAGTTGAAAGTGCTGCAAACTCATCTATTTCTGATGTTACGGCTGGTTACTTTAGTATTACCTTGCCTGCAAGCATTGCTGTTACAGCCCCTAATGGTGGTGAAAATTGGCAAGGCAATACAGCAAATAATATTACTTGGAATTACAACAACTTAACATCGCAATTTGTAAACATGTATTACAGTACCGATGCTGGTGTAAGTTGGAATTATATAACGAATACTTATGCTTCGTACCAATCATACTCATGGACTCCTACAGCGGGCATCAACTCTACACAATGTCGTGTAAAAGTAGAAGAATATAACAATGCTTCATTATTTGATATTAGCAACGCAAATTTTACAATTACAACACCAATACCAGTGTTTACGGTTACTTCGCCAAATGGCGGCGAAACTTGGGCAAGCGGTACTGCTTATAACATTACTTGGACACTTGCCAATGCACCTTCTGGTTATTTGAATTTATATTATAGTACAGATGCTGGTGTAAACTGGACAAATATTACTTATGTTTCTGCCTCTACAAATTCTTATTCATGGACTCCTACTTCGGGCATTAACTCTACGCAATGTCGTATTAAAGTACAAGACTATTATGATTCAAATGTTTATGACATTAGCAATGCAAACTTTACAATAACATCACCAACGCCTACAATTACTGTAACAACGCCAAATGGTGGCGAAGTATGGCAAAGCAATACCTACAGCAACATTTATTTTACGGCTACTAATACCCTTAGTGGCTACGTAAATTTGTATTATAGTATAGATGGTGGAGTTACTTGGGTTTACATTGCATACGCTAGTGCAAGCCAAGGTTATTACCAATGGTACACTTCAAACATATCATCAAATAACTGTTTAATAAAAATAGAAGATTACAGCAATGCTGCTTATTTTGATGTGAGCAATGCGGTATTTGCAATACAAGGTGCCTTACCTGCGTGTGCTTATAGTCCTTCGCCAGCAAGTGGTGTAAGCAATGTTGGGCAATCTACAAACCTTACTTGGTATGATGGTAGTGGTGGTTTAGTAACTAACTATAAAGTTTATTTTGGCACATCAAGCACACCGCCATTGTTAACAACAGTGGCAAGTAGCGTTACATCATATTATGTTTCGTCATTGGCATTAAATACAACTTACTACTGGAAAATTGTTGCTACCAACGCTACAGGCGATGCAGTAGGTTGTAGCACTTGGAGTTTTTCTACATCATTAACTCCAACATATTTAATGAGTGATACTACAACTGTTACTGCTTGTAGTGGTAGCTTTTATGATAGCGGAGGCCCATCTGCTGTTTACAACAATAGCGAAAATTATGTAAAACATTTTCATCCAGGTGTTGCGGGGCAGTCAGTGCGTTTAACGTTCAATTCTTTTCAATCGGAAAGTGGTTACGATTACCTTTATTTATATGATGGTCCTTCAACATCTTCACCATTGTTAGCTACATTTAATGGTTCAAATTTTCAATCTCAAATAACTGCAACAAATGTAACAGGCGAATTAACCGTTGCATGGCACAGTGATGGCAGCCAAATTTATGCTGGTTGGGATGCAACAATATCTTGTACCAATAACCCTGGTGGGCTTTTGGTAAACTACCCTAACGGTGGCGAATATTTGTGCGCTGGTAGTACTTACAACATTACATGGTCAGCATCTCAAATAAACAACATAAACATACAATTTAGTAGCGATTATGGCAATACTTATACAACTATTGCAAGCAATATAGCTGCAAGTTTAGGTACTTATGCTTATACAATTCCGGCTGCTTTAAACACTTCGGGTTGCTACATACGCATTGTTGATGCTGCTAACACAAGCACTTTTGATGCAAGTAACTCTTCGTTTACAATTACACCATCAACCATTACAACCTCTAACCCTTATGCAGGGCAAACACTTACTGCGGGTGCGGGCACTTATATTTATTGGAGTGTAGGAAGTTGTTTAAGCACAACTTACCTAACACTTAGCTACAGCACAAATGGCGGTTCTACCTGGACTAATATTGCTACTAGCGTTTCTGCTAACAATGGTAGTTATTATTGGACTGTACCAAACACGCCATCAACCAATTGTTTGGTAAGGGTTGCCGATGGTTCTAATGCTACCATATTTGGTCAAACAAGTGGTGCATTTACTATTGCCGCTGCAACACCTTCATTAACTTTAACCACACCATCTAGTGGCGATGTTTGGAACACCAACACTGGCTATTATATTTATTGGACAAGTGCCAATATTGCCAATGTAAAATTATCTTATTCTAGCAATGGCGGTACTTCATATACCGTAATTACCTCAAACACACCTGCATCAAACGGTTACTATTACTGGACTACACCAACTACTGCAGCAAGCAATTTTTGTATAAAAGTTGAAGATGTTACAAATAGTGCAATTAACGATGCCAATTGTGGTATTAGCTTAGTTGTGCCTACGCCAACTATTACAAGTGTAAATTATCCATATCAAGGTCAATCTTTCAACAATGGTAGCAGCATGTACATATCTTGGACAAGCGCAAATGTTGCCAATGTAAAAATTGAATTATCAACCAATGGTGGTACAAGTTATTCAACAATTGTAGCATCTACAAATGCTTCATCGCAAAGTTATACGTGGCCAACAATCAATAGCACTGCTTCTACAAATTGTAAAGTTAGGGTTAGCGATGTTAACAATGCTACAGTAAATGCCGTAAGTGGTGTATTTACAATCGTAATACCTGTACCAACAATTACAAGTGTTACCGCACCTTATCAAGGACAAGTGCTTACTGTTGCTACACAACAATACATACAATGGACTAGCGCCAATGTATCACTTGTAAAAATTGAACTTTCTACTGATGGTGGTACTACTTATCCTACTTCTCAGTTGGTGGTAGCAAGCACTTCGGGCACACAACAATACTATTATTGGACTGTTCCAAACAACCCATCAACCAATTGTAAAATACGTGTAAGTGATGTTGCAAATTTAACTACTGTATCGGCGCAAAGCCAAGTATTTACAATTGCTTCGTGCGCACCAACACTTACTTTAACTTCGCCAACAAATGGGCAATTATTAAATGCTGGTTCTTACACGTACATTTATTGGAATTCAGCTTGTGTTACAAACATTCGCATAGAATATTCATCTAATGGTGGTAGTACATGGAGTACCGTGGCAGCAAGCACAAGTGCAACAACTGGTTATTACTATTGGGGAGTACCAAGCACTGCAACCACACAAGGCCGAATTAGAATTACAGATTTGGCAAGTGGTTCAACAGCAGTAAGTACTGGTACTAACTTTACTATTGGTACACCTACAATTACCGTAACATCGCCTAATGGTGCCGAGAACTGGACGGGTGGAACTTCACACTACATTACTTGGACATCAACTTACAACACAAACAATTATGCAAATTTAGAATACACTATTGATAATGGTGCAACTTGGAACTATATAAACTATGCTTACTATACTGGCAACTCTGGCTCATACCAATGGACAGTACCTAACACACCAAGCACACAATGCAAAGTGCGTGTAAGCGATTACTATAATTCTACTATTACTGATGTGAGCAATGCATTGTTTACAATATCGCAAGCTACACCACAAATAACTGTTACATCGCCAAACGGCGGCGAAAACTGGGCTGTTGGTTATAGCTACGGTATTTACTGGAACAGCATTAGTGTAAACAATGTAAAAATAGAATACACATACAATGGAGGTAGCACTTGGAACACAATTTCAAGCTCATACCCTGCAAGCAATGGCTATTATAACTGGGCTGTACCAAACACTGCATCTACAAATTGTTGGGTACGCATTAGCGACGCTGCAAATGGTAGTGTTACCGATATGAGTAATTTTGCTTTCTCTATCAACACACCGTCTGTAACTGTAACTGCGCCTAATGGTGGCGAAATTTGGCAAGGCCTTACGGCACACTACATTACTTGGAACAACACAAACACTGGCGTAAGTACTTATGTGAATATTGAATACTCAACAAACAACGGTGCAAGCTGGAACTATATTGTTTACGGTACTTACAACAACAATTATTATAATTGGAGTGTTGCCAATGTACCTAGCACACAATGTTTGGTGCGTGTTACAGATTATTACAATGCAAATGTTTTTGATGTAAGCAATGCAACATTTACTATAACAGCAGCAAGCACAACCCTTAGTTTATATGCACCTAATGGTGGCGAAACTTTTGGAGTTGGTAGCACACAAACTATTAGCTGGTATAGCCAAAACATCAGCAATGTAAAATTAGAATATTCAACTGATGGTGGTCTTACTTACCCTAATACTATTGTGGCTTCAACGCCTAACAGTGGTTATTATTACTGGACAGTGCCTAACACTGTAACCACACAATGCCGTGTGCGTGTGAGTGATGCTGCTGTAACAGCTACATCTAGCGCAAGCGCAGGTAACTTTACTATTGTAAACCCTACAATTACTGTAACAAACCCTAACGGTGGGCAAACGTATATTGGTTTAACCAATCAAACCATAAACTGGACAAACACTGCGGTTAGCAATTATGTGAACTTACAATACACTACCGATAATAGCAATTGGACCAACATTACTACATTATACAACAATGCGGTTACGGGCACTTACACTTGGCAATTGCCAAACGTGGCTACTACATTGGCACGTGTGCGTGTGGTAGATTATTACAACAATGCTATTGGCGATATGAGTGATACTACTTTCACAATTACATTGGCACCAGCAGCATTGCAAATTACAAGCCCTAACGGTTTCGAGAGTTTTGCAGTAAGTACACAAAACTACATACAATGGAATAGCACGTCTATTACCAGTGTAAATTTAGAATATACTACAAACGGTACTACTTGGACTAACATTGCCAACAACATAAACACAGCCATTGGCTATTATTTGTGGACAGTGCCAAACACACCATCAACAACCTGCAAAGTGCGTGTGGTTGATGCCAACAACTCTGCGCTAAGCGATGCAAGCAACAACAACTTTACTATTGTAACTCCTTTTATAACTGTTAATTCGCCTAATGGCGGAGAGGTTTACTACACAGGTAGCGGTTATTATGTGCAATGGACAAGCTCGGGCGTTAACAATGTAGCTATTGAGTTGAGCACCGATGGTGGCACAACATATTCTACAATTGTAAACTCTACATACAACAATAGTTATTACTGGTGGAGTCCTGTGGCAGCCAACATTTCGACCACTTGCAAAATTCGTGTAAAAGACATTGCTACTGGCGCAACTTTAAGTGATGCAAGCAACGCTAACTTTACAATACAAGCACCAACACCGGCAATTACAGTAACATCGCCAAACGGAGGCGAAAACTGGACTGTTGGTTACAACTACTACATAACTTGGAATTCGGTGGGTGTAAACAGTGTAAACATTCAATACTCTACAAATGGCGGTACTTCTTGGAGTACAGTTGTTAGTGGCTACACAGCTTCAAACAATTATTATTCTTGGAACACACCTAACACACCATCAAACAACGTGTGGATAAAAGTGAGCAATGCTGCCGATACTACTTTGAACGACTTAAGCGGACAATTTAATATTGTGCCTAATACACCAACATTGGCAATAACATCGCCGAACGGTGGTGAAAATCTACAAGTTGGTTCTTACGCTTACATTAGCTGGAACAGCAACAACGTGGGTTGTGTAAACTTAGAAGTGAGCTACAATGGTGGTACTTCGTGGAGTGTATTGGCTGGCAACTTAACCAACAATTACTACTACTGGAATATTCCGAATGCAGCCTCTACACAATGCTGGGTGCGTGTTACAGATTGTTTGTCATCATTATCAGACATGAGCAATGCTGCATTTACTATTAGCGTACCTGTTGCAAATACAAATGCAATAACGGTTACATCGTTAAGCGATAATGTTTTCTGTAAAGGAGATACTATTTGGGCAAACTACACAGCTACGGGCGTTTACAATGCTGGTAACACTTTTTCTTTACAGATGAGTGATGCGACTGGTTCGTTTGCAAACCCAACTTATATTGGTGGCAACTACGCAACTACTTTGGTTGATAGCGTTTGGGGAACTATTCCTGCTACTAGTGCAAATAGTACATTGTATAAAGTACGTGTGGTATCTAACAACTTAGTAGCTACAAGTGCTGGTAGTGTTGCTTTTGCGGTGCAAGGGCCAACTGCCGATTTTACTGCTTATCCTTACCAAAGTTTATATTTGTTGCCACAAGATGCAAGCATACAATTTTTACCTACCACTACTGGTTCAGTTGCTAGTTATGCTTGGACGTTTGGCGATGGTGGCACAGCTACTAATCAATCACCTACACATTTTTATGGTAGCACAGTATTGTTTGATATTCAGTTAACAGTTACTGATAGCAACGGTTGTAGCGCAGTAGCATTGAAACCACAATATATACACACCGAATATTATTTAGAAAATACAGATGTAATGCCGCAAGGTTTTACGGGTACTGTAACAGGTGCATCATTTGTAAATAACAATGTAGGTTGCTTTACGCTTTCAACAGGTAACTGTTATGTAACTACCAATGGTGGTTACAACTGGACACACTCTGTAACTGGTTTACCAACAGGCACAGGGCTTACAAGTGCATCGTTAATTGCTGGTTATTGGGTAATTGCAGGTAACAATGGTACATTAAGCTATAGCACCAACCAAGGCGCTACTTGGATACCTTATTACACTGGTACTACAGCTTCATTTAATGGTGTATCAATGGCATCGGCCACTAGCGGTTTTGCAGTTGGTAGCGGTGGTACTGTTTGTATATACAACGGCACTTCATGGGCTTCATCAACAATAGCTGGCACCAGTGGTATTACATTTAATGGGGTAGCTACTTATGGCACAAATGGTGCATTAACAGTTGGTTCGGGCGGTTCTATCTATTACTATAATGGTACTACATGGGCAGCTATCACATCAGCAATTTATAATAGCAGTTACAACTTTACTTCTGTTTACACAGATATAGATTCTGCTTCAAGCGCGATTTACGCTTACGCAACAGCAAACAATGGTAGCATTATTAGGTTAGATTATAGCGGTACTGCTTGGACAGCCTCAATGGCTATTAGCGGTACTGGTGTTGCCTTTGCTGGTATTAGCGGACGTGGTACAGACATTTATGCAGTAGGCGATAGCGGTATTGTTTATCATTCATTTAACCAAGGTTCTAGCTTTGGACGATACTCAGTAGGTGGCACAAGCAACTTGCGTGCAGCGGCTTACAAAAAACCACGTGGTTGGGTAGGTGGCGATGGTGGCACAGGCAAGCGTTTTGGCCCTGAACCTGATACTACAAACGGTACTGGTATTATTAATGTTGATGCTTTGTTGAGTAACTTAAGTATCTATCCTAATCCTGCTAAAAACACATTGAGTATAGTAGTTGGCGAAAACAACAATAGCCAATTGCAAATTACAATTAAAGATGTAGCAGGACGCAATATTATGGATGTGGCCAACGAAAAAGTAAGTGGTACATTTAAGAAAGAAGTTAACGTAAGCCAATTGGCAAGCGGCACTTACTTTGTATTTGTAACACAAAACGGCAAACAAGTAGTGAGTAAGTTAACGATTAACGATTAACGATTAATGATTCGTTGATTAATGATTGACAATTATTTTATGATTGTTAATCAAATTTACAAGGTGGGGCTTCGCAAGAAGTCCCACCTTTTTTTGTGCCGTTCTTAAAGATTATATTACTTTAGGTCAGAAAAAAATTTGTTAGGTATAAACATAGTTGGATAATTATATATTTGAGGAAAAATATAGTGTAACTATAAATTGCAAAACCTCGGGCACAAGGGGGCATTATTTAAAAGGTTTGATAAATAGAGTATAGCGTATATATACAAGTTGTGCGTAATGCTAGAGAGATACCGCTAACTTGAAACTGATTACAAGAAATTAGCCTTAACATTGCGATATGGAAAATAGTATTTGTATAAATATTGAAGCTAAAATAAATCAAAAGCTGACCAATGAAGAAGCGGATAAATTGAATAAATGGTTTGTTCCATTACAAGTAGAAAAGGGTGAACAGATTGTATTTGAAGGAAAGGTTTGCCGAACTTTATTTTTTGTTGATAAGGGGCTAATGCACTCTTTCGTAATTGACAAGAAAGGAGAATGCAATACAGTACAATTTGGATTTGAAGGCTATTGGATTGGCGATATGTTTAGCTTCTTTAGTGGAAAGTCTGCAATATTTAATGTAGAAGCATTAGAACCTACAACACTTTTTGCAATGAAATATAGTGACTTTGAAAAGGCGTGTAATCAAATTTCAAAGTTTGAAAGTTTTTTCAGAATACTTGTTCAAAATGGTTACTTGAGTTCGCTGCAACGCATAGCGAAAAGTTTTACTGACGATGCTGAACAGCGATATTTATCACTCATAAAACAACAACCCGACTTACAACAAAGAGTGCCTCAATATTTAGTTGCATCCTATTTAGGCATCAAGCCGCAATCACTTAGCCGCATCCGCCATAATCTATTAAAAAATAAATCGGGTTAATGCGATATTAACCTATGTGAACGAAAAGCCTTTTTAGATACTCCACCTTTGCATCACCAATCAAGAATGATTGTTATTCAAAACTTAAAATATTGATACGATGGAAAGAATACAATTTTTAAAAATGTTTGCTTCAATTCCGCTTATTTCATCAGGGATGAAACTTAAAGCGTTTGAAAGTATTAGCAATGGCTTTTCAAATAGCAAAAAAACGCCTTTAATTTTTATTGGACACGGACATCCAATGAATGCTTTGTTGGATAATAATTTTACGCAAACACTTGCCAAGCTTGGCGGGAGTTTGGAAAAACCGAATGCCATTATGATAGTGTCTGCACATTGGCAAACAAAGGGAACTTTCGTTTCTACAAACCGAACACCCAAAGCAATTTATGATTTTGGTGGAATGGATGTATTGCGTCAAATAAAATATGAACCCAAAGGACATCCAGAATTTGCCAAACAAGTCGTTGAAACTGCACCAATTTATAACATACAAGAAGACCATTCAATGGGGCTTGACCACGGTGCGTGGACTGTTTTAAAACATTTATATCCCAAAGCAGACATTCCTGTTTTTGAATTAAGTATTGATTCCTCACAACCCACCAGTTATCATTTTCAATTGGCAAACGCTTTGAAAAAAATGAGAGAAAAAGGTGTATTAATAATTGGAAGCGGAAATATTGTACACAACTTGAAAATTTTGGATTGGAACAACATAGATGCAAAACCAATGGATTGGGCGGTTGAGTTTGACGAGTTAGTGAAAGCAAAATTAAATAACTTAGATTTTCAAGCACTTGTTAACTATCAACAATTTGGCAAACTATCAGAAATGGCTCACCCTACAAATGAACATTATTTACCCATGCTATACACACTTGGCTTAGCAGACAAAAACGAAAACGTGAAATATATCTTTGAAGGCTTTCAATATGGAAGTGCAAGTATGCGTTGCTTTCAAATTTCTTAAGCAACATTTCAAGGTGGACTAACTTTCTTTCTGACATCAAACTTTAGACCCTTGAATGAAGTGAAGCACGAACGCACAACAGCACCTACCCAAAAGTGGCGGTTCAGTGCTACGTAAAAGAATTTTTGTATAATTGAAGTTCAGTTCTCCGAATGAAGTTTAGAGGTTAAATAGCCACCTTCTTTTAGCTACAAACCGTTATGCCTCATTGTAAAACGACCGTGCAACCGACAGACAGCGACAAGAAAAGCCAACCGCACAAAATGGCTCTTTTGGTTTTGCAAAGCGTTGGCTCGTGTGTCGGGCAAAACCAAAAGAGCCATTTTTTTGCCAACGCACCAAAAGAATAGTAACTTTGAAATGAATTAAATAAGAGAAAAGAAAATGTTTGAACAGACTTTTAAAAATATAGATGATATACTGCACAAAGACGCAGGTTGCGGCAGTGAACTAGACTATGTAGAGCAAACCTCTTGGGTGTTGTTCCTCAAATACCTTGACGACTTAGAAAAAGACAAAGCCACAGCAGCCGAACTAACAGGCAAAGCCTACACAAACATTATAGCACCAGAATATCAATGGAGCAAGTGGGCTGCACCCAAAGACAAGGAAGGCAAACTTGACCATCACGCAGCCTTGACGGGTGACGACCTTTCTGACTTTGTAAATATTAAACTCTTCCCCTACCTCAAAAAATTTAAAGCAGATGCCGTAAGTGCCGACACCATTGAATACAAAATTGGTGAGATTTTTAGCGAACTGAAAAACCGCATACAAAGCGGTTACAATTTGCGTGAAGTAATAAACCGTATTGACGAACTGCGTTTTAGAACCCACGTTGAAAAGCACGAAATGAGCCACCTCTATGAGGACAAGATTAAAAATATGGGCAATGCTGGGCGCAATGGTGGAGAATACTATACGCCACGACCGTTGATTAAAACCATTGTAAAAGTGGTAGCACCCGAAATAGGACAAACCATTTATGATGGTGCGGTGGGCAGTGCAGGTTTCTTGTGCGAAGCTTATGATTATTTAAGAAGCAGCAAAAACCTCACGACCAAAGATGTTGAAACCTTACAGAAAAAAACTTTTTACGGGAAAGAAAAAAAATCATTGGCTTACATTATTGGCACAATGAATATGATTTTGCACGGTGTGGAAGCGCCAAACATTGTGCATACCAACACCCTTGCCGAAAACCTTGCCGACATACAAGAAAAAGACCGTTACGATATTGTGCTTGCCAACCCACCTTTTGGCGGAAAAGAAAGAGCTGAAGTGCAGCAGAACTTCCCGATAAAATCGGGTGAAACCGCCTCTTTGTTTTTGCAGCACTTTATTAAGATTATGAAAGCAGGTGGCAAAGCAGGTGTGGTCATTAAAAACACATTTTTAAGCAATACAGACAACGCTTCCATCGCCTTACGCAAACAACTTTTAAAAGACTGCAATCTGCACACCGTTTTAGATTTGCCCGGTGGCACGTTTACAGGTGCAGGTGTAAAAACAGTGGTTTTGTTTTTTGAAAAAGGTTCTTCAACTAAAAAGGTTTGGTTCTACCAACTGAACTTAACCCGAAACCTTGGCAAAACAAACCCACTAAACGAAAGAGATTTAGAAGATTTTATTACACTGCAAAAAACCAAAGCCGAAAGCCCAAACTCATGGACCTTAGACATTACCGACATAGCCCCGATGGGGCGAGATACATTAATGAAGGGCTCAGCCCTTCGTAAGGGTGCAGCCCTTATGATAAAAGAAGCCGCTAGCACTAAAGCCCTGAAGGGGCGTAATAGTTCTGCGAATGATAACGCCCTTTCAGGGCTTGATGCAGCACTTGACGATGATAACACAGGGCTGCACCCTGTGTTAAGCGATAACGCCCCATCGGGGCTTGGCAGCCACACCTACGACCTTAGCGCCAAAAACCCGAACAAAAAAGAAGAAGCAGCCTTACGCCAACCGCAACAAATTTTAGAAGAAATGAAAGCATTGGATGCCGAGACGGAAGAAATTTTGGAAAGCATTGCAAACCTCATTGTCTGATTCACAGATTAAATGGATTAAAGGATTACACAGATTATGAATATAGAATTAAAATACAAAGACATCACAGAGAAAATTATAGGTGCATCATTTGAAGTGCATAAATTTTTGGGTAATGGTTTTCAAGAAGTAATTTATCAAAGGGCTTTGGCTTATGAAATGCGAAAAGCAGGATTAGAATTTGCAAGAGAAATTGAACAAGAGATATTTTATAAAGAACTAGAAGAACCTATTGGCACGAGGAGGGCTGATTTTGTTGTTGAAGAGAAAATATTGGTTGAATTAAAAGCGATTATTCAACTGGAGAATGTGCATCTGGCACAAGCACTAAATTATCTAAAAGCTTACAAATTAGAAGTGGGTTTGCTAATAAATTTTGGCAGTAAAAGTTTAACATTTAAAAGAATAGTGTTATGATAAAATTAATTTGTCTGTATGACGGATTAAATTTTCCGAATCCCGGATTAAATTTTCCGAATCCCGGATTAAACGAATTAAAGGATTACATGGATTTCAAATCAAATAATCAAAAAAATCTGTGGCATCTGCGTAATCAAAATAAATCCGTGATTCTGACAAAAAGTGCAGATATTTTAAACTCAATTTTGGAAATGATATGAAGAATGAAATCATTTTATATCGCCCTGATGAACTTGCCGAACACATTGAAGTAAGAATTGAGGATGAAACTGTTTGGCTTTCGCAACTACAAATGGGTACCTTATTCCACCAAACCAAGCAGAATATTAGCTTGCACATCAATAATTGTTTTAAAGAAAATGAGTTGACACCAAACTCAGTTGTCAAGGAATCCTTGACAACTGCCGCAGACGGCAAAAAATACAATACAAAATATTACAACCTCGATGTCATAATTTCTGTAGGATACAGAGTAAAATCTAAACAAGGAACACAATTTCGTATTTGGGCAAACACCATTCTTAAAGATTATCTCCTAAAAGGCTATGCTATAAACAATAGAATGAACCGAATGGAAGATAAGATAGAAATATTGTATAACAAAGTAAGCGAAATAGATTTGCAGATAAACACATATTTGATACCTACGCAAGGTATTTTCTTTGATGGGCAAGTGTTTGATGCTTACGAACTGACTTCAAAAATAGTACGAACCGCCACAAAAAGTATCGTGCTTATTGATAATTATATAGACGAAAGCACCTTGACTCATTTATCTAAAAAGACAAAAGGGGTAAAAATGTTATTGCTAACCAAAAACACAAGCAAGCAACTTACTTTAGATGTACAAAAAGCTAACGAGCAATATGGCAACTTTGAACTAAAAACATTTACCAAAAGCCACGACCGTTTTTTGATTATTGACCAAACCGAAGTGTATCATCTTGGAGCTTCGCTAAAAGACCTTGGCAAAAAATGGTTTGCTTTTTCTAAAATGGACAAAAATTCTGTAACAACTATTTTAAACTCAATTTTGGAAATGATATGAAACAAGGCTGGGGAATAAAAAAACTGGAAGATGCTTGTGATAAATCATCTTCAAATGTGTCACAAAATCAATTAGACAATGAAGTTGGAGAATACCCAATTTTTGGAGCAAGCGGTTTAATTAAGAATGTTAGTTTTTATCATCAAGACAAAGCATATTTATCAATAGTAAAAGATGGTTCAGGTGTTGGAAGAGTTACAAAAATGGATGCTTTTACTTCTGTAATTGGAACACTGCAATACATTCTACCAAAAGAAAATATTGATTTGGATTACTTGAATTATTCTTTGATGTCGGTTGATTTCAAAAAATATGTTGCAGGTGCTGCCATTCCACATATCTATTTTAAGGATTATAAAAATGAGCCGTTCTTATGGATGCCCCTTCCCGAGCAACAACGCATAGTAGCCATATTAGATGAAGCCTTTGCCGCCATAGCCAAGGCAAAAGCCAATGCCCAACAAAACCTACAAAACGCCAAAGAACTTTTTGAGAGTTATTTGCAAGGCGTGTTTGAGAATAAAGGTGAGG
>Ga0209181_10000435_pt1 | contig 77095 bp, 68 predicted proteins | sample MAT05_FD_187208 | JGI IMG/M metagenome (GOLD analysis project Ga0209181, IMG submission 187208) | Freshwater microbial communities from Lake Fryxell liftoff mats and glacier meltwater in Antarctica - MAT-05 (SPAdes) (version 2) | ecosystem: Environmental > Aquatic > Freshwater > Ice > Liftoff... | reverse complement strand
CGTCGTTCCATGACGGATTCCCCCAGTGTGGCGTTCGAGCCAGAAGGGATTAGACCAAAACCGCTTACAGCGAATCAAGACGGGACACAGTAGAATTAGCGTGATCGTGAACCCATCGGATGGCCTTTGCGAGGTCGCCCACCATCTCCTTCACGGTGACGTTCGGAACGAACCGGTAATTGGCGGCGACGAAGACGAACCCTTTGTCCGCGAAGATTTGCGGCTTCTTCAGGACGCTCTTCTTGTCGCCTGCTTTCCAGCCACCACCGTGAATCCAGAAGATGATCGGGCGATCCTTGCCGTCGGCGGGGGCATACACATCAAGCGTCTGCCGTTCGTTCTTCGGCTCGGCGTAGGCAACGTCTCGCTGCACTTTCGGCTCGGCAGCGTGAAGCGGCGCAGCGAGGAAGACGAGAACGGCGATGACACGCATGGTGATGAGTCCGAGTCAGATTGTGGAGAAGGACGGGACACGAATTCGCGTTCACGCACCGTGGACTTTGGCGGTGATCTTGTCCATCTCGGCGGCGGTGAAGGCTCGCACGGTTGTCGTGTGAACGTTGCCCATTGCCCCCAGATGGAGCAGCACGGGGGCGAGCGTCTCGTCGTCCGGCGCTTCCATGATCAGCAGGCCATCGTAATCGCCCATCGTCCAGAAGATATCCGTGACCTTCACGCCCAACTTCCTCGCAGCCGTCTTCAGAGCGGCTGCCCGTTTGGTGGATTCGTCAATCCCCTTGATGCCTTGCTGAGTGAACTTGATCGTGGTGATGTACGTTGCCATGCTCTGATATTCCTTTGATAAGGGGAAGGGGAAAGGCTCTGTTAGATTACCGAAAATGAGGGCGGTTTGATCTGTGCCTGGGAAACCTGATGTGATTTGGGAGCTCTTTGGAAAATTACGCCTCACGATTCCCGATCAGAATGGGATGGTAGAAACAGGCATCGAGGCACTCGACATTTGTGAACCCGGCTCGACGCATCAAGGCCATCAAGTCGTCCCTTCCGATCGCGTTGTACTTTGTCCGCATGACGTGCGTCACAAGCTGCCCGGAAGTAGCATCATCGACCACAAAGTACATTGCCAATTCATAGACGTGATCCACGAAATCCCACACCTGGAAGATGATGTACCGTTTCCCGTCCTCTTCCCGAATTCCAAACGGCTCGAACGGCCCGGTTTCTCGGTTCGCACGGTCGTAGTCCTTCACCGTGAGTAGGCATCCGCCACCTGGACGAGTGCACTCATACAGTTGCCGCAGGGCAAGGAGCAAGTCATCGTCGTTCAGAAGATGGGTGATGCAGTTGTCGACGGAAATCACCGCGTCGAACTGACGCTGGTGATGGGTGTACGCGGCTCGCATGTCCGAGACCGAGAATGCAATCGTGGCACCTCGCCGCTGAGCCTCGGTCCTGGCTCTTGAGACCGCCGCTTCCGAGAGGTCGGAAGCCGTGACCAGAAACCCACGCTTTGCCAGCCCGATGGCCTGCGTGCCGATTCCGCAGGAGACATCCAGAATGTGCTTCGCTTCAGTTCCCCAGCGCTCCTCAATGATGCTGGCAAGTTGTGCGGACTGACGCACAATACTTTCGTCCCAATCCAGATAGATGAGATGGTAAAGACTCGCCATTCGGTCGTAACAATCGCCCATCGAGAGATCCCCAATCAAAACCACTCGCAACATGAAAACGAGTCAACCCGCTGAACATACGGAATCGCTTACTCCCCATATCCCGTGATGATCCGGCCCATTCTCTGTGTTTGTCCTTGCTTGATTGATAAAATTCCAATGTTCCGATCGCCCGATCAGTTGAGAGCCCAGTATGACGTGTCGTGTTGTCTTTGTTCCGCTGCTTCTCTCGGTTTCGGCTTTGGTTCTCTCCGGGTGTAGCGAACCGGTCGGACCAGCGGGGACCGATCCGGAACCCCTGTACCAGTTTCATTGCGCGAAGTGCCATGCCCGTGCCGGCGAACCCAACGGCCCCAATCTCGGTGGTTCGAAGGGACCGGACCTTTCGCACATCGGGTCCGCGTCCGGCATGACCGTCGACTGGCTCACCGAATACATCACCGAACCGCAGAGCAAGCGGCCCAAGGTTCGTGTGATGCCCGCGTTCGGCGGCAAGATGAGTCAGGAACAGATTCGCTCACTCTCCGAGTGGCTGGCAGCGAAAAAGTAACGCCAGCGCAACTCATGAAAAGCGGGTGAATACGGGTTCCGGACGGGGCGTCTCACGTTTAGGTTAAGAGCAGCAACTCTTCCTCGTCCAGCATTACCACCCGCGATGCCCAAGGCGTATCGCGATTCCGGGAGCCAAAAACATGAGTCAGCCGATCTACGATCCCACCCGTCGGTTGTTCATCCGATCCGCTGCAGCCGCCACGATCCTCCCGTTCTGGACGGTGAAGGGGGCCTTCGCAGAAGAACTGACCCGCACTCCCGACCAGACCGAAGGGCCGTTCTACCCCAACAAGTTGCCACTCGATACCGACAACGACCTGCTGATCCTGAACGACAACATTACCCCGGCGATTGGCGAGATCACCCACCTCACGGGCAAGATCCTCGACGCGAAGGGGAACCCGATGAAGAACGCGGTCGTCGAGATCTGGCAGTGCGACGGCAACGGCGTCTATCTCCATACCGCGGACAGCGACAAGAAGAAGGATAAGCAGGACAAAAACTTCCAGGGCTTCGGGCGGTTCGTGACCGGTAGCACCGGCGAATACTACTTCCGCACGATCAAGCCCGTGCCATACCCCGGCCGAACCCCACACATTCACTTCAAGGTGAAGAAGGGGAGCAAGAGCCTGCTGAACACGCAGATGTATGTAAAGGGCCACCCCAACAACGAGAAGGACTTCATCTGGAAGGGCGTGAAGGACGCGAAACAACGCGAATCGATCACGGTCGACTTCGACAAGGTGAAAGAGTCGAAGACAGGAGAACTGAGCGCGAACTTCGTGATCGTGCTGGGCGTGACTCCCGAGAGCTGAAAAGCACGACCCCATTTTCGCTCGCCTCCATTTTTGGGGAAGTTTTGGGGAAGTGTTGAAGGTTTTTTGGTGGCGCAGGCATTGTTGCCTGCTGGTCCTCGCCTGGGCATGCAAGAATGCCTGCCCCACCTCGACTGATGGTAAACTCACCTCGCCCCTTGCCCCACGCCTTGCTCGCGATCACACTAACCTCGCACCCTTTCCTATCCGCGAGGATCAACCGCAATGAAGCGCCCTTTCTCTCTCGTCCTGCTACTGCTCTCGGTCGCTCCGGCCGTTGCCGGCGAGAAACCCAAGGCAGAACTCCCCAAGCCGATGATCACGGGGTTGGTGAACCCTGAGTCCATTTGCATTGGGCCTGGTGGAAAGCTGTTCGCCACGGTCATCGGCGAGTTCGGCAAAGACGGCGATGGCTCGGTTGTCGTCATCGAGGACGGTAAGGCGACTCCGTTTGTCACCGGCCTGTTCGATCCCAAGGGGATCGTTTCGTATCAGAAATTCTTGTATGTCGCCGACATGACCCGCGTGCTTCGGATTGATGCCACGGCGAAGCAACCAAAGGTTGACATCCTCGCACCCGCGAATGCGTTCCCCGTTCCTCCGCTGTTCCTCAACGATATCGCGGTCGATCCTGAAAGCGGCATGATCTACGTGAGCGATTCCGGCAACCGGGACAAGGAGAATCCTGCCAAGGGTGCCGTATATCGCGTCACGCCGAACGGCCTCGTGTCCACGCTTGTGGATGACAAGAAACTCCCCGGCCTGAAGATCCCGAACGGCCTGCAAATGGATGGTGCCTCGCACCTCATCCTGGCGGATTTCGGTGCCGGCATCCTGTACCGGGTGAAGCTGGCAGACGGCAGCTTCGAGAAACTCGCCGAGGGTATGCCCGGGGCTGACGGCATCACGTGGGATCGGTTCGGTCGGCTGTTCGTGTCAAGTTGGCTCACCGGTAAGGTCTTCGGCATCAACCGGCCAGGCGACAAGCCCGTCGAAGTCGTGAGCGAAGGGTTCCAGTCTGCGGCCGATACGTGCCTCGACCCCACCGGCAAGTTCATCCTCGTGCCAGACATGAAAGCGGGCACCATCACCGCGATTCCTGCTGTGATCCCTGGATTCGAGGTCAATTCCGAGCCGATGGCGTTGAAGACCGAAGTCGCGTTCCCCGAATTGAAATGGACTGGCTGGAGTGCTGAAAGCTCCACGGGCAAGGTGAACGCGCTGCGGCCGATCGTGCTGACGCACGCCAAGGATGGCAGCAACCGCATCTTCGTCGCCACGCAGCACGGCGTCATTCACAGCTTCGCCAATGACCCGAAAGCGACCGAGACCAAGGTACTTCTCGATATTCAGGATCGCGTGCAGTACGACGACAAGACCAACGAGGAAGGCTTGCTCGGGATGGCGATGCACCCGGACTACAAGAAGAACGGCGAGGTGTTCATCTTCTACACGCCGAAGAAGGAAAAATCGGCGAACATGGTATCACGGTTCCGTCCGTCGAAGGAAGACCCCACGAAGCTCGACCCGGCATCGGAAGAAGTGCTCGTGAAGTACACGGGCCGGCCGTTCTGGAACCACGATGGTGGCACCATTTGCTTCGGCCCCGATGGCTATCTGTACATCGTCCACGGCGACGGCGGTTCAGGGAACGACCCGTTCGATAACGGCCAGAACCTGGGTAACCTCTTCGGCAAAGTTCTTCGCATCGACGTGAACGCCAAGGACGCTGGCAAGAACTACGCGGTCCCGAAGGACAATCCATTCGTGAGCACCAAGGATGCGCTGCCGGAAATCTGGGCGTATGGGCTTCGCAACCCGTGGCGGATCGCATTCGACCGTGCGACTGGCAAGCTCTGGTGCGGCGAGGTGGGGCAGAACCTGTATGAGGAAATCAACATCATCGAGAAGGGCGGGAACTACGGCTGGAACCGCCGCGAAGGGTTGCACCCGTTCGGTGCCAAGGGAACTGGGCCGAGCAAGGATCTCATTGAGCCGATCTGGGAATACAACCACGATGTCGGCAAGTCGATCACGGGCGGCACAGTGTACCGTGGGAAGGCGCTGCCGGACCTGGAAGGACACTACGTCTACGCCGACTACGTCTCGTCCAAGATCTGGGCGTTGAAGTACGACGAGAAGGCGAAGCGGGTCACTGCAAACCGGCCGATTCCTGATCCCACGAAGCCGATTCTCTCGTTCGGTGAGGACGAGCAGGGGGAGCTGTACTTCCTCGTCGTAGCCCCCAATGGCCGTGGGATTTATCGCTTCGTGAAGTGACCAATTCTGCCTGGCGAAACGCTAGTTTTTGACCCCCCCCGGGCATGTGCTCGGGGGCTATTCAGAGGAACCTCATGACCAATCTGTTCGATCTCTCCGGTGAAGTGGCGGCCGTGTTCGGCGGCACGGGCGTTCTTGGTGGTGCAATGGCCGATGCCCTCGCGGCGGCAGGTGCGAAGGTCGCCGTTCTCGGTCGCAGTGCGGAGCGCGGCAATGAGCGGGTCGCGGCGATCGAGAAAGCTGGCGGGAAGGCGATCTTCCAGCAGGCCGACGCGATGAGCCGTGATTCGCTGACCGCAGCGCGTGACGCGATCATCAGCAAGTACGGCAACATCACGATTCTGATTAACGGTGCGGGCGGCAACAAACCCGAAGGCACCATAATGCCAGGGGGCGACTTCTGCAAGATGGGGCTTGAAGGCTGGAATGCCGTCTTCGACCTGAACCTCGTTGGCGGCACGCTGCTACCGTGCCAGATCTTCGGCGAGAAGATGCTCGCGGCGGGGAAGGGGAGCATCATCAACATCGCGTCGATGTCGAGCATCATTCCGCTGTCGCGTGTCGTGGCGTATTCCGCGTCAAAGGCCGCCGTGCTGAACCTCACGCTGTGGCTCGCACGCGAGTGGGCCACGAAGGGCGTACGGGTAAACGCGATCAGCCCGGGGTTCTTCCCAGCCGAGCAGAACCGCCGCATGCTGATGAAAGACGACGGCACGTACACCGAACGCGGTCAGGCGATCGTGGGGCACACGCCGATGGCACGTTTCGGGAGCGCAGAGGAACTCGCCGGCGCGACGGTGTGGCTCGCGTCGCAGCGGGCGAGCGGGTTCGTCACGGGGCAGAACATCGTCGTCGACGGGGGCTTCTCGTCGGTGACGATCTGAGCCGGGGATCGGGTGTCGGGGATCGGAAAGCCGCAGTCGGGAGGCCGAGATCGGTTATCGTAACAGATGGGACGCCGATAGGGGTTTCGATACCGGCATACCCGATACCCGATACCCGATACCCGATACCCGATTCCCTATCCCCGTAAGATTTCGAACAATGAACGGTACACTTCTTGGTCTGCTGTCTCAGTTCGACCCATCGGTTCCGCTGGAGAAAGCACACTGTCTGCCGAATACGTGGTACACGTCGCCGGAAATCGCTCGCCTGGAACGCGATGCGGTGTTCGCGCGAACGTGGCAAGCGGTCGGTCGGCGGGAGTTGGTCGCGAATCCGGGTCAGTTTCTCACTGCGGACACCGCAGACGAACCGATCTTGGTGATTCGTGGTGAAGATGGCACACTGCGAGCGTTCGTGAATGTGTGTCGGCACCGGGCAGCCCGCGTGTGCAGCGAAGAATGCGGCACGGTCACGAAGTTACGGTGCCACTACCACGGCTGGACTTACGACCTCGCGGGCCAGCTTCGCGGTGTGCCCGAATTCGATGGCGTCGAAGGCTTCCGGCGTGAAGACAATGGCTTGCCGCCGGTGAGTGTTGCCGAGTGGGGACCATACGTCTGGGTACACCTGGAAAAATCGAGTGAACCTCTGGAGCAGTTCCTGGCTCCTTTGCCCGCGTGGGCCGACTCGCGGAACGCCGTCGCCGATTTGGTGTGGTACACACGCAAGAGCTATGACCTCGCGTGCAACTGGAAGGTGTACGTCGATAACTACCTCGATGGCGGTTATCACGTGAACACAATCCACCCCGGGCTTGCTGGCGTGCTCGACTACCGCGAATACCGCACGGTGCCCGAAGGCAACACGGTGTTGCAAAGCAGCCCGCTGAAAGCGGCCGAGGGCGAAACAGGCCGCACCCGAACCGGCGATCTCGCAGCGTATTGGTGGGTGTTCCCGAACGTGATGGTGAACCTCTACCCCGGCGTGCTGGACATGAACATCGTGCTACCGCTCGCCGTGGATCGTTGCCGGGTGATCTTCGACCTGTACTTCGCGGCCAACGCTGTTCCCGAATTCGTTCGCGAGAGCCTGCTGGTCACGCATGAGGTGCAAACGGAAGACGTGGGAGTGTGCGAGGAAGTTCAGCGGAACCTGAACAGTCGCAGTTACACGACGGGCCGTTACAGCGTGAAGCGTGAGAACGGCGAGCACTACTTCCACACGATGTTGGCGAAGGCGTTGCAACAAGAATGTAAAATATAAAATGTAAAGAATAAAAATTAAAACAAGCAAAACACCGAATTGGTCTTTGTTTGTTTTTATCTTTTAATTTTTGAATTTTACATTCTGTATCAGGAGAACCCGGTGTCCGATCCCGCGGCGGCAAAGTTTCGATCTGGTCTCGTATTCGGCCTGATCGCGTACTCGTGGTGGGGGTTGGTTCCCCTCTACTTCTCTGCCCTCCAGGCGTTCGGAATGCCGGCGAAAGAAATCCTCGCACACCGCATCGTCTGGTCACTGCCGATCATGATCGCGATTACCGCGGTTGTCGGCGGATGGTCCGATCTCTTTCGCGTGTTGCGCAATCGAAAGCTCGTCCTCACACTGTTGCTGTCGTCGGTGCTGCTGGCCATCAACTGGCTGCTCTACATCTACGCCACCGTGACGAATCGCGTCCCTGAAGCGAGCCTCGGCTACTACATGATGCCGCTGGTGAACGCGGCGCTCGCCACGGTGTTCCTGGGTGAACGGCTTCGCCCGGCGCATTACCCCGCACTCGCGCTGGTGGCGATTGGCGTGGCGATCCCGTGCATTGCGGGCGGCTACTTCCCGTGGCTCGCGATCTCACTCACGGTGTCGTTCGGCTGTTATGGAGTGGTGCGAAAGCAAGTCGCGGTGGAGAGCATCACGGGCCTGACCATTGAAACGCTGCTGATGCTGCCGGTGTCGTTGGTATTCCTGGGTTACCTGTGGTCGATTAATGAGAACCACATGGGCCAGGAACTCGGCCTGAGCGCATTGATCGCGTTCAGCGGAATCGTGACCGTCGTTCCGTTACTGACGTTCACGCTCTCGATCCGCCGTCTGCCGCTGTTGGCCGTAAGCTTCATCCAGTTCCTGTCGCCGACGATCCAGTTGATCCTGGCGGTGGTGGTGCTGAATCACGCGGTCGAAGAAGGCTTCCCGGCGGCGTTCGTGTGCGTGCTTGCCGCCGTGCTCATCTTCGTCGGCGACGCCCTCTGGCAAGCACGAGCGAGGAAGCGGCAGGTGCGGTTGTACAGCCCTGTCGGCTCAAAGATCGCCGCCGTCACACGATGATCTTGTGGACTTCCGTTTGCAGATCGCCACCGGTGACATGCACGTTGCCGGTGGCGTCGATGTACACATCGACTTCGCTGCGCACGCCGAACTCGGGCAAGTAAATTCCAGGTTCGATGCTGAAACACGTTCGCGGGATGATGAGCCGGTCGTCGCGGGTTTCGAACCCGTCAATGTGCGCCCCGTTTCCGTGGACTTCCTGGCCGATGTTGTGGCCGGTGCGGTGCGGGTACTGTTCGCCGTAACCCGCTTTCTCGATCACGTCACGGGTGGCGTTGTCCACTTCCCAACCGCGCAGCGGCCGCTTCGCCGCGAAGGCATCCTTCACGCACTTGATCCCCGCGTCCCGTGCCGCCGCCACGACGCTGAACACCTTCGCGTACTTCTCGGGCACGGTGTCGCCAATGAACGCGGTGCGGGTGTAGTCGGCATACACTGCACGCGGCCGATCCATCTTCGCCCACAGGTCGATCAGCACGAACGAGCCTTTCTCAATGGGCATGTCGGTCGCAGGGCTTGTGTCGAAGTGTGGGTCGCCACTGTGCGGGCCGACGCCGACGATCGGCGGGCTGTACGTCGTCATGCCGTTATCCGCGAAGTGCTTCAGGATCCTCGCCTGAATGGCGGTTTCCATCACCTTGCCCTTCGCCTTGATCTCGGAGGCGATGAACGCGAACGCCACGTCGTAGGCAGCCCGACACAGGGTTGCCGCCTCGAAGTGCGACTTCTCCTGGTCGGCATCCCAAACCGACTCGAACTGCTGGATCAGGTCGCCGGATGAGAACACGTCGCAACCGTAACTCTTCACAAGTTCGATGGTGCCCGCATCGACGCGCCCGATGTAGGGGTTCGCGTTTCGTGGGCTGTACTCCATCGCCACCTTCTTGGCCCCGCTCACGAGTGAACCCACACCAGCTTCCAGTTCCTGCCAGCGCCGGTAGGTGGTCTTCTGCGTGCCGGGCAGGTGGTCGAGCGAAGCCGGTTCGATGGCGTGGACGAGTTTCTTCGGTTCGCCGGTCGCTGGGACATAGTAGAACCACCGCCGCGACAGCAGCGACTTCTTCCCGGCGAGGCCGACGACCCGCTGAGCCAGGACGTTCTGCCCGCGGAAATCGTAGAGGAGCCAGCCATCGAAGCCAGCATCACGAATCGCCGCCTGCACTGCTTTAAGATCGAACACGGCTGCTCCTTGGTTCAAGGTGATTCATTCAAACTATCGACTTGCCGCCGGGAGTTGAATGGGCGGCACTCGTGGTTTCGTGATCCAAAACTTGCCGCGTAGAATGGTGTGGTGTCTTATGCCCAATTTCCCTGTTAATCTCGCCACACCAATGGAACCTTCCCCACGCACACCATACGACGAGATCGTCGATCCCGAACCGTCGGAATTCAGCCCTGACCGGGCCGCGTACACTCCTCCATCTGCGGCGGAATTCGTGGCGCAGATCAAGGAGACGGCAGATAAACTCCTTCGCGATCACGCCGCTCGCGGCGATGTCAAGATGATCGCCACCGCGGTTCGCGAACTCCGGTACTGCTTCAAGGTGTTTGCCGCATATCGCGGAACCCGCAAGGCAGTCGTGTTCGGTTCGGCTCGCACAAAACCCGACCACCCCGCGTATGCCGCCGCCGAGGAGTTCGGGAAGAAGATCGTCGAGAATGGCTGGATGGCGATCACGGGGGCGGGCAGCGGGATCATGGAGGCCGGGCATCGTGGCGCGGGACGCGACAATAGCTTCGGCCTGAACATCCTTCTGCCGTTCGAGCAGTCGGCTAACTCGGTCGTACATGGCGACCCGAAACTTGTCACACTGCGGTACTTCTTCACTCGCAAGCTCATGTTCATCAAGGAGTCGGATGCCGTGGTGCTGTTCCCGGGTGGGTTCGGCACTCACGACGAGGCTTACGAGGCACTCACCCTGGTACAAACCGGCAAGTCGCACATCTTCCCGATTGTGATGGTGGACGAACCCGGCGGGAATTACTGGAAACTCTGGCAGCGATTCATCGAGGATGCGTTGCTGGCTCGGGGGTACATCTCGCAGCACGATACGAGCCTGTATCGCGTGACGGATTCGGTCGAGGAGGCCGTGAACGAAGTGACCCGGTTCTACCGGGTCTATCACAGCATGAGGTACGTTCGCGGCGATCTGGTGCTCAGGCTGCGCACCAAATTGAACCATCATCTTCTGGAACGGATCCGCTGGGGTTATAGCGACATTCTCGCTGGAGGGAAATTCGAGCAGGTGGATGCACTACCGGAAGAGGTGAACGAACCGGACCTGGCGAATCTGCCCCGACTCAAGTTCCGCTTCGACCGGCACGGGATCGCCCGTCTCCGGCAACTCATCGACACCATCAACGCGGAGGCGTGATCGGGACGGGTCCTGAGGGAATACAGGCCGATCGTCGGATTTCCAAAATCTTTGGCGGACCAGAGACCCGGATTTCGCACTTCAAGACGACGACCTTAACAACCTCAAGACCCACCGAGGCGTTATGCGACGCTCCCGCCCACGTTCCCTCGCGCGTACCGGGTTCACGCTGATCGAACTGCTGGTGGTGATCGCAATCATCGCCATTCTGATCGGCCTTTTGTTACCTGCGGTTCAAAAGGTCCGCGAGGCCGCGGCGCGGATGAAATGCACCAACAACCTCAAACAACTCGCACTCGCAGCACATAACTACCAGGATTCGAACGGGTACTTTCCGCCGGGGATTGCGGGTGCCCTCATCGGTCTGGACGGGGTTCCGGCGGCGCTCACCGAAGACCGCCGTGTCTGGCCGCTCTACCTGCTTCCGTACATCGAGCAGAATGCCCTCTGGAACGTCCTCGAAGCGCAGCGGATGAGTGGCGGGTCGATGACCAGCCTGTGGTATCTCCCCGGGAATCCACATCTCGTGATGGTCTCGGGATGGCAATGCCCATCCGATCCGAATGGCGGGAAGAAGACGACATTCAACGGGAATCAGGGTGTCCACGGGAACTACGTTGCTTCTGCCGGGTCCACGACCTTCAACACCAGCACCGCCGGCGGGACGGGTCTGAATGGGATGTTTTACACCGGCTCTCGGCTTCAGATCACACACATCACCGATGGGTCGAGCAATACATTGCTGTTGAGCGAGATTCTTCTGTCTCCGGATGTGACCGCACACGATGTACGGGGCCGGTACTGGAACCAGGCACGGTCCGGGGGCGTTCTGTTTTCCACTCTGAACTCGCCGAACAGCGCGACCGCCGACGTAATTAACCACTGCCAGAGCATTGCGACAGCCCCATGCACGCAGTCCGATAACAACCAAAACGTGTCTGCTCGAAGTGCCCACACCAGCGGCGTCAACGCTGCGCTCGGTGATGCTTCAGTCCGATTCGTGACGAACTCGGCTGCGGGCTGGCAGGTCGGGGGCACCCGCAGTGGCGGCGAGGTTCCAGGCGAGTGGTGAGCGATTTTTGGATTCTCCACTCTTCTTGTGGAGATCGGTATTGGTGGGGCAGGCGTTCTTGCCTGCCCAGGCGATGACCGGCAGGCAAGAATGCCTGCCCCACCAACCCACTTCTTTGATTTCCCATGAATGACGGTGAGCCGATCTTCGCTAACGCCACACGGGCGGCCAAATGGCCGCCCGTGTGTGTTGTTTGGGTCGTACAAAATTTACGGCTGGCTTCGGAATCGGCCTTGAACTGCTGGGGTGGACTGTTCCCAGTCGTTGGGGATCGGGCGAAGCTGATCTTCGCCCTGGTAGTGCCAGTGGCCAACGCCATCGTCACCGAATCGCCAGGTGAATGCGGCGGGGCGGCCGTTGATCTTCGTGGGGAAATCCACTTCCCCCGCATCGACATCGACAAGGTTTACACCCAGGCCAGCAAGTTCGCCTGTGGCATGAGTGAGCAATTTTTCCACAGCTGCGATTTCATCCGTGACCTGATAACGGCGCTGGCGCTCCTGCCAGACCAGATCTCGGCGGTGTCGGTCAAGACGTTCCTGCTCCGGGGTCAACCGGATCAGTACCTGCCGAGAATTCACGATATCGGACACGATGCTTTTCACCAACGGAAGCATCTGTCGGGCTGTCGAAAGGTCCAGTGCGAGCTCTTTCTTCCTCGGCTTTCCAGCTGGGTTGGTGGCTCGATTGGGCGTGTTGCTCATCGTGGCTCCCGGTGTGTGGTAGGGGTCGCCAGCACCCCTCAACTATTCCATTCTAGAAGCGCCAACAGCGAGTGAATGTCGCAGCGGCACGATTTTTTTCCCTAAGCGAGGGCCGCACTTCCGTCAGGATAATTCAAAGTCGAGCATTCAACGGACACAAATCGTCAAGTCTGGTTCGGTTATGCGGATCCTTACACTTATTCGATTGATCCGGTACCACATTGGATTCGACTTCCCGAGACTTAGTACCGTGGCTCTTCCAATAAGTGAAGGTCAGTCGGTGGGAAGATTGCGCGGAAACCGGGGAGGTTTGGGCGGAATGTTGACTGTTGTGGTGGCAGACGAGAGTTGTACAGCGGCGGTGAACGGTGTTCAGGAGGTGAATCACCGTGCCGTTATCCGTTCCTTATCGCTCGGTCGTCAGGCCAGTTGTTGCCCGCCCCAGCGCATCCGCCGCCACGATTGCATCAAGGACCAGATCCGGCGTCACTGTGAAGGGCAAGTTGTGGATGGTTTCCTCGGGGGCACACGCCCGCTCGGCGATCTTCCGGAGCGTTTCGCGAGTGGCCCCCGCGAGACCAACTCCTTCCAGCGTCACGGGTAAACCCACCGATACACAGAACGCGAGCACTTCGTCGATGATCGCCTGCGGTCGTCCTTCCAACACGACATGAACCAGCGTCCCGAATGCGACTTTCTCGCCGTGCAGATAGTCGTGCGTTTCGTGAACTGCAGTCAGCCCGTTGTGAACCGCATGTGCTGCGGCCAACCCTGAGGACTCGAACCCCAGCCCCGAAAGCAGCGTGTTCGCTTCTGCGACTCGTTCCAGTGCCGCAGTCACGACCTGGGCCTCAATCGCCCGAAGTGCCGCAACCCCATCGGCGAGAATCGTGCGGTAACACAGCTCCGCGAGCGCCAGCGCGGCCAGAGTCGAGGTTCCGCCCCGCATGTTCGCTCGCCGGGCATCGGCACACGTGCGTGCCTCGAAGTACGTGGAGAGCGCGTCTCCCATCCCGGCCACGAACAGACGCGGAGGGCTTTGCGCGACCACTTGCGTATCGACGAGCACGAGATCCGGGTTGCGGCGATAGAAGCGGTATTCCTGGAAGTTCCCTTCATCCGTGTAGATGACCGAGAGAGCGCTGGTGGGGGCATCGGTGGAAACGACGGTCGGGCAGTTCACAACGGACAGGTGGAGTGCATCGGCGGCAGCGCGTGCCGTGTCAAGAACCTTCCCGCCACCCGCCCCGATGACGACCGTTGCCTTGACCGCTTTCGCCGCCGCAATAACGCGATCGATCTCGTGCTGCGACGACTCACCGCCGAAGAGATGCACGTCGAACGTGATCCCCGCCGCGCCGAGGCTGGTGTGCCAGACCTCAGTGAGGAGTTTCGCGGCCGAGGAGCCAGCAACGATGAGTGCAGGGCCGGTCAGTCCGAGTGTGAGCATTTCCCGACCCAGAGCGGCAGTGGCGTTCTTCCCCTGGGTGTAGCGTGCTGGAGCCGTGAAGACCGAGAGCATGTGCGACTCTCCGTGCGGTGAGTGTTTGGCGAACCGTGACAGAGAGGATATGGCGGTATTGCACGGGCTACTACGCTGAGCGTCCACCGAAAAGCTGCCGTTCCGGTGGAGTCACACCCATTTCCAGTTGTGGCGGGTGAACGGTTTCAAGTCTTCGTCGGCGATGAAGTCGAACGACCATCCGTTCGCGGTCTGTTCCAGAACCCCGACGCTGCCGGTTTCCGGATGCCCTTCCCGTGTTCGCAGCTCGAACCCCGCGAGGTGATAGATTTGCGTCTCGCCGGGTTCCCCATCGACCCAGGAACCGTCGCCTCCGTAATGCCCGAAGAACGCATACTTGGGTTTCGCGACACCGATCAACGCCCGTAACGCTTCGCTGCCGTAGCCGACTCGTTTCGTGTCTTTCGGCGCATCGTGCGTCAGCAAGACGTCGAACTCTTCCCAGGCGAGTCGATCCACGGCCCCAGAGTCGATGTAGCCACGCGGCGGCAAGTTCTTCCGGCAGTGCGGACCGTCGCCATCCACGCCCCAGATCGCTCCGACACGCAACTCGGGTTTGCTCTCCACCTTCTCAGGTTGAGCCACCAACTCGGCCGGCGGCTCGATTACCCACGTTGATTTCTCGGGAAGCGATTTCACCATGCCGTCCTTGATACCGTGAACCCGGCAATATGCATCGACCACAAAATCCGCTTGCCTGCCACTGGCTTGCGAGAGTCGTTCGAGTTCCTTGAAATCTTCGTGATTACCGGCCGTGAACCACAACCCGGGCGGGGATGCCAGATCATCCTCGAACACGGATTTCGCCAGAGGATTTGTGGATACGATGTCGAACGTGCCGAGTTCGAGAGGGTCGTCTTTGGCGTGGCGAACAGTTGCCTTGTCCATCGTCGCGGGGTTGGGGAAATAGCCCAGGTCGCCAACCTGGAGTAAGCCTGCGAGTGGGCGTTTGGTTCGACGAGTCCAGTACGATCCGAAACGGAACGCGTGCAAGACCCGGCCGTGCAGGTCGCCGAATACGAGGAATGTAGTTGGCGCGAGTGTGTCCATGATGGGGATGGACAGGCGAAGTGGCACGGCGGTTCGGGGTGCCCTGGCGAGCCACGGGGTTCACCCCCGTGGTCTTGGTTGGCTTGAGGAACCCCACGGGGATGAACCCCGTGGCTCGCCAGGTTCAAAACGGCCAGGCTTTCCCGAGGGCGGATTTCTGCGCCGCTGTGATCGCCTTGATCCCAACCTCGCCAAGCCCGAGCAGTGTGTCGAGTTGTTTCCGCGTGAAGGTCGCCTCCTCGCCGCTGCCTTGCACTTCGATGAACTTCCCGCTGCCGGTCATGACAAGGTTAGCGTCCACCTCCGCGTCGCGATCCTCGACATACTCCAGATCGAGCCGTTCTTCGCCTTCCACGATCCCCACACTAATCGCTGCGAGGCTATCGGTGAGGATCGTGTCGATGCTGTTCGGCAACTCCTTCTTGATCGAGTTCAACGCATCGACCAATGCAACGAACGCGCCGTTGATGCTCGCGGTTCGCGTGCCACCGTCGGCTTCGAGCACGTCGCAGTCGATCCAGAGGGTGCGCTCGCCGAGTTTTTCGAGATCGACGACAGCCCGTAGGCTCCGTCCGATGAGCCGTTGAATCTCAACGCTGCGACCATCCACCTTGCCAGCCTTGTCCCGTGGTTTGCGACTATTCGTGGAACCCGGCAACATGCCATACTCGGCGGTCATCCAGCCCTTACCGCGGCCGACCATCCAGTCCGGTACCTTTGGATCGACACAGCAGGTGCAGAGCACCGTTGTGCGGCCCATCTTGACGAGAACGGCCCCGGGTGCGTTGCCTGTGTACTTCCTCTTGAAGGAGAGGGAACGCAGTTCGGCAGGCTTGCGATTGTCGGGACGGGGCATTGTGAACCTGTTCGCGCTGTGGGGTCGCGGATTGGGTGTTGGCTGTCGATCCGGAAAGGTGAGATCCTACCTGTCTGACGCTTGTTGTGGTAGAGCGCGAAGAACCAACTGCATTGTGAACATCACGCGTGGAGTGGGTGTGAGAACCGCATCTCACAGCACTGGCTGCACGGAAACCGAGCAGATCCCTGCGGGTTGCCACGCGGGGCATTTTCATGATGCAGTACGCAACATCAGACCCAAGTGGTGGTTGCGACGACGTTTCCCAAAACCGAATTCGTGGCATCAGGGTTGCTTTAGTACGATCGGATTCAATCGGCAGAACGCTGAGAACTCATCCGGCGGATTCTGCAGTTGAGTTCTGCATCGCGAAACGCGATTTGGAAACTCCCCACCCCTTTCCGTTTTCGTGTGCGATTGGCTTTATTGCTCACCGCGCACGGCAAGACGGTCTCTCCAGTTGCAGCGGTACTGGTTCGTTGTCCAGATGAACATGGTGAGGCGAAAGCCTGCGGGAAGAAATCCCAAGCACACCCAAGCTTCATCATTGACCAACGAGAACCGCTCAATCGCCCAGTACAGTACCACGGTTTCTGTGGTTCCAGCATTCCTTACCGAATGCCGGATCGCTCAGGGCTTTACTCAGAATCTCGATCGTCGCCAAGTGGAGACGCAACAATGTTGACCTACCGTTTTGCATCTGTTTGCCTGCTGATCCCAGTCGTTGCACTGGCCGCACACTCCGAGTTGGGAGCGACCCTTGCAATCGATATGGTGCAGTCTCCCAGCCTCCGAGAAGAACTCAAAGAAGACGCCGAGATACGCGAAAGCCTGGAGGTGGTGAACCGCGAGATTCAACGCCGAATTGCGATCAAGGAAGCGCTGATCGCGGACTTGATTGCCGGTCGCACCACACTCGCCGCGACTACCGAACAGTTTCTCGTGATGAACCAGACCCGGGCTGAATACATGATGATCATCCGGACGAGCTACCCAGGACAGACCGACTACGAGAAAACCGCTCGCAACGTCATTGGCTATGCCGAGGGCGAACTGCAACAGCTTTCCCCAGAAGCCCAGGAAAAGATCCGCGCCCGCCTCGATAGGGAACTTCGGGATCTTGACTACAACCAAGAAGCCGCTCCGAAGTGACACGAACCGGCTCCAGCTCGATTGGGTTCTGGAGCCGTCGCTATCTCTGACAACCATTCGACCGCCATCGCGCTAACACAATTACGCACGCACGCACAGTTAAAGCTTGCGTTGTAATTGACCCCAGATTATGATCTGCCCTGACAACTCTGGTAATGCCTTATCAAGATGCTGCATCTCCGTGTTAGGTGTTACCTGCCCTTGTGGTGCGATTGGGGGGATGATCGATGGCCGCCCACCGACCCGGTGCCGTCTCTCTCGCCGCTCTTGCGGGGATTGTCGCGACCATCTTCGTCGCGGATCTCGTTGCCCCACGCTGGATTCAGCAACTCGGATTGGATGTCTGGAATTTCCAGGCAGTCCGCGAAGAATCGCGACTCAACGAAGAACATGCAATCGCTGTCGAGGCACAGCGAATCCGTCTTCTTCGTGAAGTTCAAGTCACGGGCCACACGGCAAATCGGCTGATCAACGAGACTATCACTCTTGAAGAGGCGGTAGATGAACTGGAACCGATCATGCGAAATCGCGTGGGGTTCGAGTGTGCCTGGCCGCACGATCGGCCGCCGACCTTCAGGCATGCGGTCGCTCGCTATGTCGTCAACCGTGTGGACGCGATGCTGGCAGACGACCCCGAGCAGCGCGAAGTTATTTGTGCCAAGCTCAAGATTGAGTACGACAATCTGAAGTGATGCAACTCGGGAAGACCCATCGCCCGTAATCCCCCGTAGCGTATGATGATCCCACCAAGGACTATCTCGGTCTCGGTGGCATCGCTGCCGGGTCGTCTCCTGAACTCGCGTGGTGCCCATGATCCTCTTCGCGCTCAATGGCGACGAAGTCGCGACTGATTACACCAAACGCATCATCACGACCATTCTCGTCGCGGCGACAACCTCCGCGGCGACGTTCATCTTCACCTGGTGGTGGGCACGCCGTCGAGCGCAGCGTCAGTGGCATAGCAAGGAGTTCCTCGATCGCATCATCGTCAGCCTGAACATCTTCACGGATGGGTTCCTAAAGATCCGGACCGTGCTGGAACGATCGATCGACGAGGTGTTCCTGAACAAGGTCGCGATCGACAAGGTTTGGGCGGCTGCTCGTGCCACGACACTCGCGAACCCCGTGATGCCGATCGCCAAGGAAGATCGGTGGTTCATCCTGAACTTCGTCCTCAACGCCGTCGCCGAGCATTTCGTGAGCGGGCACATTCGCCAGGACGCGGGGCAACCTGTGACGACCGTGAAGTATGCCCTGTTCATGACGTGTGAACTGGTCGGCGATGAGCGGATTCGCAAGGTCCGCGCAATGCTTGTGCGTGTCGATCTGCTGGCCAATTTCCCGTACCTGGACTCGATGCCAAATCTGGAGAACCCCTGGCACTCGGACCGCATCGTGACCCTGCGGCGAGCGGCGGAGTTGTTCCAGAAAGAACCGGACAACTTCCTCGTGCTTGAAGTCTGCGTGTGACGTGTTCACAAACACACCACGGGGGGTGAACCCCGTGGCTCTGGATCGGTTCCTAATTCACTTCTTCCCAAGGCAATACAGCAATCCCTTATCGGTTCCCACGAGGATGCAATCCGGCCCGACCGCCGCCGAACCGCTCACCGCCGAGAACAGTTCCAGTTCCTGGATCTTCTTGCCGGTCTTCAAATCCAGAACGTAGAACGTCCCCTCATCGTTCAGGCACCCCACATACACCCTCTCACCGACCACGACGGGTGAAGCATCGACTTGCCCGCCCGTGGTGAAACTCCACTTCTCCACACCGGTTTTCGCGTCGAGCGCGTAGACCTTCTTGTCCCGGCTTCCGGCGATCACCAGCCCGGCGGCCGTCGCCGGTGACGAATGAAACGGTTGCTGCCGCTTGGGTGGCTCGAACGTCCACACCTTCTTCAGCCCTTTCAGATCGGCTCCCACAACCTGATTCGTCTCCATCGAAGCGTATACCCAGTCTCCAACAACGGCAGCGGTCGCGATGGTCTGCCCGCCCAGGTCGATGCTTCCGAGATCCTTCCCCTTGACCGCGTCGATCACGTGGAGCACGCCATCGCTGCAACCCGTGGCGAAGGTGCGATCGCCCACGACCGCAGCGGCCGCGTTGATCGGTCCATCGACCATGACGGTCCAGACCTTCTTGCCATCGGGTGACAGGCAGTACAAATTCGAGTCGTGCGACCCGAAGATGATGTTGTCTCCGTGGAAGTTGGCCGCAGCCTGGATCTCGCCGTCGGCCTCGAACTTCCAGATGATCTTGCCATCCTCGGCGTTCACGCAATGGAAGCCGCCCTCAAGATTCCCGACGTAAATGCGGTTCCCCTTGAAGCTGGGAGAGGCCCTCATCGCTCCGAGCTTCACCTTCCACTTCTGCTTGCCGGTCGCGAGATCAATTGCGTAGAGGTGCTTGTCGAGCGAGGCGACGTAGACCACTCCGTTTGCGATCGCAGGAGCGCCGTCGAGCGTGTCACCAGTTTTAAACGTCCACCGTTCTTCGAGTTGATCGGGGAGCTTGGCTGTGCCAACACCCGTCATGGTCGCGTCGCCACGGAACACGGGCCAGATTGCTGGGGCGAGGCGAAAGGGTGTGGGCGAGGGTTTATCGGCAGGAGTCTTGGGCACAGGCTCTTGAGCCTGTACGAAGTGGAAACCCGCCGTGAGACTCAACACAGATGCAATAACCACGGAGGAAAGCAAACGCGTCATGGCTGAAGATCTCCGAATGAGTCACCGGGCAAGCCGCGTGTTGATTCGCACATCTCGAGCTCCAGCAACGCACCTCTCACCACGCGGATTGGTAGATCTTGTGGATGTCGGTTTCGGCCACCGGGCGGGGATTGAACCGTGCGGTCCACTGTTGATTGGCTTCCTCTGCCAACAGATGGAGGATAGATTCGCTCACGCCACACTCTTTCAGCGATTGCGGTAATCCCGCAGCGGCGGTCAGTTCGGTCACTCGCAGGGCAAGGGCCTCAGATGCCGGGCGACCGTTCGCCGAAGCGTGATCGCCGAGCAGCTGTGCGTAGAGGCATTCCACTTCAGGATTCTGCCATGCGTTGAACCGAATGACGTGCGGGAGCATTACCCCGATGGCAATTCCGTGCGTGATTCCGTAGTGAGCAGTGAGTGGATTCGCACAGCTATGACACACGCCGAGCATCGCGTTTTCGATCGCCATTCCCGCGAGATGCGACCCGATCTGCATTGCGGCGCGTGCCGCAAGATCACTTGGTGAACGCAACACGATCTCGAAGCTCGGTTCCAGGTGCCGGAACGCGGCGACCGAGAACATTTGCGAGAGCAGATTCCGCTTCGTGCAGACGTACGACTCGACGGCATGAGCGATGGCATCAATCCCCGTGACCGCGGTTACGCTTTTCGGCTGTGAGAGCGTCAATTCCGGATCCAGAATCGCGACCCGGAATGCGGCTTTCTTGTCGCCGCACGCCATCTTGAGGTGAGATCGTTCGTCGGTGATGAGCGCGTAACTTTGTGCCTCGCTCCCGGTTCCGGACGTGGTCGGAACGCCGACCGAAGGGAGCATCGGTTTCTTGGCCTTGTCGTGCCCCTTGTAGTCGGCCATGCGGCCGCCATTGGTGAAGATGAAGTTGATCCCCTTCGCGCAGTCCATCGAACTGCCACCGCCGACAGCCACGATGCAATCGATGCCGTGGGTTTTCGCGAAGACGACTCCCGCGTCGACCTCGCGTTCAGTGGGGTTCTCTTTGACGCCATCGAAGGTGAAAACGGTCAGCCCGGCTTCTTGCATCACGCGGGCCGCTCGCTGTGGATGCCCGGCGTGTTCCAGCCCCGGATCGGTCACCAGCAACACACGCGACCCGCCAACAGACCGAACTGCTTCACCCAGGCGCGCAAGGCTCCCCGGCTCGGAGATGACCCGACCGAGGGGTTGGAAGTCAAACACCGGCAGCGGCGCGCGGGGCGTGCTGCAAGGCGCGCTGCTTGTAGAGGTGGGTGAAGAGGTTGCCTTCATGCGGCTGATCCCAGGTCAGGCGGTTGGTCGGCAGCGGTCCGATGTTCAACCGCTCAATGTTCGGGCAGGCCATGCACTCCGCGATGAACCCGGTATCCTCGGTCAAGGCGGTAGCGGCCAGTGTGTATCCAATCCGTTTCAGGACATCGGCCTGCGGGTATTCTATGACGCTAGCATAGGGGAACAGGAACTCCTTGTTAGCCAGCGGGTGTTCGGGCGAATCACACCGAACAATCGTTGGCAGAAGGTACGCGATTCGGCCTTCCTTGACCAGCCGTGGCGTTCCGCGTACCTCTTGAGTCACATCGCGTGCGCCGGGGGTCTTGAGCGCTTCCTCGATCATGTTGTTGATCGCCTCGGCCACCTCGGGCTTCGCAAACGCGCTGATTTCGGCAGCGGGGTCGTCCCACGGGCGTGGCTTCACGAGTGCAAGCTTTTTCGCCAGCCCCATCGCGAGGGCATCCGCGTTCCGGGGCATCCACACCGCTGAAGCGTTCACACACGCCCGGCCACCATTGGCCGCGATCGATTCGACGAGCAGGTCGAGATATTGTTCCCAATTGTCGGCCTTGTCTTCGCCGAAGATCATCTTGCTGTAGCCGGTGCCGTGAATCTCGACGCGGTGATCGTTCTTGTAAGGAGCCATGCTGCGGTCGTCGCCGAACGCCATGCTTCGCCCGCACAATCGCAGAATGTCGGCGGAACCCGCGTGATCGGTGGGCAGGAACCCGAGCACGCTCGCGGGCACGCCGGCCTTGAGGAACGCTTGCAGCACGCGGTACGGCGTCCACGGCTCCTCGCGGCCCGGCTTCAGGAGCAACGGAATCTTGAACGCGAGCGTCGGCACCCACAGCGAATGCACACCCGGGGAGTTCGAGGGTAGCACGGCCCCGAACACGTCGGTCGTGGGGTAGAACGCCTGCATCCGCCCCGTGGTGGTCGTGTAACCCGTGTCGAGCGCTTCGAGAGGCAGCCCGCGGGTGAGGCCGGCAATCACTTCCTCGATGTTCGCAAGGACGTATTGCACCTTGCGTGCGTTTCGGTCGCAGAACACCATTGCGCTGCCGGTGGTGGCCGACAGGTTGCGGACGTACTCGTCGAACGTGAGTTCGGTATCGCCACACGGGAGCGTGGCGTTGAGGAAGTAGTCCGCAGCCTTCTTGTACATCGCGAGGATTTCTCGGATGGGGATGGCGGCGAGTTGCTTGTGCGCTCGCTCCATCTGCCCGAGGTCGCGCGCGATCATGGAGCCTGTGACCTGGCTCACTTCGGCGACCGGTTCGCCCGTGACGTGGTGAACCAGCGTGGCCTTATCCATGCTGGTGTAGACCTTGCCGAATCGCAGTGCGGGAATGTGAATCATGGCAGTGGGTGTTCCTTATTTCTTTTTCGCAGACTTCTTCAAGAGTTCAGCCGCCCACTCTGCATCAGCCGGACGCAAGGCCGGCGCAGTGGACTGGGAGTAATCAATCCGCATTCCATACCGACTTGAGTCGTAAATCTCAGCCATGCAGTATTGGAGATTCAACGGCACGTCAGCATCTTTCGGACCCAATGGAACCGGGAACGCGGGTATCGGATCGCGAACCGTAAATGGCCAGACTTGCGCTTTCGGATACTTCCCGCCACGACAGACGAAGAAGTAGTAGTCCGCATCTGGTGGTGAAGGCCGGCCCATCGCCATTCTCTCACCCGCTCGGAGCAGATCGAGTTCGACGAAGCTTGTCGTTGAGCCCAGATACTCATTCCGCTTCTCAAGGTACTTTTTGCGGCCCTCACTCGTTACCTTGTTCGTCGGGCTGAGAATCTCGATGACGGTCACAACCGTCTGGTGGTCGGCTGCGACGATCTTCACAAATCGTTGCTTTCTTTTCTTCGCTCTCGGCATCGTCACATCAACGGGCGGTGCCAGTACCGCGGCAGAGTTGGGCTGTCCGCCGCGAGTTTTCGTATGCGAGCCGTTTTTGTCAGGAACGAAGACGTCTGGCTTGCCAAGCAATTCTGTTCCGTCATCCTCTGTGTGAAGCCAGACGTACTCGTCGATCTCCGCGTAATACCGCTCCGGTAGATGGCGATTCAATTCGGTGCTGATCGCAGCAATCAGTCGAAGGTGAAACCCCGACCAGAATGCCGGGGCTTCCAGGTATGGGTCCATTCCGGGGAACGGTGATGGCATCGGCTCGTCCTCAGTACACGCCGACCACGGTGCCGCCGGCGAGTTCCGCGAATGGCCGCACGCCGCTGACGCCGTCCCACGGGTACTTATCGAACGGCATCTCGCGTTCGCCTTCGTCGCGCTCCGGGAAGCGTGGCACGAAGAACTCCTTGGTGAACGTGCTGAGCAGCACGCGGCCGGTGCCGCCGTAAGGCACGATCTCGTCGAAGTTCTTCGGGTTCACTACCTCGATCACCGCACGCGGTTGCGGTGCGTAGTAGCTGATCTTGTACCCGTCTTGCGGCCCGACCGGCTTCGAGCACGCAAGTCCCATCAGCGTGTTGCCGTAGGTCGGTGTCATGTACACCTCGCCGTTGTCGAGCATCTCCTCGACGGCTTCGCGGGTGAAGTCGGGCGTGAACTCCGTGCCGCCCGAGAAGATGCCGGTGATGCCCGTGCTCTTGATCGACCGCAGCCCGCCCGATGGCACGGGCTTGCCGAGCGACCGGTATGTGTCCTCCAGCTTTCCGTTGCGGAGCGCTTCGTCGAGCGCTGCGAGCAACTTCGGCGTGGTGAACATGCACTTGATATCGTGGCCGCCGGCCAGCACTGTGAGCGCCTGAGCGATGCAGTGATCCTTGTAGGATTGCGCTTCGGCAATCTTGCGTTCTTTCAGGCACTTCACCACGTAGCGCGGATCGAGGTCGATGGCGAAGCAAATGCCGCCGCGATACTGTGCGAGGTGCTCGATCGCAAGCCGCAATCGTCGCGGGCCGGATGGCCCGAGCATCAGCCAGTTGCTTCCCTTGGGGAAGAATTTGTCTGGCAACGTGTCCGACATCATTTCGTAGTCGATCTTGAAGTCATCGATAACGATGCGGGACTTCGGCAGACCAGTTGTGCCACCGGTCTCGAAGACGTACACGGCGCGATCGGCCATGCCCTTTGGAACCCACTTGCGGACTGGGCCGCCACGGAGCCACTCGTCCTCGAAGATGGGGAACTTCTTGACGTCGTCCCAGCCGTTGACATCGGTCAGGGGGTTAAAGTTGAACGTTTTGGCTTTTTCGAGCCAGAACGGGGTGCCGGTCTCCGGGCTGAAGTGCCAGCGGACGGTTTCCCGGACGTGAGTGTCCAGTTGGATCCGGGCGTTCTTGATCTTCTCTTCCAGAGTCGCACCCGTGACTGGGGTGGGCTTACCGGGCGTGTCTTTCACTGCGGTTGTCTCGGTTGAGGGAGTGGTGCAGATACTTCTATTGATAGGCGAAAACGAAAGCCCACGGATCGCAATCCGTGGGCTTTTCGCGGTTCACTTCTTTTCCTTGAACGCATAAAGCGTCTTCTCGGTCATCACGTACAGCACTCCGTTGGCCACGACGGGTGTCGAACGGATTGGCGCATCAAGCTCGTTCTTCGCGATCAGGTACTTGTCTGCGACTTGCTTCCGCTTGGCGATGATGAGCTTGCGGGCATCCTTCATGTTGTCGGCCTTGACGTCCAGTTCGTCGATCTTCTCAGGCTTCTTGTCGTGCTTGAAGGAGAACAAATCGCCGGCATCGGTGGCGAGGAACACTTTCCCGTCAACGTAATATGCCGAACCCCAGATCGACGCCTTGGTGTCGTACTGCCAGTAGTGCTCGCCGGTCTGAGCGTTCATGCAGTGGAGGTAGCCGGCCAGTTCCGAGATGTAGAGGATGTCGTCCACAATGCAGGCGGTGGACATGGTGCGGCCAAACTTGAAGTCTCGCAGCGCCCACGAACGTGATTCCTCGCCGCCGTAGTGCCACACCACGCAAGAATTGGGGTTCGGCTTCTCGCCGATCACGTCCTTGCCGTCTGCACCCTTGGTTTTGGTTTCGAGGAACTTCGAGATGTCGCCCTTCTTGTCCTTCTTCGGTGCGATGCACCAGAAGTGCGAGATACCGGTGCTGTGCTCGGGGTCTTGCCCGAGGCCGATGTAAATCTTGTTGTCGTAGATCACCGGCGTGCCGATGTAGTCGCTGCGGGTGCCCGTGCCGCCGAGTTCGTACACCGAATCTTTGGGGTTGCCGTCGAACTTCCAGATCAACTCACCCGTTTCGGGAACGAAGCTGTAGATCCAGCCGTCGCCACCCGCGAACAGAATCTGGCGAACGCCATCAATCTCGGCGTAGGTCGGGTTCGACCACTGGCCGTGCATGATGCTCTTACCGGGGAGACTGCTCTTCCACAGGAGCTTGCCTGTTTTCTTGTCGAGTGCGATGAAGCTTGGGGCGTTCGGGCTGGGAAGGTTCAGGTGACCGTCGTCCACGCCATTTGCGGTGTGAACGTAGAGGATGTCGCCGACGATCAGCGGGCAACCAGCCGACATGTTGTGCGGGAACACGCCGAGTTCCTTCATCATGTCGTATTGCCAGATGATGTCGCCGTCGGTGGCCTCGGCATACTTCTCACCCTGCAAGCCCTGGTTGCCGTTGGCGAACCCGTTCGCATCCATGCACATGACCGTGCAACGATTGCTGACGTAGTAGACGAAATCACCCTCGACGGTCGGTGTGGCGCAGACGCCTTCTTCCGGCCAGTCGTTCACGCGGCCGGATTCGAGCTTGTTGTGAACCGCCTGCCAGAGGAACTTACCGGTCTTCTCGTCGAAGCACATCAGAACGCCGCGATCGATCGGCTCAATATCGCCACCCTTGCTCCGGTGAACGTCGCGATCGTTCCGGGGACGCTGATTGTTGGTGCCGATGTAAACCTTGCCGCCGGCGATGGTCGGGCCGCCATAGGCTCGTGAGCCAAGGTCGGCCTTCCACAGCAGTACGCTCTTGTCTTCCGCGTCGAACTTGCCGGGGATGCCCTTATCCACCTTGTTGACCATGTTGCGGGCGGACGTACCGCCGAACATGGCGTGATCGTTGGCCCCAGGGTTGGTGGCCTTTGGCGTAATTGGATCGGCAGCTGGCACGTCTTCCCGGCTCACGAGCAGGAAGCCCGCAGCCAGGAGTAATGGGACGGCGAGAATCGTTATTCGGCTGGTCGAGCTTCGCATTGTGTTCGGCTCCTGTGAGATGTCGGGCTTTATGGCGTGCCACGGGGTTTATCCCTGTGGTCTTCTTCTTTGGGTAACACCCACGGAGTTGAACCCCGTGGCACTTTCGCTTCGCGTGACACCCACGGGGGTAAACCCCGTGGCTCGCAATGAACAACACCCACGGGGATAAACCCCGTGGCTCGCCACAGCAGTTATTTCGTGATGACGATGTTGTCGTAGTAACAGTTCGATCCCGACTCGACTGCAGTGCTGTTCGTCACGTATCCGTACAGACCAGCAGCACCCTCGCGGTTGGGGCTGGGGTCTTCAAGCTCCACCGTCCACTCCGCAGGTTCGGCCTCACCCTTCTTCCAGACCTTGCCACGAACGACTGCCGTCTTTTCCTTGTGCTCGATCACGAGTTTGGCGGTGTACCACACGTCGGGCTGCCAGTCGAAATCCAGAACCTTTGTGATTCGCGGCCGGGCTTCCCAGGATACCAGTCGGATCTGGCGCTTCTTGCTGTCCGGGTCGGTTTTTCCGTCCAGAACCAGTGTGTAGCGGCTGTTGATCAGCCCGAAGTCGCCCATTCCGCCGCGAATAACAGTCCCCATCAGGTCGGCCTGAATCGTGTAGTTCGCAGCATCAGGCATCGTGATAAAGGCGTTCGCCTTGGCGAGTGGAGGTCGTGGGTCGGTGTTGTTCTTCATCAGCACCATGTTCCCATCCGCCAACTTCACCACGGTAAACTTCCCGTTCGCATTCACCCAGCCGCCGGGCGACGAACCGGCAGGGGCTTTCTCGAAGTCCTGCTTCCAGGGGATCAAAGGGGCAACGCGAACTCGCGCTTTTGGAGCCTGGATCCCGCCGCTCTCGAAGTCCACGTAACCCTGCTGAGCCGGGAGCGGCGCGAGCGTGAGTTCACCCGTGTCGGAGATCTTGCCAGCAAGCGCGGGTGGTTGGGCACCTGTCGGCGTTTTGGCAGGCAGAGGAATCGACCATGTCGCCTTCGTATCGGCGCGAGTGTCCTTCACGGTGCGCCCGTTGGCATCCACATAGACAACCTCGAACTTCACCGTTCCGCCCGGCTTCAGAACCACGTCGGCCGGGAACAATCGCACGCCGGCAACCGCGCCTTCCTTGAAGGGAGTCTCTTCTGGCAGCGCTGGGTATTTGACTGCTTCCGCTTTCGCGTCAGGCTCACCCAGGCAGAACAGGTTCGCTGCCGACACGAAGTAGATGTGCCCGTTCACCGCGATCGGGGTGCCGTTCGTTTCGGAATAGATCCCCTTTGGCTCCTTGAAGCGATACTCGAACGTCTCGACCTCGTCGGGCTTCTCGTTCCCCTTGAGCGTCAGGATGATCATCCGGCGTTGCACGTCCATGATGTAGAGCTTGCCATCAGCGATGAGGGGCGAGCCGCGGACCTCATTCGCGTAACGGTACTTCCAGAGCGGTTTGCCGGTCTTGGCATTGAAGCAATGCAGGTCGCCCGCATCGTCCGGGACGTAGATTCGGCCATCTGAAAGTGCCGCCGACGCCAGCCCGAACCGAATCGACTTGCGAAAATCCCAGACGATCGTGGGCTTGCCGTTCTTGTCGATCTTCGAGGCATCCAAACAGATGAGACGACCGTAGGGCCCGCCGTCCGGGTTCTCGTCGCCGTGCGTCGCGTACACGAAGTTCCCATCGACGATCGGCGCACCGTTGGCCGCACCACCGCAGATCTGGAACGTCCACACACGCTCGCCAGTCCGGACCTTGATTGCATGCAGGTAACCGTCGGCCCCACCGCTGATGAGCAGGCGCTGGCCGTTGATCACTGCGACAACCGGGTGTGAGCAGTACGTTTCCTTACTGGGGAAACCTGCGTCGTGCCACCACACCACTTCACCAGTCTTACCGTCGAAGGCGACGTAGCGATTGGTGCCGCGTGCGAAGTCGCCCCAACTGGAGCTGACCATGCCGACGATCACCAGCCCACTATCGAAGATCGGCCCCGGGATACGGCCACCGTAGCCGCTCGCCCGGCCATACTCTTCCGTCAGGTTGTGTTGCCAGATGACCTTGCCTGCTTTGTCCAGGCACAGGAACAACCCGCCGGTGGTCTGGGCGTAGACGTATCCGGTCGCGGGATCGGCCGTCAGCGGTGCCCACGCGAGCCGGGTCGAAACGATGTCGGTGTGGAAGACGTTGAACCGGTAAGTCCACAGGAGCTTACCCGTCTTCTCGTCGACGCAGACCAACTGTTCGGATTCTTCCAGACCCGACCCCGTCCCCTGAAGAACGTAGACGCGGCCATCCATGACGAGTGGTGCAGCACGGCCGCCGTATGGTGCGGTCCAGACGACGTTGCCCTTCTTTCCAGCACCCGGGTTGAACTCACCGGGGAGATTGGTTTCCCGTGAGGATCCGTTCATTTCCGGGCCGCGCCAGTGAATCCAATCGGCGGCAAAAGTGGGAGATATGGCGAAGAACAACAGCCCGAGGGAGAGGAGCAGGCGCGGAGGGAGCATCACGAACTCCGGGGTTAGTGGTGAGCCAGGCAGCTGGCAAAGAGCCATGGTTATCGTATTCGCCGTGGCAAATCATCGGTTATGAACGAGGCGTTTTGCCTTCATTTCAAATCGGGGCAAACTTCCACAGGGAACAGCAGACACATCAACACGGAACAGCAGTTCGTCTCGAACAGCCCGGCTCACGCTCTCGGCCAGCTCGCGACCATCGCCTTCGGCAGGCTCGACTTCGATGCGCAGATCGGCCAGCGAACCGGTGTAGTCCACGACGATCCGATACTCGGCGACCTGCGGGAACCGCCGCACAATCGACTCGATCGAGGCGGGGTACAGGTTATTGCCGCGAACGTGAATCATATCATCGGCGCGGCCGAGGATACCACCGTCGAGCCGTCGCCACGTTCGCCCGGTGGGGTCCGGGTCGGTCGCAATTCGCACCAGATCGCCAGTGCGATAGCGGATCAGCGGGCTGCCAATTCGCCCCAGATTCGTGAGCACGAGTTCCCCGAATTCGCCGCTGGGTACGGGCGTGTTCGCCCCCGGGACCAGTACTTCCGCGAGGTATTCCGATTCGAGTAGGTACATCTGTGCGCGCTGATCGTGGCTTTCGACTGCGACCGGACCGACCTCGGTCATCCCGTAGTGGTCGAACACACGGGCACCCCACACGGCCTCGATGCGATCGCGGGTCGCGGGAATGTTGCCACCAGGTTCACCCGCAACCACCACAGCGCGAACCGGGCCGTTCGCCAGATCGATCCCTTCCTTCGCTGCGAGTTCCGCCAGATGCAATGCATAGGTCGGCGTTGCGAACACGACCGTGCAGGCATGTTCGATCAGGAACCGCAACCGTGCGGTGCTGGTCATCCCGCCGCCGGGAATGCAGAGATACCCGGCCCGGGTTGCAGCCTCGAACGCGGTCCAGAATCCGAGGAACGGCCCGAACGAGAACGGAAAGTAGATGATGTCGCGAGCGGTCAGGCCCATAAACGGGAAGCTGACTCGCCAGCAACCGAGGAGCCATTCCCACGATTCGGGCGTGTCGAGCCAACGGAGCGGCTTACCTGTGCTGGTCCCCGAGGTTTGGTGCAGACGGCAGTATTTCTCGAACGCGAACGTGTGTGCCGAACCGTATGGGGGATTCTCGGTTTGATCGGCAGCGAGTTCGGATTTCGTGGTGAACGGCAGCGCTCTGAAGTCGTCGAGGGTGCGAATGTCCTGGGTCGCGATGCCGGTGAACTTGCGAGAGTAGAACCGGTTCCCAGGCAGCACCGCCGCGAGCAATTCCCGAACGCGGGCAAGTTGCCCCTCGCGGAGTTCAGTGATGGGAGTGGTGGGGGACACGAGTTTGCCCGAAGAAGTCGTTCGGGTTATGTGGCGACCCCGCAGGATCACAACGGTGGGAGCCGCCGAGCGGTTCACGCGCGGAAATATACGACCACAACCCGCCCTGGCAAGCGGTCTGATTTTTGAGGCATACCGGTGAGAATTCCCAGCTTTACACCGATTCGCTGAATGGTCGCAAGTGGCGCACAGTTTCCGGGACAATCACACGCCACCCCTCGCCCGTGTCCAGTTCCAGGCCATCGAACCCCATCTCGTGTAACCGGCCGGAAACGAACGTGCCATCCGTGAGTTCCGCTGTGACCTGCCGACCCAGCAACCCCATCCGCCATTTCCAGTCGGCCTCGACCGCGACCCGTTCCCCGGCCAGGAGCCGGGCATACTCCGCATCGAGCTTCCGAACGACCACATCCGTCGCGTGCTTCACTGGCGAGCCACGGAGTTTATCTCCGTGGTGTTCGTCCTGCACCCACGGGGATGAACCCCGTGGCTCACCAACGAGGCTCAGCGATGTGGCATCAGGCAACCCGGCGTCCGCGAACTCCTGCGCGGTCTGGTTCAGATTCAATCCGATGCCGATCACGGTTGCCGTGGTGTTCTCGATCAGGATGCCGCAGACCTTCTTCCCGCGGATCAGCAGGTCGTTGGGCCACTTGATCTTCGCCTGAACCCCTGTGATGGCGAGGATCGCCTCGCCGATCGCAACTGCTGCGAAGGCCGTCAGAATCACGGGTCGGCACAGTTCCGGTGGTGGTCGCAACGCGACCGACATCAGAAGCGAACTGCTTGCTCGCGATTGCCAGACGCGACCGTATTGCCCACGCCCAGCCGTCTGGTAATCCGCGATGACCACCAGGCCATCTTCGCCGGGCAATGCAAGTTCCGCCGCAGTCGTGTTGGTGCTTTCGAGTTGATCGAAGAACAGAACTCGCCGGCCGATGCACGCGGTATCGAGGTTCCAGGTTTCGCGGGGTTGCGGCGCGATCACGAGAGGTAATCCAGCCCGATGTCGAGCGCCGTCGCGGAGTGCGTCATCGCCCCGACGCTGATGCGATCGACCCCCGTCGCGGCGATGTCGCGAACGGTCGTGAGATTCACGCCACCCGATGCTTCGAGCAATACCCCGGGGGCGACTGCATCGCGCCGCGTGACCGCCGTGCGAAGTTGTTCGAGACTCATGTTGTCGAGCAGCACAATCTCGGCACGCACGGCGAGTGCGACTTCGAGTTGTTCGAGCGTGTCCACTTCCACCTCGACCGGGAGTCCGTTGTTCCCAGGGAAGGCTCGCGCTGCCTCGACCGCTCGCCGCACATCGCCGCCAAGCCCTGCGAGGTGGTTGTCCTTGATCAGAATGCCGTCGTAAAGCCCGATGCGATGGTTCACGCCGCCAGCGCACCGCACCGCGTACTTCTCCAGCAATCGCCAGCCGGGAGTCGTCTTTCGAGTGTCGAGGATCTTCGCCGGGAACCCGGCCGCCGCATCCACGTATCGCCGTGTCAGCGTGGCGACACCACTCATCCGCTGCAAGAAATTCAGTGCCGTCCTTTCGGCCGCGAGGATCGAGCGAAGCGACCCTGATACCTTGGCGAGAACCGTTCCGCGTTCCGTGCTCGTGCCATCGGGAACCGCGGTTGTGAACGTGAGTGCGGGATCGACCGTCGCGCAGACCAGAGCCGCAGCAGGCAAACCCGCCACGACTCCCGCAGAACGAGCCACGAACGCGGCTTCACTCCGCGTGCTCGGTGGGATGGTCGCGAGGCTCGTGCGATCGCCGGTGCTACTGAGATCCTCGGCAAGCGCAAGCTCGATCAGCCGACGGCACGCGGTCGCTTCTTGGGGGGTAAATGTGGACATGTGGGGATTGTACGCGGACGGTGAAGGGCGTCTGCGCTGCAGAAACGCAACCGGAGTTGAGCGGCGCACCGTAAGGTCGCCGGTTGCCCATGCCTGTGAGGGGCCTTCGTCTTTCACCGACCAATCACCAAAGAGCCAGACCGATTCGACCCAAATGGTTCCACACGATATGCACACCCCACCTCTGGAACCATTCTATTCGTCCGGAAGAAAGTTCATTAGAGCAAATTCGCGCCCCGCACTAATCGATTAGGTGACGTGCCAGCAAACAGATATGCCCGCGCGATGTGACTCCGACGGGCAATTCAGCTCCGAGTTCGCGTCCGAATCATGCGAGACATGAACGGATTACCACCTGGAAGGAGTCTTCGACAGGCTCTCAAAGCCTCGCCCAAGAGCGCCTGATTGGTTACACCCAAGTTAAATCATGCCGGATCACGGCGTCACAGCGAGGCCGGACATCGTGGGACTCGGCATCGGGCGTGTCATCGCTGGAACGAGTTCGGCGGCCTTGTCGAGCGCCAGTTCCAGTTGCCGAGTGGGGTGCATCTCCAGGATGTGCGGCGTGACGCCAACCCCGTTAATCGCGGACCCACTTGGCGAGAGCAACTTGGCGATGGTCAACCGAACCCCGCCCGACTTGCTGGTCTTTGGTCGGCCGGCTTCATCCTTCTCATCAAGCGAATCGAGACGCACGGGATACTGAATCGCACCTTTTCCGAAGGTCGGCATCCCGATGAGGGTCGCTCGATTGTGGTCCTTCAGGGCGACCGCGAGCACTTCGGCTGCGGATGCCGTTTCACCATCAACCAGCACGACCGTGGGAATGTCGTGGGCACTCATCCCGCTGTCGGAGGAGAAGGGCTGGTTATCGACCTGCGAAAGCTGACCCTGTGTGGTGACGATGAGGCCAGCGGGGATCAGTCGCTTTGCTGTCTCGACACCCGCAATGAACGACCCGCCCATGTTGCCGCGGAGGTCGAGCACCACGGAGCGAACCCCGCGAGCTTTCAGCCAGTGAATCGCTTCGTCCAGCTCGCGCGGCGTTGTGGTCGAGATGCTCCCGATGCGGGTGTAACCGATCCCCTTCTCGGCGTTCACGACAGTTGTGCCGTAGACCGTTGGCACGACGACGGGCACCCGAGCAATGGCCATGGTATCCACGTCCGGCGCGATGGTTTCGATCTCGTGGAAGCCTTCGATGGGAGTTCGCAAGGCGTCGGCCACGATCGCGAGTGTGGCCATGTCCATCGACTTGCCGTTCAGCCGGGTGATGCGATCGCCCCTGACCAATCGCTTATCGAGTGCAGCCCAGGAACCGGGTGCAATCCCCGCTATCACCAATCCGCCGTCGGAAAACCCGAGGTAAACACCCTGGGCCGTGAGATCAGGAATCGCTGCGACCGAGGTCGGGTTGAGCTGAGCGGGATTCAAGAACACGGTGTATTCATCGAGACCCGCGCAGGATCCGCAAACGACTTCCAGAATCAGCACGGAGCGAATGCGAACGGGGAAGGCATTCTCGGCAGCATCGAGCAGTTCGCGGAGGAGTTTCGGAGCATCGCCCGCCTTTGTGATCGGCCGCTTGGCCCAGGAGGTCCGGAGTGCCTTACGGAACCCGTTCACCTTGTCGGCGGTGGCGTTCTCCAGGAACACCTGTCGGAAGCCGGGGTTGTCCAGCGCTCGCGACAGTTCCTCGATGCCATGTTCCCACAGAATTTGGGGTGTGGCTCGTTCTCGCTCCACGTACAGGACGGGAACTTTCGTCAGCACTTCGGCAAACAACCGCATTGCGTCGGTCGTGGACATCGCAGCGGCGAACTGCTGGAAGTTGGGATCGCGGTGACGGCGAATTTGCTGCGTGCGTCGCAGAGCGACGTTGAGCTTCTCGCGAATAGCAGGTGAGTTGCGTTCGGCGACGAAAAGATGGCAGTATGCGGTGAAGGCGGCTTCCCAGTCGCCCGACTTCTCGGCAGCCTCGGCAGCCGTTCGCCAGTGTTTCGGCGGTTTGTTTTGCGGTGTCGGCTCGTCTGCCCCTTGCACAAACGCTGGCAGCACCAATGCGAGGAAGACTGGCAATGCTGCCTTGCTTCCATTCCGGCGGATTTTCGCCCACGCGGTCATTGCCGATGTCCTTGCTTCAGGAGTACATAGTGCTCGGCTGGAGGGCAGGTTCGGGGAGAGGGAGAGTAAGCGAACAACCACCTGAGCCAGATAGTAACCGCTTCACACAAGCCACGTCAAATCTTTGTTTTGGGAGCGTTACAGTCACGTGACCGATCGGGATCAATTTTCACCCCGAGTTGCGGTCGATGGCCTCGTTCGGTAGTTACTGAAACATACGTCACGATTGCTCCTGACCGGTTTCAAAATGTCCACGCCTGACAAACCTGACTCCACTCGCATCGAAACCGTTGCTCGCGCACATACCGTGGTCATCAAGGTCGGGACGAATGTTCTCGCGGATTCCACGGGCCAGCTCGATCGCCACCGAATCCAGTCGCTCGCCGATCAACTCCACCGCGTTCGTTCAGGCGGGCGCAAAGTCGTACTCGTTACCTCGGGTGCGATCGGAGCCGGTGTCGGGAAGCTCGGGCTGGGCAAGCGGCCGACCGATTTGCCGCAACTTCAAGCCTGTGCTGCGGTTGGGCAATCCGCCCTGATGCAGCTTTACCAGGAAAGTTTGACGCCCCATGGCGTCCACACGGCCCAGATTCTCCTGACTGCGGGTGACTTCGACAGCCGTGCCCGATATCTGAACGTCCGAAACACGATCCGGACTCTGTTCGAATACGGCGCGTTGCCAATCATCAATGAGAACGACACGGTTGCGGTTGCTGAAATCAAGTTTGGCGACAACGACCACCTCGCCGCGATGGTCACAAATCTGCTCAGCGCTCCGTTGCTCGTGCTCCTCACCAATGTGGACGGTCTCTATTCCGACGATCCTCGCAGCAATTCGGATGCAAAGTTAGTTGTAACAGTTCCAAATATCGACAAATCCGTCACGGAACTGGCAGCGAATACCAAGAGTGCGCTCGGCACCGGTGGTATGAAAAGCAAACTTCGGGCCGCTCGCCTCGCAACTGCGGCCGGGGAAGCGGTCATCATGGCGAATGGTTCCCTCGACGGGATTCTGGACCGGGTGTTCGCTGGCGAACCGGTCGGAACGCTGTTTCTGCCGCACGGGGAAGATGTTCCGGCGTGGAAACGCTGGGTCGGATTCACCGCGCGGCCCAAGGGAACGCTCCGGATTGATGCCGGCGCAAAACGAGCGGTGCTTCAGCAGGGGAAAAGCCTCTTGCCCGTGGGCGTGACCGCCGTCGAAGGGGAATTCGGAAAGGGTGATGTGGTCGCGATTTGCGACGCGGATGGGGCCGAGATCGGGCGAGGTCTCAGCAACTATTCTTCGGAAGACGCATCACTTCTTCGCGGAAAGCAAACGGAGCAAATCGTAGGGCTCCTGGGGAGTGTCCCCTACCCGGAGTTGGTTCATCGCGACAATTTAGTAGTTGTTGGTTAGGATGGTGGAATGTCGTCGTCTTATTGGGGACAACGACACCGACCGCTTCACTGAATGAACTGACCGGTCGATGGAGCAAGGATCAGCAAATACACCCGACGGTCCCGGAGGCTCACCCCGCCGGGGAGAGTTCGAGGCACTGTACGCTCAGCACAGCCGGGAAGTTTGGGCCTTGGCTTATGCCCGGTGGATGGATTCCGACCAGGCAATGGATGTAACGCAAGAAGCGTTCATGCGACTCTGGAAGCAGTGGGAAGCGGGCGAAGATATCCAGAACCCGCGAGCCTGGCTTCTGAGAGTCGCCCGAAACCTCGCCGAGGATTACGCCAAGAGCGCCTTCCGGCGCAACGGAACACAACCGCCGGAATTGTTAAACGGGGTTCGCTCGACACAGCCGAACCCGATTGAAAAGCTGGAACAGGAAGAGTTATTCGCACAGTTGCGGGCCGTACTCGATGAACTGGCCCCACCCGACCGCGAGATCCTGACCCTCCGATACGCTCTGGATTACGACGCGAACACGATCGCCGAACGGCTCGAAATTGCCGTCACAGCGGTCCACATGCGGCTCAGTCGTGCTCGCCAACGACTCGCCGAGAAACTCTCGACCCACGGAGATTTCGGTTCCGAATCCCCCGAAACCGATAAGTGACCCATGAACAAGACTCCACTCTCCGACGACGCTCTCGATGCGATGTTCTCGGACTTCTTCAAATCCAAACTGAAGCAGCCCTGGCCCACCGCACCACAGGTAGTCACAGCTCACAGCGAGCCTTCGGTCCTGGCGACAGCCCGCGCCGCACAGAGCACAACCGAGACACCTCGCAACCAGCCTGCACTGGCGAGTCACGATTCGAGCAGCAAGGCACGTTACACGCTGGCAGCTTCGGTTGCGCTGCTCATCGGAACGTGCTGGACGCTCTCGAACGGCTTCCAGCCGGGCGATCGCCCCGCGCCTGGCACGGGTTCATCGAACAACCCCCTGAACATGAACTCCGGCACCGCCTCTGACCCGGACGCCCTGAAGGAACTCCGCCGGGAGAACGCGACTAAGGGGAACAACAAGAACGACGGCTTCGTTCCGCCGGTCATCGACCTGGGACCGTGATCAATCTGTGACACCATGAAACAACATGAGAGCCTACCCGAACGGGTAGGCTCTCTGCGTTGAGGACCACATCGTGAACCCCTACTCTCACCGCGTGTCTACACAGTAGATTCAGCATCAGCGTCATGTAATAGGAATTCACCCGTGCCGAAGCTCAACCAGATCAACGCCATCGTTTCCGCTCGCAAGAACGAAGCCGAGAAGGCCGTCACCGAGCTGTACAAGCTCGTCCAGAAGGAACAGCTCTTCGTCGGTCGCGAACGGACGTACCGTCCGCTCGATGAAGTGAACGGCCAGAAGCTGCCGCCTGAAAGCCAGCGGGTTCAGCAGCGGGTCGATGACCTCATCCGGCAAGCTCGTGAGAAGTGGACCGAACTCTGGAACCTCATCTTCACGCAGGACACTGGCAATCAGTCGGCCCGTGCCGATATCGTCGTGGACGGCAAGACGCTCCTCGCGAACGTGCCGGTCACGAGCCTGCTGTTCCTCGACAAGCAGGTGAACGACCTCGAAACGTTCATCGCGAAACTGCCGACGCCGGACCCGGCTGAAGAATGGAACCACGACCCGAGCACGGGCCTGCTCCGAAGCAAGGCGAACGAATCGCTGCGCACGAGCAAGGAGCCGACGGTCATCGTGAAGTATGCTCCGACGAAAGAACACCCGGCGCAGACGGAACTGTTCACCAAAGATGTGCCAGTCGGAACGTGGACGCAGATCCTCTACAGCGGGTGCATCTCGACCGATCGAAAGAACGCGATCCTGGCTCGCGTGCGGAAGCTGCAAGACGCGATCAAGGCAGCGAAGGAGCAGGCGAACTTGCTGGAAGTCGAACGCCAGAAGGCTGGCGATCCACTCCTCGACTTCGTCTTCGGCGAGTGATCCCCATTTCGTTGCGATCGAAGGGAACGCCTGACACGCTCCCTTCGGTCGGCTTACCCCTTGTAGAAGTAGCCTGGAGGTAACACCTTCGGCGTTTCTATCGGGCACTTCAGGCCGAAATCCTCCATGAACTGACGAAAAGAGGGAGATGGGGTTGTCCAGTTGAATACTGCACTTCGCAATAATTCAAATCCCTCTCCTTGTGCCCGCATGGTGTTTCGGGTGAAGCTTGTCAAGGATGCCGTTACCTCATCATCATCGAAGTCAAGAACCAGCATCTGTATGACCACTGGAAACGTTTCCGGATTTGGAACCAGGAACGTCATTGAGAGTTGAGAAATCTCGATATTAAGGCGCGTGTCCCGAACGATGTGGGCATTGTGCTTGAGGAGTGAACACCAGGTCTGCCACAGCAGGAACTGGTCTGACCGCATTTCGATGAGTTCGGGTGATGCGGCCGGCGTCGGTGCCTTCTTCTGTTTTGCCGGTGTCTTCTTCTTTGCCATGGGCGAGTTCCTGTGAGGAGAGGACAGGATACCCCGCAACAACCGCTCACACCACCTCCTTCTCCTGACACACGACACAACAGGCAAGCGGCACCCCAGAATCGTCCGACACGTGTATCGCGGTGAAGACTCCGCACTGCTGGGTCGTTCATGGTTTTGATGATTGAGAGCGAGGCTACAGCCTACCCTTTCCTCAACTCGCCAAACGCCAGGGTCATCGCGTCCTTGAGCATGACACTATCGTTGGAATAGACCACAAGCCGTGCCCCCTGGCGGATTGTGCGGAGCATCTGGTCCGTCTTGCCGAACCAGCAACCGGCCGCGACGTGATGCTTGTCGGCCGTGTCGATCACCTTCTTCAGGATCGCGATTAGATCCTTGTGGTCGTACTCATTCGGAATCCCCATCGTCGTTGTCAGGTCGTTCGGGCCGACGAAGACCGCGTGAACCCCCGGGATCGAGCAGATCGCGTCAAGGTTCTCGATCCCCGCCAGCGATTCGATCATCGGGATGAAGACCGTATCTGCACAGCGAACCGTTGTGATGTACTCCTTTGTCGCCGCGCTGGGCCACTCGTTCTTGTCCAGCACGCGCTGGAGTGCCTTCCCCTTCAAGGGGCGATATACGGCAGCGGCGGCCAGCGCCTTGGCATGTGCCACCTCCTCGACATACGGCACGACGACGCCATCAAACGAGTCGCACACTTTGGACACGTCGTCCGGGTCGCGGCTGTGGGTGCGCGCCAGGCAGGCGATCCCCTTCGCGTTCAATGCGTACTTCATCGCCACGAAGTCCGCGATGTCGAGCGCATTGTGTTCCGCACTGACGATCACGAAGTCGAGCAGTCCCGTCGGTAGAAAATCAACCAGCGCCGGTGATATCGCATGCTGGAAGAACGTCCCGAAGACCCGGTCGCCCTTGATTAACTTGTCCTTCAGCAATTTGCCGCTCATCGCGTCCCTTTCAGGTGAGTAACGTTAGCGAGTTGACGCGGGTCTTCAGCGGGAGTTCCACGGGCTTCGCCACACGGTGCGACTCGAAGACGGCCGCGATCATCTCGATGACTGCGGTGCAGTCGCGAGCGGAACACTTGGTATCGCGGTTGTTCTCGATGGCGTCGATCAGGTCAGTTATCGCGGCGATGTGCCCGCCCTCGTAGCTGCCGTCGGTGCGAGGTTCTGGCTTGCCGATCCCAGCCGAGGTGATCGTCTCCCACTTGCTGCCGCTGCGGGCCGGTGACCAACTGCTGTCGCGCAGCAAGTCCGCTTTCACCAGGTATCCGCTCTCCAGTTCGATGATTCCCTTGGAACCGAAGATCTGCACCGCGAACCGAGTGGGCTTGCCACCCATTCCCTTGCGGCTGGCGAAGTAGCCGGTGACTCCCTTGTCGAAGGCGTAGCTCGCCTGGACGTGATCGCCCGCCAGCGGCCCGATCCCCTCAGGGCCTTCCTTCACGTTCCCTTTCACCACCGGCTTTCCTTCTTGCATCACGGTGGCGTAACACGAAGTCGCGTTCCCGCCAGCAACGCTGCGCATCAATCCGAAGATGTGCGACCCGAGGACCCAGAGGTCTTCGCCACCGCCGCGAGCGTCCTCTTTACCGCGACCACGGATCTCCAGCAGATCGCCAATGGTACCGTCGCCGATCACTTTGATGACTGTTGCCAGAACCGGGGAATACTGGCTGATGTGCGCGATCCCGAGTTTCAGATGCCGCATCTCCAGTGCGTTGACGACCGCGTCGCATTCCTTCAAAGTCCGGCAGAATGGCTTCTCCATGTAGATGTGACAGCCTGCCTCGGCCGCGGCGATCAACATGTCGTGGTGCTGGTCGATCCAGCGAGGGCAGACCGCAACGATGTCGAGCTTTTCCTTGGCCAGCATGTCGCGATAGCCGGCATACGCGGTCTTGGCACCGTTGCGTTTCTGCGCGGCAGCGCGGCCCGCCTCATTCGTATCGGCGACGGCCACGATCTCGACATTCTCCAGCTTGCGGAATGCCGCATCGACGGCGTGGCCATAATCGCCACGACCGGTGTGACCGATGATTCCAACCTTGTATTTCTTCGCCACGGCTACTTCTCCTGGTTCGAGGGAATCATCCACAGGTTTCACTTCGCCGCCGGTTCCGCGACCCCGACGGGGCGATGCCTTGGCAACTCCGCCTTGAAGTCGCCCAGGCTGTTCCACATCATCCTGCGCCCCAGATCGACTTCGGCGACGACAACGGTTCCCCACTTCTCGGCCTTCACCAGTGGCTCGCCAACGTGGTCGAAGACCGCCGAGATCATCCAGTTGCGGGAAATATCCTCGTAGGTACTGCTGACTAGATAGACATGATTCTCACAGGCTCGTGCCGATGCCAGGCTCGGGTTGCAACCCCACACCGGCCACGCGATCACCTCGGCTCCACGGTTCGTCAACTCTCGCGCTACCTCCGGGAAGAAGCCATCGTAGCAGACCATCAGCCCGACCTTGCCGAAGCGTGTCGTGAACACCGGGTACTCATGCCCGGGAGCACACCCGCGTTCGATCTCGCCACGCGGCAGACAGACCTTGCGATACTTCCCCGCGATGTTTCCATCAGGACCGACCAGCACGGCGACGTTGTAGACGAGGTGGCGGTCGCGTTCGAGCAACCCCACGACGATGTACAGGTCATGCTTCTTGGCGAGTTCGCCGAAGTACTTCGTACTTGGCCCGGGGATCGATTCCGAGCAGTCCGCGTAACCCTTGCCGAGACCGTAGTAAGTCACAGTTTCACCCAGAACCACGAGATCGGCCTTCTGCTTCGCGGCGTCAGCAATCAGTGGCGCGTACTGTTCGCAGTTCTCCTGCATCGTCTTGCCGGATGGCTTGAAGTGGACCGACGCGAGTCGTGCCGTGCGGGGTGCCGGGGCTGGCACTTCGCCAAAGGAAACGTCGCTCCATTCGATCGTGCCGCCCGGTGCCCAGAGCAAGTGAAGCTCGACGATTGCCTGAGTTGCTTTCGCCGGGGCACGGACCGTGTCGGAGACCTCCGTCCAGCCGTTCGCGTCTGTAGCGCGATCAGCAGGGTGCTCGGCCTCGGCATTGCCGATCCAGCCCTTGAGATAGCCCTTCACGGGCGGTTCGCTCATTTTCACGGGCTTGCCGTTGTCGTCTTGCCAGAGGATGCGCACCGAGGCGGACCGCCGCGGCACCGCGACATTCTGGAGCTTCCGGACCGCGTGAAAGTGATAGTGCTTGTCACCCGTGACCGGGAACGACTTCTGAAACCAGCCGTGCAACCCCTCGCGATCATCGGCAGTGATGACGAATGCGCCAGCTTTCTTTGGTCCGCCGGTTGGGTTGTAACTGAACTTCGGTCGAAGCTCATCGCGGGGCGACATCGTCTTCCAGTCGCCGGGAATCGCCGCTTCCGCCACGATGGGTTGATTCGGTGGTGGCACGGAACGTGAATCGCTGAGAACGAACAGAACCAGAGCCATCGCCGGGAACACGGACAGGTATTTGGCACGCATAGGAACCTCCTCTTTACACGCAACGCTACCGACGAAGTGAGCCGCTGTGGAATGATATTTTCAGAAAGTTGATGATTTACCCGAAGGGGCAGATCGAGATTCTATCTGCCATGCGTCGCTGTCCAGGTACCAAGCAGCTTGCAAAGCTCGCTCGTGCTCAAGCCCTTGCCGATGTAGCCATCGAATGCAGCCGTGGTCTTCCCCGACTCGAAATCCTTGATGTACCGCTCGACGGTCGTTTTCGGACAGCCGGTCAGTTTCGTGATCTCGTCTGGCGATTGGCCCTGGCGGTGCAACGACAGCACGAGATGTGGCTTCCCCTTCGAGATCGCTCGAGGTTCCGTCAGGAATCGGTATCGGCTTCCGACAAATCTGGGTGCGTCCGGTTTTCCCGTGGCCTTCTTCAACGACAACCCCACGCGGGAGCATCGATACACCGGAGCCGTTCGCGGTAAGTCGGATTCACGGAGAAACAATGGAGAAGTTGTGTCCCACAACTTCCGACCCGCGATTGCCGAATCAAGCGTTGCCACATCTCTCGCACGGGTTTGCTCCAGCAGATGGTCGACCGTCACACATGGGCCATCCAGCACCGTGCCATCTGCCGCGATGACTGTGCGAATCAGAATCCCGAAGTGGGCTGTGCCATCCCCGAACGTGAGGTCGAGGCCCTTGAATGAGCCGCCGCGATATGTGCCCCCTGAACGGTGGAAGTACCAGCGGCCGTTCTCGAGTTGCACGGGGTCGCGATGCGCGAACAGATCAAGATGCCCCGGCCCGTGATAGTACGCTTCCAACTCCGCGAATCGATAAGGCGAGCCGTTCACCACGAGATCCACTCGATTGAGCAGGATCTCCGCGATGCTGGCGATCCACGGGTCGAAACCCGCTGCCGCCAGTGTTTGGTTCGGCTTCTGGGCCAACTGAGACAGCGAGAGCATCTGTAGCTCCAGCGATGAGAATCGCGGACGGAGAAAATCGTCGTTGACCGGACGGTGTGATGTCGATCATAATCAAGACGCATACTTCGTGTGTTGTCTCAAATCGTTGGTCATACCATTCTTTTCAGGTGCTTCATGCTCACTCGCCGGCCTCGCCATGGAGGGTTCACCCTGATTGAACTGTTGGTTGTGATCGCGATTATCGCGATCCTGATCGGTTTGCTTTTGCCAGCCGTGCAGAAGGTGCGGGAATCTGCCGCCCGAATGAAGTGCTCCAATAATCTGAAGCAGTTGGCGCTGGGATGTCACAACTATCACGACTCCTACGGCCACATCCCATACAGCGTCAGCTATGGTAACGAAGGCGGCCCCGCTCCGTGGAGTGGTCGAGGCTGGTCTCTTGAAGTGCTCCCCTTCATCGAACAAGCCTCGTTATCAAACGCTTTCGAACCGAGCCGAACCGTCTCTCTCGGTGGCGGGGCAAATGCATTGAATGGGGCGAACATGGCTCCACTGATGGCAACTGTGCTGGCAGCCTACACATGTCCTTCCGATGGGCTCAGCGCCCGGACCGCGAATAATCTCGCGCAGATGTCCGGGGTCATGACTGCCGTGAGCAACTACAAGGGTGTAATCGGCGATCCCAACATGGGCGGAGGTGCCGGCACGGGACAAGGGTCTACCGACCTGCACGGCACCATTGGAAACAACGGCATGTTCTACCGGAATAGTTATCGGGAGAAGCTCAAACTCACCGCAGTCACGGATGGGTTGTCCAACACATTCATGATCGGCGAGGATGTGCCGTACCACAACCAACACTCGGCTCTCTTCTTTTCCAACGGGGACTACGCGAGTTGCCACCAGGTTCTAAATCTGTTCCCGAATCCACGCGATGATGGAAACTGGCCCCGTGTCATCTCGTTCCGCAGCATGCACACGGGTGGAGCGAATTTCGCCTCTGCGGACGGAGGTGTTCGCTTCATCCAGGACCAGATCGACCGTACCCAGTATCGGTCACTGTGCACACGGAATGTTGGTGAAGTCGCCGCGATGCCGTGATAGCCCGTCCCGAGATGTGGTGTCACTGCCAGCGCACGGTCAGTTTGCCGTCTTCCTTCGCGCGGCGTTCCATGTGACGGAGCGAACGCTGCGCGGCGTACAGAAACACGATCGCCAACCCCGCCAACACCAGCACTTCGATCCACACTTCGAACATCCCCGGTCGCTGGAATAACACCTGCCGCATCGCGTCCATCCCGGCCGTGAGTGGGATCGCGCTCGCAACCACTGCCAGCGCCCGCGGGAAGATCGACACCGGGAAGTTTGTGCCACTCAGCAAGTAGACCGGCTCCTGCAAGAGATTCACGAGGTGCCACGCCTCGCGGCCCCACTGCAGGAAGATCGACGCGAACATCATCCCGAGTCCGTAGAGCGCCGCGAGCGTGAGCAAAAACACCCCGGCGAGTGCCCACCAACTTGTCGGCTGGAGCGGTACGTCGAAGATCAGCACGCCCGTGATGGTGATCGCGAGTGCGCGAACCAGAGTCGTCGTCATCCCGCCGAGCGCCATTCCGGTGAGGACTCCCATCATCGGGGCCGGCGACATCACGTACAGTTCGAGGTTCCCCGAATCCCGTTCCCAGTACAGTTGCGCGCCCATGCCCCAGAGCACGTTCATCCAGAACGTCGTCATGGCAGCGCCAAGGATCACGAATCCCGTGTACTCGGGTGGGGCGTTCATGGCTCGATACGCATATGCGAATGCAGCCACGGCGAGTACGGGGAGCACGGTCTCCTGAATCATCCAGGAACGGCTCCTGAACAACCATGCGACCCGGGGATACGTTCGGGCCAGTGCCGCATCGACGAACAAACGGAAGGTGGATGGCATGATGCTCCAGTCACGAACAGCGAACTTCCGACATAAATCTATACCCGAACAAACCCGACTGCCTCACTCATATCGTATATTCCCCAGTGAGTGCCCACATCCCCGCCTCTCTGCGGTGAATGCTTGATGACTCCAGAAACCATGATTTCGTTGTCCGGCCTGCGTGTCCTCTACGGGTCGTTCGCGGCTGTCGATGGCCTGGATCTCGAGATCCGTCGCGGCGAACTCTTCGGGTTGCTCGGGCCGAACGGCGCTGGCAAATCGACCACCATTCGCGTTCTGATCGGTCAACGCACACCCACAGAGGGCAGCGTCACCGTTGGCGGCCTCGATGTGGTGCGCGACTGGGCGAAGGTGAAGCCGTTGTTCGGATATGTTCCCGATCACGAGAACCATTTCGAGGAGTTCACCGGCCGGCGGAACCTCGAATTCTTCGGCCAGCTTTACGGAATTCCACGGGCGCGTGCCAGCGTCGTCCTGGAGATGGTCGAACTGGACGAGGCAGCAGACCTGCCCGTGCGGGGTTATTCGCTTGGCATGCGCAAGAAACTGCTCCTCGCTCGCGCGCTGCTTCACGATCCGCAGATCATGTACCTCGACGAGCCGACTGCGAATCTGGACATTCACTCGGCCGAGGTCGTGCACCGCATTTTGCGGGACCGTGTCAAGCAGGGCGCCACGATCATCTTGACCACGCACAACATGGAAGAGGTCGAACAGATCTGCGATCGCGTCGGGATCGTCTGTCGCGGAAAACTGGTCGCACTCGATTCACCACTCGCACTGAAGCAAGCTCACACTGAACGCAAGGTAGACGTGACCCGCAAGGATGGCGAGCGATTCGTTTACGACATGGACAACGCATCGAGCTTGAAGGAGTTGTCGGGGCTTCTCGCAAGTGGCCAGATCGCCACGATGCAAACCCGCGAGTTTAACTTCCACGAGACATTCTTGAAACTCACCGGCCTGGCCTTCGACTAACGGGTGGGGAACGGGAGTTTACCGGTTCCGGGGTGGAGTATGCTCCCATTTGGGAGGGTAGGGAGGGCGAGGTGCCTCGCCCTCCCTACTCGGAACTCCTCCAGCTCGAAGACTCCCCACAAGGCCTGCTCACTTCTTGTCGGTCGCCTTCTTCAGTTCCTCAAGCACACCTTTCACGTCCTTCTCGTTCACCGACTCGTAAGCGAACGACTTCACCACCTTCCCCTTGTTCACTACCACTACTGTGAGGTGTGCGTCCGAGTTCACGCCCCAGTTGTTCGGACCGCTCTTTTCGCCGTCGAATGCGGCCAGCGAGGTCTTCTCGAACTTCAGCGACATGGCGATCTTTGGCAGGTATTCCTTGTGCTTGTCGAACGCTTTGTCGCCAAGCCACACGGCGACGATCGCGACGCCATCGACTTTGCCCACCTCGGTATCGAGCACCTTCATGAAGCGGCCCAGCGGGCGCCCACCGACGGGAAGCCCGCCCTCTTCGGCCTTCACGAACAGGTAGATCGTCGGAGCGTCCTTGCGGTCGGCGGCGAAGTCAGCCTCTTTCCCTTCCACCGTTCCAACCACGCCGTACGCCTTGAGCGCAGGAATCTTCTCGCCCGCTTTCGGGCCGGATTCCACATCGGCCAGGGCTGCGGGCACGAACACCAGTACGGCCACGAGGGCCGTCAAAACTGCGAACGCCTTCATGACAAACTCTCCGTATCGGGGGTGACTGACAACGGATATTCAGGCACGGTGAGCCCGAGCCTGGGGATAGCTTGCAGGCGTCGCCAGCCCCGGGTGACGCGGTGTTCTTCATCAGCCACGAATGCTGGGTCGAGTTGTGCCTTGCCGAACGGGCCAGGGGTCGTCACAGGCTCGAACGCGGGATCCGTGATGTACTGAGCAAGCGTCGCGTTGCAGCGGATGTGGCGTTCACGGAGGCGGTGCAGCATCTCTAACGGCACTTCACCGAGGATATATCGGAGATACAGATCCGAGTCGATGATCGCCTCGACATCGCCCCCGCACACTTCACAGCGATAGCCTTCGTCGCACTTCGCCACTGCGCTCTCCGATCGTCTGACCTGTCATGTGCAGCGTAACTCGCGAGGGACGGGCACGCAACAACGTTCGCTTGCGTCCGAAAGCCAGAGCATTTCCGTAGCGGGGCTTCACGTCGTGGGTTCCGTGACCTGTAATTTCACGCTCTTCACGAAGTCTTTTACTTTCACGCGGTACTCGTTCATATGTGGCATCGTGCCGTGTGCGTAGAGTGCATCGAGGGTGGTCCACTTCTCGATAACGGTGACCACATCGGGTCGGGGCGGGTCTTGCACGGGGATCGTCGTGGGAACATCGACGGTCGCCTGATACTCGATGCAACCGACCTCGGCACGCACGAGGGGCGTGAGCCAGCGGAACACTTCGAGGAACGCGGGACGGACATTGGGGTTCAGCGTGATCGTGGCAACAACGTGAATCATCGGAGCGCTCTTGGAGGGGGTGAAAGCCAAACGCCACCCGAAGTTCGGGTGGCGCTTCTGTGAACGGAGTTCACATTATGATTACTTAGGAAGTACGACCTTCGGGTCGGCGATCGTCTTCTTGCCATCCTTCTCGGAGACCTTGCCGGTCACCTTGACGCCATCAACGTCAGCGGTGCAGCAGTTCTTGTGGTACGGCTCTTTGCCGCCCTTGTCGACGAGGTAGTAGTTGACCTTCTTGTCGCCTTCTTTGACGATCAGAGCGTGGCCACAGGCCTTGGTTTCCTTGAGGGCGCACTTGGTGCAGGTGAGCGTGCCTTCGAGGGTCTTGGCTTCGGCCTTCTTGTCTTCAGCGCGGACACTGGTCGTCACGCCAGCGAGGGTGACAGCGGCGATGCCGAGAGCGGCCGCCAGAGCAAAACGCATCATGAGAGGAACCCATGTTGATAACCCGATTGAGCGACCACCCACGGCAGTCCGCCCCCAACCGTTCGGGACAATATACCTATCTGCTTCACGGGGAGCAATAACTGCCTGAAATGTTCTGCACGAATGGGCTTGACGGCGTTGACGCTCAAACTCAGCTACCATACCATGTGTTTTTCCGACATACCCCAAATGGTTGGGCTAGCGTCGATGCCCGGTGCTCACGTGTCCGCCGAAGCGTTCGTAGCCGCCGTTGAGCGGGTGGCCGCGCACAAGAATCGCACGGTCGTCGTGAAACTCGGCGGCAGTGCGATGGAAGACCCCACCGCGACCGACGCTTGCCTCAAGTCTGTAGCCACTCTGAACCGCCTCGGTATCCCAATCGTCCTTGTCCATGGCGGCGGCAAGCCGATCGACCGCGCAATGACCGAGGCTGGACTCGTGCCGAAGAAGGTCGCCGGCCGCCGCTATACCGACGACGCCACGCTGGCGATTGTCGTACGGGTGCTGAAGGACGAGATCAACGCCGGACTTGTGGCCACACTCGGGAAACTGGGAACGACCACGGAAGGTGTTTCGAATTCCCTTCATGGTGAACGCCTGCTGCTCCCAGGATTGGACCTCCAGCCGATTGATTTGGGGCGTGTCGGCAAGGTCAACCAGGTGAACACTGATCTCCTCGGGAAGATACTCTCCCGTGGGGTACCTGTGATTCCCTCAATCGCGATCGACACGGATACCGGCTGGCTGAACGTCAACGCCGACACGGCTGCTTCCGCCGTCGCAGGTGCTCTCAAGGCTGACAAGGCGATCTTCCTCACCGATACACCGGGTGTGTTGCGTGATCGTTCCAAGCCCGAGTCGCTGATTCCGAAACTCACTGAAGCCGAGTGCCGCGATCTGATCGCGTCCGGTGTCATCGACGGCGGGATGGTGCCCAAGGTCGAGGCGTGCTTTGAGGCACTCGAAGCCGGGGCGAAATCGGCGCTCATCCTGGATGGTCGTGTTCCCTTCTCGCTTCTCGACGTGTTCCTTCACGACACGTTCACGGGCACCGAAATCACGCGGTAAAGCCCATCACTCCGCTTCGCGTCGCGGCTCAACGAATTCCCCCATTACCCCGATAATCCTGCGATGACCACTGAAACCCTTTCAACCGAGCAGGTCATTTCTCTCGCGAAGAAATACCTCACGCAGAACTACACGCGCTACCCGGTGTGCCTCGTTCGAGGCGACAACTCCTGGGTGTGGGACGCCGAAGGGAACCGTTATCTCGACTTCTTCCCGGGCTGGGGCTGCGGGCTGCTCGGCCACTGTCCGCCACGAGTGGTGCAAGCGGTGCAAGAGCAGGTCGCGACGCTGATCCACGTTCCGAACACGTGGTACACGGAGCCGCAGGCGTTGCTCGGGCAGGCGCTCAGCGAACGGAGCGACTTCGGTGCCGTCTGCTTCTTCTGCAACAGCGGCACCGAGGCGAACGAGGCCGCGATCAAACTCGCCCGGCTCAACGGCAAGCCAAAGGGCCGCTACAAGATCGTGACGCTCACCGGCGGCTTCCACGGCCGCACGATGGGCGCTCTCACCGCGACGGCACAGCCGAAGTATCACGCGGGCGTCGAGCCGATGCTGCCGGGTTTCAACTACGCCCCGTTCGGTGATCTCGCAGCCATCGAGAAGGCCATCGACGGCGAAACGTGCGCGGTGATGCTGGAACCGATCCAGGGTGAAGGTGGAATCAACCTGCCACCGGCCGGGTTCCTCGAAGGGCTTCGTGCTCTGTGCGACAAGAACGGACTGCTGCTGATTCTCGATGAAGTGCAGACCGGCATGGGCCGCACGGGGAAGTGGTTCGCGTATCAGCACTGGGGCATCAAGCCGGACATCGTGACCCTGGCGAAGGCACTCGCGGGCGGCGTGGCGATGGGCGGGTTGATGGCAAAGCCCGAGGTTGGCGAGAAGCTCAAGCCCGGCACACACGCCGCGACCTTCGGCGGCAATCCTCTCGCGGCACGCGCCGCACTCGCGACCATCGAGACCATCGACGCCGACAACCTGCTCGAGCGTGCCGTTCAGATCGGCGAGAAGTTCCGTGCTCGCTTCACGCAGTTGAAGGAACAGTGCCCACTCATCACGGACATTCGCGTGAAGGGGACGATGATCGGCGTCGAGTTGGCCGTCGAGGGTGCGGCAGTCGTGGAAGCGTGCCTCAAGCGAGGCTTGCTCATCAACTGCACGCACCAGACCGTTCTGCGATTGCTCCCGGCACTGACGATCTCCGATGAGCAGATCGACGACGGTTGCGACATTATTGGCGAGGCATTGTTGGCGATGAAGGTTTAACGGAGGGGTTTTGACCCAACGCACCAGGGGTTTACACCCCTGGCTATTAACGGTGACCCCGTTGGGGCCACGAGATCAAACGCAGCCCCAAAGGGGCGACCGTCAATAGCCAGGGGTGTAAACCCCTGGAAACCGTTCGGAACCGTTCGACGACGCGGAATCCCATGAAGCATCTTCTCAACGTGATTGACCTGAGCAACGACGAACTCACCGGGCTTCTCGCCGAAGCCACGCGACTGAAGGAGGCCCACGCTCGCCGAATTCCGTCGCACAGCCTGACGGGTCGGGTCGTTGCAATGATCTTCGAGAAGCCCAGCCTGCGTACACGGGTGAGTTTCGAGAGTGGTATTGCGCAACTTGCGGGCACGGGCCTCTACTTGCCGGGGAACGAGGTTGGCCTCGGCTGGCGCGAGACTCTCGCGGACTTCTCCCGCACAATCAGTCAATATGTCGATCTGCTCGTGCTGCGTGTCTACCGACACGAAACCCTCGACGGGCTTGCACAGCATTCCACAATCCCGATCATCAACGCGCTCTCGGACTGGTCGCACCCGTGCCAGGGACTTGCGGACGTGCTCACGGTCCGCGAACTCTTCGGCACCGAAACAGGCCGCACCATCGTGTTCGTGGGCGACGGCAACAACGTCGCGCGGTCGCTGGCTGTGGCGTGTGGCAAACTCGGCATGAAGTTCGTGCTGGCGTGCCCGGTGGGGTATGGCTTCGATGACAAGTTCAAGGATCAGTATCGGAAGCGCGTGGATGCGAACTTCCCGATCGAGGTGAACGACCCGCACACAGCCGTCGCTCACGCCGACGTGCTCTACACCGATGTGTGGACGAGCATGGGCCAGGAAGCCGAGCGCGAAGAACGCCTCAAGCGATTCGCGCCGTTCCAGGTAAACGCGGCATTGATGGCGAAGGCACCGTCGCACTGCAAGGTGTTGCACTGCCTGCCAGCCCACCGTGGCGAAGAGATCACCGACGACGTGATGGATGGCCCCGCCTGCGCCGCCTTCCAGCAAGCCGGCAACCGCCTCCATACACAGAAAGCCGTCATGGAATGGCTGCTGAAGTGAGCCACGCCAAGACCACAAGGGGTCGACGACTACGGGGCGGTGACATGGATCAAACCATGAACAGTTTCCGATCTCTGCTCAACCCTATGGCGGGGAGCGAGCCGGGTGATGCACAACGCCGCGCTTCGCAGGAGTTGCCAGGTCGAGTGAAGGCATCGAACCTGGATTGGTGGCCGGCAGACGCGATCCCCAACGGAACCGGGAACCGCTTGCTGGTTGGCATCGCTGTCTGGTCCGGGTATGACCTGACCCTGCTCGATTTGCTCGAAGATGCCATCCGTCGTGGGAATGGAACTGGGATTCATGTCGGTGTGTTCGACATCGACCAACTCACACCTGCGGACCTGGAGCGACTGCTCCCCGACCTCGGGGCAATCCACCACACGCCCGTTGTTGGCTACTGGGAACGTGGAACGCTCGTCGAGAAGTCGTTCGGTTTCCAGGGTCGCGAACTCGTATCTCGGCTGTTCGGACTCGACCCCAAAACAATCATTGATCGTCAGATGCCAGCAGGCGTGTAGCACTTCGCGGCTTCAACCCGGTGAAGCGTGAACGCGGCGAAGTGCGTTGATCGTCTCATCGAGGCGAGAGAGGAACCGGGATCGGTCCTTCGCCGTCATGGGTGCCGGGCCACCGCTCACCGTGCCCGATTGCCGCAAGTCTTCCATCAAGTCACGAACCGCAAGCGCCTCACCCACCGATGCCGCGTCCAGCAGTCGGCCTTTCGGATCGAGCACCACACCACCATTCGCCACGCAGCGTGCCGCCAGGGGAATATCAGCAGTGATCGTGATATCGCCGACAGCGGCCACGCTGGCGATCCAGTCGTCGGCCGCCCCGAACCCCGTTCGCACGACCAGTTCGACACGCGGATCGGTCGGCACCCGTAGTGGTGCGTTCGCGACCACCACGACCTTCAGCGCGTATCGTGTGGCAACCCGATAGATCTCGTCCTTCACCGGGCACGCATCGGCATCGATGTAAACCACCAACATAAACGCATATCCCTTCTCTGCGATTGCCTTCGCAACTATTTCTTGCGGCGTTTCCCGGATTTGCGGCGAAACCGGATACCATCCGTACCGTGATAGGTCGCAAGCACGGCACCGTTGCCCGCGTACCACTCGAAGAGTTCCGCTGTCACCGCTTCCTCGTCTGGCCAGGGATACGCGAACACGACATCCAGATCGTTTGGGTCCAGCCCCAGCTCGTCGTACGCGTGATCGCCATCGGTGGTGAACCAGGAGTAAACCCCGGCGGCGTAGACCCGGCGTTCCGCTCCACGCGGGACGAAACTCCCCTGGATGAACTCGGCAGGCAACTCGAAGTCCGCAGCCAGTTGCCGGGCTTCGTCGACCAGTTCGTTCTCGATCTCGATTCCGCACGCATCGAAGTCGAGCATCGCGGCCAGGCATGTGACGACGCCAAACCCGCTCCCCCACTCGCAGAACTGCCGACCACGGGCGAACGTGCTGGCCGAGAGATCGCGAAGCAGCCGATATGCGAGGGCATAATCGGACGCGACAAACCCCGGAATCCGGGCGTCTTCCTGGAATTTTTCGATTCGTCGATCTGCCTCCGCGATGAACCGTATCACGTCCGCCGGTATTGGTTCGTCAACGGGTTGCAGGTGGAAATCGAGCAGAGGCATTGGTGTTCGCCGGGAGACACGGACGCTGTGAAGAGTGGCCCGTGCGACGTTGTGAGGGGTTCTATCGTACCGGGGAGGGCGATACTTCGTATCATACGCATTGTTGCTTTGCCCGCCCTCCAATCCGTAGGTCACCGCGTGCCTGAATCCCGAGACGCCCAGGACCTCCCCATCGAACAACGCCAGACGATCTTCCGCACCCTGGTTGAGATCCAGGATACGGGGATGGGCGTTCTCGCCGCTCGTACCGAGATCTCGAAACGGTTCTCGGTAACCGATGCCCAGATCAAGGACATTGAACGCGAAGGTCTCGATCAGCAGTGGCCACCGCTGTAACACGGTTGAGCCGTCGATTCGTTTCTCTCCGACCCACGATCCCCACACTCCCTTGCAATCCGTTCGTCGGGTATCATCTCGGAATCCCCGGGAGATGCCATCATGTCCAGGTCCAAGAAGCCGGCACTGGTGAAACTCAGCGAGATGAAGCCGGGAGAACTCGCGGACTGCTTTGCTCAACTCGTCGAGAAGACCCATCGCAGCACACGCGATGGCAAACCGTTCTACTCCTGCCGCTTTCGTGACGCACACCGCTCCGCCACCGTCATGGTCTGGGCCGATGGCGGTCTGTACGACGACTGCCAGACCCACTGGCAACACGGCGGGTTCTTCAAGATTCGCGGCACATTCTCGGAGCACGAGAAGTACGGCGCACAACTCGAGATCGAGCAGGTGCGACCCGTTCTTGAACGCGATCGCGACGACGGGTTCACCGAACTCGATTTCATGGAGCGTTCGCAGTTCGACCCCGAGGCCATGTTCACGGAACTGCGTGCCACCATCGCAGAGGAAATCGGCGACAAGCCACTGCTCGCCCTCGTGCAGAAGATCCTTGAGACGCACGATGCAGAACTGAAACTGCTGCCCGCATCGGCCCGGCACTACTACCCGTTCGCCGGTGGCTCGCTCGAACACACGTTGAACGTCGTCCGGAGTTGCATGTTCCTCGCGGATCGGTACGCGGCACAGTTCCCCGAGATGAAGCCGCCATTGAACCGCGACCTCGTGATCGCGGGGGCCGTGCTCCACGACATCGGCCGCGTGAAGGAACTGGAAGTCGCGGTCCCCGGTCAGCCCGTGCGAGCCGGTGTCTCCGGGGAGTTGTTTGGCCACCTGTTCTTGGCGTACGACCTGATCCGCAGTGCCGCGAGAGATGTACCCGAGTTGAACCCGGAGTTACTGGAACTGTTGCTTCATATCGTCGTGACGCACCTGCGGATTCCCGAGTGGGGATCGCCCCGGCTGCCGTGCATCCCCGAGGTGCTGATCCTGCACCACGCCGACGATCTCGACGCGAAGTTCGAGATGTATGCCCGCTGTCTGACACGCGACACCACCGATGGCCCGTTCACCGAACGCGACCCGGTGCTGGGCCGCCCACTGCTGAAGCATCGCACGGTGTGAAGCAGTGTGCGAAATCGGCCCGTGAATGTGTAGCTTCGACACATCAATGGAATAATTGAGTTCATCGGTAGTGGCAGACACTTCCATTCTGCATGCGAGAGCAAGATCCTGACTGGTGGCATGGCACTTGCGTGAAGCAGGCTACTTCACGTTCTCAACTTGATTTGCGAGTAGCCGATATGGGTCATGCCAGCCATCAGTCCGAGATCACCGCGCCCGGATGGCTTACGGGTCAAGTCCAGCAAGGAATGAGCACGTCAGAGTGCGTTGCCAGGCTTCTCGACCATGCGGTTTCGCTTGGAGCAAGCGATCTCTTCCTGTCGGCCAAGGAGTTCCACTGGTCCGTCACAGTACGGCATCTTGGGATCATCCGGCCGGTGTGCGATTTAACACTGCAAATCGGACAACATTGCGCGGCCCATCTGCGAGCCGAGGCCGCACTCGACATCGCCGAACACCGCAAGCCGCAAGATGGTCGATGGCTTCACCGCACGCCCAGGGGGAAAGTTCTCGACCTGCGGGTTAGCGCCTTGCCGACGCTTTACGGCGAAGACGTCTCGGTTCGATTGCTCGATCGGGAGACCGCGCTGCTGAATATCGATCAGGTGGGATTGCTGCCCGGAAACGTGGCTCGATTGCGGCAACTCCTCGACAACCCCGGCGGCTTGATCCTTGTGACGGGGCCAACGGGGGCAGGCAAATCCACCACGCTCTACGCCTGCCTCCAGCACCTTGATGACGGAACTCGGCGGATTCACACGCTGGAAGACCCCATCGAATATGCCATCGCGAACTTGCATCAATCACAGGTGAACCCAAAGCACGGAGTTCACTTCCCGGAACTGCTGCGGTGCATCATCCGTCAGGGGCCCGATGTCATTATGATTGGCGAGATCCGCGATCCCGAGACGGCTCAGACGGCTGTCTCTGCGGCAAACAGTGGACACCTCGTGCTCAGTACGCTGCACGCTCCGCGTGCTGCGGGGTGTGTCGCCAGTATGCTCGCGTATGGCGTCCAACCGCACTTCCTGGCGGCCTCGCTGCTCGGTGCCGTGTCGCAACGCCTCATCCGCACCTTCTGCCCGGACTGCCGGTTTCCGATTGGCGTGACCAGCAACCAGGCCGCTCCCGATCAGGGGAGCACTCAAACTGCCGCGATGGGCTGCCCACGTTGCCACTTCACGGGGTTCGACCGACAGACGGCCGTGTTCGAAGTGCTGGAGGTCACCCCTGCGCTTCGAGGCTTGATCTGTGCCGGCGAATCGACTCAGGTGATTGAGAAACAAGCCTACCGCGATGGAATGGTCGGTTTCCGACAGGCGGCGAATGAGTTAGTTACGCGTGGATTGACCGAGATTGGGGAGATCGATCGGCGCATCCCGCGAGAGGACTTACAAGCCCGCAGTTAGGCGTTTGGCAGGTGGAGGATCACCCGTGTTTTGTAGCCGGGGTCTGTGACGGTCTGTGACCCGGGTTCACCATCGCTACACGAAAAGCGGCCTCACAGTGGCCAGCTACAAAAACACAAGCGGCTCGCAGTTAGTTCTCGGAGTCCGCCGGCATCAACCGCTGCGGCACGTCCGCGAACGTCGCCTTTCCTTTCTCGCCGTAGGTGATCTGCCAGACGCGATCGAACACGTCGTCCTTCCACGTTTTGGGAAAGCTGGTGGCGTTGAGCACCGCCGCCAACTCTGGGGTGGTGCCGTGACGCCAGGAGATCAGGATCGTCTTCCCTTCGTACTTCGCGTTCCCGAACAGTTCCTCGGCCAGTTTCACGGGGTCGTCGTTGGTGAATCTCGCATCGACCGGCAGGTCAAGCTTGCTGGCCAGTGGGGTGACGGTCTGCACGGGGCGTTTGCTCTTCCCCGAGTCCTTCGCGGCGAAGATGAAGTCGGGTTTCGGGAATGGCGTCGGCCGCGTATCAGATTTCTCGAAGAGTTTGTGGAGTGCCGTTGCGCGGTCCTTCCCCGGTGCCGAGAGATCGGTCGACATCGCCGCATCCGGCGGCTTCTCGGCGTGGCGAATGATGAGGATCTGGCGTGGATAAGTCGGGTTCTTCTGGGCAGGTCGCGGACTGGATGCTTCAAGAAGCAGGACCAACGCGGCTCCACCGATCACGAAACCGAGAAGACTATTCCGAATGAGTGGGGACGCCATGCGATCGCCCGGTAATGGTGTTTGGTTTTGGTTGTGTACCTCGAAGAGGTTGTATTCCACAGCCCAGGGTCGCCGCTTCGGCGCACCCTGGGAAACCTGACGTGATGGGGAGCCTCGCTGCGTACCCAGGGTGGCGCTGCGCTGACCCTGGGCTGTGGAATACAACCTCTTCGAGGTAAATTCCAAACCCAAACACACAAAAGGCGCAGCTTCAAAGAGCGCCAAAAATCATCAGGAAGCCCACCATGCGTCGCGAGCTTTTCTTGCTATTGTTGCTCCTCTGCCCCTCAGCTCAGGCACAACCGCCTGTGGATCTCGGCACGATCGCACCTCCGACATGGCAACGTGGCGAATAAACATTGTAGCCACACGCGCGAACCATTCGTCGCGTTCCGCTGTCTTGGAATGCCCACTCACAAGCCAACGGGAGTATCAGATGCCTGATGCGACGCCCAAGAATGTGATCGAGTTCTATTCGACGACCGGCGAGTACGGTTGCTTCTCGAACTTCTCCCGCCACTCGATCTTCCTCAAGAAGAAGCGCTGGCCTACGACGGAGCACTACTTCCAGGCGCAGAAATTCGCGGGGGAACCCGACGAGGAAGCGGTTCGCATGGCTTCGAAGCCGGCACAGGCCGCAAGCATGGGTCGCGACCGGAAACGCCCGCTGCGGCGCGACTGGGAATCGGTAAAGGAACGGGTGATGCTCGATGCCTTGCGAGCGAAGTTCACGCAACACGAGGAACTGAAAGCGATCCTGCTTGGCACCGGCGACGCGATGCTGGTCGAACACACCGTGAACGACTCGTACTGGGGCGATGGCGGCGACGGCAGCGGCAAGAACTGCCTCGGCCAACTGCTGATGAGGTTGCGTGAGGAGTTGCGACAGGAAAGCACACAGCCGCCAGCAAGTGCCGGCGGCTGAGGTTGTTCTCGGGTATTCGCTCAGGATCAAGGAGCCGCGTGGCTGCCGTTCAACCCTGCTGCCGAGAAGTATTGGCCGGGGAATACGATCGGAATTTGAATGTAAGGGCCATCACTCGCCACACTGAACAGGTCCGTGAACAGGGAGGAGTAACTGACCGATGAAGAACCAGGGGCCAGGACGTCACAGAGATCGTTGATCGTCAGTTCCAGATTACGGCCGAAGGACACGGGATAAGGAATATCGAAGTTGCCGAGAGCCACCCCGGTCTGGCCGTCGAAGATCCGAACACTCGTGGAGTCCCTCAGGCTCACGTAGATCTCACCCCCACGCAGACCATCAGTGTTTCCAGCAGCGACGTTGATCCCCTTGGTGGAAGCGGAAATGTTCGGATCGAACGCCAGGTATTGAGCACGGACTGTAACGGTTGGTTGTTGGGCATCGAAGATTTTCAGCAATGGGAAATCTTTCGCCCTCCCGACGATGATCTCGGAGTAGTCGTAGTCGTAGGTGACAGTGGACTGGGTCTCGTCAATATTTGTCGCCGCGAGTGACACGCCGCCCTTGTATCCCGCCTCGAAGGCCTGGAACTTCCGGGTTTGGAAATACGTGCGGCCAGAGGAGGCTGGATCGACCGAATAGGCCTTTACGACGGAGCCATTCGTTTGTTGTCCGACGATGATTTCCTTGTGGAAGTCCCCAGTCACATCACCGGTCGTCACCTGGATGCCGCCGACGTAGTTCGGCCCGAATGGCATGAAGAGGCTCTGTGATCGTAGCTGGTTATTGGTGAACTCATAGACCCGGACGCGGCCAGTAGCCCCCGCGGCGGTTGAGACAATGATGTCCTTCTGGTAGACACCCGCCGTGCCACCAAATCCAGTCGGAGGAAGCATGAACGGAGGGGATGTGATGTACTCAAAGGAGAATGGCCCAGTCACATCGGTAATTGTGAATGTTCCATCGTAGCGATACACCAATACTCCCATCGCGTCAAATGCCGCCACATTGTCGAGTTGGACGGTCTGCCCGACCGTAAATCCGTGGGCGATTGTGGTGTTGACTGTGACAACGCCGCCCCCGTTCATGGTGGCAGACGAGACACGGGCTGGTGAGGTGAGATTGCCGGTGACTTCACCGATCGTCACGAAGACGCCGCCGGTGTAGTTTGCGAATGGCGTGAGTTTATATTTCAGATTACCGTCTGAGTCGAATACCTGGACGGTCCCTAACTGGCCGGGTCCTGAACCGGTGACGTACTCGTAATCGCTACCGCTCGGATCCTGGGAATTGCCCGGGATCACATCACCGACTGCGAGCGACTCGCCCTGTGTGGGAGCGAAGACGGTCGGCACTGTCCGGTCTTCCAGGAGTTCAACTCCTAGTTTGGTCGCGTTCGGGCGGGTTTTTTTGTTGTGCATCTCTTCCTCACCGTCGGAGCGCGGGCATCCAAAGCACTTATTCAAAGATACCCGCTGTTCCGGACAGTGAGTGTCGGAATACTTTAGAACTCAAATTGTGAGGAGGGCGTGAGCGGAATGTCTCGCACGGGCGGAATGACCGGGCGCGGCACAAGTCCCGCACCCGGAATGATCGTGCAAAATCGTCAGTCCTGGACACTCCCCAGCGACGATCGAAACCGCGCCACCGATTCCCTTACCTCGGCTGTGCCCTCTTCATTTGATGCCCAGCCCAGCGGCTCAATCGTCACACCTTCCAGTTGCTTGTACGTGGTGAAGAAGAACTCGACCTCGCGGACAAAGTGAACCGGCACGTCGTCCAGTTTGCGGATATGCGAGAACAGCGGATCCTTGTGCGGCACCGCCAGGATCTTGAAGTCGTTGAACCCCTTATCCTTCATTCGGAAGATGCCGACCACCCGCGCTTCGATCAAACACCCGGAGAAGGTCGCCTCGTTCACCATGACCAGGATATCGAGGGGGTCGCCGTCCTCGGCCAGCGTTTGCGGGATGAACCCATAATCCCCGGGATATACGGCCGAGCTGTAAAGATACCGGTCGAGTTTGATCAGACCGGTGACCTTGCAGACCTCGAATTTGCTCCGCCGGCCCCTCGGGATCTCGATGATCGAGTTAACGACGGATGCCTCGCCGGTTCCTGGCGGGATCATCATGTAGTCGCGGAGGTAATCGCGGCGGGCAAACATGATTAATGGGGGTTGTGGGTTGAGTTCGTGGGAAGTTGATGGTTGTGAGGGAACGCCCAAAGGCACATCCGGCAACAACCTACCCCGAATAATCTACGACCCGTACGGCAGAACCAACACCCCACCCCCGCCCACAACCCGAGTTGGAGGTGGGATTTCGTCAGTTCATCACGTCACTTCCGTCGATATCTCCATGCTGGCGGATGGTGCTGTTGTCTTGAATATCGGAGCTTCAAATGTCCGCGCAACCTACGCGATTGAACCTCGAAGAGCTCGATGGCCGTGTCATGCCTGCCAAGTTACCCTGGCTGGTGCCAGAACTCCCCGCCGCAGTTGTTTCCCACAGGGGCCATTCACTTCACGGTAGCGCGCTGGCTACTTATGTTCGCTCCGAGGAGTTGGAACTCGATGTCGGGGTTCACAACATTCTCAGAGGAACGGCGACTCTGGGACGAGAGTCGTTCGAATTGTCAGGGTGGATGCGGGGAGTTGGGATGCTCATCGAGGGTCGCGCAAGCGGCGGGCTGGTACTCACCAACGCGAGGGGGACCATCATGCTTGCACTCGAAGGACCGTTGCAACCGGGCTTCAGCCCCATTCCAACCAAATTCCACTACACGCTCTCCGGAACTGGGGCATACGAACATATCAACGGCTCAGGTCGGTTGACCCTCAAGGAAATAGCGATTCCAAGCGGGTCGGAACCGAATGTGTTGGGAGCCTACAAGATGCGAATCTCTTGAGAAACGTTGGTTAAATTCGACTTATCGTCATCTAGAGGATTGGGGCAGGCAAGAATGCCTGCCCCACCAACGCACTTCATTGCTTCTCCGCAATACGGGCGGAGAGCCAACATTCGAAGTACGAAACGCGATCAACCTGAGACGATGATTCGCTTCGGTTTGACGGCCTCGACTTTCGGCAATCGGACGGTCAGTACCCCGACCTTGAGTTCGGCTGTGATCTTGTCGGCTGCGACACTCTCGGCCACCCTGAACACCCGGTGATAGTTCGTAGGAGAGTACTCGCGGCTCGCTGGTCGCCGACCATGTACCGCAAGTTCGCCTTTCTCAAAGCGAATCTCCACACCTTCGGGCTTCACGCCGGGCATGTCGGCCAGAACCAGAAACTCGTTCTCGGTTTCGAGGACGTCGACTCGTGGACCAACCGTCACACTTCGATCTTCGGTCCCATTTGTCGGAGCGGTGCGAGTGGGTGCTTCTTGGACAAGGTTAAACATGGAATAGACCTCCGTAAGTGATTGATAAAGTTTGGGTTATGCGCTCGCTCACTCGCCCTTGACCACAATCTTCCGGGGCTTGGCAGCCTCATGTTTCGGCAGGGTCAGCCGCAACACGCCATCGGTGTATTTCGCCTCGACCTTGTCCGCATCGACCAGGGCCGGCAATCCGACGACGCGAGCGAACTTGCCGAACGGCCGCTCTTGTCGCAGCCAGACCGCTCCCGCGATCTCGGCAGGTTTCCGTTCACCTTGCACCGTGAGCTGGTTTCCTTCAGTCACCGTGACTTCCAGATTCGCGGGGTCGATCCCCGGCAGGTCCGCTTCGGCATAGACGGTATTTTCGTCTTCCCAGACACTCATGTTGGGTGCCGTGGTTGCAACGGTGGATGCCCGTTCCAGCCACTTCGCGAACTCATCCTGAACTTGGTTAAATTCGGTCCAGAGCGACCCGAGGGGATTACGACGTGTTTGAGACATGAGACTCTCCTTGGGATTGTTTTTCAAGATCCGGGATCTTTCCCAGGTCATTGCTTTGGAGCAAGGCGACCCGGAAAAAGATTCACCCTTGGTGATGCCACGCGGAAGATTATTTCAAGCCGCGTGCCAATTCTGATGGGAGATGGTGGAGTTGAAATATCGCTCGAAAAGACAAGGACTTCCGTTGATTTCTTTGGACGAGGACAAGGCCCCCCGCGACTGTCAGTTTGTCGTCGCGGCGCAAAACTGACACCCATCCGACTTTACAGTTGTGCTCGAACAGCCGATACGGGATGATATCGGAAGTAGAGTAGCACCCGCCGAAGCGAAGCCTTCACCCACCGCCAACGGAATCTCGCCATCCACCCCGGCGCGATTCATCAACCCTGCCCCGCCAGCCGCACGTTTCCGACGAGGACATCCGATGCTGACCATCAGCGATACACGGAAGAATCACCACTGCCAGGGTTCGTCGCGTCGCGATTTCCTGCGGATTGGTAGCCTCGGAATGTTCAGCGGCCTTGGCCTCCCCGAACTACTCGCCGCCCGCGCCCGTGCCGCGACCGGTTCCGAGAGCAGTTCCAAGAAGCAGCGTTCGGTCGTGCTTCTGTTCCTGTCCGGCGGCCCCTCACACATCGAGTTCTTCGATCCCAAGATGACCGCCCCCGAAGATGTGCGAAGCATGACCGGGGAAGTGAAGACCAAACTCCCCGGCATCACCTTTGGTGGCACGTTCACCAAGCTCGCCAACATGACGGATAAGCTGGCCATCGTCCGGTCCTATGCCTCGATGAACGCCGACCACAGTTACCTTTCGGTGACCAGCGGAGGCAACCCGCTCAAGGCTTCGATGGGTGCGATGTATGCCCGCGTGGTGGGAAACACGAACCCAACCACGGGTATCCCCACGAACGCGCTCGTGCTCCCCGAGGCGGTCGAATCTGGCCTGAAACTCGGCGGGAACTTCGAGACGGGCGCGCTCCCCACGCTGACCAGCCCCGGCGATCTCGGGCCGAGCTATGCCGCGTTCGACCCCAGCGGCGGCGACCAACTCAAGAAGAACCTCAAGATGTCGATCTCGGAGGAGCGGTTCAGTGATCGCCGGCACCTGCTCGCGGGGCTTGATACCGTTCGTCGCGAAGTTGATGCTTCGGGGGTGATGGATGGACTCGATCGCTTCCAGCAGCAGGCATTCGACGTGATCGTTCGCGGGGTCGGCGATGCGTTCGACATCTCCACATCTCCAAGGAAGACCCGAAGACCGTGGCGAAGTACGACACGTCCGGCCTGTTCAAGCGGGAAGACATCACGAAGTGGTACGACATGAAGCGATCGACGAACTTGCTCGGGAAGCAGATGCTCCTGGCACGCCGATTGTGCGAAGCGGGCTGCGGGTTCGTGACAGTTTCCGATTGCGGCTGGGACATGCACGCGAACAACAACAGCCCGAAGAACATGACCGGCCTGCCGCCGCTAACGAGCCAGGTCGATCACGCGGTTGCGGCGTTCATCGAAGACCTCCACGAACGCGGCTTGCAAGACGAAATTCTGCTGGCAGTTACCGGTGAGATGGGCCGGACTCCACGCCGGAACAAGAATGGCGGCCGCGATCATTACGCGAACCTGACGACGCTCCTGCTGGCAGGCGGTGGGTTGAAGATGGGGCAGGTGATCGGGCAATCCGACCGCCTGGCGTCGCAACCCGCCACGGAGCGATACACCCCGAAGAATCTGATGGCCACGATCATGGGGAGCGTGCTGGATCTGGGAGACGTTCGCGTTCGCCCAGGACTCGGTCGCGTGGCCAACGTGCTCACCGAGAGCGACCCGATCCCAGGATTGCTGTGACAGCACGTTGGCAGCCCGGCCAGCGGAAGGGCGACTGAGAGAGCGAAGTTTGGTAGGGTGGGTCGAGACCGGCTTTGCGGTCGAGCCCCACCACAGCTTTCTGAACTGATGGAGCGAAGAAGGTGGACTCGTCGCGAAGCGCGACTCGACCCACCCCACATCAACGCCCCCAGAATCAAAAGACGCACCACTACACAATCGACTTAGTTGCTCGCATCTCTCGAGTGCGATACTCTTTCAAGCATCAACTCAGTCCGCACAAAATGAGCACGCCCCGTGATCCCCATCGATCCCCGCATTGATTCCACCCTTTCGGCTCCAGACCAGCGTAAAGCGACTGCGGTGACGGATGTCGGGGACTCGACTCCGAGGCCGGACGAAGGGCAGACATTGCCTCACACCGGCAACGGAAACGACACTGTCACGCAAACTCCCGAGCAAGCGGGTGCAGCGGCCAGGATGTCGAAGTCTGCCGCGAACCGCCCCATCCCCATGATTCCTGGGTACGACGTTGTTGGTGAGTTGGGACGTGGCGGCATGGGGGTTGTCTATCGCGCACATCATGTAAAGCTGAATCGCCCGACCGCGATCAAGATGCTCCTCGGCGGTCAGTATGTCGATCCGGTTTCGCAGGCGAGGTTTCTGATCGAGGCGGAGGCGATCGCACAGGTTCAGCACCCACACGTCATTCAGGTCTTCGACTTCGGCCAACACGATGGGCAGCCCTACTTTGCACTGGAACTCCTTGGTGGCGGCACCCTCGGTGGAAAGCTCCGGGCGGCAGGTCAGTTCACCCCGCGAGCTGCCGCAGAGATGGTGGCGAAGCTGGCCGACGCCATCGCTGCGGCCCACTCGAAGGGGATTGTCCACCGCGACCTGAAACCCGCGAACGTACTGCTCGACGAAAAAGGCGAACCCAAAGTCACCGACTTCGGACTGGCCAAGGTCGGCAGTTCGGACATGACGGCAACTGGAGCCGTCATGGGAACGCCCAGTTACATGAGTCCGGAACAAGCGGCCGGGCGAACGAAGGAGGTCGGCACGACAACGGACGTGTACGCGCTGGGTGTGATCCTGTTCGAGTTGCTCACCGGGCGGGTGCCATTCCGGGGCGACTCGGTGATGGATACGATTCAGCTCGTCATCAGCCAGGAACCAGCGCGGCCGCGATCCCTGATCCCAGCACTCCCCCGCGACCTCGAAACCATCTGCCTTAAGTGTCTTGAGAAAGACCCTCACAAGCGTTATCCGACGGCGGCAGCGCTGGCCGCCGACCTCCAGTTATTCCTGGAAGATCGGCCCATCACGGCACGCCCGGTGGGCGTTGTCGAGCGCTCCTGGAAGTGGATGAAGCGGAACCCGGGTCGTGCTGCTGCTGTGGCTGCGACGGTGCTGGTCGTGCTTGGTGCGGTGACTGCTGCGGTGATGGTGCGAGCCGAGCAAGTGGCTAGCCGACAGGCTGCTGCGGCCGAAGTGGTCCGCCGCGAGCGCGAGGCGCGTGTCGAGGCCCTCGTGGACGGGCTTGGCGTGATGGAGATAACGGAACTCCCGATCCTGATTCGCACTCTTAAGGAGTATCGCGACATTGTGACGCCACTCCTGCAGGAGGTGGCTCGCAAACCCGTTTCCGATCGAGCCGGGCTTCACGCACGCCTCGTACTGGTGGGGCTGCGAACCACGGACGCGATCGAACCACTCGAACGCGAACAACTCAGAGAATTACTCGACTACTCGGCAACGTGCCCGGCCCATCAGGTCCCAGTGATCAATTGGATTCTCAAGCCGCTGATCCTGGCGGCAGGGTTCTCGCACCGAGCCTGGCTGGTGGAAAGCGCATCCCGACCCGAGAGCTTTCGTCTCCGCGTGGCGGCCGGGTGGGCAGCGGTTACTCCGAACGACCCCGAGTGGCCCCGACATGCGTCCGAGGTTGCAACCTGGCTCGGACAGCAAAACCCGACGGCGGCGAACCACTGGGCGGAAGCGTTCGCACCCGTGGGTGTGATCCTCACCCCGGAACTGCTGCGTCAGTACGTCGAGGCACGCAGCCGGCTCCGGTCGGGGAAGATGGACGAATCACGCCTCGTCGCCGAGGCCAGCGGCTTCGAACTGCGTGCGAACCTGCTGGCTCGGTTTGCAGTGGGTCATCCGAAGGAACTCGCGGAAGTCGCCATCACGATCGACCCGCGGCACTATCCCCTGGTCGATGAGGCGATCAAGAAGGAAAGCGCCGGCGTGGTCCCTGCACTTCGGGCTGAACTGGCAAAGGCTCCGCAGGCTGGTTGGTCGAGTGGCGATGCAGATCTGCATGCGTTTCGGCAGGCGAATGCGGCGGCATTGCTCATGAAGCTGGGCGATGCCGAGTCCATGTGGCCGCACATGAAGTTCCCAAGTGGCGGCGACCCGAGCGTGCGAAGCTACCTGATTCACCGCCTCGCAACGACCGATGCCGACCCTGTCGTACTTCTGCGCCGCGTCGTCACCGAGTCGGACGTGTCAGCCAAGCGAGCGCTGCTGATCTCACTGGGCGATTTCACGCCGGAGCGGGTGCCGAATTCGGAGCGCGAACAGTTCGTGGCGCAGTTGCTCACGATGTACCGTGAGCACCCCGACCCCGGACTGCACTCGGCGATCAACTGGCTCCTCCGGCAACGCTGGGGGAAGGCAAAGGTAATCGCCACCATCGACGCGGAACTCGCCTCCCAGGAACCGGCTGCCGGCCGTGACTGGTACGTCAACCGCGAGGGGCAATCGTTTGCCGTGATTCGAGGACCGGTCGAGTTTCAGATGGGGTCGTTGCCGACAGATCCAGGGTTCAGTCCGCTCGAAGTTCGCCATACGAAGAGGCTCAGCCGGACGATCGCAATGGCCACATGCGAGGTCACGACATCCCAGTTGCTTGCATATCGGCCGAAGCATGCCTGGCTGAAGCAATACAGCCCCGACCCCGACTCGCCTGCCGTGTCGGTGTCGTGGTACCACGCAGCGGGGTACTGCAACTGGCTGAGCGAGCGCGAGGGCATCCCCAAAGATCAATGGTGCTTCGAGCCAAACAATGATGACGCCTATGCTGATGGAATGCGGCTGAAGCCAAACTATCTGAAACTGAGTGGATACCGGTTGCCAACCGAGGCCGAGTGGGAATGTGCGTGCCGAGCTGGAACGACGACCGAACGGTTCTATGGACGCGGTGAAGAATTGCTGTCGCGGTATGGATGGTACTTCAAGTCGTCGGATGAGCGTGCCTGGCCGGTCGGCCGGCTTCGACCCAACGACCAGGGGCTGTTCGATACACTGGGCAACGCCACTGAGTGGGGAATTGACCCGGCCACGAATTACGCTGTCGATCTACCTGAAGATGTGGAACGCACCACCAACCTCCGCGTGACGGAGCAACTGTCGCGCTGCCTGCGGGGTGGTTCCTTCTACAACCAGTCTGTTGACCTGCGGTCAGCGATGAGGAGTTTCTATCGGCCGGGTCTCGGGAACTTCTCAACCGGCTTCCGTGTCGCCCGCACGCTGCCGCCCGCACCGTGAGTCGCGGTAACTGGTTTTAGTGCCCGAAGCGGCTCACGTGTGTCGCGCCGTCACGCAACTCGAAACGGTAGCCATCCGGGAAGGCTTCCGCAAACTCTTCCTGGTGGCTCACGAGCAGAATGCAGTGCAGGTGCCCACGGAGGTTCTGCAACTCCTGGATCATCACCTGCCGACCGGCGCGATCGAGGCAGCCAAATCCCTCGTCGATGATAACGCTCTCGATTGGTCGGTGCTGTTTGCTCGCGTATTGCCCGATCCCCAGCGCCAGCGCCACCGCGACCCGAAACCGCTGGCTACCGCTCAGAAACGTGACGTTGATCGCCGAGCCACCCGCCACGCGATTCGAGCACTCCAGTTCCAGCGCCTTCTCAGTGTTGCCGTCGTCGTTGCCAACGAGTTTGAGGAACAACTGCCCCCCGCTGAGCCGATCGAGAATCCCGTTCGCGAACTCGACGATTTGCCTCTCGGCCTTCCTCACGAGGAATCGTTGGAGCCGATCTCGGCCGAGCAACTCCGCGAGTGTCTTGTAGCGGTTGTGCTGGGCGTCGGTGGCCTTGTACTGGTCGTTCAGTTCACCCCGCTGCCGGCAGTAGTCGTCGAGCATCCGCTTGTGTCCCTGTGCGTCGATCAATTCCTTGTTTCGTGTGTCGCACTCTTTTCGAGCCGCTGCTCCCTCGGCCTTCAGATCCTCGGGATCGCGGCGTGTCTCTTCCGGGAACGTATCCGACTCTTCCTCGAACTGCTTGATCTCGGCCCGAAGTGAATCCAGCCCCCCGCGTGCCGCCTGGAGTTCCGTGAACTTCTTCTCGACGTTCTTTATCGTGAGCGTGTCGAACTCATCCTGCCACTTCGCGCGGTCGTTCAACCCGGCGTTCTCGACCAGTTTCTGCCATGCAGCGGGCAACGCCTTCTTCGCCCGTTCCATCGACTCGGCGCTTTGCTTGCGGCTCGCATCTTCCAGGTTTAGCTTGCCGACGTACTCCGTGAGTTCGCGTTCGATATTGCTCAGTTCGCGTTGTTGGCGATCCACATCCGCATCGGTTGAAATGATGTTCTTCTTGGTAGCCGCGATGTTCGCGGTAACGGCTTTCTCGTCGGCTTGTTTGCTGTTGAATTCCTCTCGAACCGTAGCCGAGTCGCCTGTGGGAAGCGAGCGCCTGGCCTTCTCGCAGCGATTGGTCGCGGAATCGAGTTTCGCACGCAACTCGCTGACCTTCTTCGCCTCGTCCTGGGCAACGCGGAGCTTGCGTCGCACGACCTCGATCTGTTTTGCTTCATCCGACAGAGTCGTGATGTCGTGCCGATCGGGATACTTCACCTTCGCCCAGTCGGATGGTTCCGTCGGCCCGACGCGATCCTTGTATTCTTGTGGTAGCGCGAAATACGTCTGCCGACACGATTCGGTAAGTCGTTTGGTGTCGTTCGCGGCTTGCTTCACCACTCCCGTTGCGGCAAGGTACCTCTCACGAAGATTCCCGAGCAGTTCGCGATCGGCGACTTCCTTCGCACTCAGTTCGTCTTCCAGTTTGCGTGCATCGGTAGCGGCGGCGGTGAGTTTCTCCAGCGTTCGTTCGGCTTCTTTCGCGTCGCGATCGCGCTTCTTCTTCTCATCGGCGAAGTGCTTCTCGGTGAGTGGTTGACCGCATGCCCGGCACGTCTTCTCCCCAGTAAGTTGCTTGAATTCGTCGGCGAGTTCTCGCGCCTGACGAGACAGCGCACGCGCTTCGGCGGCGGCCTGATCCTTCGCGGCGCGATCTTCCCGGGCCGCTTTCGCTTTCGCTTCGAGTGCGATGAACTCTTCCTTCGACTTGATCCCCTCTTGCTTGAGTTTCGCCTCGTCGGCCCGTGCCTGTTTTTCGCCCACGAGTACCTTCGTGAGTTCCGATCGGTCCTGGTGGAGGCGTTCCAGCAACGCGATGTGTTGAGCCAGCAGCGCGAGCCGCTCCTGCTCCTTTTGGTACTGGTGAACAGTGGCGTCGGGGTCGGTCGGCAGCGGCTTCAGTTCAGCGGTGAGCCGCTTCACCTCGACCTCGGCATCCTCGACCTGCTTGACCTTTTCCAGCACCCCGGCGAGTTCGCGGAGGCGTGCGTTGAGCGTCGTCTGCTTTACCTCATCTTCGGTAAGCGTTTTCTTCAGGGCATCGCGTTTCTTGCGTGCCTGATCCAGTGCGTGTTCAATCTTGCGCCTGTCGTCAGTGCGGATCGTTTGCTGCTTTGTGAGCTGTTCCGTCTTGCGTTCCGATTCGCCAATTCGGCTGCGCTCGGTGACGATGGTGCCGACCGCCGGGAGAACATCTCGAAGCTCGCGGAGTCGGTGATACTCCTGTTCGATGGCGACGGCGTGTGTCAGCACCCCTTCGGCGCTCGTGAGCTTCGCGCGGGCTGCCCCGAGCTTCTTCTGCAATGCGTCCCAGTCGCGGGCTTTCAGTTCGAGCGTAACCAGCCTGTCGATCGTTTCCTGGGCAGCGGTTCGCTCTTTCTCGGCCGCGAAGATCCGGATGGCCGCAGTTGCGAGTTGCTCCTCGGTGACTTCGCGAATCCCGGTGAGTTGATTCGAGATCCCTTCGAGCTGGGCCTTGAGTTCGCGGCGGCGTTCATCGGCCTTGCCGTGGAGTTTCTGGAAGCGCTCCAGATCGACAATCCGTGCGAGAACTCCAGCCCGACCCGCTGGCGTGCTGTCGAGCAATTTCTCCGACTTCCCCTGCAGCAACAGCACCGACGACGTGAAGGTATCGTAATCCAGCCCGATCTTGTCCTTCACCCAGGCATCGAACTTGGTTTTGTAGGTCGTGTCGGGGAGCGCCTCCCATGCATCTTCGGAACCTTCTGGCACGGGAGATGGGTGACTCGCGGTGGGAATATACCTCATCACCTGCTGCGTGCTGGCAACGCCGGTTGCTCGTCGGCGGACGGTTCGTTTGATCCGGTAAAGCTGCTTCTCGACCGTGAAATCGAACTCGACGCCGAGTGTGTTTGATTCCTTGTTGATGAGTTCGACAGCGCTCTGACTGCCACCGCGATGGTGGCCGAACAGCGCGTAGGTCACAGCGTCGAAGATGCTCGATTTGCCGCTGCCGTTGGTGCCCGTGAGCATCCACACCGGTGAGCCATCGAATCGAATTTCCTGCTCATCCTTGTAGGAGAGGAAGCCGGAAAGTTTCACACGTAGCGGAATCATGGCAGCCCCGAGTTTAGCCCGCAGCGAGATAATGATGTACCAGACTTTTGTGGCGGGGGTCTGTGTGGCCGGTTTTCGTCTTTCGGCCTGAAGGGCCGTGCTCCCTCGGACCAAGGATCGGCTTTCCTTCCCTGGGACCGCGGCCATCTTGGCCGCACAACCCACAACCCTCGGCTAGCTTGGGAGGATCACCACTCGCATCCGGCAATGTTCAGCTGCGGGCAAGATGCCTGCGGTCCCAGGGATTGCAAACAGTTTCAGTTGTCCATCCCTTGCAGCAAACCGTTCGCAATATCCAGGATCGCTTGCCGTTCGTTCTCGTCGTGCTGGATCAACTCTTGTCCGAGGTAGTCACGCACGGTTTCGGCGAAACTCTTCGATCCCGTTCCCTCTGGGTCCGCGAGTGAAGGCCCGATCGCACCGGTTTCTTCCCAGTTGCGGGCATACCACCGTGGGAAGATGCGATCGAGTTCGCGAAGCACTTCTTCGAGCTGATCCGTACCCGCTGTGTATCGAATGTGCAGGTTCACGAGATCGTTCTGAGCATCCGGATATTCCATCTTCAGTCGCGGTATGTCCACCACCGGGTTTCGAACGTCCACCTCGTAAATCGGCGTCGCGGGCATGGGAAACACCACCGGATCACCATTCCGGCCATCCGCCCCAATCTCGACAACCACGACGCCTTTTTGGTCGCCCTTCTCGCCAAGGTCCATCCGTTCGATGCTGCCGGAGTAGCGAACGTGCTTCGCACCGAGCCACTGTGGTTTGTGGATGTGCCCGAGTGCGACATAATCGAACTGGTCGGGCAGGTCCGAGCCTTCGACGACCACATCCTCTTCTTCCGTGATCCGGAACAAACTGGGGCCAACGCTCGAACCGTGGACGTGGACGTGAGCACCGAGCACCGCTGGTGCCTTCAGGTCATACTTCGGATGAGCACGGATCTCTCGCAGTGCGTCGGCCCATGCGGTGATGAGCAACTTGTTCTTTTCCTCAGGGCTACCGTACTTCAGAGCCGCCTCCCCCTTGAAGAACCGGCTCGGCGTGGGGTACGGCATCAGCACGAATTGCACGGGGTAACCCCCGAGGCGATCTTCGAGACGAATGAAGGTGGGATCGGCCGCGAGGTACAAGCGGCCGGGTGGGACCGTGTCGCCCATGTGCCCGAGGGTTGGAGCCGCCAGCGACATGGCGCTGACAAGCGTCTGGCAGAAGTGTTCGTTGTCGTGGTTCCCGGTCAGGGTGAGGATCGTGCCGCCCGATTCGAGGAACTCGCGGAATGCCTCCTGCCAGTGGCGGATCGATTCGCGGAGGGCATCCGGGCGGGCCAACTCGCTGAACAGATCGCCCGCGACGAGCAGCACATCGACATTTTCTTGCTTGCAGTACAGTGCAATTCGCTCGACGGCACTGCGAAGATCGCCTGTGCGGTCGATCCGGCCGAGTCTGTCGCCGAGGTGCCAGTCCGCAGTATGGAGGATTTTCATAACCCGTATTGTGCCGGGGCACCATACCCGAAGGAAGGTCAGATGTGGGCCGGTTGCGGCGGGATTTTTGGCTCGCTCGCTCCCCCGCCTGATCGTTCAGCGAACCAGTCGAATCGCGATTCCGTCCCATTCCTGCTCAAATTCCTGTCGCGCCAAGGTGTGGGGTTTCCCATCTGCCGGGTCGAGGAACAAGATCCCTTCGGGATTGATTCCAGCCACAGTCACCGCGTGACCAAAGTAACGGCCTTTCACGTGTGCGATAAACGGCGTCCCACGTTTCAGGCACTGGTCGTAGTTTGTGGGTCCGGCTTCGACTCGCCAGCCCTGCGAAGCTGCTTTTGCTTCGAGAGCGAGGCTCATCCCCTGAGCATCGGTGCCAAGCACGGAAGTGCCGGAGAGGTATGCCATCTCGCCTTCACTTGCAGCAACATCCGCGAGCCGCAGGAGCATCACAGCCGCCGTGGGGGAACATGTCACGGAACTCGATTGCTGAAGCAATCCCATGCTGTCGGCGGTGCGATTCCAGGCTTCTGGTGAAGCGAATCGCCACCAGAGTCGGCCGCTCGATTCGATACCAACGATGAGCGTCGCAATCCCCGCCAGAGCGATCAAGAACGATGAGCTGAGGCTTCGCCCTGGAACGCCCCAGACAACACCCAGGAGGAAGGCCGCGACAATGCAGAGGAGGGTGGTCATGCCGCCGATCTGAAATCCGACGCGCTCGATTTCCGCGGGAAGCAACCTGGCCAGTGAGCCGAGGCTAAGTGCGAGAACGGCGAGCGACACGGAGAGAACCAAACCCCTCACCGGCTTCGACCACTTTGTGAACCGCCGGCCGAGTAAAAACAGCACGATTGTCGCAGCGCAAGGAAGCACAAACGCGATCAGATCGAGCGCCAGTGGACGCAACATGGACCCCTCCAGTTCGTGGTCACGGCCAGACCGCCGTTGACACATCTCGAATCTGCCCTAATCATAACCATTCCTTTGCTCCCTGGGCGCACGCGGACCGGTGGCGCGAACCCCACCCGGCCCCCAGACTGTCTCGACTCCGGTTGGTCCCGGAGCCGACCCCCGCAGCCAAACAAGGACGCTGACCATGACTTCGTCCGACTCGACTCCAACCACGCCAATGCCGACACCGACCGACGCCGAAAACTCCGCAGCCCCGGAAACTCCGCCAACTCCGCAACCGGATGCCGTCGCCACACCCGAGGCGCAGGCTCCCGAAACGGCTCCGGCAGCAACTCCCGTTGCGGAAAACGCCAGCCCGCCGCCGACGTCCACGCCCTCGTCGGACCGCCGGACCGTTGCGTTGCCTGCGCTTCCCGCACAGCCGGTGCCGGTCGTTCCTCCCGCGCCACAACCACACGATCTCTCTCGAATCGCGCAAGACTTGCAAATTCGCAAGGCGCAGGTCGAGGCGGTCGTGCAGTTGCTGGACGAGGAGAATACGGTCCCGTTCATCACGCGATACCGCAAGGAACGCACGGGTGGGTTGAACGAAGAAGCGATCGGTCGGATTCAGGAACGAGTCGAGAACCTCCGCGAACTCGCCAGCCGCAAACAGACCATCCTCAAGAGCATCGCGAATCAGGGTCGCCTGAACGATGCATTGACCCAGGCCATCCTCGCGGCCGAGTCGCCCAAGCGACTCGAAGACCTCTACCTTCCCTTCAAGCCGAAGAAAAAGTCGCTCGCCACCGAGGCACGCGAAAAGGGGCTGGGGCCGCTATCCGAAGCGATCTGGAACCGCGATCCCGCCGTCGCGAATCTCGCCGAGGTGCTGCCGGGGTTGGTCGATCCCGACAAGTGGCTCCTGAATACCGACGACGTGATGGCCGGTGTCCGGAACATCCTGGCCGACATGGTCGCCGATGCCGCTGATGTTCGCGGGCCACTGCGGGCGTTCACGTGGGATACGGGCGGCATCGTCGCCGTGCGAATCGAGACGCTTCCTGAAGGAAAGGGGAAGGAATACGAGCCGTATTTCAACTTCAGGGAGTTGGTGAAGGAAATCCCGCCGCATCGCGTCCTCGCCATCAACCGAGGCGAGAAGGCGAACGTGCTGCGGGTGCGCGTCGATACCGACGTGGCGATGGCGAACGAGATCGCGCAATACCACTTGAACGTCGCGGACCACCCCCATCGCGCTCTCATGCTCGATGTGATCAAGGACTCGCTCGAACGCCTCGTCCTCCCCGGCCTGGAGCGGGAAGTGCGCCGTGAACTCACGGAGCGGGCGCAGGATCACGCGGTCCTTGTGTTCGCGAGGAACCTCAAGAGCCTGCTGCTTCAACCGCCGCTGCGGGGCAAGAAAGTGCTCGCCGTGGACCCGGGTATCCGCACGGGCTGCAAGCTCGCGGTACTCGACGAGACGGGGAAGTTGCTCGAAGACGCGGTCGTGTACCCACACGGGCAGAAGAAGGGGCAGAACGACGCGAAGCGGAAGATGGAGCAGCTGGTGCGGAAGCATCAACTGACCGTCGTCGCGATCGGGAACGGGACGGGTTGCCGGGAAACCGAGCAACTCGTCGCGGACCTCATCAGCGATCTGGAACAGCGTCGCCTCAATCCGCCGCCCGTTGTGCCGACCACGGTGACCGAGGCAAGTTCGACCCCGAGCGTGCCGGCTCCCTCATCAGGCCCGCCATCGGAAGCCGCCAACCCGGTTCTTCCCGAGACACCCTCGCAATCCGAGAGCATCGTTTCCTCGCCCAATGGTTTGCCCGAGGGCGATAACTCGATCAGTTCAGTGGTTGTTCTCACGACTCCGTCGGTCGAAACCACCGGCGGCTCGGTTCATACGGGTGAATCGGTGACCACGGGTTCCCCTGCGGAACCTGTAATCGCTGCGGGTGAACACACCGTGAACCCGGCAGTGGCGGCCCCCGCGCCAGCACCACAACCCCAAGCCCCACAGCATCCGCCGATCAGCCTGGAAGGGTTGCCGGAAGCTCCCACCGACCTCGCGTACGTGATCGTGATCGAAGCCGGGGCAAGCGATTACTCGGCGAGCGCCGTGGCACGCGAAGAGTTCCCGGATCTCGACGCCACCACCCGAGGCACCATCAGCATCGGCCGCCGGCTGCAAGACCCGCTCGCGGAACTCGTGAAGATCGACCCGCAGCACATCGGTGTCGGGTTGTATCAGCACGATGTGAAGCAGAAGCACCTGAAGGAATCGCTCGAAGTGGTGATCGGTTCGAGCGTGAACACCGTGGGTGTCGATCTGAACACCGCGAGCGTTCCCCTGCTGCGGCACGTGTCGGGATTGAACCAGCTTGTGGCTCGCGAACTGGTCAGCTTCCGCGAGAAGAACGGGCGATTCAACTCGCGGTCGCAGTTGCAGGAGATCCCCGGGCTGGGCGAGAAACGGTTCACGCAGGCCGCCGGGTTCCTGAAAATCTCGGATGCCGAAGACCCGCTCGACGCCACCTGGATTCACCCGGAAAGCTACGCCATCGCCCGGCAAATCCTGGCCGACATGGGGTTCACTCCGGCAGACCTCCGCGACAAGGCCAAGCTCGATGAGATTCGCGCGAAGTTCAACCAGGCGAATCTGAGCGAGATCGCAGCACGCTTGAACGCGGGCGAACCGACGGTGCGCGACATCTTCGACGCACTCGCCCGACCGGGCCGCGACCCTCGTGAAGACCTGCCACCGCCGATCTTCAAGAAGGGCGTGCTGAAGCTCGAAGACATCAGCCCGGGAATGGAACTCAAGGGGACGGTGCTGAACGTCGTCCCGTTCGGCGCGTTCGTCGATATCGGCCTGAAGGAAAGCGGCTTGGTTCACATCAGCCAGATGGCGAACCGCTACATCAAAAGCCCGTACGATGTGGTGGCCGTTGGCGACGTGATCACCGTCTGGGTCATGGAAGTGAAGCCGGGCGAGAAGAAGATTTCGCTGTCGATGATCCCACCAGGCCAGGAACGCGGCCGTGGACCGGGCGGCCCCGGTGCGGGTCGGTTCCAGGGTGGACCGCCTCAGCGCGAGCAGCGTGCGGAACGCGGCGAGCGTGGTGAACGCGGCGATCGCGGCGACCGTGGACAGGGTCCGGGTGGCCCACCACAGCAACAACAGCAGCCAGCGCAGAACCAACCTGCGGGCGACCGACAGGGGGGTCCGCCTCGTGGCGATCGCCCCGGGTTCCAGCCGCGCGGCGACCGGCCGGGAGGTGGATTCCAGCAGGGTCGCGGGGGCCAGGGTCAGGGAGGTCAGCGGTTCGGTCGCGGTGCTGGTGGCCCACCCCGTCAGGGTGCCGGGGCACAGCAACCGCAACAGCCAGGTGGTCCGGAGGGAGCAGCGCCTGGGGGACCAGTGCTGCCGCCACCCAAACCCAAGCCCGCAGGCAAGCCGAAGCCGTTGCCGAACCTGTCTGCCGACAAGAAGACCGGCAAGGCCGCGCTGAATACGTTCGCCGAGTTGGCCGCATTCTTCAAGAAGGAAGAACCGAAGCCACCGGAACCGCCCAAGGCTGCCGAACCCGAAGCGAAGGCAGACGAACCGAAACCGGCGGGCGATCAACCGCCGCCCGAGTAACAACATGATTGGTGCCACCGACATTCTTGTCGGTGGTCGCACCTGAGGCGGTCGTGGCGTCACAAGCCCGCTGGACAAAATGTGACCGGCGGCGCAAAGACGATGTTACCGTGTTATTTTGCGCCCCGCGCAAACCAACACGGGGAGTTCCCGGTGATGGTTTGCGCCTCGCGCAATGAGCAGGTGTTCTGCTCGCGCAAACCAAACCCATGTTCGGCCTTAAGAATCCATGCAGACCTCGCAACAAATCTCCTTGGAGCAGCTTAACGAGATCGTGGCGGCGGTCTTTGCGCAGGGTCCAGTCATCGTGCGACAGGCGTATTCAGACTTCAGTTGCGCCACAAGAGAGTTTGCGGACGCCCAAGCCTTGCTCAACGAATTGCATTACGAACCGGGAGTCGGGGACGTTTTTCGACAGTACACCCTCTACTATCCCGAGGCCAAGGGCCACACTCACGAACGGCGGATTGATTTGAAACCAGAAGCATGCAATGGCCATACCTTCCGATTCTGCCAAGAAGGGTGGGGACTGATCCAGTTGCAATGCGACTACCGAAAACATCCAATGGTCGAGTGCCGGATTGCTGTTAATTCGCCGATTCGGGCCGCGAATTGGAGCGACACTTATCCTGACTTTCAAAGTCCAGAATCGTGGGACTGGAAGGTCGTTGAAAGGAAGGCTGGACGGTTAGTCCGGATGTTGCGGCAGATGGGCAAGGCCGGCCGAACCGCTCTCATGGCCAACCGACTTAAATAAAAACGAAGATCCTGGGTCGGGCTGAACGCCCGTCCTGAAGCACTTTGAAGCCCAATCAACTCGCACTCGTTCACCACAGGTTACCCTCCTTGGATCACCTGGCCGCACCGGGATGGTTCTTTCGCCAGCATCGCGCCTTCATCGACAGTGACAACGGACTGTCACAGCCGAGGCGGTGCCAAACAGCTCTACGGGGTCGGTCAGTCATCACGTCAGTGACAACCGACTGTCACTCACCCAGCAAGTGACGCCCCAGAAACCTCTCCGTTCCGCCGGACCGGCTATTCAAAACGATGGCTCGACCCCCGAAAGGTGACCGTTGCCCACCAGGAACTCGCAGGGGAATCGAGACCCCTGTCGAGCCTTCGCCCCGGGACAACGGCGTCGGCGTAGTTAGTCTTCGGCTCGGCCGGCGGGCCGCATCGGTGTACGCTTGCAAGTGACCGCGCGTTGGAACCGGGAGCCGGCGAGGGGGCCAATCCAAAGGCAACGGGGTCCGGGACAATGCCGCAACGAGGCCATTCGGGGTCATGCCCCAGTTGGTAAGCCTCGACAAACGCGGTCGCCCTCTTCGCCCCAGTTCGGCTAACAGCTCCCCTCGCCGGTCCGGTGTCTCCGTCACGTTCACCCGTCCATGTCTTTCCCCTTCGTAGGTGTCTTTGGTTTTGTCTTCGACACGCTTCACAGTGACAGTGCGTTGTCACTCAACCAGCGACAGTGCGTTGTCGCTCATTCACGATGCCAGGAATTTCTTGCCGTCGAAGGCGATCTGCTTCCGCCACAGGTGATAGACCGTCCGCCCGATCTTCGCCTCCAGGATCGCGTGAGCTTTCTTCTTGCCCCGCTTCTTCGACTGTCGTTGCATCCACGACTTCGCCGCCGGGAACGAGCGCAACATCAGTGACGCCGCTTCC
>Ga0209181_10000434_pt1 | contig 77099 bp, 65 predicted proteins | sample MAT05_FD_187208 | JGI IMG/M metagenome (GOLD analysis project Ga0209181, IMG submission 187208) | Freshwater microbial communities from Lake Fryxell liftoff mats and glacier meltwater in Antarctica - MAT-05 (SPAdes) (version 2) | ecosystem: Environmental > Aquatic > Freshwater > Ice > Liftoff... | reverse complement strand
ACGGTTTCGGCAACGGTTTCGGCAACGGTTTCGGCAACGGTTTCGGCAACGGTTTCGGCAACGGTTTCGGCGACGGTTTCGGCAACGGTTTCGGCAACGGTTTCGGCGACGGTTTCGTCTTCGCGTCCGCCTTCGTCCACATTTTCACCGGCGCCACCTGTCCCGGTAGCTCCGCCGACGGACAGTACGGCGCCAGCGAGCATTGCTCGCACAGCGGCTTCTTGGCGTGGCAGACCCGCCGGCCATGCCAGATCAGCCGGTTCGAGAAGTGCTTCCACTCCGACCGCGGCACGATCGCCATCAGATCGCGCTCGATCTCCACCGGGTCGGTCGCCGTCGTCAGCTCCAGCCGCTGGCTGAGCCGAGTCACGTGGGTGTCGACCACGACGCCGACCACGACGCCGAGCGCGTTTTGCAGCACCACGTTGCCGGTCTTGCGCGCCACGCCAGGCAACTCGACCATCGCCTCGAGAGTCGAAGGAACTTCGCCGCCGTGACGTTCGATCAGTGCCCTCGACATGCCCAGCAGGCTGCGACCCTTGGCGCGGTAAAATCCACTCGCGTAGATGAGCGGCTCGAGCTCCTCGGGCTGGGCCTGTGCCAGCGCGCGCGCGTCCGGGTAGCGCGCGAACAGCGCCGGCGACAGCTTGTTGATGCCCTTGTCGGTCGACTGCGCGGCGAGGATGGTCGCGCACAGCAGCTCGAAGGCGTTGCGGTGATCGAGCTCGACGACAGCGTCGGGCCAGGTGGCGGCGAGCGTGGCGATGATGCCCGCGACGCGGTCCGGCAGATCGCGCGCGACGGACGTGGTAGACCGACGGTGACCCATGAAGCCAGCGCACGGTAGCACTGCCCGCGCGATCTCGTCCTTCGCCCTGCTGTCCGCCGTCGTGCTGGGCAGCGTGGTCGGCGCCGGATGCCAGTCGCGCAAAGAGATCAACGAGGCGCGCCACTCGGTCTACGACGCCGACTTTGCCGTCGTGTATTCGGCCGCCGTCGAGGCGGTGCGCAAGCTCTACCCCAGCTACGACGAGAACCCGGTCACCGGGGTCATCAAGACCTCGTGGCACCAGGTGAAATACACCGACCCCGGCGCCGACGATCCCAAGACCAACCAGGTCCGCGATCGCGCGACCGGCGTGGGCGATTCGTCGCCCAGCAACAGCACGCTCGGCTACAGCCCGTCGCTGGCCCGCAAGCTGAACTTCATCCGTTTCGACGTGACCGTCACCGGCGGCCGACCGTGGCGCGTCCGCGTGGTCGGCGCGGCGTCGCAGATGGAGCCCGGCAACGCGCTGCCCACCGAGCTCAAGGGCGCCAACGCGCCGCACTGGCTGGCCGGCCGCACCGACGGCATGGTGATCGCCATCCATCGCGAGCTCAAGCGCTACGCGGTGATCGTCCCCGACGCGGCGCCGGTGGTCGAGGTCGTCGAGGAGGTCGAGGTTGGCGGCGCGATCGAACCTGGCGCCAAGACCGCGGTGGCCGCGGTGATCCGCGCGCTCCACAAGCGCGACTACGCAGCGCTCCGGGCCCAGGTCGCCGACGACGTGGTGTGGAGCCTGGGCGCTGCCCCCAGCGCCGACGTCGCGCTCGCGATGTGGCAGGCCGATCCCACGATGCTGACCGCGCTCGAGAACGCGATCAGCGCCGGCTGTGGCGCCGATGGCGCCGAGGTGTCCTGCCCGGCGGCGCCCACGCCCCAGGTCGCCCACGCCCGCTTCGCGCAGCGCGGCGCGGCCTGGAAGCTGGTCGCGTTCGTCGCCGTCGAGCGGTAAGGCTACGGGTAGGTCGGGCCGCCGCAGCGCTCGACCAAGGCCTCGAGGATGCGCGCGGTCGCGCCCCAGATCCGGTGCGGACCGTAGTGGTAGGCCCGCATCGAGTACGGCACGCCGTTCCAGGTCCGCGTGCCCAGATCCTCGACGTTGCGACGGTCGAAGAACAGCGCGAGTGGCGCCCAGAACCACGCCGCGACCTCGCGCGGCTCGGGCACCAGCTCGATCGCCGCGTCGAGCTCGGCGACCACCGGCGTGATCGCGTAGCCGGTCGGCGTCGGTACGTCGTCGAGCGTCCCCAGCACGCGCGGCGCGTCGCGCGGGACGGCTAGCTCCTCGAAGGCCTCGCGGCGCGCGGTCTCGACCAGATCCAGGTCGCTGAGGTCGAAGCCGCCGCCGGGCAGGGCGATCTGCCCTGAGTGGGTCGGCGCATCGGCGCCCCGCACGATCATGGGCACGAAGGTCGCGCCGTCGTGCTCGACGAGAAGCACCGCCACCGCCGACTGTCGCAAGCTGAGCGACGGGGCATCGATCCGACGACCGGACTGCGCGGCCAGCGCGGCGGTCACCCGATCGACCAGCGCGCGGTGGGCGCTCACTCGCTACACGCGGCTCGACGCACCGGGAGGATCTTGTCGGGGTTGAGCAGGTCGAGCGGGTCCCACATCGCCTTCCACTTGCGCTGCCAGTCGAGGACGCGGTCGCTCTGCTCGAGCGGCATGAAGTCGCGCTTGATGAGCCCGATGCCGTGCTCGCCCGACAGGGTGCCGCGCAGCGCGACCGCGTCGGCGAAGACCCGGTGCACCGCGGCCCATACGTTCTTCATGACCGCTGGATCGGCGGGGTCGCCGTCGGACAGGACGTTGACGTGCAGGTTGCCGTCGCCGGCGTGGCCGAACACCGCGATCGGGAGATTGAATTCGGCACTGGTGCGATCGACGCGGGTCAGCATCTCGCCGATCGCGCTGCGCGGCACACACACGTCTTCGCCGATCTTGATCGGGTGGGCCTCCTTGAGCGCCGGCGAGATCGCACGTCGGGCTTCCCACAGCGCGCGTCGCTCGTTGGGATCGTTGGCGGCGAAGACGTCGAGGGCGCCGGCGGCGTCGCAGTCCGCGCCGAGGCGTTCGATCTCGGCGTCGAGCGCGTCGGGATCGCCGTCGACCTCGATGAGCGCGATCGCGCCGGCGGTGGCGGGGAACCCGTAGCGCGAGCGGGCGCGGATGTGATCGATCGAGGTCTTGTCGGCCAGCTCGAGGACGCGCGGGCGGATGCCGCGGCCGATCAGCGCGGTGATCGCGCGGCTCGCGCTGGCGACGTCGGGGAAGATCGCGAGCAAGGTCGCGACCGCCGGCGGCTTGGGCAGTAGCTTCAAGGTCAGCTCGGTGATCACGCCGAAGGTGCCCTCAGAGCCGACGAAGCCAGCGGTGAGGTCGTAGCCGGTCACGCCCTTGGCGGTGCGGCGGCCGATCCGCAGCACCTCGCCACCCATGAGCGCCACCTCCATGCCGAGCACGTACTCGCGAGTGACGCCGTAGCGGAACGCGCGGGGGCCGCCGGCGTTGTTGGCGACGTTGCCGCCGATCGAGCAATACTCGAGGCTGGCCGGGTCGGGCGGGTAGAACAGGCCCTGGGCCTCGACGAGGGTCTGGAGCGTGCCGGTGACCACCCCGGGCTCGACGACGGCCACCAGATCGTCGGTGCTGATCTCCTTGACGGTCTGCATGGTCTCGACCGAGAGCACCACGCCGCCTCGCACCGGCAAGCAGCCACCGGTGAGCCCCGACCCGGCGCCGCGCGGCGTGACCGGGACCCGGTGCTCGGCGCACAACCGCAGCACCGCCGCGACCTCGTCGGTGGTTCGGCACCGCGCGGCGACGTCGGCCGGGAAGGGGCCGATCAGGCTCTCGTCGCGCGCGTAGTCCGCGAGCCGCGCGTCGCCGGGCAAGATGACCTGACCGGACCCTAGCTCACGCGTGAGCAGCTCGCCGATGTCGACGGTCGCCAAGGTAGGAACCCCAGGTCTGCGGAGCCGGTCCTGGGCTAGGTGCCTAGACCGCGAACGACGAGCCGCAGCCGCAGGTCGACTTGACGTTCGGGTTCTGGAACTTGAAGCCGGCGCCCGACAGGCCCTCGACGTAGTCGATCTCGGTGCCGACCAGGTACATGAGGCTCATCTCGTCGACGACCACCTTGACGCCCGACAGCTCGAACTGCTGGTCGACCTCGGTTGGGGCGTCGAAGTACAGGTCGTACGAGAAGCCGGCGCAGCCGCCGCCGACGACGCGCAGGCGCAGGCCCATCTCGGTCTCGATCGCCTCGGCGTCGCGGATCTCGTTGACCTTGGTGGCGGCGATCGGCGTGAGGCCGATCAGCGTGTCGAGGCTCGCAGGTAGTTCCTGCGGTGGGGGCGGGGCGTCGGTCTTGGGATTCTCGCGGAACAGGTTTGCCATGGTTTCCTCCGACTGACGTCACCGCCAGCGTGCCTCAGATGTACCGAGTTCGGAGCGACTTGGCAACCACGTCGACCGAACCGGCCCGTGCGGGCTACCTTGGCCGTCATGACCTCGAGCTTTGCCGATCATGTCGCGCAGATCCGCGCGGGCGTGCGCGAGATCGCGGTCGCTGAGGCTGCATCATCGACCGCGATCCGACTCGATGTCCGGGAACCGGACGAGACCGCGGCCGGGCATCTGGTCGACGCCCAGCTGGTCCCGCGGGGGTTTCTCGAGCAGCGCATCCAGGCAGCCGTCCCCGATCCGGCCACGCCGCTCGTGGTCTATTGCGCCAGCGGCAACCGCTCGGTCCTGGCGGCCCGCACCCTCGCCGAGCTCGGCTACACCGACGTGCGCTCGCTGGCCGGCGGGATCGCGGCCTGGCGCGCCGCCGGGCTGCCGGTCGCGACGCCGACCGGCGGGCTCACCGTCGCGCAGCGCGCTCGCTACGCGCGCCACCTGATGCTGCCGGAGGTCGGTGAGGCTGGGCAGCGCAAGCTCCTGGCCGCCCGCATCGCCCTCATCGGCGCTGGCGGCCTGGGCTCGCCAGCTGCGCTCTACCTGGCCGCGGCCGGGGTCGGGCGGCTGTCGATCTTCGACGACGACGTGGTCGACGTCTCCAACCTGCAGCGCCAGGTGATCCACACCAGCGAGCGCGTGGGCCAGCCCAAGGTCGACAGCGCAGCGCGCACCATCGCCGCGCTCAACCCCGACGTCGCGGTCGCGGCCCACCGGACCCGGCTGTCGAGCACCGACGCCCTGACTGCGCTGGCCGGCCACGACGTCATCGTCGACGGCAGCGACAACTTCGCGACCCGCTATCTGGTCAACGACGTGGCGCTGCGCCTGGGCATCCCGGTGGTCCATGCCTCGGTGTGGCGCTTCGAGGGCCAGCTCAGCGTGTTTGGCGGCGCGGGCCAGCCTTGCTATCGGTGCCTGTACCCCGAGCCGCCGCCGCCCGGGACGTCGCCGAGCTGCGCCGACGCCGGCGTGCTGGGGGTGCTGCCCGGGGTGATGGGCGTCCTGCAGGCCACCGAGGCCCTCAAGCTGGTCCTGGGACTGCCGACGGTGGCCGGGCGCCTGCTGGTCTATGACGCGCTCCGCACCAAGGTCCGGGAGCTGGCGCTGCGCGCCGATCCCCACTGCCCGACCTGCGGCGACGGCGTCGAGCGCGCCACGCTGCCACTCATCGACTACCGCGCGTTCTGCCGTGGGACCTGACCGGGCCGCGCCTTGACCACCCGGTAACGGCACGGGACAATCGCGCCCCGTGTCGATCGCCCCCGGCCAGCAGGTGGGCAACTATCAGGTGCTGTCGCGCCTGGGAGTTGGCGGGATGGGCGCGGTCTATCTCGCCGAGCACCCGATCATCGGCAAGAAGGTCGCGCTCAAGGTCATCCACCGCGAGCTGGCCGGCAACCGCGAGGTCATCTCGCGCTTCTACCAGGAGGCGCGCGCGGTCAACCTCATCGGCAACCAGCACATCGTCGAGATCCACGACTTCGGGCAGTCACCCGACGGCGATCACTTCTTCATCATGGAGTATCTCGACGGGAAGACCCTGGCGCAGGTGCTCACCCGCGAGCGCATCTTCGAGGTCGGGCGCGCCCTCCACATCGCGGCCCAGATCGCCGACGCGTTGGCTTCGGCCCATGACGCTGGCGTCATCCATCGCGATCTCAAGCCCGACAACGTCATGCTGTGCATGCGGGGCAGCGACTACGACTTCGTGAAGCTCCTCGACTTCGGCCTCGCCAAGTTGATGCTCGAGGGCAGCGCCCAGAAGCTCACCGCGGCCGGCGTCATCCTCGGCACGCCGCAGTACATGTCGCCCGAGGCCTGCGAGAGCAAGAAGGTCGACCACCGGGCCGACATCTACGCGCTCGGCGTGTTGCTGTTCCAGATGCTGACCGGGCAGGTGCCCTTCGACGGCGAGTCGATGGGCTCGATCCTGATCAAGCAGGTCATCGAGGCGCCGCCCGCACCGCGCGGGCTCTCGCCGCTCATCCCGCCCGCGGTCGAGCAGATCATCCTGCGCTGCCTGGCCAAGTCGCCCGACGCTCGCTTCCAGACCATGGCGCAATTGCGCGAGGTGCTGCGCGATCCCGATCGCTACCTGGCGACCTCGCCGCCGATGATGCCGGCCGCGCAGCCCAGCGCGAAGGCCCAGCAGACGACGATGTACGCGGTGGGCACCAACCAGGCGCTCGGCCTACAAGCGACCGCGGCGCTACCTGCGCTCGGCCAGGCGGCGACCGCGATGCATCAAGTGCCGCGGCCCGGCGGCGGGCAGGCCTCGACGATGCTCATCGACAACATGTTCGGTGGACCGACCCAGCAGGTGAACCAGAACCCCACGATGATCGTCGAGGCCGTGCCGTACCGACCGGCCCACCCGCAGGCTCCGCAGGCGCTGCCGCACCAGCCGTCGCAGCCGATGCCGCGCTACCCGACCGCGGCGCCCGGCGAGATGCCGCGCTACGCCACCGCGCCACCCCAGGTGCAGCACGTCCCGCAGAACCAGACGATGGTGATCGCGACGCCGGTCGGCCACACCTCGACGCCTCCCGGCACCACGGCGCGGCCCTGGATCGTCGTCGGCGTGGCCATCGCGCTGGTGGCTGGCGTGGTCGCCGTGATCGTGGCGACCGGCGGACGCAGTGACCAGCCGGTCGCCAGCGCTCCGGCTTCCGTGGGCCCGCCCAGCCCGCCGAGCCCCGACGCCTCGGTGGTCGTCGCCGCGCCGGGCGAGGCTGGCGCGGTCGCCGAGGAGATCGCGACCGTCGACGCTGGTGCGCCGAGCCCGGCCGCGATGGCGTTGGTGCAGATCACCAGCGAGCCCAAGGGCGCGACGGTCAGCGACGCCAGCGGCGCCGAGTTGGGCGTCACGCCGACCCAGGTCGAGCTGACCGCCGACGGCGTCGAGCGCACCTTCACGTTCCGCCGCGCCGGCTACAAGGAGCGCACCAAGACCATCGCGGTCACCGGCGCGATGACGGTGTCGGTGCTCCTCGATCCCGACGGCACCGGCTCCGGCAGCGGCACTAGCGGCGGACGTCTCGGCAGTGGCGGGCGCAAGCCCAACCCGCCGACCGGCTCGGATGCGGGCACCAGCCAGCCCAACAACGAGATCATGGAGCCCGACCTGGGCGGGCGCTAGCGCTAGCGCCGGCGCGCCGGATCGTCCACTCTCACCGGATGCTCCCGATCGCGATCGTCGTCGGACTCGTGGCCGCGGTGGCCGTGTTCGTCGCGATGCGGCGCCGCCAAACCGCCGCCGCCCGCCTGGCCGTCGAGCAGGCCCGCGCCGACGCTGCCGGGACGCTGTCGTCGGCCAAGCTCGAGGCCGCGGCGCTGCGCCAGGCCGCCGAGACCGCCGCGCGCACCGAGGCGCTGGTCGCGCGCACCGACGCCGACGCCGAGGTCGACGCCAGCCACACCAAGCTGGGTGCCCGCGAGGCCAAGGTCGCGGCTCGCGCCGACGAGGTCGCGACGGTCGCCGATGAGCTGGACGCCCGCGAGGCCGCGCTCGCCGTCGACGAGCAGGAGCGCAACGGCAAGCGCGATCGCGCCCGCGGCCTCGAGACCGACGTCGCGCGCCGCGAGCGCGAGGCTCGCGCGCTCCTCGAAGACCGCGCCGGCGTCACCGGCGAGGCCCTCATCAGCGAGCTGGGCCGGGCCTGGACCGAGGAGGCCATCGCCCAGGCCGCGGCGCAGCTCCGCGCCGTCGAGCAGATCGCCACCGACCCCGCGACCGACCGCGAGGCCAAGCGCATCCTCGAGATCGGCGCCGCTCGCTACCAGAACCACTTCCTCACCGAGCGCAACATCTCCAACATCCGCCTCGACCCGCCGGTGATGGAGGCCATCCTCCACGGCGACGGCGCGGTCCACGCCGCTCTCGAAGAGATCGGCGGCGTCAAGGTGCTGGTCAACGAGGAGCAGACCGCGGTCCGCCTCGACGGCCAGGACAGCCTCGGGCGCGAGATCGTGCGACGCGCCCTCGGCAAGCTCATCAAGAAGCCCGAGCTGGCCCGCGAGGCCCAAGCCGCGCCCCGAGAGTGGGTCACCAAGGTCAAGGAGCACCTCGACGCCGAGGTGCGCACCCTCGGCAAGAAGGCCTTCACCACGCTCGGGGTGCCGCGCGCCCATCCCGAGATCGTCTGGCTGGTCGGTGCGCTCAACTGGCGGACCAGCTACACCCAGAACCAGTGGCTCCACGCGGTCGAGGCCTCGTTCCTCGCCGGCATGATGGCGGCCGAGCTGGGGCTCGACGAGAAGCTGGCTCGCCGCGCCACGCTCATGCACGACATCGGCAAGGCGCTCACCCACAAGATCGAGGGCTCCCACGCGGTCATCGGCGCCGAGATCGCGCGCCGCCTCGGCGAGCCGGAGATCATCGCGAACGCGATCGGCTCGCACCACGCCGACGAGCCGGCCAACTCGGTCTACGCGTATCTGGTCGCCGCCGCCGACGCGATGAGCGGCGCCCGACCCGGCGCGCGCCGCGAGGCCGCCGAGGGGTTCTCGACCAAGGTCGACGATCTCGAGCGCATCGGCGCACGCCAGCGCGGCGTCGACCGCGCCCACGCGGTGCATGGCGGTCGCGAGCTGCGAGTCTACGTGCGCGAGGACCAGGTCGATGACCTGCGCGTGGTCGAGCTGTCGAGCGAGATCGCCACCCAGGTCTCCGATGAGATGGTCTTTCCGGGCCAGATCAAGGTGACGGTCATCCGCTCCTTCGAGGCTGTGGCGACCGCGGTGTAAGCCCGGGGTCAAGGTGTGACGCGTCGCGTCGCACCACCCCAACCTTTACGTCAGGGTTCATCCTTGACAGGTCGGGTGCCGGCCTCCATAGTCCGCGAATCGACTCAACCCTCACGTGAACGTAAGGGTGCGAGAAGAGCGCCCGCGACTCCGGAAACCCCCATGGCATACCCAGCTGAAGACAAGCTTCTCCGCGTCGGTGAGCTCGCCAAGGCGGTTGGCAAGACCGTCCGGGCGATGCACCTGTACGAGGAGCTGGGCCTGCTCGAGCCGGCGGCGCGCTCCGACGGCGGCTTCCGCCTCTATGGCCCTGACGCCATCGACCGGATCCACTGGATCGCGAAGCTGCAGGCCATCGGCTTCACGCTCGCCGAGATCCAAGGCTTCACCGCCGACTTCCGCGATGCCGGCACCGGCAAGCAGGCTACCGACCGCGCCCGCGCCGTGTTCTCGGCCAAGCTCGACGCCATCCGCGAGCAGATGACCCAGCTGCAGGTCATCGAGAACGACCTGCACGAGGCGCTGGCGTACCTCGACTCGTGCACCACTTGTTCGACCGAGTACACGCCGCACGAGTGCGGCGGCTGCGGTCACAACGGCCACTCGCGCGACAAGGCGCCGCCGCTGTTCGCCGGGCTGTCGCGTCGCGACGTCGCGCCCGCCCGAGTTCCGCTCACCATCGTGCGGCCCACCCGCTAAGGCAAAGATGTCGACCCTCACCACCGAACCGTCTCCGTCGCAGCCCGTCCACAACCTGGGCCGGCTGATCACGCCGCCCGCCGAGGTGAAGTTGCCCATCTTCATGGACAACCACTCGACGACGCCGGTCGACCCCCGCGTGCTCGAGGCCATGTTGCCGTACTTCACGCAGCACTTCGGCAACGCGGCGAGCCGCAACCACGTCTTTGGCTGGACCGCTGAGGCCGGCGTCGACCACGCTCGCGAGCAGATCGCCGCGCTCATCGGTGGCGACCCCAAGGAGATCGTCTTCACCTCGGGCGCGACCGAGTCGAACAACCTCGCGCTCAAGGGTGTGGCTTCCTACTACAGGAAGCAGGGCAACCACATCATCACCGTCGAGACCGAGCACAAGGCGATCCTCGACACCTGCAAGCGCCTCGAGCGCGAGGGCTTCGCCGTCACGTACCTGCACCCGTCCAAGGACGGCCTGGTCACGCCCGAGCAGGTCGTGGCGGCGATGACCGACCAGACCATCCTCGTCAGCATCATGGCGGCGAACAACGAGATCGGCGTCGTGCAGCCGCTCGGCGAGATCGTCGCCGCGGTGAAGGCGCGCAACCCCAAGACGCTGGTCCACTCCGACGCGGTCCAGGCGGTCGGCAAGGTGCCCTTCGACGTCGAGGCGCTCAAGCTCGATCTGGTCTCGATCACCGCCCACAAGATGTACGGCCCCAAGGGCGTCGGCGCGCTGTGGGTGCGTCGCCGGCCCCGCATCCGCCTCGATCCGAGCATCGACGGCGGCGGTCACGAGCGCGGCATGCGCTCGGGCACCCTGCCGGTGCCGCTCATCGTCGGCTTCGGTGCGGCGGCCGAGCTGGCGCGCCTCGAGCGCGACGACGAGGCCGCGCGGATCCTGCGGCTGCGCGAGCGCCTGCACCAGGGCATTGTGGCCAAGCTGCCCGAGGTCTATCTCAACGGCTCGCTCGAGCACCGGCTGCCCGGCAACCTCAACATCTCCTTCGCGTTCGTCGAGGGCGAGAGCCTGCTGATGGCGCTCAAGGACATCGCGGTGTCGTCGGGCTCGGCCTGCACCTCGGCGTCGCTCGAGCCCAGCTACGTGCTGCGCGCGCTGGGGATCGGCGAGGAGCTGGCCCACACCTCGATCCGCTTCGGGATCGGGCGGTTCAACACCGAGGCCGAGATCGACTACACGATCGAGGTCGTCACCACCGCGGTCGAACGCCTGCGCGGGCTGTCGCCGCTGTGGGAAATGCATCAAGACGGCATCGACCTCAAGACGATCGCCTGGACGCCGCACTGAGTGAACTGGCCCAAGGGCCTCCTGCGGACCCTTGGGCTCCGGGGCGCTCTCATCTGATTCTTGCCACTGAAACCGAGGACAACACCATGGCGTACTCCGACAAGGTCATCGAGCACTACGAGAACCCCCGCAACGTGGGCACCCTGGGCAAGGACGACGACGACGTCGGCACCGGCCTGGTGGGCGCGCCGGCGTGTGGTGACGTGATGCGGCTGCAGATCCGCGTGAAGGACGGCGTCATCGAGGATGCGCGCTTCAAGACCTTTGGCTGCGGCTCGGCGATCGCGTCGTCGTCGCTGGCGACCGAGATGATCAAGGGCATGACCCTCGACCAGGCCGCCACGATCAAGAACACCACGATCGTCGCCGAGCTGAACCTGCCGCCGGTGAAGATCCATTGCTCGGTCCTCGCCGAGGACGCCATCAAGGCGGCCATCGAGGACTACAAGAAGAAGCAGGCGGCGAAGGCCTCCTGAGAACACCCATGATGTCGACCACCACCTCTCAAGCAAGCGCGCCGACCGCCGGGCCGACCACCGGGCCCGCCGCGCCGGCGACCGGCATCGTGATCTCCGCGAACGCGGCCAGTGAGATCGCGCGCCAGCGTGACAAGCGCGGCTCCTCCAACGCCGCGATCCGGGTCGGCATCCGCGGTGGTGGTTGCACCGGCTTCACCTACGTCTTCGAGTGGGCCGACGAGCTGCGTCCGACCGACAAGCTCTTCGAGGCCCATGGCGTGAAGGTCGTGACCGACCCCAAGAGCCTGGTCTACCTGCGCGGCATGACGCTCGACTTCGTGCGCGGCATGATGGGCCACGGCTTCAAATTCCTGAACCCGAACGCCAAGGGCGAGTGCGGCTGCGGCGAGTCGGTGCAGTTCTAGTGATCCATGCAGTCCCACGCCGGTCCTGATCCCTTCGCGGTGCTCGGTCTCGAGCCGCGCTTCGATCTCGACTCGACCCAGCTCGAGGCGCGCTTTCACGAGCGCAGCCGCGAGGTCCATCCGGATCGCTTCGTCGGGGCGCCGGCTGGTCAGCGAGCGGCCGCGCTGGTTCAGACCCGCGCGCTCAACGACGCCTATCAGGTGCTCAAGAAGCCACAGCGGCGCGCCGAGCATCTGCTGGCCCGCCACGGCGTCGCCATCGACGAGCGCGAGCGCCTCGAGCCGGGGTTCCTGATGGAGATCCTCGAGCTGCGCGAAGAGCTCGCCGACGCTCGCGTCGCCAACCAGCTCGAGCGCGTGAAGGCGCTCGGCGCCGACATGCGCCGCCGTCAACAGATGATGGTCGACGGCCTGGCTCCGCGCTTCGGGCAGCTCGGCCGCGCCGACGACGCCGCGGTCCTCGCCGCCATCAAGCATGACCTGATCACGCTGCGCTACCTGAGCCGCTACGTCGAGGAATGCGACGCGGCCATCGACGCCAGCGACTGATTTTCGAGAGGGCTTGCCCAAGCCCTTCCTCAGCCTCCCTCCAAGACGGCCCTACCGATTTATGCTTCTCCAGATCTCCGAACCCGGGGCGTCCCCGGACAAGGCCGCGTGCAAGCAGCGCGTGGTCGGCATCGACCTCGGCACGACCAACTCGCTGGTGGCCTGGGTCGGCGAAGGCTCGCCCGCGGTCATCACGCCCAGCGGCGGCGCCGCGCTGGTTCCGTCGGTGGTGAGCTACGACGGCACCGACGTCATCGTCGGGGACGCCGCCCTCGCGCGCGGCGAGGCCCACCCGATGGACACCGTGGCGAGCGTCAAGCGTCTGATGGGCCGCGCGCTCGCCGACGTCGGCGCCGCGGTCTCGATGTCGCCCAACCAGATCCTCGACGATGCCGGCCGGATGGTGAAGCTGCGCTTCAGCGACGGTCGCGAGCGCTCGCCGGTGCAGGTGTCGGCGGCGATCCTGGCGGAGCTGCGGATGCGCGCCGAGGCCGCGCTGGGCGGTCCGCTCGACGGCGCGGTCATCACGGTGCCGGCGTACTTCGACGACGCCCAGCGCCAGGCCACCCGCGACGCCGGGCGCCTGGCCGGCCTCGAGGTGCTGCGCCTGCTGTCCGAGCCGACCGCGGCCGCGCTGGCTTACGGCCTGGACCGCGGCACCCGTGGCACGTACGCGGTCTACGATCTCGGCGGCGGCACCTTCGACATCTCGATCCTCACGCTGGTCGACGGCGTGTTCGAGGTCCGCTCGACCGGCGGCGACTCCGCGCTGGGCGGCGACGATCTGGACCGAGCCATCGTCACCGCGATCGCCGGCGAGCTGCCGGCCCTCGACGAGCTCGAGCGCAAGCGCGCCCTGGGATCGGCCACGGCCGCGGCGCGCGCCGCCAAGGAGCGGCTCACCGAGGTCGAGTCGACGATGGTGCGCATCGGCGCGACCGAGCGCGCGCTCACCCGCGCCGAGCTGACCGCGATCGCCGCGCCGCTGCTGGAGCGGACCGGCAAGGCCTGCCGCCGCGCGCTACGCGATGCCGGCTACGAGCCCGCTCAGCTCGACGGCGTCGTGCTGGTGGGCGGGTCGACCCGCTCGCCGGTGGTGCGCGCCTTCGTCGCCGAGCTGTTCGGTCGCGAGCCACTGTGCGAGCTCGATCCCGATCAGGTCGTGGCGCTGGGCGCCGCGGTGCAGGCCGACGTCCTGGCCGGCGGCCAGACCGACATCGTGCTGCTCGACGTGGTCCCGCTGTCGCTCGGGCTCGAGACCATGGGCGGCGTCGTCGAGAAGCTGATCGTCCGCAACTCGACGATCCCGTGCGGCGCGACCCAGACCTTCACGACCTACGCCGATCAGCAGACCGGCTTCGATCTGCACGTCGTGCAAGGCGAGCGCGAGACCGTCGAGGCCTGTCGCTCGTTGGCCCGGTTTCAGCTGCGCGGCGTGCCGCCGATGGTGGCCGGCGCCGCCCGCATCGAGATCAGCTTCAAGGTCGACGCCGACGGCATCTTGCACGTCGACGCCGTCGAGCAGGTCTCGGGCATCACCGCCGCCGTCGACGTCAAGCCGTCGTATGGCCTCACCGACGAGGAGGTCGAGCGGATGCTGATCGAGTCGTTCGATCACGCCGAGGACGATCTGATCGCGCGCAACCTGCGCACCGAGCAAGTCGAGGCCGAGCGCATCCTGGCCGCGACTCGGGCCGCGGTGATCGCCGACCCCCATCTCCTCGATGACGACGTCCGCGCCGCCACCGAGGCGGCGATCGTGACCCTCGAGGCCGCGCGGTCGGGCACCGATTATCTGGCGATCCGCGGCGCGATCGAGGCGCTCGATCGAGCCTCCAAGCCCTTCGCCGAGCGCCGCATGAACCTGGCGATCGCGCGTGCGATGCAGGGCAAAGATCTCGACGCCGTCGAGCAGGAGTTGTCGAAGTGACCCGCGTGACCTTCTTGAATCCGATCGGTAAGGGCTCGACTCCCATCGTGATCGAGGCCCCCGAGGGCACGACGATCCTCGAGGCCGCCGAGGAGTGCGGCGCGCGGGTCGGCCACGCCTGCGGTGGCAACCTGGCGTGCTCGACCTGCCACGTCTACGTGCAGCAGGGCGTCGAGTCGCTCGGCGAGATCTCCGACCTGGAGAACGACATCATGGACAAGGCGTTCGAGGTGCGGCCCGAGTCGCGCCTGGGCTGCCAGGCCAAGCTGGCCGCCGACGAGGTCGTCGTCGAGATCACCCAGGAGAGCCTCAAGGCCTGGCTCGACGAGCACCCCGAGCATCGCACCGCGTCGTGACCCGATCTGCCGCGCTGGTCGCAGGGGTCGCGGTCGCGCTGGCAGCCTGCGGGACCCCGGCGCCGTCACCGCCGCCAGCATGGCGGCCCGCGATCTCGGTCACGATCGAGTGGGCGGGCCGGGCGGCGGCCGAGATCGACGGCACGCTGGGCGGGGTTTCGGTGCCGCTCGCTGCGGTGCCGGGGGTGCGCGCGGTGCGGAGCCGCGCCGAGCTCAGGCGCGCGACCTTCGAGCTCGCCGGCGAGGGCATCGACGTGGCCGCGGTGCGGGCGACGCTGGTCCGCCTCGAGCCGATCCTGCCGCCGGGCGCGTCGGCGCCGAGCATCGAGCTGGCGCAGCCGGGCGCGACGCCGGTCCTGGTCGCGCTCGTCGACGACGGGCGCGCGCCGGCCGCCGAGCTGGGCGAGCGGCTCGACACCCTCGCGACCGGGGCCGGGTTGCGCCTCCGCGAGCGTTGCGGCGACGCCGCCCCCGAGCTGCAGGTCACGGTCGATCCGGCGCGTGCGGCCGCCCTCGGGCTGACGCTCCTCGACCTGATCGAGCCTGTCGAGACCGCGGTCGGCGGGGGCCGCGGTCGGGCTGGAGCGGGCGCTGCCGGCGCGCTGGGCGACCTGATGTTGCGCGACGGCGTGCGGTTGAGCGACCTCGCCACGATCTCGCTCGAGCGACAACCGCCGTGCGCGGCGCGCCTCGACGGCAAGGCCGCCGTGCTGGCGGTGATCGAGCGGGCTCCCACGGCGGTGCTGCCGGCCAGCGTGCGCCTGCTCGACGGTCGGTCGCTCACCGGCACCATCGCCGCCACGCCCGAGACCGTAGGCCGCCTGACCGCGGCGCTGCGGGCCGCGATCGTGCCGCCGCGCTGGTTCGCGACCCGCTTCGAGGCCGATCGCGGCGCGCTCACGGTCGCGGTAGGGCTGGCGCCGGGCGTGCGCGGCGACGACGTCGCGACCGCGATCGAGCACGCGCTGGGTGCGTTGGGCAATCATAGCCAAATTCATTGGCATGGCGACCAGGTGACGATCGCTGCCACCATCGTCCGGGGACCGGACGCTCGGACCGACGGGCCGACGCGGCTGGCGGCGCTGCGTGCCAACCCGGCTGTGGCCTCGGCCGGCTGCGAGCCGTGCGGCGTCCACACCACCCTCGCGGTCCGGTTCACCGGCGCCCGTCTCGCCGCGATCGGGGTCGAGCCGTCCGACCTGGCGCGCCTGGTCGAGTTCGGACGCAGCGGCGTGACGCTGGGCGGTCAGCCCCCGGTGCGCCTCGGCGTCAGCGAGGGCGCCGATCCGTCGAGCTTGTCGGTGCGCGACCGTGACGGCGTGCTCATCGCGCTCAGCTCGCTCTTGACGATGGAGGCGGTCACGCTTCCCGACGCCTACCTGCGCGTCGACGGCGAGCCCGCGGTCGAGCTGTGGGCGCGCGGCGCGCCCGGGGTGAGTCCGGCGGCGCTGCGGGCCCTGGTCGTGAGCGGCGGCGAGCCGCGCTGACGATTCTGGTACCGTCGGGCGTGGCCTTCGTCTTCTCGACCCCGGTTCGCTTTGCCGACGTCGATCACGCCGGCATCGTCTATTACCCGCGCTTCTTCCACTACTTTCACCTCGCCTTCGAGGAGCTGTTTCGCGTCCGGATGGGCCCGCGGGCCTACGTCGAGCTGCTCGACCGCGACCGCATCGGCTTTCCGGCGGTCCGGGCCGAGGCCGACTACCGCGCGCCGCTCAAGTTCGGGGACACCGCGGTCATCGCGCTCACCATTGCGCGGCTCGGTGAATCGTCGATCACGTTCCGCTATCAGGTGTCGCGCGGCGCCGGCGACGACGCCACGTCGGTCGTGTGCTGCGAAGGCCAGGTCGTGAGCGCGGTCGTCGACCTGAAGGAGTTTCGGTCAGTCCCGATACCGGCGCGGATCAGGGCGCTGTTCGCGGATCTGGTCGAGCCCTGATCTGGTACTAACCGCCGATGGCTCCGATGGACGACCCCCGCCTGGCCCGCATGCAGGAGCTCCTCGCGGCGCTCACCGAGCGACGGTTTGCCGATTCGCTGGGGCAGGTCGAGGCCGCGCTCGTGGCGTGGCGTGACGGCGAGCTCGAGGCGTTGGCCGCCCACGAGGCCACGGTGCGCCACGTCGAGCGCGCCGACGCGATCATGCGTGAGGCGATCGCCATGGCCCGCGACCCCGCGCTCCTGCTCACGACCGCGGTCGAGGCCAAGCTGGTCGACGAGGCCGAGCGCGCCACGCTCGAGCAGGGCCCGGGCCCGCTCCCCGAGCTGGCGATCGAGCCGGCTCCGACGTCGGCGCGGCCCAGCAAGCGCGCGGTCGCCGACGCGCTCCTCGCGCGCGGGCCGATCCTGGTCCACTCCGACACCCGCAAGCCCGGCGTCGCGGTGCCGGGTCGCTTCGTCGGCGAGACCAAGCTGGTGCTGCGCTTCGGCTACGGGCTCAACCCGCCGATCCCCGATCTCACCGTCGACGACGACGGCATCTCCGGCACGCTGGTGTTCGGTGGCGTGCCCTTCGGCTGCGTGCTGCCCTGGACCGCGATCTTCGCGCTGATCCTCGACGGCGAGGCCCGAGGCATGGTGTGGCCCGAGGACGCCCCCGACGAGCCCGAGGTCGTGCCCACGCCCGACGGGTCCGAGCCTGAGCCGCCGCCGCCGCCGACCCGATCGAAGCGGCCTAGCCATCTCCGCCTCGTCGACTAGCGACATGGACAAGCCGCCGCCCCGCCCGATCTCGATCGCCGACACGATGCGCGATCCGCGCGCGTCGGGCCGGACCCTCGACGGCGACGACCTGGTGGTGCCGGTCTTGAGCGAGGGCGATCGCTACACGCTGCGCGAGATGATCGGGCGTGGCGGGATGGGCGAGGTCTGGGTCGCCGACGACCGCCAGATCGGCCGCGAGGTCGCGCTCAAGATCGCGCGCGACACCACCGACGCCGAGGCGGTCGCGCGCTTCTTGCGCGAGGCCCGCATCCAGGGCCAGCTCGACCACCCCGCGGTGGTGCCGGTTCACGAGGTCGCGACCCGCGACGGGCACACCTTCTTCGCGATGAAGCGCGTGCGCGGCGAGACCTTGTCGAGGCTGATCGCGCTGCTCGCCGAGGGCGATGTCGAGGCCCAGCGTCGGGCCACGCCGCGCCGCCTGCTGACCGCGTTCGTGAGCGCGTGCCACGCCATCGAGCTGGCCCACGCTCGCGGCTTGGTGCACCGCGATCTCAAGCCGGGCAACCTGATGCTCGGCGACCACGGCGAGGTCTACGTGCTCGACTGGGGGCTGGCCAAGTTGGTCGAGCTGCCCGATCGGCCGCGCACCACGCCGAGCCTGCCCGGGCTCACCGGCGCCGCCCTCACCGAGGACGGCCAGTACCTCGGCACCCCCGGCTACATGGCGCCCGAGCAGGCCCGCGGCGACCTGGTCGACGGTCGCGCCGACGTCTACGCGCTGGGCGCCACGCTGTTCGAGATCCTCGTGCATCGGCCCCTGGTGCCGCGCGGGCCGGTCACCGCGGTCATCGCGGCGACCCTGGCCGGCGTCGATGCTCGGCTGTCGCGGGGCGACACCGTGATCGCGCCGGAGCTGGAGACCATCTGCGTGCGCGCGACCGCGAGCCGACCCAGCGAACGCTACCGCTCGGTGGCCGAGCTGCGCGAGGCGATCGAGCGCTACCTCGACGGCGACCGCGATCTCGAGCGCCGCCGCGAGCTGGCCGAACGCGCGGTCGCCGATGCGCGGGTGGTGACGCCTGCCGCGCTGGCCGGCGACGAGATCGCCCGCGCCGCCGCGCTGGCCTCGCTGGGCCGGGCCCTCGCGCTCGACCCCACCCACGTCGACGCCCAGCGCGTGCTGATGGAGCTCATGGTCGCGCCGCCGCGCGAGCTGCCGGCCGAGGTCGAGCGCGCGGTGGCGGCTGCCGAAGACGCGACCTACACCGCGCTGGCCGGAGCCGGCGCGTGGATCTACGTGCTGTGGCTGCCGCTCGCGCTGGTGCTGGTGTGGATGGGCCTACGCGACGTCGATCCGATGCTGGGCTGGGTCGGCTTCACGGTCGCGACCGCGATGACGATGCTCACCGGCAAGGCCCGCGGTCGCATCGATCCGTTCACGTACTTCCTGGCGCTGGTGCTCTCGAGCACCGCCATCGCGATCGCGAGCCGGGTCTCGGGCACGATGATCCTGATGCCCACCCTGTTCACGATGAACGCGGTCGGCTTCGTCGCTGCCGCGCGCCGACGCTGGATCATCCCCACCGTCGCGATCAGCCTGGCCTATCTGGTCGCGCCGCCCGCCCTCGAGGCCTTGGGCTGGATCACCCGCACCACCGTCGTCGTCGATGGCGCCATCCGGGTCACCTCGTCGGTCGTCGGGTTCCACGAGCCCCAGGCCACCATCGCCGCGGTCGGCGCCGCCGCCCTGTTCCTGGTCATGGTCACCGTCGCGGCGGGTCGGATCCGCGCGCGCATGCTCGACCAGACCCGCCGCGCCGAGCTGGCGGCCTGGCAGCTGCGCCAGCTGGTGCCGAAGATCGAACGGTGATCGGTCAGCGCCGCGCCGCCAGCTTGCGCATGAGCGTGCGGCGATCGATGCCCAACAACCGGGCCGCCGCCGAGCGGTTACCGTCGACCTGGGCGAGCACGCGCTGCACGTAGTCGTGCGCGAGGCGGTCCAGGGTCGGCCAGGTCGGATCGTTGGCGGGCAGGCCGCGCCCCGTCAGCGCGTCGGGTAGATCGTCGAGCTGGACCTGCTCGGTGCGCGCCATCGCGACCGCGTGCTCGAGACAGTTGCGCAGCTCGCGCACGTTGCCGGGCCAGGTGTGGCGGCGCAACGCCTCGATCGCGCGGGGAGCCAGGCCGCGGATGGTCTTGAGCTCCTGCTCGGCGGCCCGGGCTGCGAAGCGCTGCGCCAGATCGATCACGTCGTCGCCGCGCTCGCGCAACGCCGGCATCGTCACCTTCAGCACGTCGAGGCGGTAGCGCAGATCGGCGCGGAATCGCCCGGCCGCCACCTCGACGCCGAGGTCGCGCTGGGTCGCCGCCACCACGCGCACGTCGAACGGCAGCTCGGCGGCGCCACCGACCGGCCGCACCGTCCGCTCCTCGAGCGCGCGCAGCAGCTTGGGCTGCAGCGCGGTTGGCAGCTCGCCGATCTCGTCGAGAAACAGCGTGCCGCCCGACGCCTGCAAGAACAGGCCGGCGCGATCGCTGCGAGCGTCGGTGAAGGCGCCCCGCACGTGGCCGAACAGCTCGGTCTCGAGCAACGCCTCGGGCAGTGCCGCGCAGTTGATCGCGACAAATGGCCCGCCGCGCCGCGGCCCGTGCCGGTGCAGCCCGCGCGCCACGATCTCTTTGCCGGTGCCGCTCTCGCCCGCGACCAGCACGCTCGCCGACGAGGCCACGATGCGCTGCAGCACGCCGCGCACCCGCTGCATGGCCGGGCTCGCGCCGAGCAGCTCGGGAAACCTGCCGTCGTCGTCGACGCGCGTGGTCACCAGCTCGCGATCGCGGCCGCGCTCGAGCGCCAGCCGGTCGAGCTCGAGGCGCAGGCCGTCGGTGCTAAACGGCTTGGTGAGGAACCCGTACGCGCCGGCCTTCACGGCGCCGACCGCGCGAGCGATCGAGCCGTGCGCGCTCATCACCAGCACGTCGACCGACGGCCAGCGCCGCACGATCTCGGCGCAGACCTCGATGCCGTCGGCGCCGGGCAGCTGCACGTCGAGCAGCACCAGATCGACGCCGCCACGCCCGAGCCGGCTCATCGCGTCGAGTGCGCCGAAGCAGGCCTCGGCGGCGATGCCGCTGCGGATCAGCCCGTCACACATCGCGCGCGCGGTCAGTTCGTCATCATCGACAATCACGGCTCGCACGACTTCCATCGTGCCTCACCCTGGGGCGTTTTAGTACGCGTTGTCCAACCGCTCCCACCGACGAGGATTTCATCCTCCTATCGGGGTGAGCAGGTGCCGTCTTGCCTCATCACCGTGGCCTCACGTGGGCTAAAAAACCGCGCCTGAGCATTGGCCCAACACGTGCGTAAGCCCGGGCTCACGTTGGCCAGGATCCTCATAGCCGATGACAGCCACGCCAGTCGCCGCTTCGCGGTGCAGCAGGCCCTCGGCGGTGGACACCAGGTCGTCGAGGCGGTCTCCGGGTACGAGGCCCTCGACTGCTTCGATCCGGCCCGCTTCGACGTCGTCTTGCTCGACGTGATGATGCCCGGCCTCGACGGGTTCGAGACCTGTCGCCGCATGCGGGCCCGACCCGACGGCACCTCGGTCCCCATCATCTTCATGACCGCCCTCGAGGAACAACGCGCCATGGACGGCGCGGTCGCGGCTGGTGGTGACGACGTGCTGGTGAAACCGTTTCGGGGCGCCGAGCTCAACATGCGCGTCCGCGCGCTGCTCCGCACCTACGAGACGCTGCGCAACGAGCGCGCGGCCACCGAGCTGGCGGTGCGCCAGCGCGAGGAGGTCCTGCAGCTCACCGCGCAAAAAGACGCGCTCACCGAGTTCTTGGTCCACGATCTGAAGAGCCCGCTGGCCAGCGTCGCGTTCACGATCCACGAGCTGCTCGAGCGGGTCGCCGACGAGCCCTACCGGGTGCCGCTGCGGTCGTGCCTGAGCGCCACCGACACCGCGAGCCGCATGGTCATGAACCTGCTCGACCTGTCGGTGGGCCGCCTCGACGTCCACGCCGTGCGCTGCGAGGTCGCGTCGCTGGTCGACCACATGCGCGATCACTTCGCGGTGCGGCTCGAGGTGCGCGGGGTCTCCTTGGTGACGCGGGCCGAGATCGAGTCGGTGTGGGCCGATCGCGAGCTCCTGCGCCGGGTCGCCGAGAACCTCATCGACAACGCGCTGCGCTACGCGCCTGGCGACTCGGAGGTGCTGGTGAGCCTCGAGGCCCACCCCGGCGGCGCGCTGCTCACCGTCACCGACCGCGGCCCCGGCGTGCCGCTCGCCCACCGCGAGCGGATCTTCGATCGCTTCGTGCAGCTCGACCCGCTGGCGTCGAGCCGCGCCAGCCGCGGCCTCGGGCTCGCGTTCTGCCGGTTCGCGATGGACTCTCACCACGGCCGGATCTGGGTCGACGATGCGCCGGGCGGCGGCGCCCGCTTCCAGGCGTTGTTCCCCGGCGTCGGCGGAGCGCCATGCTGACCGACCGCGAGGTCCTCGACAGCCTGTCGGCCGGCGTCCTGGTCGCTGGGCACGACGAGATCACTGGCCACGCCAACCCATCGGCGTGCCGGATGCTGCGCCTGGGCGCCGCGGACTGCATCGATCAGCCGGTGTCGTTGCTCCTCGGGATGACCGCGTCGCTGCGCGATCACGGCCTGTCCGAGCACGGCGCCGAGTGCCGCTTGGAGCTGCAGCTCCCCAGCGGCCCGGCTGGCGCCACGCTCCACAACGTCGACGGCCGCGGGTTCGTGTGCCTGTTCCGCTCGCACGAGGCCGGCCGCGGCGCCGACCCGCACCTGGCCCGGCTCGAGCGCGAGTCGGCGATCGGCGCGATCGTCGCCGCCTTCGCCCACGAGGTGCGCAACCCGCTGGCCGCGATCAGCGCCGCTGCCGAGATGCTGCGCGCCGACTCGCCGCCCCATCACGGCGAGGCCCAGCTCGCGATCATCGAGCGTCAGGTCCGGCGCCTCACCGCGTTCGCGCACACGCCGATCGCGCTGGGTCGGCCCTCGTCGGCACAGCGGGTGCTGTGCGCGGTCGACCAGCTGGTCGCCGACGCGGTCGCGGTGGTCTCGGCCGAGGCTCAGCGCCGCGAGGTCGCGGTCACCGTGGCGATCGTGCCCGGGCTGCCCCGCGTCATCGTCGGCGAGCGCGAGCTGGTCGATGCGTTGGCCGCGCTCCTCGAAAACGGCGTCCACGCCTCGCCGGCGCACTTCGCGGTCGCGGTCAGCGCCGCCAGCATGAGCGGCCCGACGCCGCGGGTCGCGATCGAGATCGCCGACCGCGGCCAGGGCATGACGCCCAGCCAGATCAGCGACGCCCTGCGCGCGTACACGACCACCAAGGTGGGCGCGGCCGGCAGCGGTCTCGCCCTCGCGCACCGTCACATCGTCGACAGCGGTGGCCGGCTCGCCCTCGAGGCCGCTCCTGGGCGCGGCCTGGTGGCGCGGGTCGAGCTGCTCGCCGAGGAGCCGCGATGAGCCGCGAGCATTTCGTCGTGGTCGACGACGAGGAAGATCTGTTGCGCTCGCTGGCCGCCGCGCTGCGCCGTTCGCGCCCGGACGCCGAGGTGCGCGAGTTCGCCGACCCGGTGCAGGCGGCGGCCCACCTCGACGAGGTCGCGCGCGTCGACGCGCTCATCACCGACATCCGCATGCCCAAGCTCGACGGCATCGACCTGCTCCTGCGCGCGCGCAAGCGCCGCCCCGGCATGCCGGCCGTGATCATGACCGCGTTCTCATCGCCCTCGGTGATCACCCAGGTGTCGTCGTTCGGCACCGTCGAGTACCTCGACAAGCCGTTCTCGGTCGCGACCTTCACCGCCGCGATCGATCGCGTGGTGAAGCCCAACGCCGCCGGGTTCGCGGGCGCGCTCGCTCTCGATGGGCTGCCCGATCTGATCCAGCTGTGTGCGCTGTCGAACAGCACGAGCGCGCTGCGCATCCGCCACGGCGCGCGGCGCGGCGCCATCTGGTTCGAGCGCGGCCTGATCGTGCACGCCGAGCAGGGCGGCCGCGAAGGCGTCGAGGCCTTCTTTGACATCCTCAGCTGGAAAGACGGCGAGTTCTCGGTCGAGCGCGGTGCGATGGCGCGCACCCGCTCGATCCAGCAGCGCGCCACCGAGCTCCTCATGGAGGCGCTGCGTCGTCAGGACGAGGCCGAGCGCCATGGCGCCGCCCTCTTCGACGACCTCGACCTCGAGCTCGCCATCACCGAGTTCGACGACTCCGCCGCGGTCGGAGAGTCGTCGCGGCCCGAACCCCCGCCCCCGTGGGCACCTGAACCGAAGGAGAAGAGCGACATGGCAATGGCAAACATCCAGAACAACCTCGAGCGGCTGCGCGCGATCGACGGCTATCAGGGCTCGTGCCTGGTCGATTCCGAGAGCGGCATGACCTTGGGCGCCGACGGCGGCAGCTCCACCCTCAACCTCGAGATCGCCGCGGCGGCCAACACCGAGGTCGTCCGCGCCAAGCGCAAGGCCATGAAGGCGCTCGGGCTCAAGGACGAGATCGAGGACATCCTCATCACCCTCGGCAAGCAGTACCACATCATCCGGCCGCTCCGAGCCCGGCCCGCGGTGTTCTTCTACGTCGCGGTCGACCGCGCGCGCGCCAACTTGGCGATGGCGCGCCTCACGATCGCCGAGACCGAGAAGGCGCTCGAGCTGTAGCGATCGTCTACGCGCGGGCCGGGCGGTGCAGCCGCACGCCGCACGCCGCCGGCACGCCGGGGCAGGGCGGGGCGAGCTTCTCGAGGAGGATCTCGACGGCCACGCCAGCGTACGCGGCGACGATCGCATCGGCGATCGCGCCGGCGAGCGCCTCGATCAGCCGGAAGGTCGACTGGGTGCCGAGGCGCACCACGATCTCCGAGACCTTGTAGTAGTCGACGGTGTCGACGAGCTTGTCGGAGCGGCTGGCCAAACCGAGGTCGTGCTCGAGCGTCAGATCGACGCGAAAGCGGCGGGTGCCTCGACGCTCGGCGGCGGTGTAGCCGTGGTTGCCCTCGAACTCGAGGCCGCGGATGAAGACGCTATCGGCAGGCATCACACGTCGGCGTCGCGCTCCGCGCCCTTTTGGAGCTTGCGCTTGATCATCTGCCGCTTGAGCGGCCCGACGAAGTCGACCAGCAGGCGGCCGGTGAGATGATCGTGCTCGTGGAGCAGGCAGCGGGCCATCAGGCCCTCGCCCTCGATCTCGAACCAGTTGCCGTCGAGGTCTTGGGCCTTGAGCCGGGTCCGCATCGGCCGCTCGACCTGCACGTAGATGTTAGGGAACGACAGGCAGCCCTCGTCGGACTTTTGCTGCTCGGGGCTCTCGAGGAGCACCTCGGGATTGATGAACACCACCGGCGGCGCCTCCTTGGCGAGGCCCGCCAGCTCGGGCTCGACGATGAACACCCGCCGGGCGTCGCCGAGCTGGAGCGCGGCGATGCCGAGCCCGCGCTCGGCGTACATGGTGTCGACCAGGTCTTGGTAAAGCTCTTGGATCGCCGGCCCGAAATCAGTGACGGCCACCGACGGCTGGCGAAGCCGGGGATCGGGCCAGATGACGACATCGCGAACCGCCATAGGGCGCACCGTACGGGCGACGACGCGCCCTGTCAACGCGGCTTCGTCGACGGCAACCCAGCCGTGGCGGCGTTGACAAGGCGCGTCGTGAGTGCCACAGATCCGCCGGCATGGACGTCGTTCGCTACGCGCAGTCGCGGCTGCCGACGCCCCACGGCGAGTTTCGGATCGTCGTATATCGCACCGGCCAGCCCATCGGCGCCGGTGGCACCGCGGTGGGCGGCGCCAACGAGGAGCACGTCGCGATGGTCTTGGGCGAGGTCGGCGGCGATGCGGTCCTCGCGCGGGTCCACTCGTCGTGCTTCACCGGCGAGGTGCTGGCCAGCCAGCGCTGCGACTGCCGCGCGCAACTCGACGCGGCGCTGGCCCGCATCGCGGTCGAGGGGCGCGGCGTCGTGGTGTACCTGGTGCAAGAGGGCCGCGGCATCGGGCTCGGCAACAAGATCCGCGCCTACGCGCTGCAAGACGGCGGCGCCGATACCGTCGAGGCCAACCTCCAGCTCGGGTTCGACGCCGATCACCGCTCGTACGATCTGGCGGCCGCGATCCTACGCGACCTCGGGGTCGCCTCGGTGCGGCTCATGACCAACAACCCGGACAAGATCTCGGGGCTCAACGACGCGGGGATCGCGGCGATCCACGAGCCGCACTGGGTCGACGCGGGCGCCGAGAGCGCCGCATATCTCGCCGTGAAGAAGCACAAGATGGGGCACCTGTCATGACACTCAGCGACGCCAAGGTCCGCGAAGTCCTCTCGACGGTCATCGACCCGGCGCTCGACGCCGACATCGTCGGGCACCGCATCTACAATAGCTGCGAGCTCGACGGCGACGACGTGCTGGTCAAGGTCGACCTGCCGACCCACGCCTATCCGCAGGCCCAACGCCGCGAGCTGGCGACCCGCATCGAGACCGCGCTCAAGGCCGCGGGAGCCCGCCGGGTGACCGTGGTGCCGACGGTGGTCACCGCCTTCACGCCATTCCCCAGCGACAAGGCGCTGCTCAAAGGTCCCAAGAACGTCATCGCGGTGGCGGCCGGCAAGGGCGGCGTCGGCAAGTCGACGGTCGCGACCAACCTCGCGCTCGCGCTGCACCGCCACGGCGCCAAGGTCGGCCTCCTCGACGCCGACGTGTTCGGCCCGTCGATCCCGACCATGTTGGGGCCGCCCGAGCGGCCGCCCGGCACCTCCGGCGACAAGCAGATCATCCCGGCCATCCACCACGGCATCAAGGTCATCTCGGTCGGCTTCTTCGTCGACAAGGGCGAGGCCGTGGTGTGGCGCGGGCCGATGGTGCACCGCCTGCTCCAGCAGTTCTTGGGCGACGTCGACTGGGGCGACCTCGACTACCTGGTGTGCGACCTGCCGCCCGGCACTGGCGACGTTCAGCTCTCGCTGTCCCAGCTCATCCCCATCGCGGGCTCGGTGATGGTCACGACGCCGCAGGAGGTCTCGATCGTCGACGTCGTGAAGGGCATCGCGATGTTCGAGAAGGTCGAGATCCCGATCCTCGGCATCGTCGAGAACATGAGCCACTACACCTGTCCGGCCTGCGGACACCGCGACGAGATCTTCAGCCATGGCGGCGGCAAGCGGCTCGCCCAGGAGATCGGCACCGAGTTCCTCGGCGAGATCCCGATCGACACCCGCATCCGCTTCGGCGGCGACGCTGGCGTGCCGATCGTCATCGCCAACCCCGACGCCCAGATCAGCCAGAACTTCATGACGCTCGCCAGCCGGGTCGCGCTCAAGCTCGCCGCCACCGTCCTCGGCAAGCCCAAGCGCGCCTCGCGCCTGGCGGTGATCAAGTAGCGCGCGCGGTCGAAGGTCAGTTGACGACGCCGCAGGGCACCAGCTGACACAAGAGGCGGCCGACGTGGTCGCTGACGCGATCGAGGCGGTCGGCGGGGTCGAGCTGCTCGAGGAGCGCCTGGCGCTCGCCGTGATCGATCACCAGCGCGGCCGCGATGGTGTCGGCGCAGGTGCCGGGGCCGCGGCACTCGGCGAGGAGGGCGCTCAGCTGTTCGCCGCCGCGATCGAGGGCGAGGGCGAGGCGCTCGCACAGCGCGACCAGCTGGGCGTGGCCGCGGATGACCGCGTCGGGCCGCGCCGAGGTGTCGTCGACGAGGATGCGGGCCGCGACCTGGCGATAGGGCTGGAGCGGCGGCAGCTCGCGATCGATGACGACCCGGGCCAGCCCGCGCACGACGATCAGGAAGCGACCGTCGTCGGTCTCCTCCGACGCGATGATGCGCCCCAGGCCGCAGCACGGATACACCGACGGCCGGCCCTCGTAGTCGTCCTGGTAGCCTGGACACAGCCGCGCGATCGCCAGCAGCCGATCGCCGGCCAGCGCGTCGCGCACCAGCTCGCGGTAGCGCGGCTCGAAGACGTGGAGCGGCATCAGCCCGCCGGGCAAGAGCACCGCGTTGGGCAGCGGGAAGATCGCCAGCTCGTCGAGCGAGCGCGACGCGATCGCGCCCTCGTCGTCGAGGTGACCGTCGCCGTCGTCGGTGCGGTCGGCGACCTCGATCGGGGCAGGGCTTTTGCGCGGTCGGCGGCTGGCGGTCATCCGTACACGTCCAGGCAAGCGCCGGTCAGGGCGGTGGGGGCTGAGGCCGCGAGGAACAGGGCCGTGGTCGCGACGTCGTCGGCGGTCATCGCGGGCACGCCGTCGGGATGGCCCTGGCGCAGCATCGCGGTGTCGACCGAGCCCGGGCAGATCGCGTTGACGGTCACGACGCCGCGCCACTCCTCGGCGAGCGCGCGGGTGAGCCCGACCACGCCGTGCTTGGCCGCGCAATACGAGGCCAGCAAGGCGGTGCCCTGGCGCCCGGCGATCGACGCCAGGTTGATGATGCGACCGCGCGTGGCCTGCAGGTCGGCGGCGAACGCGCGCGTCACGAAGAACGGGCCGTCGAGGTTCACGGCCAGCTGGCGCCGCCATTCGTCGTCGGTAATGGTCGCGGTCGGCTTGCGCAGCACGATGCCGGCGTTGTTGACCAGCACGTCGATCGGGCCCATGCGCTCGCGGATGGTGGTGGCCGCGCGCTCGACCTCGGCCGAGCTGGCGATGTCGGCGACCGCGGTCATGACCGTGGCACCGCGCTCGGTCAGCTCGCGGGCCAGCGCGTCGAGATCGCGGCCGGTGCGCGCGATCAGCGCGAGGGTCGCGCCGGCGTCGGCGAAGCGGCGCGCGATGGCGGCGCCGATGCCGCGGCTGGCACCGGTGATCACGCAGCGACGATCGCGCAGGGAGGCAGGCGTGGCCGTCATGGATCGTCGGACGTCCGCGCGCCGCGGGCGGTCTTGGGTGCGTGTTGGGCCGCCGACAGATCGAGCTCGTCGACGATGATGTGATACGGGAACGGCAGCGGCCCACCGTGGGTGCACGCGAAGCTGGCCTGGCCGTTCCAGTCGACCACGTCGAACGTGTACATCGGGTCGCCGGCAGCGCCGGTGCCGTCGCAGTCCTTCAGGTATTTCCAGCCGGCGCCCTCGATCTTGTCCCACAGCCGCTCGAAGTCGCCGACGGTGAGCGACGCCGCTTGCTCGACGCGGTTGCCGGCGTCGGTGCTGGTCCAGCGCACGATCCGCGGACCCTGATCGCGGCAGTCGACCATCACGCCCAGCTCGGAGGCGACCAGGCTGCCCACGACGACGTAGCTGGCGGCGCGATCGCGGCAGTCGAAGTTGCGGTTGCGCGCCAGCTCGTCGCGATGCGAGTCGCCGCAGCCCACGACCACCACGAGCGCGGCCGCGAGCACGAGCTTCACGACGCGTAGTCTCCAGCCAGCGCCGCCCGCAGCGCCGGCGCGGCGACCGTGTGCTGGTACTTGGGGTGATCGATCACGATCGCGATCGTGGTGGTCTCGTCGAGGAGCGCGGCCCGCGCCGCGGCCGACAGCGGGAAGCGCACGTACTGCACCGCCGAGATCTTGTCGTCGGTCGAGCGGCCCGGCTCGAAGGCGGCCGGCAACCGGTGCGCGCCGATCATCAGCGCGACGTGCTCGTCGAGCCCGACCAGCCGGTGGAGCTCGGCCTTGGCGTCGGCGTCGGCCGGCAGCTCGACGAAGAGCGTGGCCGCCAGCGAGTCCTCGGTGGGCATCAAGGCATTGTAGACCTCGATCTCGGCCTCGATCTGCTCGTCGCGGGTCAGGCCCTCGGCGCGGCACATCTCCTCGATCTGCAGCGTGAGCGTGTGGCGGTTCTCGAAGACCAGGCTCACCAGCTCGCCGACCAGCACCCGGCGCGGACGCTTGAGCTCGATGACGTGGCGGCGAAAGTCGTCGCGGATGCCGGCGTAGATCGTGGGGCCTTTGATGTCCCGACGCGTGATGGATCGAACCAAGGACGAGGTCACCGACACCATGTAGCAGAGCCCGGCGCCAACGGCGCGCGCTTGAAAAGTGACACGTCGTGATACAACGTGTGTCACGTCGTGACACGAAGCCGCCGTTCCAGTGAGTCCCCGGTCCGCGCGCCCGAGCCCAGCGCCGACGACAAGAAGGAGCGCGTGCTGCACACCCGCGTGCCCGAGCGGCTCGAGACCGAGCTCAAGGAGCGCGCCGCCGATCTCGGGGTCTCGGTGTCGAACCTCGTGCGCAACGTGCTGAACCACGCCTTTGGGCTGGTGGGCGACATCGTCGCGGACGGCGCGCAGGTGGCGCGCTCGGCCGGTGGCGCCCGCCGCCCCGCTGCGCCGGTGTCGTCGCGCGACGTGCTGGGGTGGCAGCCGCTCGTGCTCAACAAGAACGCGGTGTGCGCCGCGTGCAACGACCTCCTGGCTCGTGGCACCGACGCCGCGGTCGCCATCACCGACGTCGCGGGCGGGCGGCCCATGGTCTGCTTGCCCTGCCTCGAGGAGATCCGTCGTGGAAGAGACCCGTTCGCCTGATGCGCCCAGCCTGATGAGCGCGGTCACCGACGTCCTCGCGCGGGCTGCGCAGCCTGGGCTGCGCCATGGTCACCGAGGTCGCGGCGCGCGCGCGTGACGCCGGCGTGACGGTGCCGCGCTCCTTCGGCCGCTCGGCGGCGTGCTGGGGACGCTCGCCGGGCTCATCGCCGCCTACCGTCCGACCTTTCAGCTGGCCGCGGCGATCGGCCCGCAGCTCCTCGCCTGTCTCGGCGGCGCGCCGCTCACCGCGACGGGAGCGTCAGTTGCTCAACCCGGACTACTTGTTGAGATTGTCGAGCCCGCGCTGGAACCGACCGGCGTGCGAACGCTCGGCGCGGGCCAGGGTCTCGAACCACTCGGCGATGTCCTCGAAGCCTTCCTCGCGGGCGGTCTTGGCGAACGACGGGTACATCTGCGTGTACTCGTAGGTCTCGCCGGCGACCGACGACTTGAGGTTGAGCTCGGTGTTGCCGATGGGCTCACCGGTGGCCGGATCGCCGACGCTCTTGAGGTAGTCGAGGTGTCCGTGGGCATGGCCGGTCTCGCCCTCGGCGGTGTCGCGGAACAGGCCGGCGATGTCGGGCTGTCCTTCGATGTCCGCGACCTTCGCGAAGTAGAGGTAGCGGCGGTTGGCCTGGGACTCGCCGGCGAAGGCGTCCTTCAGGTTGGCGTGGGTCTTGGAGTCCTTGAGCTCAGCCATGTCGTCTCCCTTGGTGCAAAGTCGTGCGGAGCCAGGGGTAGCACGCGCCGCGCGCGAGCGGCAACGCGCTACCGCGCCGAGTAGGCGACGGCGAGCGCGGCGATGCTGTCCTGCACCCGCCGGGCCTCGGCGCGCCCGCCGGCCGGCAGCGCGTTGACGATCACGACGAAGGCCACCGGTCGCGCGCTGTCGGTCGCGGCGTAGCCGGCCAGCGCCGTCACCGTCGCGAGAGTGCCGGTCTTGGCGCGCACGCGTCCGCGCAGCTCGGGCTCGCCGAGGCGGCGCCGCAGCGTCCCGTCGACGCCGCTGGTCGACAGCGCGGTTACCAGCTCGGGCCCGACCCGAAAGTCGTGCCAGGCAGCGACCAGCACCTTGGCCACCGCGCTCGCCGACACCGACGAGGAGTCAAAAAGCCCCGAGCCGTTCTCGACGCGAAAGCTACCGGCGGGCACGCCGGCGTCGAGCAGGGTCTGGTACAGCGCGGCCACGCCGTCGGCCCAGGTTCCCGGTCCCGGCGTGCCCGCGGCAGCGCGGGCCTCGGCGCCGGTGGTCTTCAGCACCGTCTCGGCGATGTAGTTGTCCGAGGTCTTGGCCATGTCGCGCACGATCTCGGCGAGCGGGCGGCTGTCGTGCTCGGCGAGGACCACCAGCTCGGGATCGGGCGTGGTCGGCAGCGCCCGTCGCGCGATGCCCTTGCCGCGGACCCGGATGCCGGCAGCGTCGAGCGCGATCCGCAGCCCCTCGCCGAACAGCCGCACCGGATCGTCGATGCGGCGCCGCACGAAGGACACGCCGTCGCCGGCCGCGATCTGGCCGGTGACGCGCAGCTCGATGTGATCGCGCTTGATCACGGTGCCGACCGCGATGCGGGTGCGGCCGGTGGCGACGGTCACCACCGTGGTGTCGACCAGCCGGACGTAGTCGCCGGGGTCGGGATCGAGCGTCACCTGGGCCAGCCCGAGGTCGACTCGATCGGCGACCACCACGACCGTGACCGAGTTGCGCTCGAGCGACGCCGCGCCGATGGGCGCCCGAAACCCGGCGCGCTCCGTGGGCTGATCGTCGAAGCGCGGCGGTTCGTCGACATCGTCGAAGTAGCTGCCGTCAAAGACCAGGTCACCGCGCACGCGCTTGACGCCTTGCCACCGCAGCTGGCGCGCCAGCTCGGCGAGGTCGGCCTTGACCAGCGTGGGGTCGCCGCGGCCCCGGACGATCAGATCGCCTCCGACCTCGCCGGTCGCGGGATCGAACTTCTGGCCGTAGACCGTGGTGTGCCAACGGAACCCGGCGCCCAGCGTGCGCAGCGCCGACGCGGCGGTGAGCACCTTGGTGACCGACGCCAGGTTGACGCCGGTCTCGGCGTCGTGGCTCCACAGCACCCGGCCGCTGTCGACGTCGACCACGGTCGCGGCGACGGTGGCGCGGGCCAGCGCGGGCGCCAACGCGATGGTGCGATCGAGCTCGCGCGCCAGCCAGGCGTCACGGGCCGCGGGATCCGCCGGCGCGATGGGCAGCGCGACGGCACCGCCGCTCTCCTCGCCGTCGCCCTCGACCGGGACCGGCAGCCCGGCATCACCGTCGTCGGCCTCGACGGCCAGTGGCTGGGGTGCTTGCGAGCGCGCGCTCGGCGTGACGATACTGGTCGCCACGAAGGCGAGCACGGCGACGAGCGCCGTCTCCCCGCGGCGGTTCGATGACCTCACGACTCAACCGTAACACGGCGGCGATCACGGCCGCAGTCGCGCTGGCGGCCTGTGCGCCGCGCACCCGCCGCACGCCCGACGACACCCTGGTCGTCCTCGTCGAGACCGCGCCCAAGACCTCGGACCCGCGCTCGACCATCAACTCCTTCGATCAGAAGCTGTCGCGCCTGGTCTGCCCCGGGCTCACCGTGCTCGACACTCCCGACATGGCGCCGGCCTACGGGCTGGCCGAGGCGATCGAGCAGGTCGATCCGCTGACCTGGGACGTCACGGTGCGCGCCGATGTCCGCTTTTCGGACAACACGCCGGTCACCGCCGACGACGTGGCCTGGACCTACGAGTCGGCGATGGCCGACTCCAAGACCTGGTCGGAGCGCTTCGCCAGCTTCGACCGGCTCGACGCGCGCCGGGTGCGCTTCCACCTCAAGGCGCCGCTGTCGACGATCATGACCGATCTCGACATGGGCATCGCGGCCCATCACGGCGCCAACGCCCGCGGCAAGTTCGACGGCAACCGCGCGCTGTGCGCTGGGCCGTATCGGGTCGACCGCATCAGCGCCGACCGCGTGCTGCTGTCGGCGAACCCGTACTACTACGGTCCGGCGCCGCTCACGCCGCGCATCGATATCAAGGTCGTGCGCGACGCCGCCGCGCGCATCGTGATGCTGGCCGGCGGCTCGGCCGATCTGGTGCAGAACTCGATCCGGCCTGATCTCGTCGACGACGTGCTGGCGCGACCGCGGCTGCGCGAGCAGCGCGGCCCGTCGAACGTGCTGTCGTACCTCATGTTCAACACCCGCGATCCGATCGTGAAGGACGTGCGGGTCCGCCGCGCCCTCGCGCTCGCGATCGATCGCCGCGCCCTGGTCGCCAAGAAGTTCGCGGGCCGGGCGGTGCTGGCCACCGGGCTCCTGCCGCCTGGGCACTGGGCCTACCGGGCCGCCGCGCCGATGCTCGAGCGTGATCTGGTCGCGGCCGGCAAGCTCCTCGACGAGGCCGGGTATCCCGACCCCGACGGCCCGGGCGGGCGGCCCCGGCTGTCGCTGGTCTACAAGACCAGCTCGGACCAGTTCCGGCTCGCGGTCGCCCGCGTCATCGCGGCCCAGCTCGGTGATCTCGACATCGACGTCGAGGTCCGGCCGTTCGAATTCGGCACCTTTTTCGCCGACATCAAGAAGGGCGCGTTCCAGATCGCGACGATGCAGACCGCCGAGATCATCGAGCCCGACATGTTCTTTCCGTACTTCCACTCGACGCGCATCCCCGACGTCGGCCACCCCGACGACACCAACCGCTGGCGCTACGTCAACCCGACCATCGATCGCCTGCTCGAGGCCGGTCGCGCCGAGCCCGATCGCGATCGTCGCATCGACGTGTACGCCGAGGTGCAGCGCATCTTGTCCATCGACCTGCCGATCGTGCCGCTTTGGCACGAGGACAACGTCGCGATCGTGAACCGCGACGTGACCGGCTTCGAGATCCTGCCGAACGCCCGCTGGTCCGGCTTTGCGAAGGTACGCAAGCGATGACGTCGTTCCTGATCGGCGAGCACATCCGTCCCGACAGCTCGATGGTGCGGGTCACCCTGCGCGTCGAGGGCCACCACGTCGTCGTCGAGGAAGACGCCGCGCCGCTGGGCGCGCTGTCGATCGACGCGGTGCTGGTGGTGCTGCGTCGCTATGGCCGCGCCCTCGACGACTCGGTCTCCCTTGACGGCGCGCCGCGCCTGGCGCTCGACGGGGGCCGGGCGATCGCGCGCTTGCACTGGCGCGCCGTCGTCGACGCCGACGCCCGCGACTGGCTGGTGCTCCTCGAGCCCGATCGCGAGCCCCTGGCCGCCCTGGCACCCGGCGTGGCCGCCGCCCTCCGCTACCTGGCCGCGCGCATCAGCAGCGAGCGGTAGTCAGTCGTCCAGGCCCTCGTCGGGACCCTCGCCGTTCACGGGTGCTTCGCCGTCGCCGTCGGGGTAGTCCTCGCCCGGCTCGTCGCTGACCGCGGCGGGCTCGGGCGGATCGGTCGTACACAGCGGCGCCGGACTCGGCGACAAGGTCGTGAGCGCGAGGCCGGCGCGGTCGCCGATCTTGCCGGTCTCGCGGCCGGCCGCCGCGTCGTAGAAGCGCAGGCTGCCGGTGCCGTCCTCGTACAGCAGGTGGTCGTCGTCGATCCAGCGCATGCGGAAGCGGCTGGCCGCGGTGAGGACGTGCTTGTACGCGCCGGTCTTGGCATCGGCGATGTACAGCGACGGCTTGGGCGCATCGTCGCCCTTCGCGCACGGATCGGTCGCGCTGGCGAGCGCGATGCGGGCCCGGTTCGGCGACACCGCGACCTCGGCCAGCATCGGCTCACCGCGCTCGTCGGTGCCGATGGCGGCGACCAGCTTGTCGTGGACCTCGGGCGTGAGCTCGGCCGGCAACGCGACCGTCGCGCCGCCGATGACCTCGTCGAGCGTGAGCTGGAGCGTGGGCGGCAGCTGCTCGACGTTCTTGCTCTTGGTGAGCTTGCCGGTGGCGCGGTCCACGACGTACGTGACGAAGTCGCGCGCGCTCCAGCGGCCGTCGGCCACGGCGGTGCGGATCACGATCTGGTCGCCGGCGCCGTAGCCGGCCCACACGAAGCGCGCCTTGGCGATCTTGCTCTTCGCCGACGTCTCGACGAGCTCCTTGGGGCTCCACGCGCTGACCCACGACCTGGTGAGCAACGGCGCCCCCTTCGGGCTCTTCACCGGATCGGGCACCTCGGCCTCGGTGAAGCCAGCGAGCAACAGCTCGCCCGACGGCGCCTCGATCACGCCGGCCAGCGTGTGATCGGTGTGGGTCACGCGCAGGTAGCGCTTGGTCGTGACGTCATAGGCGTAGAGCTCGCCGCGCGTCGACGCGTAGCCGGTCCCCGGCTTGGGCGACTTCCAGGTGCTGCGCCGCGCCAGCACCAGCGGCGACCTCGCGAGGGTGTCGAGCGTGGCGGTCCTGAGCTTGTCGGACAGCTCGAGCAGCGCCTTGCCGTCGGGGGTCGTGAAGTAGGTCGCCAGGTCGGCCTCGGCGGCGAGGGTCGGGCCCCAGTGCAGCCAGTCGCCGGCCAGCGCGAGGGTGAGCTGCGAGGTCGCCTTGGCCGGGTCGCCGGTGTTGGCGAGGGCCTCGCCCAGCGCCCAGCGGGCGTCGAGGTGGTCGGCGTCCTTGGCCAGGGTCGCCTCGGCGGCGGCCTGGATCGCGGCCCAGTCGCGGGGCTTGGCCTGGTAGGCCGTGAGCACCTTCGCGTACTCCTTGGCGCCGGCGCCGTAGCCATAGTTCAGCTGCTTGACCGCGTCGACGCCGAGGGCGGGCATCGCCAGCGCCGTCGGGGCGGCGTCCCGGCTGCCCGTGGCGGCGCTGGCTTTTTCGCCGGCGGCCGGCTTCTTGTCGCCGCCGCACGCGCCCAGCAACGCCAACGGCACGAGTGGCCAGAGGATTGTTCCCACACTCAGCTTGATCATCGTCATCGACACGGACCTCCGACGCGACTCTAGCCGCGTTCGCCGGCCACAACGTCCGGCCTCGGTGGCTTCATTCCGTCACCGTTCAGGGCACCGCGATCCGCCGCAGGAAAGTGAAATCGGTGTCCTCGAGGTCCTCGCGATACCAGCTCAGCTCGACTGGGCCCAAGGCGTCGAGGCACAGCCGCGACTGGGTGCCGCGGTCGGCTCCAAAGGTGTAGGTCGCGCACCACGCGTCGCCTTCGGTCGCGATCTGGTAGCGGTAGGTGCTGGGACTGCCGTGCTCGGTGGGTGGATCGGTGGTCTCGTCGTCGCGCTCGACCGGCGGCGTGGCGAGGTAGGGCGGGGCCGGCGGGGCGTCGTCGTCTTGCCATGCGTCGCGGTCGAACAGCCCGGCCGGGGTCTCGGCCCAGGTGCCCGATAGCGGGTTGAGATCGTCATCGTCGAGGCGCGGCTCGCACTCGATCGACGACTCGAGGCCGCCATCGATCGGCGCCGCCTCCGCGACGAAGCAGTCGACCGTCGGGTCGTTCGGGCCGTACACGATGTCGCTCGGGTCGAGCTCATTGGTGCTGGTCTCGCGGTGCACGCGAAACCTCCAGCGGGCACCGGCCCGCATCATCGCGCCGTACGGTGTGGGCGCGGTCGCAGGCGCGTCGATGACCGGCCCCGCATCGCGTGGAGACACCGACCCGACCCGGCTCGGGCGCTCCGCCGTGCGGCACGCCAGCACCAGCAGACACCCGACGACGAGCCGGCTCATCGGCACCAGTGCGGCCCGCCGACGGTGGCGGTCGCCGCACGCGCCCGGCAGCGCCAGTGCCGCGACCGAAGGTCCCACACCCAGCTTGATCATCGTCATCGACACGGACCTCCGACGCGACTCTAACCGCGTTCGCCGGGCACAACGTCCGGCCTCGGTGGCTTCATTCCGTCGCCTTTCGTCAGCAATCGTCGACGGTCGCTGACGCCAGTGTGCGATCGATCAGAACCAGTGCGGCCCGTCGAAGGGGTCGATGTGCGCGTGATGCGTGACCAGCCGCGGTGCCACCCAGGCGTGCAGCGCGAAGGCCGGCGGTTCGTAGGACACGCCGCCGCGCGCGGTCGGCGACAGGGTGAGCGCCACGTGGTGCGCCGTCGATGGCGCCGTCGAGACCGTCGTCCCGCCGAAGCTGGTCGAGCTCGCCCGATGCACATGACCGCAGATCACCCGCGCAACGTGGCCGTGCCGCGCCACGATCGTCTCGAGCGCTTCGGCATCCCCGGGGTCGAGGCCAAGCTGATCCATGAACGCGATCCCGGTCGCGAAGGGCGGATGGTGCATCGCGATCACGACGGGCTTGGTGGTCTGGGCGAGCTCCCGCTCCAGCCACGCCCGCCGGTGCTCGCACAGCCGGCCGCCCGGCTGCCCCGGGACGTTGGTGTCGAGCACGATCATCCGCACCTCGCCCACGTCGACCGCGTACTGCACATGCTTGCCGCCGTCGCGCAGATAGGCGGCCGCGCCAAAGACCCGCCGAAATGCGTCCCTGTCGTCGTGGTTTCCCATCGCCAGGTAGACCGGTACCTCGATCGGCGCCAGCAGCTCCTGCAGGTGCTCGTACTCCTCCACCGTCCCCCGGTCCACCAGGTCGCCCGTCACCACCACCGCATCGACCCGCTCCTCCATCGCCCCCAGCCGCGCCACCGCCCGCCCCAGATAGCCCGCCGTATCCACCGTGCCCATCAACGCCTCGCCCCTCCTCACCACATGCACGTCCGAGATCTGCGCGAGCAGCATTGGGCGACTTTAGCTCACCCGCTCGCGAGGGTCTTGAAGGCGATCGCCAACGCGGCAGGCAGCGCATACTCCAGCCTCCAGACGATCGAGACCGGGCGGCTGCCTTCCTGGCGCTCGTGGTGCACCGGGCCGCAGTACGCGAACGCTTCGCCCTTCCGCTCCTGCACGAAAAGGTGGATCGACCAGCCGAGCGCGACGTGGTTGGCGTAGTGTTCGGCGGCGGGGCTGGCGGCTGCGACTTTGTTCTGCGTCTGCCAGTGAAATCGTGTGTCGCTGATTGCGTAGTCGTGATAGCGAGTCGTCGCGGAAAAGGTCCCAGCCGACTTGTCTAGCGTGACGAATAATAGTTCCCGCTTCTGGTCGCGTAATTTGTGGATTCCTTCTTGGTGAGGGAATTTACGCGTAGGCGTCCAGGCTCCACACGCGGTTAGGATTTCTCGCCGCGAGTACCGGTAATGAAGGACAAGCGGCCACTCAGCAACGGGCCGAACGTCGCCTGCCATGGCCACGCGGTCGGCGAGCGCCGCCGCAAGTTGCGTTAGTTCGCGGCTCGCAGTCGTGCATTGGCGAAGCCATGGCATGACGCACTCGGCCGCCATGAAGTGCTTCGTGTTTGGTTTGATCTGGTAGCCCAGCATTAGCGCCTCCCGCTGTTCGACGGGCGTCTCGGGCTCTTCGCCAGATAGCCAGCTCGCGATGTGCCGCAGTCGCCGTGGATCATTAACATGAAGGAGATGCTCGAAACTGTGACAGAGGTCGAGTTCGTCAGTGCTCACGCCGTCGCCGACCAGTGCGTCGGCGTCTCGCAGTAGCTTTGTCCAGCTGCCTTGTTGAAGTCGGTAGATGTCGTTCAAGTCGCGGCCTGTGTCGGCGAGAAAGCTGGGCAGTGTCATGCTGGGGTTTCGGCTGGCGAGCTCTCGCGCTTCATTTACCAGGGAGGCCCAGCGCGCCTCGACCGCGCCACGGAGAGAACGCAAGACGGTGTCGCGCGAGACTCGGTCGAGGGCGATTGAACAGCCCGCGGGCAGGAAGGGGAAGCCTGTCTCTGTGGCGTTTATGAGCGCTCCGCGCGGAAGTCCCGTGAGACTGCCAAGTATCGCATCGAAGCGGAACTGAGCGCGATGCTGGCCAATAAAATCTAACACGAGGCAGGCGTCTTTGCCCTCGGCAAGACGAAGTCCCCTTCCAAGTTGTTGAAGGAACAGTGTTGCGCTCTCGGTGGGCCGGAGGAGTAACAGCGTGTCCACGGACGGCAAGTCGACGCCTTCGTTGAACAGGTCGCAGACGAAAATGACCTGTATTTGCCCGGCCGCTAGTTGCCGTTGCGCCGCCGCACGAGCGTCGCTCGTCGACGTGCCGGACAGGGCCACTGCGGCGATGCCGCTCTTGGCGAAGTGCGCGGCCATGAACTCTGCGTGTTTAATCGTCACGCAGAAGCCGAGGGCGCGCATGCGTTGGACGTCCGCGACTTTTCGCCGGACGTCAGCTAGAATTCGATCGGCGCGGACATCGTTGCCCGTATACAGCTCGCTGAGATCTTCATCCGCATAGCCTGTGCCGCGGCTCCATCGCAGCGCCGACATCTGCTGCTCATCGATGCCGTCATGGATTCCGTAATACTCGAAGGGAGTTAGCAGTTGCCTGTCAAGTGCGTGCCATAGGCGCAGCTCGGCCGCGACGCGGCCGCCGAAGTCGCTCAGGATCGACCGACCGTCGCTTCGCTCGGGCGTGGCGGTGAGGCCGACAAGCACCGAGGGATTCAGCCGTGGAATGATGTCCTGATAGGAGCTGGCCGGCGTGTGATGGCATTCGTCGATGATGACGTGATCCCAGTAGTCGGCGCCCAGCCGTCCGATCAGCTCGCGTGAGCGGACGGTCTGAATCGTGGCGAATAGGTGATCTAGCGTTTCGGGCTGATCTTCCCCGGTGAGCAGCTCGCCAAATGATGCCGAGCTGAGGACGTGTCGGAAGGTGTCGCGCGCCTGGAGGAGAATCTGTCGTGTGTGGGCCAGGAATAGTAGTCGAGGATACTGGTGCGCGGTCGCGGCTCGCCGGGCATAGTCGAACGCGGCGATCATGGTCTTGCCCGTTCCGGTAGCGGCGACGACGAGGTTGCGCATGCGCCCATGGACGGTTCGTTCCGCTTCGAGCTGCTCCAGAATCTGACGTTGGAACTCGTATGGCTCCAGCCGGAAGTACGTCATGAGCGAGCTGTCGCCTCGCCGGCCGGCGGCGCCCAGCGCGCCCTGCAGGCGGTCTCGCTGTGCCTGGATGTGAGGGTCGAATGACTCGAACTCGCGATCCGCCCATAGCGTCTCGAAGGCACCTTCGAACTTGTTGACCACGTGCGGCAGTTCGACTGCCGCGACTTTCAGCATCCACTCGAGGCCCGCCGTCAGCGCAGGCGCAGAGAGGTTTGCGGACCCAACGTACGCCGATGATAGGCCGGTTGCGCGGTGAAAGAGCCACGCTTTGGCGTGCAGCCTCGTTCTGCGTCCGTCGTACGATATTTTGACCTGCACACCTTTGAGCAGCGCCAGCTCCTCGACCGCAGCGGCCTCCGTCGCGCCAGTGTAGGTGGTTGTGATGATCCGCAATGCTGGCGGATCGCCGTCGCGATGGCGAAGCGAGAGGGTGTCAATGGCGTCGCGAAGCTGGCGCACACCGCCCTTCGTGATGAAGCTGATGAGCGCGTCGACACGGTCGGCGCTTTCGAACTCGCGCGCCAACTCGATTCCTAGTCGCGGTTCTCTGGTTCCCATCGTGAGGAGCGCGGAAGAAGCCAGGGGGGTCGTCGGACGGCGTGGCGCCAGTGCCGCGTGGGGGTAGATGCTGAGGAGTTCTTGTGCGGGGCTGGCGACGCGCTGCGACGCGGTCGGGGAGGCGTGATTTGCGAGGACGGCTAAGAGCTCGTTCGTCAGCGCGACCTGGCGGTCGAGTTGGTCGTCGCCGTGTATGTCACCGAGAACCCGCTCCACTTCCCCGCGAATGAAGCGGCTCAGGGTGATGGGGGCGTCGGCTTTGGGCAGGTTGGCTACGTCGATCGAGCGCAAAGAGCGCTCGCGCGCGAGCGCCTCATAAAGCTCCTCGGTAACCAGCTCCTGATAGACCCCGTCAGCGAGCTTGCGCGCCATCACAAGACGTTAGGGCCCGCGAATGAACAAGTCGACCGTTCTCGCGGCCGATCCATCCCGGCTGGCTGCGTTGCCGGTTCCGGTCCTCGGGTCACATCCGTCGAGGATGCTCCCCTGCGGTCCTCACCGTCGCCTTGCCCTCCGGGCGCCTCGACCGCGATCATCGATCGACTTGTCCACTCGCGGGCCCTTACCTTCCAACCGGCGCGGCGCGGGGCAGTGCCGCTTACAATAAGTCGTGCGCGTCGAGCAGCTCAAGCCTCGTGAGGCCCAGCGTCACGCCAGCGCCCTCGAGGATGCCGAGCGCGTGAGCGACGCGGGGTGAGCGTGTGTTGGGTGCGCAGCCATCCAGGACGTCTTCCAACGCTCTCCCAGTACTACGCAAGGTCGTGACGGCATCACGCAGCATCTCCAAGAACGCCTCATCGCCCTTCATGCGGCGAAGGTAGCAAAACGGGGGAGGGCCGTGCGGCGGCACGTGCAGCTTGCGCGCTGGGCGTGGCCCGGGCCGATCGCGAGGGTGCTACCGTGCGCGGCGATGGCGCTCGAGCATGTTGCGCATGGGCAGACGCGGTTCGTGACGCCGGGCGTGGCGCCGGACCCGCGGGGCGTGGTGATGGGCCGGTTTTGCCTGCTGGTGTTCCCGAGCTTGGAGGGCGTGGTGAGCTGGCTGCGGGTGTTCTCGCACGAGGCGTCGATCGACGAGCTGGTGGCGGGCCTGGAGATCCTGCGGGTGCGCACGCCGCTCATGAGTCGCGAGATGATGATCAAGATCCCGTCGGTGTCGTCGTACACGGCCGACCGGGCGGCGCGGGTGGCCCGGCTGGTCGGCGGCACGATCTACACCGGCACGGCCAAGCACTTCGTGAAGTACCGCGACGACCGCTCGCCCTACGGCTACGACGCGGTCGACATCGGCGTCCTGCCCGGTAACGCCGAGATGATGGTGCACGACGACGATTTCGCGCAGTCGTACGTGCGCGAGGGCGAGCTGCCGCTGGCCCGCCTCCTGTTTCGGCTGTCGCTGCGGCGCACCCCGGGCAACGCGCGGCTCACCTCGGAGCAGCGCGCCGATCTCATCCTCGGCGTCGCGCGCGGGCTCGGCGACGGCGTCATCCGCTACCTGTGGCGCAATCGCGTCGAGGCCCAGGTCGGGCTGGTGGCGCCGCGGACCTCGGCGACCTCGGAGCGCGCCGGTGATCCCAGCTATCTGTTGATGCGGGTGCGCGATCTGCCCGAGCGCATCCTCGGGCTGTGCCTGGGCACGCCCGGCATCGACGTGTTCTTGCCGGCCGGTCCCAACGTCGCGGTCGCGGTGGGCTGGACCCATCCGGTCGAGTTGTCGTCGGTGGCCACGCTGCTCCCCGACGACAGCTTCCACTTGTTCTGGCCCGGCGATCGGGTCGACGTGTTGGCCGGGCCCCTCGAGCTGTCGCGGCTCGCCGATCTCACGCGCATCGATCTCACGCTCGACGACGGTCGGGAGCCGGCGCCGCACCGCATCTCGGCGCCCGACGTGATCGGCGTGCAGCTGCGGTTGGCCCCGGCGGTGGGCGCGGTGCGCCGGGTCACCGGCACGCTGGTCCCGATCGCGCTGGCCGGGCACTTCAAGCGGCTGGTGTTCGCGCTGCCGCCCGCGAGCCTGCGCGGGCTGCGCGCCGCGGTCACCGATCGTGGCATCCTCATCGTCGCGCCCCAGGGCATCGACGTCGTGCCGCTGGGCACGCTGCTGGCCGCGCAGGCGCCCGGCATCCTGGTGCCGCTCGGGCTCGAGATCGTGCCGCGGGTCTCGCCCGAGGTGCTGGCCGCTGCGCTCAACCACGGCTCGGGGCTGTGGACGGTGTTCGGCACCGACGGCGTGCCGTTCCAGCTCGCCGACGGCGCGCTGGCCCCCCTCGAGCGCCGCGCCATCGCCAAGCTCGAGACCGAGACCGTCGAGGTGCGCGACGTCGCGCTGGGTGCCACCGGCGATCCGACGGTGGTAAACGATCCCTTGGGCCGCTTCGCGCTGTGGGGCTTCCCGGAGCAGAAGACGCTCGGGCCGTGAAGCTCACCGCGACCAGCTTCCTCGAGACCTTCGTGCTCCCGTTGGTGATCGGGGGCGAGGTCCATGTGGGCCGGCCCATCACGCCGCCCGAGCTCGCGCGACTGCAAGCTGAGCTCGACGGTGCCACCGTGCCCCTGGTCGCGATCGACGAGGCCCGCGCCGACGTGCTGGCGACGGTGTGCGCGCGACCACCCGCGCTGGTGCTCGGCGACGACGAGGTCGCGCTCGCGGTGGGCCTGCACGATGCGCTGGTGCTCGCGCATCCTGACGCCGACGGCACGCTCATCACCGACAGCATGCGGCGCCGCATCGCCGGGGCGGCGCTCGCGATGGTCTCGCAGCCGCTCACGCGCGATCGCACCCAGGTGTTGGCTCGGCACGGGCTGCTCCACAACTTGTATCGCCTGGGGCGCGCCGACGTGACGGTGTCGTGGTGGACCGGACGCGCGCGCTTCTACGGCCAGGCGGCGCCGCCGCGCTTGCGGTCGTGGCCGTCGCTGCGACGGGTCCACGAGGAGGTCACCCGCGCCGGCTTCGAGGATCTGATGGCCGCGCCCGAGATCGCGCCGGTCACCGCCGCGCTCCTGCGCCGCTCGCCGCTCACGCAGCTGTTGTCGCCGCCCAACAGTGGGCCGCCGCTGCACTGGGAAGACGCGGTGTTCCTGCTGCGTGATCCCGAGCTGGCGCGGGCGATCGCCTACGCGACCGTGCCCACCGACCGACGCGACGACGGTCGCGGGCCGATGGCTGGCGTCGCTCGCCTGGCGGCCGGGTTCGAGCAGATGGTCGAGCGCAACCCGCCGGTCGCCGATCTGCGCGCGGTCGCCGCGTTCCTGGTCCACCTCGCCGGGCTCCTGGCCTTGGCCGACGCCGAGCACGAGCAGCCCGACAAGACCACCGCGCTGGCCGCTGCGCTTGGTCCCGGCATCGCCCGTCCTCGAGGCCTGGTCACCTTCGCCGCGCTGCCCACCGCCCTCGCCGCGATCGCGCCCGAGCTAGGCTGTCCACCGGGTCTCCTCGACGAACCGGCCTGGCGACGGCGCTGGGACATCGACCGCCAGCAGGTCGGCGAGCTGCTGGGCGACGCCGTCATCGCCAGCGTGGCCGATCGCATGACGCGCCATCTCGCCGGCGAGCGCAGCGAGGGAGCGCGTCCGGGTCCCGAGCCTGCCACGCCGCCTTCGACGATCTGACGCGGCGCCGGGCCTGGATGCGTCGTGCGTGGGGTGAGGCCAACGGTGAGCCGTCGGCCGACCTGCCGGCGCCCGCGTGATATACAGGCCGCTCGCGCATGGCCGTGTCTCCGCCTTTCAATCCGTCGTCCTTCGGTGCCTCGGCGCCGGCCCCCGCGCTCGTCGACGTTGCGCGCGCCAGCGCGAGCGTGCAGGAGGTGGCGCGCGTGCTGGGCGCCGCGTTCCTCGACAAGCAGGAGATCATCCGGCTGATGCTGGTGTCGGCGATCGCCGGCGAGCACATGGTGATCGTCGGGCCGCCCGGCACCGCCAAGAGCGCGATGGTCAACATGTTCGCGAAGCTGGTCGACGCGAAGTACTTCGAGTACTTGCTGACCCGCTTCACCGAGCCCAACGAGCTGTTCGGGCCGGTCGACATCGCGGCGTTTCGCGAGGGCCGCTACACCCGCCGCATCGAGCACATGCTGCCGTCGGCCGAGATCGTCTTTCTCGACGAGATCTTCAAGTCGAGCTCGGCGATCTTGAACTCGCTGCTCCACGTCATCAACGAGCGCAAGTTCTCCAACGGCCCGAACGTCATCCCGGTCCCGCTGATCTCGCTGTTCGCCGCGAGCAACGAGGTGCCCAACGACGAGAGCCTGGGCGCGATGTTCGATCGCTTCTTGCTTCGGGTGTTGTCGGACAACCTCGACAGCTATCACTTCGGGGAGCTGATGCAAAAGGGCATCGCGCTCGAGGTCGCCCGCATGACCGGCCGCGGCGCCGAGCTCAAGCCCATCCTGTCGGCGCGCGATCTGCGCACGCTCCAGCAGTCCTTCGACCGCTTCATGGTGTTCCCCGACGACTTCCTCGCGAAGTACAAGGGCCTCATCTTCCAGATCCGCAGCGAGGGCGTGAGCGTCAGCGATCGCCGCGCGGTGAAGATGCTCAAGCTGTTCGCGGCGTCGGCGGTCTTCGACGGTCGCACCCGCGTCCACGACGGCGACTTCTTCGTCCTGCGCCACATCTGGAACAACCTCGATCAGGTCGAGTTGCTCGCCGAGATCGTGAACCCGGTCGTCGACGCCTACTACCGCGAGCACCCGGCCGAGCGCCGCTTCATCGGGCCCCAGGCCTCGCTCGACGACCTGCTCTCCGAGCTCAACCTCATCCGCGAGCTGCTCACCTCGGGCTCCGAGCTGTCCGATATCCAGATGTTCTCGCAGCTAAAGAACCTGTCCGAGATCAAGGCCGCGCTGGCCGCGATGCCGAGCGACACCTCGACGCGCATGTTGCGCGAGGTTGATCAGCTCCTCGAGACGGTGTTCGCGTCGTCGAAGTTCGGGCTGTGATGGAGACGCCGGCATGTTGAAGGTCGCGATCTACGACGACGTGGTCGCGGCCCGCGCCGAGCAGTTCCGGATCCCCGGGCTCGCGGTCACCGTGTTCGCCCACGCCGACGACGCGGTCCGGCAATGCACCAGCCACGGCTTCGACGTCGTGTTCATGGACTACGCGTTGGGACCCGGCCGCAAGACCGGGCAGGACGTGACGCGCGAGCTGCGCGCCGGTGGCTTCGCCGGCCGCGTGGTCGCGATCTCGTCGGACCCGGCCGCCAACGCCGCGATCCGCGCCGCCGGTGCCGACGACGCGCTGGCCACTAAGGCGCTCCTGCGGAGTTACCTGGTGCATCTGGGCGCGCACCACGACGGCGCGCACACGGAGACCTAGTGGCGATCCCGGCCGATCGCCGGCGCAGCCACGTCGCGCGCGAGCTAGCGACGCTGGCGCTGTCGTGCGTGAAGGTCGACAACCCGATGGCGATCGTGCGGGCCGCCGCGTGGTCCAACGCGATCGGCCGTCTCGGCATCAAGCTGCCGTTGTTCTTGGTCCACGATCTGGGCCTCTTGCTCACCGCGCCCCGCGGCGGCGGTGGTTGGACGATCCGCCAGACCGACGGCCTGGCCGCGCTGGGTGGCCCGCGCGAGGCCCGCGCGCTCCTCGACAGCTACCGGCGCCTGATCACCAGCATCGCCAGCTCCGAGGTCGTCGAGAAGCTGGCCGGCATGCGGCTGCGCGACGAGCTGGTCGGCGTGCTGCTCACGCGCATCCTCGGCGACACCTTCCACCGCTGGCGCGACCGCGACAAGAGCGCGAGCCCGCCGCCGCTGCCGCTCGACGTCGGCCTGTACAGCGACGTCGATCCGCTGGAGCACTGGAAGGACTTCGACGCCAAGCCGCTGTGGAGCCTGCTCGGGCACGTCGGCGAGCACGCGCTCCACATCCTGACCTCGGTCGAGCTCATCGATCTCGACACCGTGCGCCTCCTGGGCATGTTCAAAGATTCTGGCGGGGGTTCCGACGCGCTGGGCGGGGCCGTCGATCTGGTCGATCTGTTCGCCGCGCTGGGCTCGCCCGAGGCCCACGACGTCGCCAACTTCTCGCTCGACCTGCTGCCCAGCGTCCTCGAGACCCGGCGCGCGACCGCGGTGCAGACCTACGCCGTCGACGGTTACGCGTCGATCGAGCGCAAGGGCAACGTCGACTCGCTGGTGCTCTCCGAGCTGGCCTACGATCGCGAGATCTTCGAGCAGAAGGTCGTCGATCACGAGCTGCTGTATTACGGTCGCGAGCGCCAGCGCGAGGACGAGCGCCGCCTACAGTACGTGCTCATCGACTCGTCGGCGTCGATGCGCGGCCAGCGCCAGGTCTTCGCGCGCGGCCTGGCGGTCGCGCTGCTCAAGAAGCTCACGCTGCAGGGCGACGAGGTCTGGATCCGGTTCTTCGACTCGCGGCTGCACGAGATCGTGAAGGTCACGCGCTCGGGCCAGGTCCCGGTGCCGTACCTGCTCAGCTTCAAGAGCGAGCGTGGCCGCAACTACGGCAAGGTGTTCCGCCAGCTGGCCGCGGAGCTAGCCCGGGCCAGCCGCGATCACCGTCGTCAGACCGTGCTCTACATCGTCACGCACGGGCAGTGCCACGTCCCGCCCGAGGTCATCACCGACCTGGGACACCACGCGTTTCTCTACGGGATCCTCATCAGCCCGTCGACGCAGGACCTGCCCGAGTTCGTGCCGGCGTTGCACCGTCACCAGATCGTGTCGCCCGAGATCTTCCAGTCGCGCCAGGGGCGGCAGCGCCGCGCCCTCGACATCGTCACCGACGCCAGCCGCCGCCGCGCAGGTGACAAGCCGTGACCAAGCGAGGATTCCATTCGATCGAGAGCGCCGCGTCGGCCGCCGAACAAGCCCTCGCGGCTGGCCGCTACGGCGACGCCGAGCGCGCCTACCGCGAGCTGATCTCGCAGACCCACGTCGTCGACTACGAGTACGACGACTGGTTGCGCACGCTGGCCGACGCTTACCGCCATCTCGGCCGCGCCCGCGAGGCTGGCTTCATCTACCTCTACCTGCACTACTTCGATCTCGCCAAGGGCTGCTTTGGCGCGGTGCCCGAGCTGCGGGCGCGGCTGTTCGAGGTCGAGAAGCAGTGGGCCGAGGCCGCCGCGACCTACGCCGAGGCCGGGCGGCCAGTCCACGCCGCGGTGGCGTGGGACAAGGCCAAGGTCTACGACAAGGCCCGCACCGCGTGGGAGCAGGTCGCGCTCCATCCCGGGCTGCGCGATCGCGACTACGAGCTGGCGCTGTGCCACTTCAACATCGGCACCGCGATCGCCAAGGTCGATGGCAACTCGCCCGAGGCCCGTCGCGCGCTGGTCACCGCCCAGCGTCGGCTCGAGCAGGTCGCCGACGACTTCGAGACCACCGGCGAGCTCGAGCGCGCCTTCGACTGCTTCCAGATCGTGCTCAAGCTCGGCAAAGACTCGGGGCAGTTCGAGAACATCGCCGAGGGCTACGTCAACTGCATCCGCGTCCTCGCCGGCGACAACCTGAAGTTCTACGTGCTGCAGTATCACGAGGACTTCGTGAAGCTCGCGCTCGAGCGCGGCGAGCTCCACGCCGCTGCCACCATCTACGCCGAGGCCGCGCAGTACGCGCAGAAGGTCCACCTGCCGTACGATCGGCGCTACCAGGCCAAGAGCGCCGAGACCTGGCAAAAGTGCGCCGAGAAGTACGCCGAGGACGGCATGCCGATCGAGATGGCGGAGAACGCGTACCTCGCGGCCGCCCAGCAGTACTCGTCGGTCGGCGACTACGCCGGCGTGCGCCGGGTCTTCGATCGCCTCGCCAAGATCGACCTGCCCGAGGACAAGCGCGCGCGCTACCAGCAGGTCGCGCGCCGCTACGACGCCGCCGGCGAGGGCGCGGTCGACGCGCCGGCGTTCCCCGACTACTTGAAGCAGCAGCACGCCTACGCCGACATCTGGTTCGCCGATCTGCTCGAGTGGGAGCTGGCCGGCGATCCGCTGGGCGTGGCCTCGGCGATCGTCGGCGATCTGCGCTACCCCAACGGCATCCGCCGACGCGCGCTGGTGGTGATGCTGACCGCCGCCGACGCCCAGCAGCGCAACGCCGCCGGCGAGGTCGAGACCCTCATGACGCTCGCCGACCAGCTGGGCGAGCTGCAGAGCTACGCCGCGCTCGCGCCCCTCGAGCTCATGTACCGCCACCCCGAGCCGCCGGTGCGGCGGGCCGCGGTGAAGGCGCTGCGCTACCTGTATTTCAAGCGCTCGTTCGCGACGGTGCGCAACGCGCTCACCGATCCCGATGCCAGCGTGCGCGAATCGGCGTTGCTGGCGATCACCGGGCTGCACTTTCCGCACGCCCTGGGTCCACTGGCCCGCATCTATCACGACGCCAGCGAGCAGCGCGTACGCGGTGCGACCATCGACGCGATGGGCAAGATCCAGACGGTCGAAGCCGGCGAGATGCTCATCAGCGTGCTGCGGCAAGAGACCGGCATCCTGCGCGACGCCGCGCGCTCGGCCCTCATCTCCCTCGACAACCCCGACATCGTCCCGATCTTGCGGCAGCACTACGAGATCGAGAGCGAGCCCAGCACACGCGAGGTGCTCGGCGATATCCTGCGGAGGGCGTGACGATGTCCGACGACGAGCCCGGCGAACAATTCGGTCCCTATCAGGTCTTCGAGCGCCTGGGCATCGGCGGCATGGCGACGGTGCACCGGGCCCGGCAGTTCGGGATCGAGGGCGTGGAGCGGGTGGTCGCGCTCAAGCGGCTGTTGCCGCACCTCGCCGAGGACGCCGCGTTCATCAAGTCGTTCGTGCGTGAGGCCAAGCTCGCGCTCTACCTGCATCACGCCAACATCGTGCAGCTGTTCGAGCTGGGCAAGGTCCACGGCGTCTACTTCATCGCGATGGAGTACGTCGACGGGCGCGATATCCGCCAGATTCTACGGCACGCCCGCAAGGTGTCGGGGCCACCGACGGTCAACGTGACGCTGGCGCTGCTCATCCAGGCCTGCGAGGCCCTCGAGTACGCGCACACCAAGAGCAGCGACGAGGGCGAGCCGCTCGGGCTGGTCCACCGCGATGTCTCGCCGTCCAACCTGATGGTCACCCGTTCGGGGCATCTCAAGCTCATCGACTTCGGCATCGCCAAGGCCCAGATCCAGCAGCTCGCGACCAACACCGGCAAGGTCAAGGGCAAGCTGGCCTACATGGCCCCGGAGGCCACGCTCGGTCACGACCTCGACGCCCGCTCGGACCTGTTCTCGCTCGGCATCATCGCCCACGAGATGCTCACGGCGCGGCCGCTGTTCGCGTCGAAGACCGACTACCAGACCATCCTCAACGTCCAGAAGACGGACCCGCTGCCGCCGTCGGCGTTCAACCAGGCGGTGCCGCCCGAGCTCGACGCGATCGTCATGCGCGCCCTGGCCCGCGATCCCGACCAGCGCTACGTGTGCGCGGCCGATCTGCGCGACGATCTGCACGAGGTCCGCATCCGCTACCAGCTGGCCGCGACCAACCGCGAGGTCCAGGCCTGGATGGAGTGGGCCTTCGCGCTCGACGCGCCCGGCGCGAGCTTCAGCACCGTGCCGCCGTCTTCGTCCGGGATCCGGACCGCCGGCGCGTCGGCGCGGATCCGCTCCGCCCTCGACGAGCCGATGCGGCGCGAGTCGAGCCCGCACTTCGCCGAGGAAGAAGCCGCCGCGATGGCCTGGGGTGGCGGCGGCCCCGAGGAGCCGGTCGGCGATCACGGCGTGTCGGACTACGGCGCGGCCACGCCCCCGACTCGGCCGATCCAAGATGTCGCGACCCTGCGGCGCGCGGCCTCGGGAGCGACCCCGACCGCGACGCCGCCGGGTTCCTTCGAGTCGATGGCGGCGCCGACGGTCGGCGGGCGGGGCGGCGCGGCCAAGTTGCTCCTCGGCCTCGGCGTGGTCGCGGTCCTGGGCGCGGTGGCCTACGTCGTCTACCGGCGCGCTGGCCGGCCGGCGGCTCAGGCCCCAGCCGCGGTCGCGATCGAGCCCGCGACGCTCCGGTTCATCGTCGAGCCCCAGGACGCGACCATCAAGGTCGGCGGTCTCGACGCCCACGTCGGCGCGCCCTGGACCACGGAGCTCCCGGCCGGCGTCGTCACGATCAAGATCAGCCAGCCCGCGTTCCAGTCGTGGGAGACCTCGGTCGAGCTGTCGGCGCGCGAGACCCAGACCATCCGCGTCGTGCTCAGCCCAGCGGCTGCCGCCGACCTCGGGGCCACGGTGCTGCTCACCTCGGATCCGTCGGGGCTGGCGATCGTCGTCGACGGGAAGCTCGTGACCGAGCGGACGCCGGCCCGCCTCGTCGTCGAGCCGGGGGCCCACACGCTGTCGATCATGCAGGACGGTGAGGTGGCCTGGACCCAGGCGATCGTCGCCGAGGCCCGCACCCAGTACGAGTTCTCGCCCTCGATGAGCGACGCCAAGCGGCGCGAGCGCGCGGCGCGCGGCGATGAGGTGCCGAAATCGATCGCCCCGACCCACCTGACGGTGATCGCGCCGGTAGTCCCGATCGCGCCGGTAGCCCCGATCGCGCCGGTAGCCCCGATCGCGCCGGTAGCCCCGATCGCGCCGGTAGCCCCGATCGCGCCGGTGACCCCGATCGCGGCGGTGGCCGGTACCGTCGATGCCGGCGTGGCGGCCCCGCGCCCCGCGCCCGATGCTGGCGCCGCGATGATCGCGCCGGTGCCGGTGCGCGCCGTCGACGCGGGCGTGATCGTGCCGGTGGCGCCGGTGGCGCCCACCCATCCCGTGGTGGTGCCGCCGAACGCGGTGCGTCGCACCAGCGGCGAGCTGCCCCGCATCAAGACCGTGATCCGCCCCGGCCAGAAGGCGCCGACCGCGGTGACCGCCAAGGTGTGCATCGACAGCAGCGGCCGCGTCACCTCGGTCGTGATCTACAAGCTGTCGGGCGACATCGCCGACGCGCTCGCCGAGGCGATCCGCACCTGGCGCTACAGCGCGTACCGGACCGGCGGCGTCGCGGTGCCGGCCTGCTTCGTCAACGCGTTCGCGCTCAAGTGATACCCTGAGCCGACCGGTCCTCGCCGGAAGGAGACTGCATGCAGCGCGCACCCTGGATCTTGTTCGTGCTCCTCGCCGCCGCGGCATGTGACACCCGCGCCACCGCCGCCAAGGCCGGCGACAACCAGCCGGTCGATCGACAGTCGCAGGAGCTCGAGAGCTGCGGCACGACCGCGCACTGCGCGCCGGGGCTGCGCTGCTTCGCGCAGACCTGCCAGCGCGTGGCCCGCTCGACGCTCGGTGACTACCTCGCGGCCCGGGGCGCGCGGGCCGCCAGCGTCGAGGCCGCCATCGCCGACTACGCCGAGGCGCTGGCCACGTACGAGAGCGAGCAGCTCGCGGTGCCGCCCGACCTCGACTGCGCGTACGGCCGCGCGCTCGGTCGCGCCAAGGCCCAAAAGGACAAGGCCGAGCTGTCGGCGCGCGTGCTGCACCGCTGCCTGATCGCGGTGCCGCCGGGCTCGGCGCTGCGGGCCGAGGCGCTGGGGGCGCTCACCGAGCTCGACGGCGCCGGCCTCGATCCCAAGCAGATCGCCAAGCCCGCGCTCGCCGACCTGTACCTCACGCGCTCGCCCGACCGGCCCTCGACCGAGGGCCTGACGGTGAAGATCACCGCCGATCCGCCGCCCACCGGCAAGACCTTCCCGCTGGTGATCGAGCGCCTGCAGGCCGCCGACGTGCGCGGCGCGCTGCTGGCGTGCTGGGAGAAAGCTGCCGAAAACAACGTGCTGGTCGCGCGCCTGCCGTTCCAGGTGATCTACAAGGCCAGCGAGTACGAGGACGAGCCCGGCACCTACAAGATCGTCGCCGACGCGCCGGCCGGCGCCAACGTCGCGACCGCGTGCGTGCAGGCGGTGGCGGGGCCGCTGCTCACCGGGCTCAAGGGCGTCCGCGACAAGATCGAGACGACGCTCGTGGTCACCGTCAAGTAAGGGTTTGGCGCCGGCGCGCCCTCGTGGTACCCGGGGGCGTGACCGACGAGCTGCCCGATCTGCGCGCGCTGACGCTCGAGCAAGCGATGGCGCAGGCCGAGACGCTCGGCCTGCAAAAGTTCCGCGGCGAGCAGGCCTGGCGCTGGGTCCACGGCAAGGGCGCCCGCGACTGGGCCGAGATGTCCAACATCGGCGCGCCGACCCGCGAGCGTCTCGCCGCCGGCATGCGCATCGGCACCCTCGAGGTCGCCGAGGTCCAGCGCTCGCGCGATGGCACCCGCAAGCTGCGCTTGACGACCCGCGACGGCTACGCCATCGAGAGCGTGCTCATCCCCGACGGTGACAAGACGACGCAGTGCATCTCGTCGCAGGTCGGCTGCGCGGTCGACTGCCAGTTCTGCGCGACCGCCAAGCTCGGCCTCACCCGCAACCTCGACGCCGGCGAGATCGCCGATCAGGTCTATCGCGCCAAGGCTCTGCTCGAGGTCGAGGAGCCGGGTCGCCGCATCACGAACCTGGTCTACATGGGCATGGGCGAGCCGCTGCACAACTACGACAACGTGATGACGTCGCTGCGGATCCTGACGCACGACCTCGGCGCCGGCCTGTCGCAGCGCCGCATCACGGTGTCGACGGCGGGCCTGGTGCCCCGTCTCGAGAAGCTCGGGCTCGCCGATGTGCGGCCCAACCTGGCGGTGTCGCTCAACGCGCCCAACGATCGCGTGCGCGACGAGATCATGCCGATCAACCGCAAGTGGAACATCGCCAAGCTGCTCGGCGCGATCCGGGCCTATCCCCTCGAGCATCGGCGTCGCGTGACCTTCGAGTACGTGCTGCTGGCCGGCGTCAACGACGGCCTGGACGACGCCCGCGAGCTGTCCAAGATCCTGCGCGGCGTGAAGTGCAAGGTGAACGTCATCCCGTTCAATCCGCACCCCGAGTCGGTGTACCAGCGGCCGGCGCCGTCGGTGATCGACGCGTTCCAGGCCGAGTGCAAGCGCCACGGGTTGCCGACCTACCTGCGCACGCCCCGCGGCGACGATATCGACGCCGCCTGCGGCCAGCTCGCCAATCGCTCCAACGGCGAGCTGCTGGTGCCGCTGCGCAAGCGCCCGGGCGGCGTCCCGGCCGCGCCCGCGGTCGACTAGCGCGAGGTCTCAGCGGGCGAGGGCGGCGAGCTCGGCGGTCGAGAAGAAGAAGGCGATCTCCTCCTTCGCGGTCTCGGTGGCGTCGGAGCCGTGGACGGCGTTGCGCTCGATGTTGGTGGCGAACTCCTTGCGGATGGTGCCGGCGTCGGCCTTCTCCGGGTTGGTCGCGCCCATGACGGCGCGGTTGGCGGCGACCGCGTTCTCGCCCTCGAGGACCTGGACCACGACCGGACCTTCGGTCATGAACTTCACCAGATCGCCGTAGAAGCCGCGCTCGGCGTGGACCGCGTAGAACGCCTTGGCCTGGGCCTCGGTGAGCCGCACCATCTTCGAGGCGATGATGCGGAGGCCCGCGGCCTCGAGCTTGGCGGTCACGCCACCGATCGTGTTGTTGGCGACGGCGTCGGGCTTGATGATCGAGAAGGTGCGTTCGATGGCCATGGCCGCGGAAGCTACTCGAAGCGTCCGAGGCTGGCAACCGCACCGACCGTCGTGGCACCGGATCGTCACCCGGGCCGCGCACCACCGGTGGGGCTCGGCCGTATGCTGCGGGCGATGGTGCGCCGTGACGACGATCGCCGGTTCCGCGGCGCCGACGCCCGCGTGCTCTGGGTGCTGTGGTTGACCTACGGCACCTACTACTTCTGCCGCAGCAACCTGGCGGTCGCGGTGCCCGGGCTGCAGCACGAGCTGCACTTCACCAAAGCCGAGATCGGGTCGATCCTCGCCGCATTCAAGCTGACCTACGGGATCGGCCAGTTGCTCAATGGCCAGCTCGCCCAAAGGGTGAGCGCGCGGCTCCTGCTCGCCTTGGGCCTCCTCGGTTCGGCCACCTTCACGATCGTCTTTGGCCTGTCGACCGGGCTCTACACGCTCATCTACGTGTGGGCGATCAACGGCTACTTTCAGTCGCTGGGTTGGTCGCCGACGATGCGCGTCGCCGCGACCTGGTTCGAGCCGGCGCGGCGCGGGCGCGCGATCGCGATCATCGGCACCGGCTACCAGCTCGCCGGTGCGCTCACCTTTGTCGTCGCGGGCTGGGCCGCGGATCGTTTCGGCTGGCGGGGCGCGCTCTACGTGCCGGCCGGGGTGCTGATCGCCTCGGCCATCCATCTGTTGCTCGTGCTCGAGGAGAAGCCCGCCGCCAGCGCCGGGCCGCGCACCCACCACCAGCCCACGCCGCAGCGCTGGCTGAGCACCATCGGGCAGACGCTGGCCAATCCGCGGCTGTGGCTGCTCGCGGTCGGGCTCGGGCTCATCAACGCCTGCCGCTTCGGCTTCCTCGACTGGGGCGTCGCGCACCTGAGCGAGGTCCAGCCCAGCGGCATCGGCATCTCGGCGCTCAAGTACTCGGTGCTGCCGCTGGGCGGTATCGTTGGCACGCTGCTCGCCGGCTGGGCCACCGATCGCTTCTTCGGCGGGCGCCGCATCCCGGTCATCGTCGGCATGCTCGTGCTCCTGTGCGCGTTGGTGTTCGCCTACGACGCCCTGGTGCGCACGCAGCTGGTCGCCTCGATCGCCACGCTGGCCGTGATCGGCGCGCTGATCTTCGGGCCTCAGGTGCTGCTGGTCGGCACCGCGCCGGTCGATCTGGCGCGCGTCGGTACTGAGGCCGCGGCGGTCGGGTTCGTGAACTTCTTCGGCTATCTCGGCGCCGCCGCCGGTGACCGCATCACCGGCGAGCTGGTCCACGTCTACGACTGGCACGCGGCGCTGTGGTTCTGGGCCGGCTGTGCGCTGGGCGCCGCGCTGGTGGTCGCGCCGCTGTGGTGGGCCACCGCGTACCGGAGAGATGCATGAGCGAGTCGCGCGTGACGCGCTGGCTCGCGACGCGGCCGACCTGGCTGCTGACCACGTACGCCGTCGTCGCCGCGTTCACGACCTACTACTGCATGTACAGCTTCCGCAAGCCGTTCGCGGCGGCCCACTACGCGGGGCAGCACCTCGGCGTCATCGATCTCAAGGCCGCGCTGGTGATCGGCCAGCTGTGCGGCTACGCGCTCTCGAAGCTCGTGGGCGTAAAGGTCAACAGCGAGCTGCGACCGAGCCAGCGGGCCTGGGCGCTGGTGCTGCTCATCGTGTGGGCCGAGTCGGCGCTGCTGCTGTTCGCGGTGCTGCCGCCAGGCGGGCAGGTGGTGGCGCTGTTCCTCAACGGCTTGCCGCTCGGCACGGTGTGGGGCGTGGTCTTCAGCTTCCTCGAGGGGCGCCGCACGTCGGAGATCCTGGGCGCCGGGCTGTCGTGCGCGTACGTGGTCGCGAGCGGGCAGGTCAAGGAGATCGGCGCCGCGCTGCTTGGCCACGGCATCAGCGAGCGCTGGATGCCGGCGCTGACCGGCGCGCTGTTCTTGCCGCTGTTCCTGATCGCGGTGCGCGCGCTGTCGCTCATCCCGCCGCCCAGCGCCCAGGACATGGCGGCTCGCACCGAGCGCGAGCCGATGTCGGGGGCCGAGCGCAGGCGCTTCATGCTGCGCTACCTGCCCGGGCTGCTCCTGCTGGTCACGGTCTATCTGTTCCTCACCGGCTACCGCGACTTCCGCGACAACTACGCGGCCGAGATCTGGGCCGACCTGGGCACCCCGACCGCGGCGATCAGCTTCACGCGCACCGAGCTGCCGATCGCGCTGTCGGTCCTGGTCGTCCTCGGGCTGCTGTTCCTGGTGAAGGACAACCGGCGCGGGCTGCTCTACACGTATCTCATCATGGGGTCCGGCAGCGCCCTCGTCGGAGTCGCGACCTTGCTGTTCGACCTGCACGCGATCGGGCCGACCGCGTGGATGACCCTGGTCGGGCTCGGGCTGTACCTCGGCTACGTGCCCTACGGCTGCGTGCTGTTTGACCGCACCATCGCCGCGCTTGGCGTGGTGGCGACGGCGGTGTTCCTGATCTACGTGAGCGACGCGGTGGCGTATGGCGGCTCGGTAGTTATCGTCGCGTACAAGACGTTCGGGCAGGCCGACATGTCGATGCTCGAGTTCTTCCGCTATTTCTCGTACGCGACCAGCATCCTGTGTACGACCTGCTTCGCGATCGCGGGCGCGTACTTCCTGCGTCGAGCGCCGCGGCCCGATCCGGCCGACCGCTGAGGGTCTCCCGGCCCCTGAAACGCCGACCCGTCACCAGCAGTCGCAGGTGCGGTCGCGCGGCGAGGTCAGCGAGCGCAACTTCGCCGACTGGGCATGGGCTTGGTCGACGCGTCGCGGCGAGCGCCGCGCTGACCCGCTAGCTGCGCGCGCTGAGGATCTTGGCCAGCGTGGTGCCCATCTCGGCCGGCGTGGGCGCGACCGCGATGCCAGCCGCCTCGAGCGCGGCGATCTTGTCGGAGGCGGCACCCTTGCCGCCGCTGATGATGGCGCCGGCGTGGCCCATGCGCTTGCCGGGAGGCGCGGTCAGGCCGCCGATGAAGGCGCCCACCGGCTTGCGGACGTGGTCCTTGATGAACTGCGCCGCGCGCTCCTCGGAGTCGCCGCCGATCTCGCCGATCATGAAGATCGAGCTGGTGCCGGGATCCTCGGCGAACAGGGCCAAGGCCTCGATGAAGTCCATACCCTTCACCGGATCGCCGCCGATGCCGATCGCCGTGGACTGGCCGAGGCCGAGCGCGGTGAGCTGGTGGACGACCTCGTAGGTCAGCGTGCCCGAGCGCGACACCACGCCGACGCCGCCCGGCTTGTGGATGTAGCCCGGCATGATGCCGACCTTGCACTGACCGGGGGTGATCACGCCGGGGCAGTTGGGACCGACGGTGGTGACGTGCGGGTACTCGTTGGCGAGCACGTTCTGCACGCGCACCATGTCGCGGACCGGGATGCCCTCGGTGATCGTGATGATGAGCTCGATGCCCGCGGCGGCAGCCTCGAGGATCGCGTCGGCCGCGAACGGCGGCGGCACGTAGATCACCGACGTGTTGGCGCCGGCGTGCTGCACGGCCTCATCGACGGTGTCGTAGAGCGGCACCTGCTCGAGGCCGGCGACCTTCTGGCCGCCCTTGCCCGGCGTGACCCCGGCGACGACGCGGGTGCCGTACTCGAGGGCCTGCTTGGTGTGGAAGGCACCGGCCGAGCCCGACATGCCCTGGACGACGAGACGGGTATCGTATCCGACGAGGACGCTCACTTCGCGCCTCCCTTCTGGATGGTCGCGGCCGCCGCGACGACCTTCTGCGCGCCGTCGGCCATGTCGGCCGCGGCGACGATGTTGAGCCCGCTCTCGGCGAGCATCTTCTTGCCGAGCTCGACGTTGGTGCCCTCGAGGCGCACCACCAGCGGCACCTTGAGGCCGACCTCCTTCACCGCCGTGATCACGCCCTGCGCGATCGTGTCGCACTTCATGATGCCGCCGAAGATGTTGACGAAGATCGCCTTCACCTCGGGATCACTGGTGATGATCTTGAACGCGGCGGTGACCTTCTCGGCGGTGGCGCCGCCGCCGACGTCGAGGAAGTTGGCGGGCTGACCGCCGTAGTACTTGATGATGTCCATCGTCGACATGGCGAGGCCCGCGCCGTTGACCATGCAGCCGATGTTGCCCTCGAGCTGGATGTAGCTGAGGTCCCACTTTTTGGCCTCGAGCTCCGACGCGTCCTCCTCGCTGGGGTCGCGCAACTCGACGAGCTCGGGGTGCCGGTACAGCGCGTTGTCGTCGAAGTTGATCTTCGCGTCGAGCGCCAGCACCCGACCGTCCTTGGTCGTGATGAGCGGGTTGATCTCGAGCAGTGAACAGTCGAGCTCGTCGTAGGCGGTGGTGAGCGCGCGCATGAACTTGGGGAACCCCGCGGCGTGGGCGCCGGCGAGGCCGAGGCGCTTGCCGAGGCGGCGCGCCTGGTAGTCCTGCCAACCGGCCCCGGGGTCGATCGACTCCTTCAGGATCTTTTCGGGGTGCGAGGCGGCGACCTCTTCGATGTCCATGCCGCCCTCGATGGACGCCATGACCGTGACCCGGCCGGTCGCGCGATCGAGGAGCATGCCGAGGTAAAACTCGTGCTCGATGGCGAGCCCTTGCTCGACGAGGACGCGCTGGACCTTCTTGCCTTCGGGGCCGGTCTGCGGGGTGATGAGCTGCATCCCGAAGATGCGCTTCACGGCCTCCTCGGCGTCGGCGCGGGTCTTGGCGACCTTGACGCCGCCACCCTTGCCGCGTCCGCCGGCGTGGATCTGCGCCTTGACGACGACGATGTCGGTCTGGGCGGCCTCCTGCACCTTCGGGATCGCCGCGAGGGCCTCCTCGATGGTGTGGGCCGCGATGCCGAAGGGCACCGGGACTCCGTACTTCCGGAACAGCTCTTTGCCTTGGTACTCGTGGATCTTCATCGGGTCCTCACGGGCCGAGAGGCCGCGCGTGGTCGGTGTACCGTCGCTGGCCGCACCCGCGCAAGAGCCGGGGCCGGTCGAGCTTTGCGACCATGGCGGCCCCTGGACCACGCGACGCGGCTACACTCGCCGGAATGGTGGCGGTTTCCACGCAGCCCGCGCCTCGTCCCGAGGCGAGGTCGTTCCGGATCGAGGATTTGATCCGGCACGCCCGCGCCGGGCGACTGCGCGTGCCGGCGTTCCAGCGGCGGTTCAAGTGGGAGCGGAGCGACGTCGAGGACCTCATCGACAGCATCGTGCGCGGCTATCCGATCGGGACGCTGCTGCTGTGGAGCCGCAAGGCACCCGCCGAACGGGTGAGCATCGGCGGGCTCACACTCGACGTGCCCGAGCAGAGCGCCTGGTACGTGGTCGACGGGCAGCAGCGTGTGGTGTCCCTGGTATCGACGTTGACGATGGCCACCGATCGGAATGCCGGGTTCGATCTGCGGTTCGACCTGTACATCGATCTGATCAATGGCGAGGTCCGCCACGGGACGCGCGGCGAGCATCCTTCCAGCTTCCTGCCGCTACATCGCGTGGTGGACTCCGAGGAGCTGCTGGCTTGGATCGACGCCAACCGGCTCGCGCTCACGCCTGAGGAGATCAAGCAGGCCATCCGTATCGGCCGTGCCATACGCGAATACGAGGTCCCGGCCTACATCGTCGACGCCGACGACGAGCAGTTCGTACGCCGCATCTTCGAGAGGACCAACACCGCCGGCAAGCCGCTTACCGATACCGAGGTCTTTCACGCCCTGCACGCGCCGCTCGCGCGTACGCCAGCCGTGAAGCTGACCGATGTGATCGAGCGGCTGCGCGCACGCGGGCTCGGCGATGTCGACGAGGACCACGTATTGAAGAGCTTGCTGACCATCGTCGGCAAAGGCCTGTCGGGAGACCTTCAGGGTCGCCTCGTCGGCGTCGACGTGCCCGCAGCGACCGCACGGACCGAGCGGGCGCTCGATGGAGTATTCGGCTTCCTGGCCCAAGAGGGTGGCATTCCCCACCTGCGACTGCTGCCATACAAAAGTCCCCTCATGGTCTTGAGCGGCTTCTACGACCGCTTTCCGACACCCAGCGGGCGAGCGCGGCGGCTGCTCATGCGCTGGCTGTGGCGCGGCATGGTGACCGAAGAGCTCCGCGGCGACGGACGAGGGATGCGGCCGGCGATCGATGCGCTGCGATCCGCTGCGACCGACGAGGCTGCGGCCAAGGCGATCTTGGCGACGGTTGCGCGGACCCGACCACCACTCGACTGGAGGGACCCGTTCAACGTCGGGCACGCTCGGCCGCGGCTCCTCGCGATCGCGATGGTCGAGCTGCGGCCCCAGCACCTCCAGAACCAGACGCCACTCGACGTAGCGTCGCTGCTGTCGGCCGAGGCCGACGTGTTTCCGCAGCTCTTGTCGCGACGAGGACAAGAGCCATCGGCCGAGTTTTCCCTGGTAGGGAACCGGCTGTTTCATCCACCGCTGGGCAGCGGTTCGGTCGTCTCCTGGTTGGCCAAGAGCCCGCCTGCGGTGGCGGCGAGCCACGGTGTCACGCAGGCTGCGCTGCAGGCCCTGCAGGCCCTGCAGGACAACCGCGTCACCTTCCTGGAGCTCCACCGCGCGCGGCTCGAGCAGGTCGCCTGGCAGGTGATCGACAGCCACGCGGAATGGGAGCACTCCGATCGGCTCTCGATCGATGCGATGGCGGACGAGGACGAGTGACGTGGAGCTGCAGGTTCGACTCAACGACACCGTCGTCGGCCACATCCGCGATCGGCGCGATGGCCGCAACGAGTTCGTGTTTGCGCGCGATTACCTGACCGCAGGGCGACGACCCGTCCTCGGCCAGTACTTCGAGGATCACCTCCACGACGTCCATCGCAGCCAGACCCATCTGCCGCCCTTCTTCTCGGCGCTGCTGCCCGAGGGCGGGCTGCGCGAACTGGTCGCTCGACGCGCGGCGGTGCATCCCGACCGCGAAGCTGCCCTGATCGCGGTTCTCGGAAAGGATCTGCCCGGTGCGGTCGTGGTCGAGCCGACCACCGAGCTCGATGGTGACGTGGCCAACGAGCCGATCGTGAGCGCCCCGGCGGCGACCGCGCTGCGCTTCTCGCTCGCAGGCGTGCAGCTCAAGTTCTCGGTGCTGTACCGTCAGGCCGGGCGAGGACCGACCTTGTCCGTCGACGGTGCAGGCGGCACCTGGATCGCGAAGTTGCCGAGCGAGACCTACTTCGGCGTGCCGGAGATCGAGTACCTGGCAAACCGCTGGGCGCGGCAAGTGGGGATCGAGGTGCCCGAGGTCGCGCTGGTGTCGGCGGGCGATCTCGAGAACCTGCCCATCAAGCTCGATGCGCGCCTCAAGGTGTTCCTGTCTCGGCGCTTCGACCGACCCCAAGACGCGCCGCGCATCCATCAAGAAGACTTCGCGCAGGTCATGAACGTGCGCCGCGACGCGCGCTACGGGACCCTGGGTTACGGCAGCCTCGCCAAGGTGATCCGGTCGGTCGCGGGCGAGGCCGACTTCGACGAGGTCGTGCGACGGCTGGCCTTCAACGTCGTCATCGGGAACGGCGACGCCCACCTGAAAAACTGGTCGCTGACCTACCCCGACGAGATCCACGCCCGGCTCTCGCCGGCCTACGACCTGGTGCCGACCGTCGTCTACATCCCGGGTGACAAGCTCGCGCTCAAGCTGTCGCGCGAGACGGAGTTCCACGAGATCGGACTCGGGCACTTCGAGAAGCTTGCGGCCTGGGTCGAGGTCGAACCGGCTCGGGTCGTCGCGATCGTCCGCGAGACAGTGCAACGGACGATGGCGACCTGGCCCGCGGAGCTCGATCGCGACCAGGGCGGGCGGCTGCGTGCGCACGCCGAGCGCCTCCTCCTGGTCAACCAGGCCGGCTGAGCGACGTAGACCTGGGGCGACGCCGCCAGACAACCCGCACCGCCAGCGCGCGGAGATCGGCCACTCGCGCCTACAGTGCGGTCGCGGTCGGAATCGCGGTCGGCTGATCCATCGCGTCGACGTTCTGCGGCTTCCGGAACACGCTGATCATGATGATCGGGTAGGGCAGGTTGAAGGCGAAGCCCATGAAGACGCCGACCTTCATGGCGACGCCGATCGCGCCGGCCGCCGGGCTGTTGCCGTGCGAGATCTCGTTGATGAAGGTGTCGAGGGCGGGCATCGTGTACGTGACCGCGCCGATGATGTTGAACACGACGACCGCGAGGGCGGCCACGCCCCACTTGACCGAGGCGCCGGCGGCCCAGCGCTTGTAGCCGCGCTGGCCGGTGCCGATGTAGAACAGCGACGCCGCCATCACGAGCATGATGAGGGCCTGCACCACCGTGAAGGTGTGGGTCGCCGCAATATAGCGCTCGAAGGCGGCCTGTTGGCCGGGCGGCATCTTGGTGAACGACATCTGCCCGCCGAGCGCGCCGAAGATCGACGTGCAGACCACGATCGCGCCGAACACCATCGACAGGGTGCCCATCGTGCGGGGCGTCGAGGTCTTCATCGGCACGCCGCCGTAGCCGTAGGGCATCGGTGGCTGTTGCGGGGCCCAGCCGTAGCCGGGAGGAGGAGGCGGGGCGCCGGGGTTCATGGCTCATCGATATCGCGGCCGACCGCGGGAGACAACAGGAACTCGCGGCTGGGCTTCCCCGGCGGCGACGGGCGCGGTAGGCATGGCCCCGATGTCTTCCGCCAAAGCCACCACCGCGATCGTTCCCACCCGCGCCGAGGATTACGCCGAGTGGTACCAGCAGGTCGTCAAGGCCGCCGACCTCGCCGAGAGCTCGCCGGTACGCGGCTGCATGGTCATCAAGCCGTGGGGCTACGCGCTGTGGGAGAACATGCAGCGCGTCCTCGACGTCATGTTCAAGGACACCGGGCACGTCAACGCGTACTTCCCGCTGTTCATCCCGCTGTCGTTCCTCGAGAAGGAGGCCGCCCACGTCGACGGCTTCGCCAAGGAGTGCGCGGTCGTCACCCACCACCGCCTCATCGCCGGCAAGGACGGCAAGCTGGTCCCCGATCCGGCCTCCAAGCTCGAGGAGCCGCTCGTGGTGCGTCCGACCTCGGAGACCATCATCGGCGAGATGTTCGCGAAGTGGGTGCAGAGCTATCGCGACCTGCCGCTGCTCATCAACCAGTGGGCCAACGTGGTGCGCTGGGAGATGCGCACGCGCCTGTTCCTGCGCACCGCCGAGTTCCTCTGGCAGGAGGGCCACACCGCCCACGCCACCGCGCCCGAGGCGGTCGAGGAGACGATGAAGATGCTCGGCGTGTACGCCGACTTCGCCGAGAACTACATGGCGACGCCGGTCATCCAGGGCGAGAAGACCGCGGGCGAGCGCTTCCCGGGCGCGGTGCAGACCTTCTGCATCGAGGCGATGATGCAGGACCGCAAGGCGCTGCAGGCCGGCACCTCGCACTTCCTCGGCCAGAACTTCGCGAAGGCCTCGGGCATCCAGTACCTCGACGACAAGGGCGTGCTGACCCACGCCTGGACCACGTCGTGGGGCGTGTCGACCCGCCTGGTCGGCTCGATGATCATGACTCACGCCGACGACGACGGCATGATCTGCCCGCCTCGCCTGGCGCCGACCCACGTCGTGATCTTGCCGGTGCTGCAGAAGCCCGAGCACCGCGACCGCGTGCTGGCCTACTGCCGCGCCTTGCGCGCCGAGCTCAAGGGCACGATGTACAACGGCGCGCCGCTGCGGGTCGACCTCGACGAGCGCGACCTGCGCGGCGGCGACAAGGTCTGGCAGTGGATCAAAAAGGGCGTGCCGATCCGCCTCGAGGTCGGCCCCCGCGACATCGACAGCGACTCGGTCTTCGTCGGTCGCCGTGACAAGGCACCCAAGGACAAGCAGTCGGTGGGCCGCGCCGACTTCGTCGCGACGGTGGCGGCCACGCTTCAGGACCTGCAGGACGGCCTGCTGGCCCGGGCCCGGGCCTTCCGCGCCGAGCACACCAAGATCATCGACAGCAAGGACGAGTTCTACGCGTACTTCACGGCGCCGGCCGGCACGGACGCCAACGCGCCCGTCCCGATCCACGGCGGCTTCGCGATGACCCACTTCTCGGGCGACGTCGCCGTCGAAAAGCAGGTCAAGGACGACCTCGGCGTCACGGTGCGCTGCATCCCGCTCGGCGACGGCGAGCCTGGCGTCTGTCCGTTTTCCGGACAGCCCAGCGCCAAGCGCGTCGTCTGGGCCAAGGCCTACTGACCATCACCCCGGCGCGGAGCCGACGCGCTCGCGCCAGCGCTCACCGGGTCGCGCCCAGGTCGATCTCTGACTGCTCGGTCTGCAAGACGAAGGGCCGCGCCTCGACGGTGACGTGGCCCGCGCCGTCGTGGCGGACGATCTGCACGGTGCCGAGCCCGAGGCCCATCGGCCCGCGCGAAAAGTACGCGACCGAGAGCCGGTACGGGCCGCCGTCGGCCTTGCCGTCGATGCGGAACTCCTCGGGGCCGTAGCCGGTGGTGACGTCGTCGAGGAGCCGGCCGCCCGACTGCAGCTCGCGGTGCGCGTAGTACGCCTCCTCGCCGCTGGCGTCGCGCACGTGCAGGTCGACGTCGTTGGTGTCGGTCTCCCACGACAGGATGAAGCGCACCGACGGGCCGGTGGGGATCGTGGCGTCGCGCTCGCCGAGCCGGCTGACGATGTGGTCGCGCTCGGTCGGGTGGCGGGCGATCCATGCGGCGCCGACCAGGCCGAGGTCGCGGCGGTAGATGTCCGCGATCGAATCGCGGCGGGCCCGGGCGAGGCCGCGCTCGAGGGTCGTGACCGCGTCGGCGTAGCGACCGTCGGCGAGCTGCGCCATCGCGAGCAGGCGATACCCGCTGACCTGATCGGGGCGATCGGCGAGGGCGAGCGCGTAGACGTCGAGCACGCGGGCGCGGGTCGACGGGCCGAGCCGCTCGAGGCGCTCGCCGGCGAAGCGGACCAGCTCGACCCGGCCTGGGAAGCGATCGAGGATCGAGCCATAGGCGCGGGCCGCCAGCGCGCCGGCGCCCCGGGCCTCGAGCGCCTCGCCCAGCGCGATCATCGCGGCGAGCTCGGTGGGCTCGTCGACGTACCAGGCCAGCGCCTCGCGCAGCGCGACGGCGGGGTGGTGATCGCGCACCGCGGTCATGACCGACAACAGGCGACCCTGGTAGGGCGACAGCGGCGCGCGGGCCGGCGGGCGCGACCACGACGCGGTGGGCGGGTCGGGCACCACGGTGACTGGCGGATGTGCGCCGCGCGGGCCGATCGCCGCGACGGCGGCGCGCTCGAGGGAGTCCTGGCGACCAGCGGCGGCGCCGAGCGTGGCCTCGAAGGTGCGGCCCGACGCCGGGAGGTTGCGCTTGTAGTCCAGCGTGATCGTAAGGCCCTGGCTGGTCGAGGTCGCGTCGATCGTGGGCCCCCGACCGTCGACGACATAGATGCTGTCGACCGAGGTCGAGCCGCCGAACGATCCGGTGTGGGTCAGATCGGGGGCGGCGGGCGGCGGCGCGTCGTCGGCGATCTCCCCCAGCTCGTCGCGCACCGTCACGGTCGTGGTCGCGGTCGAGACCGGGCAGGGCGCGGATGTGGCGGCGCCACCCGGGCTGCGATCGATCACCTGGACGACGCCCTTGCCGATGGTGAGGAGATCGGCGCGAGCGTCGCGCCGGATGCAGAAGCGGGCATAGTCGGCGTCGCTCTCGAGGACGAGCAGCGAGGTCTGGCTGGTGACCAGGCGCTGCGCGACGCCGAGGCGGGTGATCGCCGCGCGGGTCGCTGCGCGCGCGGCGGGGCTCGTCGCGAGGGCCAGCGTGCGGTCGAGCTCGGTCAGCTCCAGCCGGGCGGCGGCTCGGCGCACCAGCGGGGCGGGCGCCGCGGTGACCGCGACCTCGACGGTGCGCGCGCTGGCGCCGTCGCCAAACCGGATCGCCAGGGGCTGACCGGCGGCTCGCGCCGGGCGCCGACCGGCGACGATGATCGCCTCGCCGGCGCCGGCCCCGCGCACGATCGTCGGCCAGGTTGTGGTCGCGCCCTCGACGTGGATGGCCAGGATGTCGAGCCGGCGGGTCTCGAGGGCGGCCAGCACGTCCGAGCCCTGACCTACGCCTTCGCCGTCGCCGTCGACGATCGCGCCGGGGCGGGCGGCGGCGCCGGTGAGTGCCATCAACCGATCGCGATCGAGCATCGCGCCCACCGTGATCGCGTCGAGGCGGCCGATCCCGGCGGCGCGGATCTGCGCGGCGAGCGCCCCACTGTCGCGTTCGCCGATCGTCGCGATGCCGTCGGAGACCAACACCACGCGGGTCGCGCCGCCGATCGACGCCAGCGCGGCGCCCAGGTCCGATGCGCCCAGGCCGCCGCGCGCGCTGAGGCGTGCCGCCAGCCCGTCGGTGACGCGCGAGGCCGGGCCGCGCGCGAGCACCTCGGTGTCCTGGTCGAAGGCGACCAGCGCGATCGGCGTCGACGGATCGCGGCGGGCGATCGCGGCGACCAGCGCGGTGACCACGTCGGCCTGGCGCCGCAAGAGCGAGGCCCGCGACGCGCTGGTGTCGATGAGGATGGTCGCGGCGTCGAGGGGATCGGGATCGACCGGCACCGGTGGCGTGACTCGCGCGACGAAGCGGTCGCCGGCCCCGACCGCGCTGGCCGCGCCGCCGCCGGCGATGACCAGATCGCTGGGGGCGCGGTCGCGCAGCGATCCGGTCTGGGTCGTGCCGTCGATGGTGATCGACCACCGCAACGCGCCGACCGCGGGCAGCCCGGCGAGCGCGACCCGGCCGCCGTCGCCGCTCGCGACGGTGTGCGAGTAGCCGATGATCAGCTCCTTGTCGGCGCTGGCCTCGATGGGAAACACCCGGGCCGAGAAGGTGTTGCCGGCGTCCTGCTCGAGGAGCGCCGGGTCGACGCGAGCCTTGAGGTAGGTCTCGTAGACCCGCCGCGCTTGCTGACGCGGCACCACCTCGGCCTCGAGCCACGTCGCGTTCTTCATCGCGAAGCGGCTGACCGCGGCGTCAGCAGGCAGGGTGATCGCGAAGCGACCCTCGCGTTGGCGCGCTTCGGGGTTGTGGAAGGTCAGGTGCAGCTCGGTCAACGCGATCGGACCAGTGACCACGGTCGCGACGTCGATGGCGGCCAGCGTGAGCTCGCCGCCGTCGGCCGCGGCCAGCGCGATCGGCGGGGCCGGCTTGGCCTCGGCGCGCGGCTTCTGGCCGCTGGCGATCGCGGCGACCAGCGCATCGCCCAGGGGCGCGAAGGAAGTGCCGCCGACCGGCGGCGGTAGCGACGGCAGGCTCAGGCTCGCCGTCGACCGAGGACCGCAGGCCACCAGCGCGAGGAGCGCCACGACAGGGAGGGGACGCATGATCCGCCCACGCGCGAGCTGGGTTGGCGTGCTGGCGCCGTCACCGACCGTCGATGGCCGACCGCGAGCCGTGCGCCTCGCTCGCGTGTCGCAGCCGGCGCCGGGTCAGGGCGTGCGCAGCGTGAAGGGATAGTTCACCTGGACGCCGCCGCCGCCCGGCGCCGGGAACTCGATCGCCGCGATCACCGCCGCGATGCACGACGCGACCGTCGGGTCGACGCCGTGCGCGCTGACGCTCGTCACCTGGCCGCGCGCGTCGATGAAGAACTGGGTCTTCACCGTGCCTTGAAGCCTTGTCGAGATCGCCCGTCGCGTTGGGCTGACCGAGCGCGACCTGGGCAGGCCGGTGGCGACGGCGGGCGCGGTGATGCGCTCGACCGCGGTGATGCGCACCCGCTGCGCACCGCTCGCGAGGACGAGCTCGAGGGTCTCGACGAGCGCGGCCACGTCGCGGTCGTAGACCACCAGCGCCGCCAGCAGCCGGCGGTCGCGCCGCCGTCGCGTCGACGAGCTGCTCGGCCAGGTAGCGACCGGCCAGCTCCATCGGCGACCAGCTCGGCGGCACCGTCGGGTTGGCGGCCGGGCACGCGGTCGCCGTCGAGCGCAGACACTCGCAGGCCGCGCCGCACGACGTCAGCACCAGGCGCGCGAGCGCGGCGGGCCGCGCGGCCTCGTCGAGGAGCGCCACCCGCTCGAGCTGGCCAGCCAGCACCACCGGATCAGCAGCGTGGCCCAGGCGCGGTGGCGATTCCGCCTTGGACCCACCACAGCCGGCGACGACCACGATCGCGACCCAGAAGCGCCGCATCAGAGCTCAGCGAACAGATCGACCTTGTTGCCGTCGGCGTCGCGGACCTGGGCGTAGCGCTGGCCCCAAAACGCGTCCCACGGCGCCTTGCCGCCGTCGAAGCCGGCGTCGACGATGGCCTGGTAGCGCGCGTCGACGTCGGCCGGCGAGGCGCACTTGAATCCCATCGCCAGCCGCTGGCCGCGCGGCTCGACCCAGTCATCGCTCAGGCGCTTGATGAGCGTCTCGGCGTCGAGCATCACGCGCACTCCCGACGCCGTGGTCGCCTCGACGTGATCCTCGGTGCCGGAGTCGGGCAGGTCGAGGCCGAGCAAGCGATAGAACGTCACCGCGCGCTGGAGGTCGGTGACCACGATGCCGATCGCGTCGAGCTGCATCGCTCGAGAGTGCATCACGGCAAGGCAAAGGTGAACGGGTCGCGCACCATGACGGTCGCCTGGTCGCGCCGCAGCATCGTCTTGTCGATCGCGCCGACGGCGGTGGGCGCGCCCAGGGCGGCGACCAGCGCAGTCCTCGCCGCACCAGCGCGAGATCTGGTCCAGGGAGCGTGGGCAACACCGCCGCGGGCGGGGGCGGCGGCCTGGTGGAGCGCGCGCATCAGCGCGTCGGCGCTGGCCCACCGGCTCAGGTGCGTCGGCGCCGGCGGGTCGTGTCCGCAGCCCGCCCCCGCCAGCATCGCCATCAGCGAGATGAGGCGCCGCATCGCTCCCGAGGATGACACCGCGCCGGTTCGCCGGGTTGCCGATTGCTGGATTCCTGTCGCGTGCGCTAAGAACGGCCCCATGGCCAAGATCAAGGTTACCAATCCGATCGTCGAGATGGACGGCGACGAGATGACCCGCATCATCTGGAAGTTCATCAAGGACAAGCTGATCCTCCCGTACCTCGACGTCGATCTGAAGTACTTCGATCTCGGCATCGAGCACCGCGACGCCACGGGCGATCAGGTCACGATCGACTCCGCCAACGCGACCAAGGAGCACGGCGTCGCGGTCAAGTGCGCGACCATCACGCCCGACGAGGCCCGCGTCAAAGAGTTCGGCCTCAAGGAGATGTGGAAGTCTCCCAATGGCACGATCCGCAACATCGTCGGCGGCACCATCTTCCGCGAGCCCATCATCTGCAAGAACGTGCCGCGGCTGGTGCCGGGCTGGACCAAGCCCATCGTCATCGGCCGCCACGCCTTCGGCGATCAGTACAAGGCCACCGACTTCGTCGTCCCCGGCAAGGGCACGCTGACCATGACGTACACCCCGGCCGACGGCGGCAAGCCGGTCGAGTACAAGGTGTTCGACTTCCCGGCCGGGGGCGTCGCGATGGGCATGTACAACCTCGACGAGCAGATCCTCGGGTTCGCCCGCAGCTCGCTGACCTACGGCCTCAACCGCGGTTGGCCGGTCTACCTGTCGACCAAGAACACGATCCTCAAGAAGTACGACGGTCGCTTCAAGGACCTGTTCCAGCAGGTCTATGACGAGGAGTTCGCGGACAAGTTCACCGCCGCCGGCATCACCTACGAGCACCGCCTCATCGACGACATGGTCGCCTCGGCCATGAAGTGGGACGGCGGCTTCGTGTGGGCCTGCAAGAACTACGATGGGGACGTGCAGTCGGACTCGGTCGCGCAGGGCTTCGGCTCGCTCGGCCTCATGACGAGCGTGCTGCTGACCCCCGACGGCAAGACCGTCGAGGCCGAGGCCGCCCACGGCACCGTGACCCGCCACTTCCGCGAGCACCAGAAGGGCAGGCCGACGTCGACCAACCCGATCGCGTCGATCTACGCCTGGACTCAGGGCCTCAAGTATCGTGGTCAGTTCGACAATACCCCCGATGTTGTCCGGTTCGCGGACGACCTCGAGGCGGTCTGTGTCGAGACCGTCGAGCGCGGCAAGATGACGAAGGATCTCGCGGTCCTCATCGGCAAGGACCAGCCCTGGCTCACCACCGAGGGGTTCCTCGACGCCCTCGACGTCGGGCTGCGCGCCAAGATGGCGACCTGGGCCTGAGCGCACCTCGATCGCATCGGGCCGTAGCCCGCGCGGCGCGCGGCGTGACCTACAGGAAGGTCTTCGCGATGCCCATCAGCTCGACGTTGGCGGCGACCGACTTCTTGAAGGCCTCCTGCTCCGACGCCGACAGCTCGAACTCGTAGATCGCCTCAGCGCCCTTGGCGGTCAGCTTGACCGGCACGCCGACGAAGGCGCCGGTGACGCCGAACTCGCCGTTGAGCTCGACCGAGCAGGGCAGGACCCGGCCCTGGTTGCGCACGATCGCCTCGACCATGAGGCAGGTGCCAGCGCCCGGCGCCAGCCAGGCCGACGTGCCGATCAGGGCGGTGAGCGTCGCGCCACCCTTCTTGGTGTTCTCGACGACGGTGTTGAGCTGCTCGGCCGTCAGGAACTTCGACGCCGGCACGTTCCCGATCATCGCGGTCGACAAGATGGGCACCATGTCCTTGTCGGTGTGGGCGCCCAGCACGATGGCCTGGACGTCCTCGACCGACACCCCGGCCGCCATCGCCAGGTAGGTGCGGAAGCGCGCGCTGTCGAGCACGCCGGCCGAGCCGATGACGCGCTCGCGCGGGAAGCCGGTGACCTGCTTGGCGACGTAGACCATCGCGTCGAGCGGGTTGGAGACCACGATCAGGATCGCGTCGGGCGCGTGCTCCTTCACGTTCTTGCAGATGTCGCGGACGATGCCCGCGTTGATGTTGATGAGCTCCTCGCGCGACTGCCCGGGCTTGCGCGGCACGCCGGCGGTCATCACGACCACGTCGGCACCGGCCATCGCCTCGGGCTTGTCGCTGGCGACGAAGCCGTGGTTGTTGAAGCCCTCCCAGGCGCCGGCCTGGGTCAGGTCGAGAGCCTTGCCCTCAGCCGCCGTGGCCTTGAGGTCGATGAGCACGAGGTCACCGAGCTCCTTGACGACAGCCCACTGGGCGACGGCCGCACCGACGTTACCGCCGGCACCAACGATGGCGATCTTGGGACGCTTGATCATGATGCCGGTGCATACCCCCGGCCGGCGCGCCTTGGCAAGCCGCGGGCCCGGCGATACCGTACGTCGTGGCCAAGCACATCGAGACCTTCAAGAGTTGGGCGGACTCCATCGTCGGTGACGTCGCGGCGCTCAAGGCGCTGGTCGAGTCCAAGGCCGAGCCCGAGGCCCGCCGCCTGGCCGCCGGCGCGCTCGGCTATCTGGTGACGCGCCTCGATCTGGTGCCCGACCACGAGGCCGGCATCGGCGCCCTCGACGACGTGATGATCCTCCGCGTGTGTGCGCAGCTGGCCGCGAGCCACGGGGATTGGTCGGTCCCCGACGCCCACGAGATCTCGCTGGCCCGCATGGCCAACGAGGCCGACCTCATCGCTGATTTCCTCGGCGCCCAGCCCTACGACAAGCTGCGCGCCTACGCCGCCAAGCTGTCGGACACCTCCGTCCGCGGCCGGACCCCCGCCAGCATCGTCGCCGACGAGACCGCGCGCCGCGTCCTCTTCGCCGAGGTCGACAACGAGGTCAAAAAGACCGTGCCTGTCGTCATCGCCGACGCCGCCGACGCCGAGCTCCGCCTCAAGGCCTACCTCACGCACAAGCTCAAGTAACGCCGCCGCGCGCGCGCCTGAATCGCGAATCGCGAATCGCGAATTTGTCGCTTGACGGCCAGGAGCGTTTTCGGCTACAGACCTCCTATGAAGTTTTCTTGGGGTCGGGTGGCGTTGATGGGCATTGTCATGTTGCAGGGCGGGATGTTGGGGTGTGGGTCGGAGACTTCTAGTGCAGCTGATCCGCGCAAACAGTGCGGGCAGCTTCGTGAGCAGTTGGTGGGCATTCAGATGCAGAACGTGACAGCCGATCACGAACAGCATCGCGCGGCCTTCCGCGCGGCGCTCGGCGATCGGTTTCTCGCGAACTGCGTCGACGAGATGCCCGCAGACGAGAGGGACTGTGCGCTCGCAGCCAAGGACGCTGCCGCGCTCGTCGCCTGTCACGCCAACTGATCGACGACTACCAGTCTTTCTTGAGCGGGGGATACATGTCGAAGTCCATTCGGCGGCGTAGCCGTCATCCCTGGGCCCAGCCAATGGCTGTGCTCCTCATCGTCTCCCTGGCGGCGTCCTCATGGGCCGCGCCCGGTGACATCACCACCATTCCGGCGCCCATGCTCGGCTCGGATCCGCCCAAGGCGCGCGACATCAGCGCCGGCGACGCCTCGGTCTCCACCCAGACCGGGGCCCTGACCTACGGCTACCCGATCACGGTGCCACCCGGCCGCATGGGCATGGCGCCCAGTCTCAGCCTCTCGTACTCGTCGCAGGCACCCATCTACGGCGGCGTCGCCTCCGGCTGGTCGCTAAGCATTCCGGAGATCCGCATCGACACGACCGAGTCGGTGCTGAAGCAGCGGTTCAACTCGACCACGGACCCCGATGCTTGGCGACGCGAGCGCTACCTCACCACGCTGAGCGGCTCGCGACCACTGGTCCCGGTCAACGAGCCGGTCACCCTCGAAGCCTCGGTCCGCCAGGCCTTCCGGGCTCAGAATGACGATAGCTACGTCCGCTACGAGCGCATGGTCGAAGGGGGGCCCTACCTGTGGCGAGCCCTCACCTCCGACGGCCAGACGCACTACTTTGGCGAAGCAGCGCGCTGGACAGGTCCGTATCAGGCGGTCCCGTTGACCGCGACCGAAGACAGCTACGGCAATCGTGTTGAGTACACCTGGGTTGATCAGCAGATCTCCAAGATCCGCTACACGTCGAACCCGAGCGCTGGCCTGAACGCCTTCGCCGAGGTGCAGTTCGACTACATCACCGAGAGCTGCGCCGGCGCCCGCTTGCCGATCGGCGCCGCCGAGGATCTCCGCCTCGGCACGCGCGAAGGCTTTCGCAAGCTGACGTCGATCCGCGCGCTCGCGCTCGACCCGGCCAACGGTGGCGTCCAGCACACACGCCAGTACACGCTCGGCTACGATAGCGACGCCGCACGGTGCTCGACGCTGCATGGGCCGCAGCGCGTGCTGGCGTGGGTGCAGGAGAGCGCGTGGGGCAAGCCCGGGATCCAGCCCCGAGTCGATCTACCCTTGGTTTCGTTCCAGTACAACCGCCTCGAGCGCACGTTCGATCAGGCCGCGTACGAGCCGGTGCCCTGGCAAGACCCATCTGGGCTTGACCGCAACGCGCTGAGCTTCGGTACCCGGGACCCCGGCGGGGCCTGGAACGGCATCAAGAGCATGATGCTCGACTACGACGGCGACGGCCTGCTCGATCGCCTTGTCAGCGTCGATGATGCCTCCGACTGCAAGTTCGCGTGGTCGAAGAACCTCGGCCGCCTGGCGGGAGGTCCGCTGCAGTTCGACGCGCCGTCTGCTCCGATCACGATGCCGCGTCTGCCCTGGGCTGCCGGTGCCAAGGGCTCGGGCGAGACGTGCGCATTGAACTACCAGCTCACCGCGGCCCGTACTCCCGGGGTCAACGAAGGCTGCGAGTCCTACGGCGACACGCACCTCGCGTATCGCTGGCTCGACATGAACGGCGACGGGCGGGTAGATCTGGTGGCCGCGATACATCACGACTCGCACTTCGATCCGAACTCGGTCGTGAACCCGGCAACCGGCAATATGTGGTTCGCTAAGTTCTTTTCCGACCTGCAGATCTCGGAGTGGCCGTCGTGTACTCCAGGCGCACCACCGGGCGGCGGCTGCCCGGGTCTTGACACCACGTGCATACTGTCCTTCATGAAATGCCCCCCCGGGCAGTCGTGCGAGATCTCCGACAGCGACACGCAATACTGTGCGAGTCAGGTGCCACACGTGTCGTGTGGCGCGATGCAGAAAGGCCCCGCGCCGCGCTGCACGAACCGGCACGATTGCGAGGCTAACGATCCGTTCAATGCGGAGGGAACGGTTTCCGGCAGCTGCCTGCGTGTCACTGCCCACGAGCGGTGCGATCACCGTTTCCCGTGGATCATCTACCGGAATACTGGCAGCGGCCTGTCCTCCGGCGTCGTCAAGTATCAGCCGGCTCCCCTGGAGTCCGACGCTGGCGACTCTCCGGCCGGCGGTGGCGGGGCGGTCTTCTCGCGCACACACGCGATCACGGACATCGATGGCGACGGGCTGGTCGACTTGGTGCTCCGTGGCGCCGATTTTGTCGCTCCCTTCCGTGAGTCGATCTGGTGGGTGGTGTTCCGGGGCGACGGCACCGGCGGCTTCACTGGATACGACGGCGTCGAGCCCTATATCTGGACCGTGCCGATCAACTCCACCGTGAACGGCAGTTGCGGCAACGGTCCGTCGCAGTCGCAGTGGTGCGCTCCGACCACCGCGCAAATTGCGCTGGGTCAGCTAGACATTCGCGGCTACGCGTCGATGATCGATCTGAATGGCGACGGCGCGACCGACTTCGTCTGGTCTTTTCACCCGAACTACTCCACGCAGGCGTTTTTCAATAACGGCGTGAAGTTCAAGAGCTACTCGATGACGGAGCCCGTCGGCGACTCGCTGGGGGCGGGGGTGTCCATCGACCACTTCTCGCGCTCGTACGCGAAAGCGACGTCGATGGTTGGCGAGGGCGGCGACATCTACTGGATGATCGCGGGCTGGAAGAACTCGCTGAATCGCCCAGTCGACCTCGACGGCGACGGCCGTGTCGACATCGTGCATGGCAACCCGCTCCCCTACCGCGACGATCCCAGCTCGGACTCGATCTATGTCAACGCCGGCGGCACCTTTCTGCCCGCGCTCAGCCTGAGCACGACCTTCGCAGACGCGGTCAAGCAGCGGACCGAGGCCGAGTATCTCGGCAGCTGGACCTGGTCGACCAAGCGCGACCTAATCGACCTCGACGGCGACGGCCTACCCGAGCAGTGGGACCTCCGGCACGCCAACCTCAACGGTGGCGCCACGGTCACGCGCGACGCCAGCGACCAGCCCATGCGCTTGCTGAAGGGCGTCAGCAACGGCCGCGGCGGCAGCGTTGCTATCCTATATGCGCCCACGACCGACAGTTCCGTGGTGAAACAGGATGCGGGCTACGGCGTGCGCAAAGCGCTGCCAAACCCGCAGTGGGTCGTGAAATCATTGACTGCGTCCGATCAGTGGGACCCCTCTGACACGTCCACGACCTCCTACAAGTACAAGTATCCGATCTGGAAGCAGGATGAGCGCAGCCGGTGGGGCTTCCGCGGCTTCGAGGAGGTGACGACCACGCTGCCGTCTGGCGCCTTGGTCGTGGACACGTACGGCTTCGAGGTCGACTGGAGCGGACGCTTGAAGGCGACGAAGAAGTATGCCGCCGAAGGGCTGACGTTCGTGGACGGAGAGCCCGTCAACCCACGGACCATCAGCGAAACCAGCTGGAACAGCTACTCGCTGTTCGGCGCCGCCCTCGTGACCTACCACGCCACGCTCGACCAGAGTTGGACGTGCCGCAACGGGCAGTCGGCGTCCGCTTGCCAGACCGCGAATAGCGGGCTCGCTCGGACCGAGTCGACCTGGACCGCGCAGGGTGGACAGCTCTGGGCAAAGACCGAGACAAGGACGCTCGACGGGCCGACGTATGACGTCGGCGACCGACAAGCGCTCGATACGTACGCTCTTTACTCGACGGCCACCGGCTATCGCCTGCGGCCGACGGCGCATGAAGAGAACCAGGTGTCCAGCATGGCGCCGCTGCAATATGTGGCAGTCAGCAAGTCAGCGACCGTCTATGACGCGCAGAATCGACAGCCAGCGAGCCAGGTCCGATTTCTGACCCTCGGAACGAGTGCCGTCACCAACTATCTATACGGCGCGTCGGGTGTACAGCTGTCCAAGCGCAGTCCGCGCCACGCCGCTGGAACGCTGAAAGAAGAGTACGGCTACGATCCGACCCAGCGCTTCGTCACGTCGGTGAAAAACGAGCTCGGGCAGAGCGTGACGTCCGAATTCGAGCCTGGCACGGGTGCGCAGCTCTGGCAGCAAGGGCTCAACGGCACTGCCCCGGACAGAGAGCAGACCTGGACCGACGTGGACGGGCTAGGTCGGCCGACTGCCGCCTATGTCAACCGATCGCCGGGCTCCGGCGCCTGGGTCAAGACGAAGGTTGCTCGGACCACGTACACCGATACGATCGTCGGCGGCGCGAAGACCAAGTTTCTCGCAGAGTCGCTCATCGACTACGGCGGCAGCCGCTGGACCAGTGAAGAGACGAGCCTCGATGGGCAGGGTCGCCCGGTGAGAGTCAGCGTCGTGACTGGCACGTCGTCGCCGAACGCGGTCACGACGTACGACTACGATGGACGCGGAGACCTGGTCGAGGCAACGTTGCCAGACCCGTCGCAGAACTCCACGGCGACCGTCACGTACAGCTACTCGTTCGATAGCCTGGGGCGGCCAACTGGCATGCTGCGTCCGACGGTCGGTGGGGGGCTGGCGAGCGGGTTGACGATCGCCTATGACGGCCTCACCAGTACGACGGAAGAGGTCGCCGGCTCCCAGGGTGGTCCGGTCGCCCGCAAGACGCTCGTCAAGGACAGCCTCGGTCACCTCGTGGAGGTCCGCGAGTACACCAGCCTCGCCGGTGCCGGCACCTACGCGTCCACGCTGTATCAGTACGACGGCCACGACCTGGTGTCGCGGATCCAGAACCCCGACGGCGTGGTCACGCAGCTCATGCACGACCTCGGCGGACGTCGGACCACGATCGTGCGTGGTGGCCGCACCTGGACCTACGACTACAACGTCGAGGATCAGCTGACGAGCGAGTCCGTTCCCGGCCCGGCCGGTACGGTGACGAACGCGTACGCCTACAATGACGTTCTCGGTCGGCTGACGTCGCGGCAGGTCGCGACGCGCGGCTTCAGCGCTCCCGGTGTAGGCACCGACGCCGATCTGCTCGGCATTGGCACGGTTACGTACGGCTACCTCGGATGCACAAACGGGCTGAGCCGTCTCTGCTCGGTCACGTCGGGCTCCAATCGCGTGAAGACCCAGTTTGCCTACGACAGCGAGGGCAACACTTCGACCATCACGCGCACCTTCAACTTCGGCTGGGCCGTGAACCTGCAGCGCGTCGAAACCTTCGCTTACGGCCCGGGCGGCCGTGTCACCTCGCAGACATACCCGGACAACAAGACCGGCGAGGCCACTGTCACCACGGCGCTGTACTCGTACGACGCGCGGGCGAAACCGAGCGGACTGGCG
>Ga0209181_10000430_pt1 | contig 77316 bp, 64 predicted proteins | sample MAT05_FD_187208 | JGI IMG/M metagenome (GOLD analysis project Ga0209181, IMG submission 187208) | Freshwater microbial communities from Lake Fryxell liftoff mats and glacier meltwater in Antarctica - MAT-05 (SPAdes) (version 2) | ecosystem: Environmental > Aquatic > Freshwater > Ice > Liftoff... | reverse complement strand
CCGTAACTCACACCCGGGCGCGCCATCGGAACGTTGAGGCAATGCCTCAGGTTTCAGATCCCGCGATTTGCGCGAGGGCCAACGGCTCGATTCCTCCGATCTAAGCGATGGCCAGCCACCTCACCGCGCCTGTCCGGCACCACCGCATTGTCACCTAGCCCGCTTTGCGGTCGCCAAGGCCTACAACGGCTCGCTCCACCAGCAGCCGCGCCCGTGCTTTTCTCGCCGGTGCTATTCTGCTGAGCTCTGTAACTTTCCTTGCGCGATGAATCCTTCCTTTCTTGATTTTGAACAGCCTATCGCCGAACTGGAAGCCAAGATCCAGGAGTTGCGTTTTGCCGGGCAGGGCAATGCACTTAACATCGAAGAAGAGATCGGCAAGCTCAAAGAAAAGTGTCGCATCAAGACCGAGGCGATCTTCGCCAATCTGTCGCCGTGGCAGGTTTCTCAGCTCGCGCGCCATCCGCTACGTCCGCACACGGTGGATTACCTGCCGCTGGTGTTCGACGAATTCCATGAACTGAAAGGCGATCGCCACTATGGCGATGACGCCGCGATCATCGGCGGCTTGGCTCGTATTGCTGGGCGCGCGGTCATGTTTATCGGCCAGGAAAAAGGCCGCGACACCAAGGACAAAGTGCGCCGGAATTTCGGCATGCCGCGACCTGAGGGATACCGCAAATCGCAACGTTTGTTGCAAATGGCCGAGCGTTTCGGGTTGCCAGTGCTGACCTTTATCGATACGCCAGGCGCCTATCCGGGCGTTGGCGCCGAAGAACGCGGCCAATCCGAAGCGATCGCCAAAAGCCTGCAAATCATGGCCGAGTTGCGCGTGCCGATTATCTGCACCGTCATCGGTGAAGGCGGATCGGGCGGCGCGCTCGCGATCGGCGTCGGCGATCGAACGTTGATGCTCGAATATTCGGTGTACTCGGTGATTTCGCCCGAAGGCTGCGCCTCGATCTTGTGGAAGAGTGCTGATCGAGCGCGCGAGGCGGCCGACGCGCTGGGAATTACCTCGGCGCGATTGCTGCAGCTCGGGCTGATCGACCAGATCGTGCGCGAGCCGGCGGGCGGCGCACACCGCGATGCCGCCGTCATGGCCGCGTCATTAAAAGACGCGCTGCTGCGCTCGCTTGATGGCTTGGAGCGGGTGGAGGCCGGCAGCTTGGTGGAATCACGCTATCGCCGCCTGCGCGCTTATGGGTCGCAAAAGGTCGAATAGACCGCGCCTTACACGCTCAGTCAAAGGCGCTGCCCGTCAATGAGCTTGAAGAAACTGATCTCGATTACCGCGCAGCTAACGAGTGCGATCGACGCGCTAGTTGCCGAGAAAGCCGGTGGGCCGATCATTGTCGGCTTTAGCGGTGGCATGGATTCCACTGTGCTGCTGCATTGCGCGGCGCGCAGCCCGGTGGCGCGCGCGCGCGGCTTGCGCGCGCTGCATGTGCATCATGGTTTGCAACCCGAAGCCGACGCGTGGGCCGAACACGCGCGTGCGGTCGCAGCGCAATTGTTGATCCCAATCGACGTCGTGCATGTGCAGGTTGATACGCACGGCCGTGGGCTCGAAGCCGCTGCACGCGAGGCGCGATTGGCCGCATTTGAACAGCACATGCCGCACTTGGCCTGGGTACTGTTCGCGCATCATCGCGAGGATCAAGCGGAGACCGTGCTGCTACGACTGGCACGCGGTGCGGCGCTCGATGGCGTGGCGGCGATGCGGCGCTATCGCCCCTTTGCGCGCGGCTGGCTGGGTCGCCCGTGGTTGGACCGGTCGCGTGCGGATTTACACCGCTGTGCCGAGGAACTTCACCTGAGCTGGATCGAAGATCCATCCAACCAATCGCCACGACATGATCGCGTGTACCTGCGGCAATCAGTCTGGCCTTTGCTGGAATCGCGCTTCCCGGCGATCAGCGAGCGCCTCGCGCGCTTCGCCGCGCACGCGCAAAGTGCGCAGTCAGAACTCGATCAACTGGCTCTGTGCGCACTGCGCGAGGCGCAAGGTGGCGATCATGAGTCGATCTCAATCACCGCACTTTTGGGCATGTCTGACTGCCTGTTCGGTTTGTGCGTGCGCCGCTATGCGCTGGATCGCGGTGCCGCGGCGCCGGGTTTTCATGAACTGGCGCGGCTGCGCTCAGAAGTTTTGCTCGCGGCCGTCGACGCAAATCCGCGTCTACGCTGGTTGGGATTCGAGTTTCGGCGCTATCGGGATCGCTTGTATCTACTGCCGGAATTCGCCGTAGAGCCCGCGCCTGAGGGCGAAATTCAATGGCCAGCCGGCGCGCCCGTTTGCGAGCTTCCCGGCACGCTCGGACAGTTGCACTGCATGGACGCCAACGGCGTCGAATCGCCCGCTCCCAATGCGGTAAGTGTGCGCTTTCGTATTGCGGGTGAGCGACTGCGCCCGCTGGGATCTGCACATGCGCGCGAGTTGCGACTGCTGTTTCAGGAGCACGCCGTACCGACCTGGCAAAGACCGCGCATTCCATTGATATTCCGCGGGAATTCGCTTCTGTGCGCGGTCGGCATCGCCGCCAGCGAGGAGTTCCAGACGCATTGGCTTGGGCACCGCGTGCGCTGGGCGCCGGCGGACATCTCGACGCTTCCTTAGCGCTCAGAACTGCGCCATGGCCGCCTTACACAACACCCCATCGACATCGCGTTTGCACGCCTCGCGCATGGCTTCGCAGCCGGCATTGCCCATCGCCGTTCCCATCTGTTTGGCCGCATCGGAGACCGCCTTCTCCATGGCGTTGTCGCTACTGGCAGTCAAGCTCTTGTCCAGTTCTGCGCTCACGCGGGCCAAACACGCACGGTAAGCCACCTCGACTGGGTCGCGCGTGAACCACCACAAGGCCACGCCGACGCCCACCAGCAAAATTATCCATTTCGATGCAGACATTTCGCGCTCCAGTGCCGCCTACCCGCAATCGGTTTGTCGATCAATCTTTCTTCGAGAATTGCGCGAGCGTGACCAAGTGCCCAGAAGGCTCGCGCCAAATGGCCTCGACAGAACCATAGAAGGTTTCTCGTCGCGGTGAAATCATTTCAAAGGGCGCGAGCGCATCGATGCCGGCTTGAAGGTCGGCCACCTCGATGAATAGCATCGCCAGCGCACCCCGCGTGCGTTCGGCAATCACGGGCAAATCTTCGGCGATGCTGCCGTAACTTTGCAGCATGACTTCGGTGCCGTCCTTGACCAGGATGACGAAGCCTATGGCTGTGCCATCAGGAACAGATTGCGTCACCGCAAATCCCAAGGCTTGCCAAAAGGGCAAAGATTCTTCCACCGACGGCACCGGCAACACGCTGGTAATCCTGGAGACTTGGATGCTCATTGGTTCTGTCCGCTCGGTCGATTGCTCAATGTTAGCGCGCGCTGGCTGAAACTTGTCGCCATGTCGACGGTCTTCTGTCCGTGCTGAGTGGCACTTCGCATCGGCGCAGGGCGGACGCCATGATGGCCGCTGCAGATTCATCAATTCCGGAGACATTTGTACCCATGTCCACCTCTCTGACAACCGTATTGGGCTTGGCACTACTCCTTTTCAGCGTGAATGCGCACAGCGAATCCGCGCCGAAGAATTCGCTGGCGATCGCGGCGGATTCTTTTCTGTCATTTCACCCGGATATCCGCTGGCGCAATGAAGGCATGGAGCTCTACGACCAGGGCAAGTTCGAGGCGGCCTTCAAGATGCTGCTGACGTCGGCACGATTTGCCGAGAAAAGCTCGCAAGCCATGATCGCGGAAATGCATTGGACTGGCACCGGTACCGATATGGATCGTCCACTCGGATACGCGTGGATGGATTTGGCCGCGGAACGCAACTACGATGAATTTGTGCTGCTACGTGAGCATTATTGGTCAAAGCTCAACGAGGATGAGCGCGCACAGGCGCTAAAAGTGGGTAAAGGCGTCTACGCGAGCTATGGCGATGATGTCGCGAAACCGAGGCTCAAGCGCAAACTCGACCGCGGTCGCCGTGCAACGACTGGCAGTCGCACTGGATTCGTGGGTGCGTTAAATGTCTTCGTGCGCGTCGATGGCGGATTTCTGTCGATCTCCGGCGAGGAGTATTACGCCGACGAATTTTGGAAACCCGTCGACTATTTCAAGTGGAAAGATCGTGTTTGGAAGGAATCACGTAAGGGACAAGTCGACGTTGGCTTACCGACCGCCGCGGATAAGCCATCACCCGCTAAACCGGACGTCGATTAAGTGCGGCGAGATCGTCAACGCGCGCGCAGGCGGAAGCGCGCACGGTAGTCCAGCGGCGTGAGCGCGGTATCGCGTTTGAAGAGTTTCCGAAAACTCGAGACATCGCGATAACCGCAGCGATCGACGATTTCTTCGAAGCTCAAGTGTGTTGCTTCGAGCATGGCCTTGGCGCGCTCGACCCGTAAATGTTGGATGTGTTCTAACGGGGTCGCCCCATAGTGCGCCTTGAAATGACGCAGAAGGCTGCGCTGCGCAGATAGTCGAGTTCGGGCTGCAAATTCCTAAACTGCGAGCACATCTCGCGCGTGTCCTTAGACATCACGCCCGGCACCGGACACGCGACCGCGTTCAGATATCAGAGCGCGCTTGTTGAAACCTGTCCCAGTCCTCGGGCTTATCGATGTCCAAAGCTAGTTGCGGCGCGCGCACCTGACGCACTCTGTCCTCCGTATCACGCAATAGCTGTCGCGCGCCGCGATCACCGCTGAGCGTGCTCAAGCGCGCACGGTAGTGCGCCGGAAAAATCGCCGGTATGCCGAGGATGCCGGCATAGGCGCTTGCCACCGGCACCAGCGGTTGCGCATGCCACGAGCGCACCAGCCGTTGCAGAAAGCTGGCATCAAGCGCTGGCTGATCCACACCCAGCACCAGTATCGCGCTGTGCACATCGGTGATCGCCGCGACGACTGTTGCCAAGCTCGTACCCATCCCAAGTGCCCATTTGGGCACTACAACGATGCGAATAGGCAGATGCGCCAATGCGCGCGTGCAGGCCTCGATTTCTGCACCGAGCGCGACGACCAGTTGACTCGGCTTGGTCGCGAGCGCCGCACTTACAGCGCGGACTAGCAGGCTTTCGCCGTCAACCTCCAATAGTTGCTTCGGCTGGCCCAAGCGGCGCGAGGCACCGGCGGCCAGCACGATGGCGATGTGCGAGTCAGGCACGTGCGAAGGCTTCGGCGAGCCGCGCGGCGATCGACAAGGCGACCGATTCCGGACCATAAGCACCGATGGCAATGCCCACCGGCGCGTGCAGTCGCGATATCAACGCCGTGTTGATTTCGGAACCGAGTTCCAAAAGCATTTCCTCGGCGCGGGCGCGGGGCCCGAGTAGGCCGATGAAGGGCACGTCGCTTGCCGCCAATTGCTGCAAACAACGCGCGTCTTCATCGTAAAGGTGCGTGGCGCAGATCACGGCATCAAACATCGACACATCAAGTTTTGCCAACAATTCCGCCGGACGCGCAGCGTGTACGCGATCGGCGCCTGTGAGCCGCGCTTGCGCCAAGTAGCGCGCGCGGTGCTCGACCACTTCTAGCCACCAACCCACACTGTGCGCAAACTCAATCAGCGCGGGCGCCTCGGGGCCACCACCGAGCAGTAAGATTCGCGGTGTCGGCGGAATCGACACGATCACCTCGGACGCACTCGCGGCACGCTGGTCGTGCACGCGCCAAGTTGGCGTTTCACTGTCTGTGTTCACGCAAATTGCCAAACACTGGTGCGCGCGTTCGGCAACCAGCAACGCGGCGATCGCCGGATGCATGCCGTCGCCCGTGTGCGGCAGCAGCAACAAGTCGATCTCACCGCGACAGCCACTTTGCGATCCAAACCAGCGGTCATCATCGGTGCGCGTGTCCAAACGCAGCATGCACGCGTTGCCATCCCCTAAGGCTGCATGCGCCGCAGCGACCATTTGTGCTTCAAGACAACCGCCGCTAATGCAACCACTGATCAGACCGTCAGCGTCAATCAGCGCTAGCGCGCCAGCTTTTCGATAGCTGGACCCACGCGTCGCCACTACCAGCGCGACTACGCAAGCACGCGACTGGCTGCACGCTTGTTCGAGCAAGTGTCGCTGCGAATATCGCGTCGGAAAGGTCTGCATCGGTACATGCTAACCGCCGACCGTGTGCGCCACACGTGTTGGCCTCATTGGCGAGTTTGCACGAGGCCCGCACCGTCAGCTTTCAAGCGTGCAACCAATGACCTGCCGACGGCTGCCCGAAAGAGACCATAGGTCGCCCGCGGCCCGCCCGATCCAGCCCCAGCAGCGGCACATCAACTGGTCACGCTGCACCCTTATCCACAGCAGACGATGCGCATGCGCCGACTAGCCAAACTCGTGCACTTTGTGCTGCGCCTCTGTCTGCTGATTGTGGCATTGGTGTCCGTGGCGTATCTGGCGCATAGGCCCTTTCGCCCGGCCGCACCTGCAGTTGAGTTCAAGCTGATCTCGCATCGCGGCGTACATCAGACCTTTCACCGCGAAAACTTGACCAATGAAACGTGTACCGCAGAGCGTATCGACCCGCCGCGCCATGGATTCATTGAGAATACCTTGCCCTCATTACGTGCGGCATTTGCTGCTGGCGCGGATTTGATCGAGATTGACGTGCATCGCACCAGCGATGGCGAGCTGGTGGTTTTCCACGACTGGACACTTGACTGCCGCACCGACGGCAAAGGTGAGACGCGGCAACACTCGCTCGCGCAAATCAAGGCGCTTGATGCGGGCTATGGATATACCGCGGACGGTGGCAAAAGTTTCCCTTTCCGTGGGAAATTCGTCGGTGCGATTCCGAGTTTCCGCGAGCTACTGCTTGCCTTTCCCGATGCGCATTTTATGATCGATCAGAAGGATCGCAGCGCCGAAACGACTGCGCTGATCGCCGCACAAATGCAGGATTTCCCCGGCGCGGTCGAGCGTGTCTGTTTGAACTCAGACGCCAGTCGCAATGCGCAATTCGTCGCTGCACTTGGAGGCCAAGTCTGCGTATTCGCTAATAAAGACTCGATCAAACGGTGTCTTGTCGACTACCTGCGTAGCAGCGGCTTTGGCGACTGGCCGAAGAGCTGTCGAGACCAGAATCTTATCGTGGCCGACAACGGCAGCATGCGCGTGCTCTGGGGCTGGCCCGGCACCTTCATCGAGCGCGCCCACGCAGGCGGCGCACGCGTCTATGTCTGGACCGACGATGCGGCGCGTGCGCAAGCGCTGCGTGATACCGGATTCGATGGTGTGTTCACTGATCGCATTGAAGACTGGGCTGCGTCCAGTGCCGACCCACCTTAAGGTGCGGTGAGCCCGTGCGATGCGCATCGAAATGCCGGGAAGTAGGGTGTCGTGAGCACAGGAAACCGCAGTAAATACCCGCAAGCCGTTGCGGCGACTTCGACGTCGAAGACCGCCGCGCGATCAGCGGAATCTCAGTCCGATCGGCCTTTTTGAGTTTACCTATCAAGTGCCTGTTCGCTGCGAGCAGCACGCCAACGACACCGTCACGACTCAATCCGCCTCAATCGCATCAATGCGTTCGCGACGCACGATGATCGTGGCGTGTTCGCGGTTGCTGATAATGATTGCGTCCGGCCCGATTGCCTTGACGGCACCGGCGATGGTTTCGCCGCCCACATGCAGATAAACGCTGCGCTTGGTCTCCATGCTGGACTTTAGGACTTTGACCATTTCGCGCTCGAAGGTGTCGGCGCTGGCGGGCTCTTGGGCGGTGGCAGTCATGGCAATACTCATCAACATCAGGGCAGGAATTACGGATCGAAGGCGCATTCAAAGTCTCTCGGGCAGTTCAAGAAAGATCGGCAGCAAATCCAGTGAATCAGGGATCTGCCTGCAAAGTTTTGTCGTCATGCGTAGAAACGCGCTTTGGCGTGAATTTGGACTACCGCTCGTCGGATAGTTGATCGACGAGCGCATGTGGTGGCGCCGATGCTGGCCCTGTTAAGCGCACAAGATCGTGGTGTTCAATCATTGTGAACACGGGAGATCATGATGCGGATGCGTATGCGGGCGATGGGGCGCATTCTCGCGCTGGCCCTGACCTTCATTGGGTCGCAAGCCGTGGCGCAGACGACGCCGCATCCGATTCTGTTCGTCACGCAGGTTCCAGTGCCGGTCGATTTTGCGGCCATCGGCTCGACTTTCGCCAACCATGTGGCCTCGCCGGCGTCGGTTTACCGCGGTGGGGATCTGTGGATCCGCTATCCCAACGGCACCTTGCGCAATCTCACGCAGGAAGCCGGATTCGGCGTGAGTGGTGCACAAGGTGCCAACTCCATTGCTGTGCGCGATCCACACGTCCATTGGGATGGTACCAAGGCGGTGTTCTCGATGGTCGTCGGATCGCCTGCGCAGTTTCAGCAGATTCCCTATCGCTGGCAGATGTATGAGGTGAACGGTTTGGGTGTTGGTCAGCCCGTACAGATCACGCTGGTGCCGAATCAACCCGCCATCTACAACAATGTTATGCCCGCCTACTTGACGGATGGCACGCTGGTGTTCGCCTCGGACCGCCCACGCAATGGCGCGGCGCATTTGTATCCACAACAGGACGAATACGAATCCGAAGAAACGGTCACGGGCTTGTGGCGTTTGAAGGTGACAACGGGCGAGCTGAAGCTGCTGGACCATTCGCCCTCTGGCGATTTCGATCCCTTCGTCGATAGTTTTGGGCGTTTGCTATTTACGCGCTGGGATCATCTGCAGCGCGATCAGCAAGCCGACGTGACCGGCAACCCCTCAGGTAATTTCGATTGGGCCGATGAGGGTGCTTCTGCTGCGATTGCCACCACACCAGTGGATATCTTTCCCGAGCCGCGCGTCGCCGCACAAGGCTCGCCTGTGAATGGCCACCGTTTCAACAATTTCTTCCCGTGGCAGGTCGCGCAGGATGGTACTGACGCGGAATTCTTGAACCATCTCGGCCGGCACGAGTTTGCTGAGTATTTCGACCGCAGTTTCGCCACCGACCCGAATCTAGTCGAGTTCACACCGGGCTCGCGACCCAATCAGAATGCGCTCCAAAATTTGTTCCAGATGGTTGAGGATCCAACACAACCCGGTCGTTATGTGGGCATTGATGCCCCCGAATTCGACACCCATGCCTCGGGCCAAATCGTGCGCTTGAATGCGGCGCCGAATGCCAATCCAGACGACATTGTGATCGACTATCTGACGCCGCGGAGCACCGCGGGCACCGCGCCCGCAGCCGATCATTCCGGTCACTATCGCAATCCCTTGGTGCTAAGCGATGGCACGGTGCTGGTCGCGCATGCCACGCAAACGGGCGGTATCGAAAACCTTGGCACGGCGAGCTTCCCAATCCCCAACCATCGTTTTCGTTTGCGACTAATGGTCGCTGGCATTGGCACCTTGCTGGCGCCCGGCGCGAATCTAACCAGCGGCATCAGCAAGAGCGTCAGCTTCTTCAACCCCGACAGCCTGGTCACCTATACCGGTGAGTTGTGGGAGTTGAGCCCGGTGGAAGTGCGTCCACGCACAGTACCGCCAATCACGCGCGAGCCCGTGCTTGCGAACAGCGAAGTGCAATCCTTCACCCAGGCAGCAGTCGCCGAGTCGACGTTCCGGCAGTTTCTCAAACGCAATGGCCTTGGGCTATTGGTGGTACGCAACAATACGCACCGTGATCGCGCAGACCGGCAACAGCCGTTCAATCTGCGTGTTCCGGGCGGCGTGCAAAGTGTGGCGAACGCCGGCACGCTCTACGATATTGCGCATTTTCAGACCATCCAGGGTGATCAGGTGCGCGGCATTGGCGGCGCTGCAACGCCGGAGCCCGGCCGACGCGTGCTAGCGCGTTTCATGCACGACGCGCTGGCGCTTGCCAACAGCTTACCCAACCCCGGCGGCCCGGCCGGTAGCACCCGGATTTTCCCCGATGGATCTTCCGCCATCGTGGTTCCGGCACAGCGCGCATTGAGCTGGCAGACCACTGCGGCCGACGGCACGCCGATCGTGCGTGAACGCTACTGGCTCACCGTGCAGCCCGGTGAAATCCGCGCCTGCGGTGGCTGTCACGCCATCAACACCCAAGGCCAAGCCGGCCAAGCACCCGCGACCAATACGCCCGCCGCACTCACCGCATTGCTGCAGCGCTGGAGCACGCAGAACGGCGGCTTGATGTTTTCGGACGGCTTGGAGTGAGTGCGGGGTCCGGGGCTTAGGTGCCGGGGCTCCGGGGCTGGTTACGCCGCAGCCCCAAGCCCCGCCTTTGCTTCATCGTTACGACCAAGCCCCAAGTCCCGCTGCCGCCTCATTGCGGCTTCGCACGATATATCGACACGCTGCGGCGGCCGTCTGCGTCGATGGCGGCGCGATACATGCCGCTGGTGTCAAAGGGCATATGCACGCGCCCTTTCGCGTCGAGGACGATCACGCCGCCATTGCCGCCCAGTTCGGGCACGCGCTTTAAGATCACTTCGTCAGACGCCGCCTCAATACTTTGCCCGGCATAGCGCACGCGTGCGCAGATATCGTGCGCAACATTCAGGCGGATGAAGAATTCGCCCCAACCAGTCGCCGACACGGCGCAGCGATCGTCTGCGTAAGTGCCCGCACCGATGATGGGTGCATCGCCGACGCGGCCGTAGCGTTTGAGTGTCATGCCGCCAGTTGAGGTTCCCGCAGCAAGGTGGCCGTTGCGATCGAGTGCGCCTCACCGGCAACATTGCACGCGGGCGCGCAGCGGCTGCTTTGGCATCCAGATATTGTTTCCAGCGTGCCTCGGTCCGGAAATAATCTGGAATGACGAATTCCATGACCACTTCTCGCGCGAATATCTCGGCGCCCACACCGACCATCATCACATGCGGCGAGCGCTCCATGACGCTGCGCGCCAGCAGAATGGGATTCTTGATACGGGTAAGCCCGGCGACCGCGCCTGCGCGCAAATTGGATCCATCCATGATCGAGGCATCGAGTTCACTGGTGCCTTCGGCGGTGAATACCGCGCCCTTTCCCGCATTGAAATGTGGTGAGTCTTCCAACATGGTGATCACCGTCGTCACCGCGTCCAGGGCCTCACCGCCCGACGCCAATACCGCATAGCCGGCATCGCGCGCGCGCTTCAAATCGGCGCGAATCAGCGCTTCTTGGCTCAGGCCCGAGCGAGCTGCATTCGATCGTGCCTGCGCCACCATGGATCGCTATGGCGACTGGCGCGGATATCGCCGGCGAAATCCAAATCGCCGCCGCCAACAAGAATTAACACAAGCACTGTGACATGGGGTAGTCCGCGTCTAGATCGGCTCACAGGCTAACTCAGAGTTAGCACCTACCCGGTGCTGCGCTGGCTTCTCAGAACTGTCGGGAGCGTGGGATAGTTTCGAAGCGGAAGAAGCTCGGAAACTATCCACGCCGACAATGCTATTTGCTGATCGACGCCGCAGCGCTCTTGCGCAGCTTAGGCGCGGTCGTAGCCTTCGTGGAGCCAGTGCCTTTGGATTTCGTTTGGGATTTGCTCACTTTGGCCGTCGGCTTGGCGCGCGCGGCGGTTTCGGCAACCGGCTTGGCAGCGGTCTTCCGCGGCGCGCGCGGCTTCACCAGACGCGGTTCATCGGCGTTGGCTTCCGCGCGTTCTACCGATTCCGGCAATGCCTCGATCTGCACATCCGCCTTGAATAGCGCGATGGCTGTATCAGCAACCTTACCCGTATCGACATAGATATATCCGGCCACGCCGATGGCGCCGACTAGTGGAATCCAGCGCGTGACGGCGCGGCTGACACTGCGCTGCGCGACGCGGATGGCGATTTTGTTGACCACCGCATATAGCGCCGACACCGGCGCACGACGGATCAAATAGCGCTCGCCGGCCTGCAATACCAGATCACGAAAGGCGCCGGCCGCTGTGTGACCAAACAAGCAGTACAGCATTTGCTCACGCGACAACAAATCGGTGCGCCCGTAGACGCCAGCAATATCACTGACCATCTGCGCCTGGGCTTTCCACACGGCGTACATTTCTGGCGCAATCGTGGCCCAACCAATAAATCCTGGCGGCAGAGACAGGGTACCGGCGATGGCGGCGGTACGAACTGATGCCTTGCGCGCGATCTCGCGCGAACGCGTGCCGGGTTCATCGCTCTTGCTTTCGCGCGGCCTGGGGATCTGGCCGACCACATCAAGCAAGCGGTCAGCAAATCCAGGATTTTCCGGATCGCGTGCAGCGAAGCGTTGGCTAGCTTTGTTCTTCATCACTAAACCTCGTTATTGAAAATGATGCGCGGCAGCGTTCGTGAAGAATATTGTGCTTCGGTCACATGCCAAGGCACGGTGAAATCAAGGCGCGCGAACTGAACCGCAGTTCAATCGCTCAGGCGGCGGCGAGCAGCGTCTGGCCGTCTGAAAACAGTGCGACTGCGCGCGAGAAGGCTATGTCGAAAGGCGCTTCGATTAAAAAATCCGCTGCCGTTTGCGGGTCGCAGAAGCGCAAGGCGCGCGCGTGCAATAGCAATCGATGCACGCCAAAATTCATGCGAAACAAGCGATTGTGTTCGCCCTTGCCGTAGTTCACATCACCCACGACCGGGTGCGCCGCTTGCTTCAAATGACGCCGAATCTGGTGATAACGCCCGGTGTGCGGCTGCGCTTCGAGGAGGCTGTATCTGGCTTCGGGATAGTGTTGCAGCGCGATCGGCAGGCTCAATCGGGCATTGGTGCGAAAGCGCGTCTGCGCCGGTTTCGGCGCGCCTTTTCCGCCCGCACCACTGAGCGCGACATCGATCTCAAAGCTATCTGGCGCGTGTCCGCGAACCACCGCCACATAGCGTTTTTCGACTGCGCGCGTTTCAAATTGGCCCGAGAGTTGCGCCGCGGTGCGCGCGTCGAGTGCCAGCAGCAAGACACCACTGGTCGCGTGATCAAGGCGATGGATCGCGTGCAGGCGATCCACCCCCAATTGCACACGCAATAGCCCAAGCAAAGTTTCTTCGCATCGACCTGTGTAGCTAGATTCGTAAACGCTCAATCCGGCAGGTTTGTTGACCGCGAGCCAGTGATCTGTGCGCGCGAGGATTTCGATTTCGGACGACATGAATATCCATCAGTGAGCGGTGTGCGCTGTCAGCGCAGGCGCTTGCACCGCTTTAGCGACGCAAACACCGGCCTCCAGCTTCGGCGGCAGCAATTTGTACATCACCGGCGTCACCAAGCGCGCGAGCAATGTGGACGAGATCATGCCACCGATGATCACCCAGGCCATCGGCGAGTACATTCCGACCTGCTGAATCGCGAGTGGCAGCAAGCCGCCGATCGCCGTGGCGCTGGTTAGCAATATCGGCAAGAAGCGGATTTCACCGGCCTTCTCGACGGCGCTGTCCAAATCCATGCCTTCCTGTCGCAATTGGTTGGTGAAATCGACCAATAAAATAGAATTCTTGATCTCGATGCCGATCAGCGCGATGAATCCGATCAAGGCGGTGAAAGACAGGCTATAGCCGGTCAGGAACAGCGCCAACAGACCACCGAGCACGCCCAGCGGGATCACGCCCGCAACGATCAACGTGGAGCGGAAACTGCCGAATTCCAGCACCAGAACCGCCAGGATGCCGAACACGGCGACCAATGTCGCCGCACCCAAACCCTGGAAGCTCTCGGCACGGCTTTCGACCTCGCCGGCCGCTTCATAGCGATAGCCGCGTGGCCAATCCATCGCTTCCAGTTTGGCCAGCACTTCGTTGGTGACCTTGTCGGTGTTGAAACCCGTTTGCGTCGACGCACTCAAGATAACCGTGCGCTCGCGATTGAAGCGCTGAATCTGCGGCGGTGATCGATCGAACTCCAACTTCGCCAGTTGCGACGCTGGTAGCAAGGCCCCCGACAGTGAAGGTACTCGCACCTGGTCCAGTTGCTCCAGGGTCGGCCGGCCATTGATCGGCGCACGCACAACGATGTCGTAGCTTTCGCCGTCGCTATCCCGGAACTCACCGGCGGATACGCCGCTGACCGCCAACCGCACCGCGCGATCAAAATCGATGCTCGGCACGCCGAGAATCGCGGCTTTCTCTGTATCCAACTTGAGCTTCAGATCGGTGCGATCCAGGCGCAAGGGATTGTCCACATCGCGCGTGCCAGCAGTGGTCTTGAGCAAGCCCTCCACCTGGCCCGACAAGCGCTTGAGCACATCCAGACTACTGCCCTTGATACGGATCGCAATCGGCGCGTCGATCGGCGGTCCATTCTCGAACTCTTTGATCACGATGCGTGCGTTCGGATACTCGCGGAAGCGCTCGCGCATGCGATCTAAGAAGGCCGGAGTCTCATCCGGGTCATAGTGTTTGACCTGCGCGAAGACCTCCGCCAGGTTCGAAGATTGCTCCATCGGGATCACGTTGTAGTAGATCTTCGGGTTTCCCTTGCCGAGGTTGGAGTACCAAAAATCAATCTCCTCGGCTTTGCCCAGTTCCTCTTCCACAAAGCGTAGCGCGCGATCGGTTTCGCTTAAGCTGGCACCATTGGGCGCCGTCACAGTGACCAGGAATTGCGGTGTATCGGCCTTGGGAAACAGGCTGAATCCGATCACCGGCACCAATCCCAGCGACAGCACGAACAATCCCATGGCCCCAACAACGGTGGTCTTCGGGCGCGCCAGCGCGAACTTAAGCAGCGGGTTGTAGAAACGATGAATGCCGCGCATCACGGCCTGCAGCAAGCGATTACCTTCTGGCGCCTCGTGAGGCGAGAGCACGCGACTGGCCAAAAACGGAATGATGGTGACCGCGATCACCAACGAGGCCAGCACCGTAAACACCACCGCCATCGGCAGCACGCGAATAAACTGCCCCGCCGTTCCGGGCAAGGCCAGCAGCGGCAGAAACGCGAATAGCAGGGCGCCAGTACAACCCAGAATAGCGACGAAAATCTGGCGCGTAGCCGCCACCGCCGCTTCCTCGCGGCTGTAGCCCATGCGCAAGAATCGCGAGATGTTTTCGACCACGACGATGGAGTCGTCAACCAGCAATCCCAGCGCCACCACAAAGCCTGCGATGGACAACTGATTCAGCGAAAATCCGATCGCATACAAGCCGGCCAATCCAATCGCCAGCGACAGCGGAATCGAAATCATGACCAAACTCGCCGCGCGTAAACCGAGCGGAAGAAGGGTCAACGCGACCAACGCAATGGCGATGGCGAAATCGATGCCCAGGCGATCTAGCCGATTCGCGACATTGCGGCTTTGCGCAAAGCCGCGTTCAAGTTTAACGCGCGCTGGCAATCCGGCCTCGAAGCGCGTCAGCGCCTCGTCGATGCGCGCCTGCACGTCAAAGATATTGATGCCGTCTTTTTGATTTGCGGTGACGAACACGGCGCGCTTGCCGGAGAAGCGGCCGAGGTAACGCTGCTCGGCCGTATCCCAATCGACTGTTGCGACATCGTTGATGCGCACGGTGCGCCCCTCACTGGAACTGACCACCGTGGCGCGTACCTGATCGAGCGAAGTGTACGCACCCGAGGTTTTCAGCGAGAAGCTGCGTGCACCCACATCAATGCTGCCAGCCGGAATATTCGCGTTATCGCTTTGAATCGCCTGCAGCACTTGACCCGGCGTCAGTCCCAACTCCGACAAACGCTTCAAATCCACCGCGACGCGAAGCTCGCGTGTCGGGAAGGCCCATGACTCGGAAGTGCGAATTCCGGGAAGCGTCTTCAGCAAATCCTTAAGTTCTCGGGCCAGCGTTTCCATCTCGGCGTAGGGCGCGTCTTCGCTGACCAGCGCGAGCTGTACGATATTGACCAAACCGGGGTTGATCTTGCGAATCTCGAGCATGGAAATTTCTGCTGGCAGATTCGGCCGCAAGGCGCCGATCTCACGCACGATCTCCTCGTATTTGCGTTCCACATCGACGTCAGCCACAAACTCCGGCACGATCACCGCCAAGCCGTCTGCCGAAGTAGATTCGATCTTTTTGATGTCATCGAGCTCAGCCAGCCGGTCTTCAATCGGCTTCGACACGAGACGCTCCATTTCCACCGGATCGCCACCTGGCAATACCACCGCGATCACGAAGGCCGGGATCGGGAAGTACGGATCCTCCGACCGCGCGATGCTGGTGAAACTGTAATAGCCCAACACAATCAGGCCGAAAAAAACGACCAGGGTGAAGGGATAGCGCTTGATCGGAAATTCCAGCCAATTCATGAACTTGGTCTCGGCGATGTTACAAATTGAGGAATGAATTCATTGACTTATGCGGCATCCGCCTCTCCCCACACTTTTGACAAGGGGAGCCGATTGCGGCGGACTCGGGGCGAGGGCTTGTTTGTCGTCTAGCCGCAATCGTCACTGCCCAGTTCATTTCAGGCAGGCACGCTCAGCGCTTCGCGAGCCGCACTTTCTTGCCATCCTCGACATAGGCCGCGCCATCGGTGACGACTTCGGTGCCGATGTCCACGCCGCCAGATAGCGCGACTTGATCGCCATCGATGAAGGCGACCTCGACTTTGCGCCGGTGCACGGTCTGATCCGCGCGCTCGAAAACAAACACGGTCGCGCTTGATCGATCGCCTTCGAGCACCGCGCTAATGGGCACATAGCTCAGCGAACTGGCCGCAGCGGCGGCCGGGATCAGTGCGATACGGCCGACCAAGCCACTTTTTCCACGCACGAAGGCGTCGTCCAAGCTCAGTTCGACATCGAACATGCCCGTGCGCGCATCAGCGGCGGCAGGCAGGCGGGTGACTTTGGCGCCGAGCTTCTGGCCCGGAAAGGCGTCGAAACGGACCTCGGCCACGTCGCCAAGCGCCAGTTGCACCAGATCACGATCGGCCAGACTGGCATTGAGCACGAAGCCGGTATCGGCGCTGCCCAACACCAGCACGGGTGTATCGGACGCGACGGTTTCGCGTGCTTGCGCCAGTTTGCGCAGCACTAGCCCATCGCTGGGCGCGGTGATAACGGCGTACTCGCGATTGAAACGTGTGGCCTTCAGGGACTGCGCGGCCAGATCGCGCTGCGTGCGCAAATCTTGCAATTGTTCGAGTGCGATCACCTGCTCTTGGTGTAAACGCTCACCACGCTCAAGATCGCGTTCCGCCTTCAGCAACATCTGACGCGATTGTTCGACTTGGCTGCCCACTTCTGCCAGCTCAAGCTCGGCGAGGATGTCGCCTTTCTTGACCACACTGCCATCGTCAACACTGATGCGCGCGATCACCCCGCCAATCTTGAATGCGAGGCGTATCTCGTCTTTGTGTGACAGCATGGCGCTGGTTCGAATCGCTGGCGCAGCCGGTCCGGCCTGCACCGCGACAACGGCGACGGGCACCAAGCGTTCGCTCGGTGCTGATACTGTGGAGTTGCCATTGGAACAGGCGCTAAGAACCAGCGCGAAAGCGAATAAGGTGGACAGGCGAAACATCAGTCACTCCTTGAAATCTTGAAAGATCAACCGGCCGATGCCGGCAAAGCGATGGCAGCGCGCAACTCTGCGAGGCGCACCAGCACGTCGAAACGCGTCAGGGTCTGATTGAGTTCGGCGCTAGTGAGCGCGCTGCGTGCGTCGATAAACTCGACTTGCGCAATAGAACCTGCATCGCGCTTGCGCGCGGCAATGCGAAAGGCTTCCGCGGCTGCCTGCCGGCGCGCATCCGCGGTCGCCAGCGAGGCCAATCCGGTGCGCAAACGATCAGACGATTGGCGCACTTCCAGGGAAATCTGTTGCGCGACTTCGGCACGACGCAATTGCGCTTGCTCGGCTTGTGCATACGCTGCGGACACACGTGCATGGCGTCGGCCGAAGTCGAACACGGTCCAGTTCAGCACCACTGAGGCGGCCGCGAAGTTGCGCCCAGATCCGAAACCATAATCCTCACCCTGCGTGCCCAAATCCAACCCGAAGCCGACGCTCGGTGCAAAGGCTGCTCGCTCCACATCCACGCGCGCTGCTGCAGCATTCGCGCCTGCATCGAGTTGCGCGATTTCAGCGCGGTTTTTGCGCGCCTCTCGCTCCAGCGGCAAATACTCAAGTTGGTCCATGCCCGGTCCGAGCTTGGCCAGCGCCTTCTGCGCGTGACCTTGCGGATCGGGTGTTTCCACCACCTCGATTGCAGCATCCAGCGGCCGATTCAGCAGGAAATTGAAATAGCTTTGCGCCAGCGCGATCGAATTCCCGCTATCGAGCAATTGCTGCTCAACACTCAGGACTTCGGCCTGCGCGCGTAGCACATAGTCCTTAGTTAACTTTCCGTTGTCGAACAGCACACGATTGACGCGTAGGTTTTCGGCGAGCAAAGCGCGGCTAGATTCGACAATGGCAACGGCTTCCCGTGCGCGCAGCCAGTTCAGATAGGCCACCTCGATATCGCGCTCCAACGTGCGACTCAAAGCAGCGCGCGCAGCGTCCGAGGACTGCGCAGCAAAATCTGCGCTGCGAATGCCAGCCGCGATCGCGGGCGCGTAAATTGGCTGGCTCATGGTCAACCGAGTGTCCTGCTCGCGCGGACGCAGGAAAACAATTTCCTGGTTGTCGATATCGGAAAAGCGCGGCGCTTGTCCTTGCGCGATCAGCAATTGATTCAGAGTCTGATAGGCCGGATTGACCAGATCACCCACCGGAATGGACTGTGTGCGGCCACCGTCGGCCCGCGTATAGCGGGCGCTTAACTCGATCCGCGGCCGATATTGCGCGCGCGCTTCATCAAGCACGGCCAGCGCACGGCGCACTTCTTGATCCTGGCCGCGCAAAGCCAGATTCGATTCACGCGCTAGGTCCAGGTAGCGCGCGATCGCGGCGTCATAGCTCGCATGTGGCGCGTCCACGGTGCGGCCCTGCCCGATCGACACTGAAGGCGAGGACCAGGGCGCAACTTCGGCCGCATTCAACGGAATGGCCACGATCAAGGCGAGAGCAACGCTCGCCAATCGCCATGTCATGGTTTTGTGGGCCGTTGAAGGCTTAGACACGTGTCAAACTCCGGGCAAATAAATTTGCGTGATTAATCGATCGAGGGCGAGGGGTTGGGCGGTGTCATCCCAAGCGCCACCATGCGCAGGGAATGTTCGACGAGTTGCTGCGTGCTGATACCGTCCGCGGCGAACATATTGGCCTTGGTGGCGCACAACTGGATGATTCCGTGCATGAAGCCCCAGAGCGTTACCGCGGTCAGATAGGGGTTTCCTAAGTCCCCGCGAATGGAGCCGTCCTTGACCCCGGCCTCAATGCATTCGACGATGATTTCGTGGACACAATCGCCGGCCATCATGTAGGCCGCTTGATTGCTCTGTGGCTCCACAGACTTAGCTTCCTGCGCCTGGAAGTGCGCCAATGCCGAGAAATAGTGCGGCACTTCGAGCGAGAAGCCGACGTAGCTACGCCCCAGCGCTTCGATCTTGTCGATCCCGCGCGTCAAGCGCGCAGCAGTCTGCTGAAAGCGTTCACCCAACATGCGTAAGGCGCGCTCGCAGATGGCGGCGTGCAGATCGACTTTGTCTTTGAAGTACACGTAAACCAATGCGCGCGACAGCCGTGCGCGTCGCGCCACCTGATCGATTGTGGTGGCTTCCCAGCCAATGTCCGCGTACACCTCTTCAGCCGCGTCCACAATCTGATTGCGGCGCGCTTCCTTCTCTTCCAGACGGCGTTCGGCAAGATAATTCATGCGCACAAGACTAGGGCTACATTGACACCGTGTCAACAGATGCCGAAATGCCAGCCGTATGGAATCCACGGCGTGTTGCCGCTTGGCAATGAAGTGCAATTGAACAGCGGCTCAGAACCCACAATAACCGCGATCAATTGCGATATCGTGCAGCAGAATCTGCGGAGGATACGATGCTCCAGTACCGTCAAATTTCGCTGATTGTCCTGGCCTTTGTCGCATCCAGCGGCCATGCAGCGGTGAGCGAATCCACACCCACTGTTTGCGGAATCGATGGCTGGGGGTATGCCCAGGGTGAAATTATGTTCACCACAGATTTGGGCAATATGACGAGCGTGACCGGCGTCTATCTCTTCGGCGGCCAGCAGTTGGTCGTCGTTAAATACCTCAGCGGACCGGGTGAGACGCTCAAGGTGCAAGCGCCAATTTCACCTGCCGCACGCGCTGACGACGACTGTAAGCAGGTACGCGCACGTCGATTATCTGGGGGCCTCGATTAAGAGGGTGAGCCCAACGCCTGAACGCATACATGCGACATCGGACTCGTCTCAATCTGTAGCGTGGGATGCGAAATCCTGAAGTGATGCAGAAGCTCCTGCGTCATCTCCTCCAGGAAAACGTCTCCGGGATGCCCGCCGGGCATGACCAGATGTGCCGTCAACGCAGTTTCCGTGGTGCTGAGCGCCCAAATATGCAAATCATGGACTTCGCTTACGCCGGCTTGTTTCGATAGCCAGTCGTGCACGGCTTGTGGGTCAATGTGATCGGGCACACCATCGAACAAAAGATGCAGTGACTGACGAAACAGGCCCCAAGTACCCACAACGATAACCACCGCGATCAACAGGCTGACGACCGGGTCCAGCCAGCCCCAGCCATACAGCAGATATAGCCAGCCTGCGATCACCACGCCAGCCGATACGGCGGCATCTGCCGCCATATGCAAAAACGCGCCGCGCACATTCAAATCGTGTGCTTGATTGCGCATAAACAGCAGCGCAGTGGCGGCATTGACCACGATGCCGATGCCGGCCACCCACATAATCGTTTGACCATCCGTTGCAGCCGCTGCGGGCAATCGCCGCAGCGCTTCCCAGGCTAAGGCGCCCATGGCAATTAACAGCAGCAAAGCATTGGCGAAGGCAGCGAGTACCGAGGCGCGCTGCCAGCCATAGGTATTACGCGCATTCGCCCGACGACGCCCAACCATTGTCGCCACCCACGCGAGCACCAATCCCGCCACATCAGATAGGTTGTGCCCAGCATCGGCCAGCAATGCCAGGGAATTGATCTTCCAGCCGTAGCTAGCTTCAATGGCGACGAAGAGTAGATTCAGCGTAATGCCAAAGCCGAAAGCACGATCAAGATGGTTCGACGGTTCTGCGTGATGGTGGTGATGAATGCTCATTGGCGCAGTATGGCGCCAGCGATGGCGCAGGCAGGGTGAGTGTCACCGAATCGGCGGGAGTGCTCGGCGACCCGCAACATGCTTTGTGCTTGGCAGGCCCGCCAGCCGCGTCCGCGCGTGTCAAACGCACTTCGGGAGCCAAACGATGGCATCGGCGACCCAGCGCAAATCCCCACACTTGCAGCCAGCGCCCTCAGCCGCAAGACTGTGCAAAACAGGAGCATCGAATGAAACTCGCATCACTCAAAGCCGGCGGACGCGATGGCACACTGGTTGTGGTCAGCCGCGATTTGACACGCGCGATCGCCGTACCGCAGATCGCGCGGACCTTGCAAGACGCGCTCGATCGATGGTCCGATTGCGCACCGCGCCTGAATGCCGTCGCCGCTGAGCTTGAAAATGGGGCCGTCAATGGCAGTTTTGCGGTGGAGATCGACGCCTTGGCCGCACCCTTGCCGCGCGCGTATGAGTTCGTCGATGGAAGTGCCTATTTGCCGCACGTTGAGCGCGTGCGACGCGCACGTCAGGCCGAAGTGCCACAAAGCTTCTACAGTGACCCGCTCATGTATCAGGCCACCAGCGCACAATTCTTAGGCCCAACCGATCCGGTTTCCGTGGTGTCGGAGGAATACGGGATCGATCTGGAAGCCGAAGTTATCGTGGTGACTGACGATGTGCCGATGGCCGTGACCGCCGCGCAAGCAGCAGAGCACATCCAACTCATCGGATTGGTCAACGATGTGTCTTTGCGCAATCTGATTCCGAATGAATTGGCCAAAGGATTCGGATTTTTGCAATCCAAGCCGCGATCGGCCCTATCTCCGGTACTGGTGACCCCTGATGAACTTGGCGACTATTGGCGCGACAGCAAGTTGCATCGGCGCCTACTTTCGCACATCAATGGAATTCCCTTTGGCCAGCCCGATGCCGGCACGGATATGCAGTTTGATTTTGGGCAACTCATCGCGCACGCCGCGAAAACACGCAACCTCACAGCCGGTAGCGTGGTCGGTTCAGGCACCGTCGCGAATCAAGATGAAGGCGTTGGCGCTTCCTGCCTGGCCGAGAAGCGCGTGCTGGAAATCATCCGCGACGGCAGCGCATCCACGCCCTTCTTGCGCTTCGGCGACCGCGTGCGCATCGAAATGCTCGATGACGCTGGCAACAGCCTGTTTGGTGCAATCGAGCAGCAAATCATTCGCTACGGGGACTGAGAGACGGGCTTTGGGCTCGGGGCTCGGGGCTCGGGGCTTAGGTGTCGGGGCTCGGGGCTTTGGGCTTTGGGCTTAGGTGTCGGGGCTCGGGGCTCGGGGAAAATGCGCTTTGGAGCGAAGAACGCAGAGTTTTTTTAGCTCATCAGACCGCGTATCGAAGTATTTGATACCGCGATTCAACGGCAAAAAGCGTGCCGTGAGCTAGTGCCTGCTGCCCCAAGTCACCTACGAGTGCTCGGGCATTGCATCGTTGTACCCCAGCCCCAAGCCCCGCTCTTGGCTTCACTAAGCCCCGCTCTTGCCTCACCAGCCAGCCCGCTGTTGGCTGCACAAAGCCCCGCTTCAGCTAGCGCGTCGGCGTAGTGCCCAAATGGTCACAATGATCAGCAATATCGGCGGCCCAGCGTTGACCAGGATCAGGCCGCTGCGCTCGGTCTCGGCGAAGTTGATTAGCGTTCGGTGCGCGAAATAGAAGCCGACGCCAAGTGCAATGCCCACTAAGAGGCGTTGACCCAAACCACCGCTGCGCAGATTGCCGAAAGCAAAGGGCGTTGCCAGAAAAGCCAGCGCCAGCGCGATCAAGGGATAAAACACGCGGTGCCAGAAGGCGCTTTCGAAGGCCAGCGAATCGAGCTGATTCATGCGAGCGTAGCGAATGGTCTCCAGCAGATCGAAGGTGGCCTGCTGGTTCGGCCGCACCGTATGCGACTCGATCAGGCCCGGATCAAGGAAGGTCGGCACATCGATCTTGTCGAACTTCTCCGAGGTGACTTCGGCATCGCTTAGCCGGTCGCGCGTGGCCACCGTGAGCTCAAAGCGACTGCCCCGAAAACTCGCGCGCTCGGCGCGATAGATCTCCTGCAAGCGCGCGTTCTCGCCGAATTCGTAGCGCCAGATGTCCAGTAGATCGAGCTTTCCGGGCCCGCTAATCACGCTCAATCGAGCATTCCAGACGGCCTTGCCATCACGTAGCCAAAGGCCGCTACCGCTAAAGGCAATTCCCTGGGCCTTGGCTCGCGCTTCCAGGTCGGAGGCTAAGCGATCGGCGCGTGGACCCACCCATTCGCCAAGGAAAACCGCAAACACCAGCAGCACAAACACCGATAAAACCGTAGACCGACCAATACGCAAACGACTGGCACCGGCCGCCTGCAGCGCGATCAATTCGCTGCGGGCCGCCAGCGCACCGAGCCCGAGCATGCTGCCGACCACGGCCGCGGTCGAAAACATCTGGTACATCCGCCGCGGTAACGACAGTGCGATGTACTGCAGCACGCGCACGATGTCGTAGTCGCCAATACCGATCTCGTCGAATTCATTCAGCAGTCCCAACAAGGCATCGAAACTGACGAACACCATCCAGCACAGCAAGACAGCGGGCACGACCGCCTTGAAGATCAATTTGTCGAGGCGTGTGAACATCAACGCACGCCAAACTGCGCAAGGATGCGACGGCCGCGGCGCCACGCCAACAATTCTCGCGCCCAGGCGATCAGTACCACGACCGCGAAGCCCAGATGCACCCACCAGGTGCCCAGCCACGCCGGCAAGGTGCCTGACACCAGCCAGACGCGCGCGAGTTCCACCAGATTTGAATACATCACATACAGTAGGATCGCGACCACAACCTTGTCATAGCGCGGCTGTCGCGGCGCACCCTGCGCCATGATCGGTGCGAGCAATAACAGCATCAAAAGCACCATCGGTTGCGCCAAGCGCCGCGTCAATTCAGCCTGCGATTCCGGATCATCCGCTGCCCACAAGCTTAAGGTTGATCGCGCTTGGCGCGGATCGTCGCCAGATGCTGTGGATTTGCGCGGAAACGAAATCGAAGCGCTTTCGAATCGAATTCGGCGGTAGTTTGGCTGTCCCGGCGTACCGTCGACGCGCTCACCGGCTTCAAGTTCAAGAATCAACTCATCGGCCACTTCATCTACGCGCAAACTGCCGCGTCGTGCGGTGAGGACCAAGCGCTGGCCTTCACGATCACGCACGAGCATGATTTCTTCGACCTCGCGCTCGTCCTCGCTCACGCTCGACACATAGAGCACGCCAGCGTTTCCTGGGAGTTCGACGAATCTTCCAGACGATAGGCCCGCAATTGCGACCGACTTTTGCATGTTAATAATCATGTCGGATGCGATCGCGCGCCCATAGGGTGCGGCGAAAAAGGCCAAACCCGCCTGAAACAGCACCAACACGATCCCGACACGAACCAAAGGCCGCAAGGTTTGCAGGCTGCCATAGCCGGCCGCGGCAAGCGCCGCCATCTCGCTATCACGGTACATACGCCCATAGGCCAGCAGCACGCCCATCAGCGCGCCGAGTGGCAGAAGCAAGGTCAGCGCGTCGGGAATGCGTAAGCCAATCTGGCTCAGGAGCAATTGCGGCGGCACTTTGCCGCGCGCAATCTTGTTCAGCACGTCAGTCAGCAGGCCGCCGAGCACGACCATGCTCAAGATCAGCATGACGCCCAGCAATGCTTGCCAGACCTCGCGTTCAAGGTAGCGGTCGGCTCGGGTCTTCACGATGGCTTGGGGTAGACTTGAAATCCTGCGTGTACGATGGCGCGGCAACGTCGCTTAATCGCGCCGGCATTCTGCTGGCCAACATCAAGAGTTGTATGTCCAGAGCGAGGCGGCATTCTGCCTACCGCTTCCAATAAATTGTGGTTTCGACTCGGAGACTGTTCATGCTGGAGTTCAAACGCCTCGCCGGACGTCCCAAAGACGTGGTTGCGTCGGTGGTGATCGTAGGGGTTTTCGAGGACCGTATGCTGACAAGCGCCGCGGCCGAACTAGATGTTGCTACGGGTGGCTTGCTCAAACGTCTGATGGAAACTGGCGATATTGTCGGGCGTGTCGGCAGCACCACCCTATTGCATGCCTCCGGCGGCTTAGCCACGACGCGCATTTTAGTGGTGGGCCTTGGCGAGCAGCGCAAATTCGATGCGCCCCGATTCTTGCGCGCCACGCGTGAAGCGCACCGTGCGTTAAAGGGCTTACCGGTCGAATCAGCCGCCTCCTACCTGACCGAAGTCGAAGTTCCGCGACAGGATATGGAGTGGAAACTGACGCAATCGGCATTGGCCGCCGATTACGCGGCCTATCGATACACCGCCACGCTCAAATCCAAGCCAGAGCGCGTCGAGCTGCGCGAAGTGCAGTTCAGCGCGCCTCACTACCAGGGCAATGCCTTGGATCGCAGCCGTGCGGTCGCCATCGGCATCTGCCTGACGCGTGAACTCGGTAACCTGCCGCCCAATATTTGCACGCCAGCTTATCTGGCCGAGCAAGCGCATGCCTTAAGCGCGCGTCATCCCGAAGTGAGTACAACAGTGCTCGACGTCGAAGAGATGGAAAAGCTCGGCATGGGCGCCTTGCTCGCCGTCGGCATGGGTAGCGCCAATCTGCCCAAGCTCATCATCATGGAATATCGGGCTGGCGGCGCGGCCAAACCCTATGTACTGGTCGGCAAGGGCATCACCTTTGACACCGGCGGTGTCGATATCAAACCGGCTGCCGGCATGGAAGAGATGAAGTTCGACATGTGCGGCGCCGCCTCGGTGTTCGGCGTGATGGAAGCCATCGCGACCCTCAAACTGCCGATCAACCTGACCGTGCTTGCGCCCGCCGCCGAGAACATGGCTGACGGCCGCAGTTACCGGCCCTCGGACGTGATCAAAACCATGGCCGGGCATCAAGTAGAAGTGCTGAATACCGATGCCGAAGGCCGTTTGATCCTGTGCGACGCGCTGACGTATGCACAACGTTTCGAGCCGCACACGCTGATCGATATCGCGACGCTCACCGGCGCTTGCGTGGTCGCGCTGGGCACGCACGCCACCGGTCTGTTGACCAAAGAAGATGAACTTGCGGACGAGTTGCTTGCTGCCGGCGAGACCAGTATGGACCGCGCGTGGCGGCTGCCGCTGTGGGAGGACTATCAAAGTCAGTTGGACACAGGCTTTGCCGATTTCGCCAATATTGGCGGCAAATACGGTGGGGCGATCACCGCCGCCTGCTTCCTCGCGCGCTTTACCGAAGGCCAGCGTTGGGCGCATCTGGATATCGCCGGTACCGCGTGGGATTCCGGACGCAAAGGCACCGCGACGGGACGCCCGGTGGGCATGCTGGTGCAGTGGCTTTTAAACCAGACCGCCGCTTGAGCGCACGATGCCGCGCGCGGAGTTCTATTTGATCGTCAAGGATCGCTTCAAAAGCGATCCGAACCTGCTCGTGTGCGAGTTAGTCAAACGCGCCTATGCGGCGGAGTTGCCCACGCTAATCCTCGCGCGCAGCCTTGAAGACGCCGAAGAACTCGACGACAAACTCTGGTCCTTCGACCCCGAATCCTTCATCCCGCATCAGATCGCGGGCGGTGAGGACGACGACGTGACCGCCGTGCTGATTGCACCGCCCGGCGCCAAGATCGCCGATCGTGCGCTCGTGATCAATCTGCGCGAAGAGGCCGCGGACGGCGATTTCCAGTGGGTCAAAGAAGTGGTGCCCGCCGACCCCGACGAACGCGACGGCTCGCGCAAACGCTGGGCCGAGTACCGCAAACGCGGCTTTGAAGTCACCAAGTACGATTTGTGATTGCCATCGTCGCCACGCCGAAACCTCGACAAAAGCGCGCTTAAGCGACTATCCCTGTCCATCGCATTAGCCGGCTAGCCGTTCCACTGCCGCCAAACCCGCCCATTGACATCCTTCCACTGCGCAATCGGCTGGTTCTCGCCGAGCGATCACAGGGACGATTGGATGGGATCGCCGGATTGTTGCCGTCGGACGAGTTGTTTCTCTACATGTATGTGCGCAACGTGGCCGTGCTGTTCTCACAGATCGCGAGCACGCAATCCACTTTGTCCGATCTGCCGCGCTTCAAAGCAGACGCGAACGGCGCAAGATCTGGTGCGCTTGAACATCCTTAAAGAAGTCACCGGACCACGGCGTGATCGTGTGTACGCCTATCAATCCTACTTGGCGATTCGGGACGAAGGCGCTTGGCCACTTTCCTAAACCCGATGGGTGGTCCCGGCGATTGAACGCGGGCTTCCGCCCGGTGCGTGTCAACTTCCGCGCAAAGCCATCGTAACCGGCACACGCTAGAGGCCATAATCGACGGTCTAGCTGACCGCCGCGAAAGCCCTGGGAGGGCCCATGGACGACAAAATCGAAGCTTCCGTGCCAGACATCGATCCGGCCGAGACTAAGGAATGGTTGGATGCGCTGGAAGGCGTGATTGATCGCGACCAGCCAGAGCGGGCGCATTTTCTGCTGGAGCGGATGGTCGAGATGTCGCGTCGCGCGGGCGCTTACTTGCCCTTCAACCCGACCACCGAATACATCAACACCATTCCGCCGCACATGGAGGCGCGTAGCCCCGGCGATGGCGCGTTGGAATGGCGTATTCGCACGATCTTGCGCTGGAATGCGATGGCGATGGTGCTCCGGGCCAATCGCAAACCGGGTGAACTTGGCGGTCATATCGCGAGCTTCGCCTCGTCTGCCACGCTCTATGACGTCGGCTTCAACCATTTCTGGCATGCGCCAGGGAACGGCCATCCCGGCGATTTGCTGTACATCCAAGGACATAGTTCGCCCGGCGTGTACGCGCGCGCTTACCTGGAAGGCCGGCTCACCGAGACGCAGCTCGACAACTTCCGCATGGAAGTCGATGGCAAAGGCATCAGTTCCTATCCGCATCCGTGGCTGATGCCGGATTTCTGGCAGACACCAACGGTATCCATGGGTTTGGGCCCGATCACGGCAATCTATCAGGCGCGTTTCTGGAAATACCTCGAAAATCGCGGCTTGATGCCGCCGAGCACTCGCAAAGTCTGGTGTTTCTTAGGCGACGGCGAAACCGACGAGCCCGAATCGCTGGGTGCCATTGCTCTGGCTGGGCGCGAGGGTTTGGACAATTTGATCTTCGTGGTCAACTGCAATCTGCAGCGCCTGGACGGGCCGGTGCGCGGTAACGGCAAGATCGTACAAGAACTCGAAGGCTCGTTCCGCGGCGGCGGCTGGAGCGTGATCAAGGTCTTGTGGGGCGGCTATTGGGATCCGCTGTTCGCGCGCGACAGCAAAGGCCAGTTACGCAAGATCATGATGGAAACAGTTGATGGTGAGTACCAGAACTACAAAGCCAAAGGCGGCGCTTACACGCGTGAAAATTTCTTTGGCAAGACCCCAGAAACCGCAGCGATGGTCGCCAATCTTTCCGATGACGACATCTGGCGCTTGAATCGTGGTGGACACGATCCGCACAAAGTTTACGCGGCCTATCACGCGGCCACGCAGCAAAAAGGCATGCCCACTGTCATCCTGGCCAAGACCGTCAAGGGCTACGGCATGGGCAAGGCCGGTGAAGCGCAGAACATCACCCATCAGCAAAAGAAGATGGACACGGCCGCGGTGAAAGCCTTCCGTGATCGCTTCAACATCCCGATTCCAGACGATCAGTTGGAATCGGTTCCCTTCTACAAGCCGGCCGAAGATTCGCCGGAAATGAAGTACTTGCGTGAGCGCCGCGAGGCGCTTGGTGGCTCGCTGCCCCAACGTCGTCGAAAAGCCGAAGAATCGTTACCCACGCCAGAATTGGCCGTGTTCGAACGCCTGCTGAAATCCTCTGGCGAGCGCGAAATCTCAACCACGATGGCGTTTGTGCAAGCGCTCAACATCATTTTGCGCGACGCCGCTGTCGGCCCGCGCGTGGTACCCATCGTTGCCGATGAGGCACGCACCTTCGGCATGGAAGGCCTGTTCCGCCAGATCGGCATCTACGCGCCATTCGGCCAGAAGTACAAGCCGATGGACGCGGACCAATTGATGTATTACCGCGAGGACGAAACTGGCCAAGTGTTGCAGGAAGGCATCACCGAGGCGGGCGCATTTTCCTCGTGGCTGGCCGCGGCCACCAGCTACAGCACCAACAATCTGCAGATGCTGCCGTTCTTCATCTTTTATTCGATGTTTGGCATGCAGCGCGTGGGCGATCTGGCATGGCTCGCAGGCGATATGCGCGCACGCGGATTCCTGCTCGGCGCCACCAGCGGCCGCACCACGTTGAACGGTGAAGGTTTGCAGCACGAGGACGGCCATTCGCACCTGTTGGCCGGGACCATTCCCAACTGCCGCTCATACGATCCCACTTTCTCGTTTGAAGTGGCGGTGATCCTACAAAACGGCATGCGCCGCATGCTGACCGAACAGGAGGATTGCTACTTCTATATCACTCTGGTCAACGAGAATTACGTGCACCCCGAGATGCCAGAAGGTGCGGCGGAAGGGATTATTCGGGGCATGTATTTGCTGCAAGCGCAGCGGGACTCGGGTCTCGGGACTCGGGACTCGGAAAATCAAACGCAATCAGCACCGACGGTGAATCTCCTGGGATCGGGGACCATCCTGCGCGAATGCATCGCGGCGGCGGTGCTTTTAGACAAGGATTTTGGCGTCGCCAGCAACCTCTACAGTTGCCCGAGTTTCAACGAACTGCGCCGCGACGGCGTGGATGTGGAACGCCACAACCGCTTGCATCCGTTGGCCGAACCACGCACGACTTTTGTCAGCCAAGTGCTGGCCTCAGCGCGCGGCCCGGTCATTGCTGCGACAGACTATGTGCGCGCCTACGCCGAACAAATCCGCCCGTATTTACCGCGCGGCACGCACTACAACGTGCTCGGCACCGATGGCTACGGCCGCTCCGACACGCGCGCAAACTTACGGCGTTTCTTCGAAGTCGACCGTTACCAAATCGCGGTCGCCGCGTTGTCAGCGCTAGCGGACGAAGGCACCGTTGCGCGCCAAGTGGTCGCAGACGCCATTGCTAAGTACGGCATCGACGCCGAGCGGCCCAATCCGGGAACGGTGTAGGGACTCGGGGTCCGGGGTCCGGGACTCGGGGTCCGGAGCTCGGGATTCGGGGTCCGGGACTCGGGACTCGGGGTCCGGGACTCGGGACTTGGGGGAAATGCGCTTTGGCGCCAAGAACGCAAGGGCCTTTTTAGCCCATTTTGATCGCGCAACGGGCGTGTGATTGCGCGATGGCGTCGAATGTGTGCTGTCAGTTGTGCCTACCGTGCAACGTGACCTACAAGAGTCCAGACATTCTATCGATACGCCCCAGCTCCAAGCCCCAATCCCCGCTCTTGCTTAAAGCAGCCAGCCCGATAGTGGCGTCTGCGCATATCGAATGCGGTGAAAGGCCTCGTCTGCGGCTATAAGCTTTGAAATGCCACTTGCAACTGACATCGTGCAAACCTCGCCCAGCGCACAAACCGAAATCGTGTTTTCCGTCCGCGGACTGACCAAGTCCTATTCCACGGGAGAGGTTGAGATTCACGCATTGCGCGGGGTTGATCTGGATTTGATCGCGGGCGAATTCGTGGTCTTGCTCGGGCCGTCTGGCAGCGGCAAATCGACCTTGCTGAATATCTTGGGCGGGCTCGATGTAGCCACCTCGGGCAGCGTGCGCTATCGCTCATTGGATCTTTCTAGCGCCAACGAGTCCACGCTCACGCGTTTCCGGCGCGAGCATGTGGGCTTCGTTTTCCAGTTTTACAACCTGATCCCGAGCCTCACCGCACAAGAGAACGTCGAGGTCGTCACCGAGATCGCCGCCCGTCCCATGGATGCGGCGCAGGCATTGGCGCTGGTGGGCTTAGGTGAACGGCTGGATGCATTTCCGGCGCAATTATCCGGCGGCCAGCAGCAACGCGTGGCCATCGCGCGTGCCATCGCCAAACAACCCGAAGTCTTGCTCTGCGACGAACCCACCGGCGCGCTCGATTCCGAAACCGGCGTGCGCGTACTCGAAGCCTTGCACGAGGTCAACGAGCGTCTTGGCACGACCACTATTATCATCACCCACAATGCCGCCATCGCCGCGATGGCGCATCGCGTCATCTATCTATCCGACGGCCGTATCGTCAAAACCGAGCAAAACAGCGTGCGCAAACGGCCGAGTGAGATCGAGTGGTGAGGGACGACTCGGGCCGCTTTCGGCATCCTGCCTCCCGCGCCACTAGCACATCCATGTGCGTCGGACTCGGGCCTCCGGAAAAATGCGCTTGGGTGCTAGGAACGCAAGGCTCTTCTTAAGTTAGTTTGACGACGCAGTTGCTAACTCCGCGAGGGTGTCGCACCCGGACTCGTCATTTCCGCGAAGGCGGGAATCTAGTTTCTTTCCTGACGCTTGATGCTTTCAAAGCGAAGTGTACGAGAAGCGCTGGATTCCCGCCCTCGCGGGGATGACGGTCTGCCGTGGCGGAGCGCACCATCGGCACCACCACGAAAGCCCTTCAGACCCGCACCGCAGCCCCGCTCTTGGCTTCACCAGCCCCGCACTTTCTTCAAGCAGCCCCGCTCTTGGCTTCACCAGCCCCGCACTTGAGACAACGCCAAATGACCGCCCTGCAAACCAAATTATTTCGCGATTTGTGGCATGTGCGCAGTCAGGTATTGGCGATTGTGCTGGTGATGGCGAGTGGTATTGCGACCTTTTTGATGGCTATCTCCAATCTGGATTCGCTGTTCGCAACGCGCGAGCGTTTCTATCAGGAGTATCGCTTTGCCGAGGTATTTGCCAGCCTCAAGCGCGCGCCTTTGTCCGTGGGCGATGCGCTCGCACAGATCGACGGCGTAGGCACCGTCGAATTGTCGATTAAGGCGCCGATTCGTATTCGCTTGGAGGATTTCACCGATCCGATTCGTGGTCTGATGATTTCTTTACCCGACGACGGGCCGAAGCCACTGAATCAACTGTACCTTCGCGCCGGACGCTTGCCATTGGCTTATGCGCAGCGTGAGATCGTGATTGGGGAGGCCTTCGCGACGGCACATTCGATTCGGCCGGGCGCTGAGTTTGAGATCACGATTCAGGGGAAGCGTGCGAATTTTGAGGTGGTCGGCGTCGCGATTTCGCCTGAGTACGTCTATCAAATTCAACCCGGTGCGGCCTTCCCTGACTTCGAACGTTTCGCGGTGATCTGGACCGGCCAGCACGCGCTTGAATCGGCATTCGGGATGGATGGCGCCTTCAATAGCCTAGCACTGAGCTTGAGCCCGGGCGCCAATCCTGAGACCGTCATTGAGCGGCTGGACCCGGTGCTGGAAGACTACGGCGGGCTTGGCGCGATCGCCCGCGCCAATCAACTCAGCCATAAGTTCTTGTCGACCGAATTCGAGCAGTTGAAGACGATGGCGACGGTTTTCCCGATCGTCTTCATGAGCGTGGCGGCGTTCTTGCTCAATGTGGTGTTCAGCCGATTGATCGCCACGCAGCGCGACCAGATCGCCATCCTCAAAGCCTTTGGCTACACGCATGGCGCCATTGGCCGGCATTTCGCGGCCATGGTCGGCATCGTAATCGCGCTTGGATCGATGGTCGGCATCGTCGGCGGTTTGTGGCTGGGGAAATTGCTCGCCGGCGTCTACATGAGCTTCTATCGCTTCCCTTACCTCGACTTCGTGATCGAACCGAAAGCAATTGCCTTGGCCATTGTGATCTCGCTGCTGGCTGCGGGGACTGGGGCCACGCGGGCACTACTCGGCGCCATGCGTATGACGCCGGCTGATGCCATGCGCCCCGAGGCGCCGCCACGATTCAAGCGCTCGGTGTTGGAACGCGTGCTGCCGCGGCGCTGGTTGGACCAGCCCACGCGCATGATTCTGCGCCAGTTGTCGCGACGCCCGAGCAAAGCCGTGTTCACCATCTTGGGCATCGCGCTGGCCTGCGGCGTGCTGACTATCGGCATGTTTCAGAAGGATGCGCTGATGTTCATGGTCGACCAGCAATTTGGGCTGGCGCAGCGTTTTGATATTTCTGTCGGTTTCGTCGAGCCGCGCGGACCTGATGCGCTGGCCGAATTGCGCGCGCTGGAAGGCGTGCTTGGCGTCGAAGGCATTCGCAACGTCGGCGTGCGTCTGCGTCATGGCCCGCGCTCGGTACTGACCAATCTGGAGGGTATTCCGGCAAATGCCACGCTCAAACGCGTGCTCGACGATCAGGCGCGCCCGCAATCCTTGCCCGATGGCGGATTGATGCTCACCGACTATCTGGCGCGGATGCTGGAACTGAAGCCTGGTGACAGCGTAGAAGTGGAGCAACTCCAGGGAGAAAGGCGGCGCTTCGAATTGCCGATTGCGGGCACGGTGAAAGAATTTATCGGCATCTCCGCCTATCTTGAGCTGGACGCGATGAATCGCATGCTTGGCGAGGGCGAGCGTTATTCCCAGGCCCTGCTGACAGTGCATCCTGATCACGCAGCAGCACTCTATCGCGTGCTCGAAGAGCGGCCCGGCATCGCCGCGGTGGGTTCGCGCAAGGCCGCGATCGAGAACTTCTATCAGACCATGGCCGAGTCGTTGCTGATCTTCACCTTCATCGCGACCCTGCTCGCAGCACTGATTGCCTTTGGCGTGCTCTATAACACCGCCCGTATCGCGCTCGGCGAGCGCGGCCGTGAACTCGCCTCGCTGCGCGTCCTCGGATTTACGCGCGGCGAAGTCGCATACATTCTGGTTGGGGAACTCGGCGTGCTGACCTTCGCGGCGATTCCCGTCGGCTGCCTGCTGGGATACGGCCTCGCGCTAATCGTCGTGTCTGGTCTGCAAAGCGAGCTATTCCGCGTACCCGCCCACATCACCACCGCCACCTTCGCCAGCGCCACGCTGGTGGTTCTGATCTGCGCCATCGCCTCCTCGCTGATCGTCATCCACCGCGTGCGCCATTTAGATTTGGTCGAGGTGTTGAAGACGCGCGAGTGACTCGGGACTCGGGGCACAATGCCCCGAGTCTGAGGCCCCTACTCACGGCACTATCAGTACCTTGCCCACGGTATGTCCTGCTTCAACCTGCGCCAGTGCGGCGGCGGCTTGCTTAAGCGGGAAGCGTTTGTCGATCAATGGCTTTAGTGATCCTGCATCGACCAACTCCACGAGTTTCGCGAGTTGCTCGCCGTCAGCACGCATGAACAGATAGTTGTAGTTCACGCCGCGCTTCTTTGCTGCGGCGCGTTCGCGGCGCGTAAGCCAGGACAGAATCCAGGTGAGTGGCGGACGCGCGCCCCATTCGCGGACCACGTTTGGCGTCGGCATCGCGCCGATGGAAATCACGTGGCCGCCGGGTCGGGTAATCGCGATCGAGCGCAGTAGAACGTCGCCGCCTTGCGTGTCCAGCACCACATCGACATCTTGAAGTGCGCGCTCGAAACGTTGGCTGTGATAATCGATCACTTCATGGGCACCGAGCGCCAAGCAGCGCTCGCGATTTGCCGCGCTTGCAGTGGCAATTACGCGGGCGCCGCGCCATCGACCCAACTGCACGGCGAAGTGCCCCACGCCACCTGCGCCCGCGTGCACCAGCAGGCTCTGTCCCGCCTTTAATTCACCGAGTTCGAATAGCGCCTGCCAGGCGGTCAAACCCGCGAGCGGTAACGCGGCGGCGTCGATCAAATCGATTTGCTTCGGCGCGTGCGCGGCCTCGCTTTCGCCCACCAGCGCAAACTGCGCAAAGGCCCCGATGCGCATCTTGTCGAGCCGCGCGACAATGCGGTCGCCGAGTTTGAAGCGCGTGGTCTCGGCACCGACAGCGCGCACAATGCCCGAGAGATCGTTGCCCAAAATGAGCGGAAAGCGCAGCGGCAACAGTGCCTTTAGCTTGCCATCGCGCAGTTTGAAATCAATCGGATTGACGCTGGCGGCAGCCACCTCGACCAATAGATCGCGCGCTCCTGGCGTAGGCATCGGTTGCTCGCCAACGATCAGTCGGTCCGGGTTCCCGTAGCGCTCGATATAGGCGGCGAGCATCAATAGCTCCAACGAGAAGGGTGCATTCTTTATACGCCTACGAAATTTTGGCGAGGCCTCGGCAATTCACTCGTCTGCGGCCTTAAGGTCACGCACCGAATTGACGGCTTGAGGAAGTTCGGGAAAGCATTTTCAACAAACTGTTAGCGCGCGTCGCGCAGCATTGCGCTCACCGCCGCCTCCAACGTGGTCATGCCGGTACGACGTCCGCGGGCCAAGGCTACTTCGGGGCAGCATTGATGCGACCAGGCCTCCGCCAGCGCAAATGCCGCGCCGACGCGGTTTCCGCTGCGGCAATAGACCAGCACGCCACCGCGTGTCCTGGCGTCGGCCAGTGCCTGGCAAAAGCGTGCAATGTTCTCGCGTGTAAGGTCGACACTGCCGGAAATCGGGATCTGCGTGTACTGCATGCCTAACCGCGCGGCGGCGAGTGCATCGTCGTAGCCGTCAAATTCTCCAGGCGGCCGCAGATTGATCAGCGAGCGCACGCCGCACTCGAGCAGCGCTGAGAGTTCTGCCTCAGTCGGTTGGCCGCCGCAGTAGAGATCATCTTCAACGCGCTGAAAATTGGCCGAATCCATGGGTTTTCCTCAAAATAAACGCGGTGCTTCACGCCACAACATATAGGCGCCCATGACCACCAGCATCAGCGCGAAGCCGCGCTTGAGTTGCTGCTGCGGCAAACGCTCACCGAGCTTCTGACCGAGCAAGGCGCCCCCACTGCCGATCGCGATAAATTGTGAAATTACGCTCCCGTCGAGGCTCAACCCGAGTTGCGTCAACGTGCTCGCATGGGTGACGAAGCCGCTGAACGCATTCAACGAGATCAGGACCAAGCTGGTGCCAATGGCTTGTCGCATGAGCAACCCACCCAACAGCACCAGCGCTGGGACGATCAGAAATCCGCCGCCGATGCCGACCACGCCGGTCAACAATCCCACGGCGACGCCATCGCGAAGCATCAGTCGCCGCGCGCGCGGCGACTCGCGTGCGACCACGATCACCGGTGTCGATCGCGCCATGCGCATAGCAGCCACCAGCATTACGCACGCAAATAGACTCAGTTGCAGCGCGCCCGGCAGATAGCTCGCCAGATGCGCACCGACAAAGCTGCCGCCCATACCGGCCAAGCCGAACCACAGCACCTGCCGCCACAGCACTTCTCCGCGGTGTGCAAAGGGCAATGACGCGATCAAGCTGATGCTGCCGACGATGGCCAGAGAACTCGCGATCGCGATTTTCTCGGGCTGGCCGACCAGATACACCAGAATCGGCACGGTCATGATCGAGCCGCCCGAGCCCAGCAAACCGAGCGTCAACCCGATTACCAATGCCCCGGCAAGTACAATCCACATGTCGACTAGGGCCGCTTTTCACAGAAGGCCGCGTGCAAGGCACGCATCACGCCATGCGCCGGACCGTCAACCAGGGAATAGAAAATGCTCTGTGCTCGGCGTCGTGTGCGAACCAGATCGAGCTCCCGCAATACGCTCAAATGCTGTGACAAAGCCGATAAGCTCAGCGCACTTCCGCGGTGCAATTCCCCGACCGAGGCTTCGCCGATGACCAAGCGGCACATAACTAACAAACGTGCGGGATGTGCCATCGCCTTCAGCAGTGCTGCAGCTTGCTCGGCGTGCACTGCCATCTCTGCCGCTTCACTCGCTTCCGCAAAGCGGGCATCTTGGACACAGGGTGCGACACTCGGAGGCACTGGCTTGACACGTGCTTTAGGTGTCGCTAATTTAGATTTGTCTAAAGTAAATTGCAACCGGCCATGAATCCAACAGTCGAATCTTTTCGTGATCCGACAACTGGCACTTTCAGTCATATCGTCTTTGCGCAAGACGGTGGCGAGGCCGCGATCATCGATCCGCTGCTCGATTTCGACCCTGCCAGCGCGACCACTGCAACCGAATCCGCTGATCGCTTGCTGGCGTTTGTGGCAGCGCATGCATTGCGCGTCGTCTGGATTTTGGAGACGCATGCACACGCCGATCATCTGAGTGCCGCAAGCTATCTGCGCGAGCGCACCGGAGCGCGTCTGGGTATTGGCGAGGGCATCGTTGAGGTTCAGAAACACTGGTGCGAAGTCTTCGCCCTGGAACACGACTTCGTCGCCGATGGGCGTCAATTTGATCACCTATTCGTCGACGGAGAGCGCTTTTTCATCGGCGAACTTGAGGTGCGCGTCATGGCCACGCCGGGTCATACCAGCGATGGTCTGACTTATCTGATCGGTGATGCCGCATTCGTCGGCGATACGTTGTTCGCACCGGACTTAGGCTCGGCGCGATGCGATTTTCCAGGCGGCGACGCCGCGCGCCTGTACGGCTCTATCCAGCGCATCCTTGCGCTGCCTGGGCAAACGCGACTATTTCTTTGTCACGACTATCCGCCCGAGGGCCGTGAAGCGCAGCCTTTCGTACGCGTGGCGCAGCAGCGCGAGCGTAACATCCATGTCGGGCAGGACGCAGCGCTCGAAGCTTTCGTGCACATGCGGCGCACGCGTGATGCGGGTCTGCCACAACCACGTCTGATTCTGCCGTCCTTACAGGTGAATATTCGCGGCGGCCGTTTGCCACCGGCAGATGCCGACGGCAAAGTCTTTCTAAAGCTTCCGCTCAATCAAACGGAGTTGCGCTGATGCATCCTTGGCTGGCAGGCTTGATTGGCGGATGCATGATTGGCGCTGCCGCATCCCTTTTACTCTGGTCCAACGGACGCATAGCAGGTGTTAGCGGAATCCTAAATGGCGTGCTCCTGCCGCAACGAGGCGATGTGCGCTGGCGCATTTTGTTTCTTGCCGGGCTGATAGTGGCCGGTGGCAGCTATCTGTGGTTAGTGCCGCAGGCGTTGAGCGTGCGCCAAGAATTTCCCTTGGGACTTTTGCTTCTAGCAGGCGTTCTGGTGGGCTTCGGTGCACGCATGGCGAATGGTTGCACCAGCGGCCACGGCGTGTGCGGATTGGGTCGCTGGTCCAGGCGCTCGCTAGCAGCCGTGATGACCTTCATGGCGACCGCGATGTTCACCGTTTTTCTGGTGCGTCACCTATGAATGCCGGCCACGCATCAATCTATTTTTCTTTGTCGGCCGCAGCCGCCGGAATCTTGTTCGGTCTGGGATTGGCGCTATCCGGCATGGCCGACCCGCAACGTGTTTTGGGCTTTCTGGACGTTTTCGGCAGTTTCGATCCGACCTTGATCTTCGTCCTGGGCGGCGCCGTTGGCGTCACCGCCTTAGCCTTCCCAATAGTCTTGCGAGGCCAACAACCACTGCTTGCGGAGCGCTTCGACTTGCCGATCGAGAGCACAGCGGACAAGCAAGTGCTGATCGGTTCCGCAATCTTTGGCATAGGCTGGGGGCTCGCTGGATATTGCCCTGGGCCCGCGTTAGTGGGCCTTGGCGCGTGGACCACCGAGACGCTGTACTTCGTGCCAGCCATGCTGGTGGGCGCGTTGATACACCGAGCCATCATGCGAAGATGATGCTCAATTTGCAGTTTGCGCCTGAACCACTTGGAACAAAATCTGCCGATCAGATGAATTCCGCAACGGCGCGCGGTATTTCTGATGCGCACCATCTACACTAATGCGCCAGCCATTGGTCTTTAGGCTTGGAACTTTTCCGCCGGATCGATTGATGCCAGCTCGAGCAGGAAAACCAGCCTACGCAAATGATCGCGGATCGGCGCGCAGCAAGGATCCCGCATCGGAGGCGGAGATCTACGCGCGCCTGTTGCCGGGTCTGCAAGTGCTATTACGCCAGCGCCTGGGTGGCTCGGCTGCCGTTCACGATCTAGTGCAGGAGGCCTTGATCGTCGTGCTCAATCACTGGCGTAGCGGCGAGATCGCCGACAGCGCGCAACTGGTGTCTTTCACGCGAACCACCGCGGTAAATATGGTCGCTAATCTGCGCCGCTCCGACCGTCGCCGCGAGTTGCTGAGCTGTGCTGCCCGCAGCAACAGCGATTTCGAGAGTAGCCCGGATCCAGAGACGATCGTGGCGCAAGAGGAACTGCGCGTGGCGCTGCGCGAAGCCGTGGGCTCAATGAGAAATTCTCGCGATCGGCAGTTGCTGGCCCTTTATTACTTCGAAGAGCAGAGCAAGGTTGAAATCTGCGCCGTTCTCTCAATGGAATTGCGGCGATTTGACAAAGTTTTGCACCGCGCGCGCGCCCGTCTGCGCGAATCTATCGAGCGAAATGCGCAAATGGGTGGGAGAAATGCCGCCCTGAAGACATTCACCACGATATCAGATGCGGATTAGTACGGAATGGAAGATATGTCAGCAAAGGGTCGGCCGCTGAGATTGGTTCGGCACACAGCGCGCGAATGGGATCTTGCGCACTTTGATTCTCGCGTCGCCGACTACGTCGCAGGTGAACTCAGCGAAGAGGAGAACGATCACTTCGAGGAGGTCATGCTCGCCAATCCAGAGTGGGCTGAGATCGTTGAGACTGAGCAAATGCTGCGCGAAGGTATCCGTTCGCTGGCAGCGGCAGAGCCGCAATTGTTCAGCGCTTCAGTGCCAGGGGTACGACACGCAGCCGCCGCTGACATGCGAGCACCGAAGCGACATTGGATCTCGGCTTTGGCCATGGCCGCGACGGTAACTTTCGCCGCGTTGCTGCTCAATGCGCGCATGCAAATTACTGATCTGAAGTCGGCACTTGGTAGCGCACAGGCGCCCAGCGCCAACGTGGAATTCTTACGGCTGGACGAAATGCGCGGCCCGGGCGAGCCACAGAAATTGGTACACGCTTTGCCCGCCAAGCCGTCCATGATCGTGCTGGAAATTCCGGCCGGACCTGCGCCCTTAGCCGCCTATCGCTTGCGCCTGCTGCATGCGGGAAAAATCGTCTGGAACCTCGCGCCAGCCAGTGCGAATGACGAAGGCTTCTTGATGGTTTCCGTGCCCACGGCCGCGCTTGTGCCGGGGGACTACAGTGCCGTGTTAAGTGCTCCCGACGACAGTGCGCTGCCGATCGCCAGTTACGCGTTCACCCTGGCCCGGCATTAATTCTGCGCATGGGGGCGGAACGCTCCCGCGACCTTCCGGGCTGATCAAGCGGGCTGTGTCAGCGCTTCCAACGATGCCAATACCTGCATGGCCTGCGCGCGGTTTTGCCCGCACATGCTAATGCTGGGTTTGAGTGAGCCACACACAGCCGGGCGCTCCGGGTGGTCAAATATCATGCACATTTCCAGATCATCCAACTGAATGCAGCGCACGCCAGCAGGCTTGCCGTTGGGCATTCCCGGAATGGGACTGCTGATAGACGGCGCAGTACAACAGGCACCGCAGAGAGAACGACAAATCACGTGCCGAGTTCCACTAGTGCGCGTAACTCGGCGAGCACAGGTGCCGTGTCCGGACGTACCCGATGCCAGCGCGAAAAGGATTCGGCGGCCTGCTCCACCAGCATGCCCAAGCCGTCGTGCCGCACCTTAACGCCCAGATTCGCCGCCGCGCTCAAAAATCCGTTCGCAGCAATGCCATAGCTCAAGTCATAGACCACAGTATCTGGACGAAAGATGGCTGCTGGTAGCGCGGGCGCCGCATCGCCGCGATAGGCAGCAGTCGCGTGAATCACAAGATCAAATGGCAAGCTCGAATCGAGTGACTCCCAGGTGACCGCTCCAATGCGGCCCAAGGTGCAAAACTCAGCCCGAAGCGCGGCCGCGCGCGGGTAACTGCGATTGGCGATCACCACCGATTGCGGGCTCGCGTCGAGTAGCGGCATCAAGATGCCGCGTACTGAGCCGCCAGCACCCAAGACCAGTACCCGCTGATTCTGCACGGTGATATTCAGGCGTTTTAGGTCCGCCATCAGGCCCAATCCGTCAGTATTGTCGCCACGCCAGCGCCGATCCGGCAATGCGATCAAGGTGTTCACAGCGCCCGCGCGCGCGGCGCATTCGCTGAGTTCAGCGCACGCCGCCGCCGCGAGTTCCTTCAACGGCAAGGTGATATTCGCACCGCGGCCACCGGCTTCTGCGAAATCGAATAGCGCCTCGTGAAATTGCTGCGGCGGCGTGTCAATCGCGAAATAGTGCATCTCGATTCCGCTAGCCTGCGCGAACTGCGCATGAATCCACGGAGAGCGCGAGTGCGCGATGGGATGGCCGAACACGGCAAATTGGTCAGTCATGCTCATTCGATGGGCAGGTAATAAGCCTGACGGCCGCGATATAGCGAGAACAATATCTGCCGCGGCTTGGCGCTGAGCAATTTCGAAACATCAGGCAAACTGCCGATCTCGAAGCGATTCAAGCCAAAAATAATGTCTCCCGCAAGCATTCCATTGCGCTCCGCGACACTGCCCGTCGCGATCGACAGCACCTTAATTCCCTTGAGTCCCGCTTGTTTCTCGCGTTGCGTCAGCTCACCGAAGCGCGCGCCGCCCAATCGCGGATCGAGTTTCTCGCCAGCCACCTGTTGCGCGCTGTTGGCAATCAAGGTGAGCGAGCTATTTCGTGTTTTGCCTTCTCGGATCGATTCAATCGAGAGTGCCTTGCCGATTGGTAGCAAGCCCTCAATATTGCTCAGATCACTGGCGTTGGCGATGATCTTGCCCTCGATGCGCACGATCACATCGCCCGCGAGTATGGCGGCCCGATCCGCCGGCGAATCTGGCACCACCTGCGTGACCACAGCGCCGCGACCTGGCTCCAAATTCAAGGCGCGCGCAAGACGCGCATCCAAATCCTGGCTCTGCACGCCGAGTGACCCGCGTTTGACCTCGCCGAAAGCAATCAACTGATCCATTACGCTGCGCGCCAGATTGGCTGGTACGGCAAAGCCAATGCCAATGCTGCCGCCAGATGAGCTGTAAATTGCCGAATTGATACCGACCAGTTCGCCGCGTAAATTCACCAGCGCACCGCCCGAATTGCCCGGATTGATGGATGCATCGGTCTGGATGAAATTTTGGTAACCCAAGCCACGCAAGCCGCTACGGCCGAGCGCGCTGACAATGCCGCTAGTCACGGACTGGCCCAAGCCAAACGGGTTGCCAATCGCGACCACGAAATCGCCAACACGCAGCGTTTCGGTGTCGGCCAGCGCTAAGGCCACCAATTTGTTGGCCGGAATCTTGAGTACCGCGATATCGGTATCCGGATCGCGCCCGAGAATTTCCGCTTTGACGCTACGACCATCGTGCAAAGTCACGGACACTTCGTCGGCGCGTTCGACCACATGGTTATTGGTGAGTACCAAACCGCGTGCCGCGTCGACGATCACGCCCGAGCCGAGGCTCTGCTGAATGCGCTCATTGCCGCCTTCGGGGCGTTCAAAGAAGCGTTGGAAAAAGGGATCGTTGAAGAAAGGATTGCGCACCGCGACGCGCGTGCTGCTGGAGACATTCACCACTGCAGGCGTGGTGTGTTCAAGCATTGGGGCGAGCGAGGGCAGCGCTTGCCCGTCCACAGCTACTGGCAATGCTGCATGCGCGCACCATGCGGCCATCGATATCAGCAAACTGCACCCGATTCGAGCGATAAAACGCATTCCAATGCCTCAGCAACAGATTGAGTTGCGATCAGACCATCGAAAGCCGTACGCGGTTCCCGAGTGCTAATGCGCGAGTGGCGCAAGCGTGAACAGCAATGGTCGATGGTCAGAGCCAATATCCGGCCCGATACGAAAGTCGACTACAACGAGTCCGGGGGAAATCAAGGCATGGTCGATCGGCAATGCCAACAGCGTGCCGAGGATGCCGTCCGGTTTCCAGGTCGGCCAAGGCAGGCCATGCGCGCTTGCATCGCGCAGATTGGCGCGGCTGCGCAGGCTTCGGTAAGCATGCGACCAGGGCGTCGCATTCAGATCGCCAGCCAGCGCATGCTCGCCAGCGGTCGCTGTAATGCGTTGCGCCAGGTCGCCAAGATATTCGGCGCGCCGCGCGTGCAGCCGCGGCGTCAATGGCGGATAGGGATGTGCAAACCAAAGGTTCACGATCTGGTTCTGAATCCTCGTTTGCAGCCATGCAGTGGGTACTTGTCCGGTTGAGCTGCGAACAATACTCACTGCGCTATTCGGCCAGCGCGACCAAAGGCCGATGCCAAAGGGGGAGCGGCTGGTTGTGCGTATGGAGTGAATAAAAGCGCCTGCCAATATCGAATCGAGCTGTGTGTCCAGCGACGACGAAAGCTCAAGCACCACCACAACGTCGGGCGATTCGCGCGCAATCAAGGCAAGCAGAGGCGCGGTGTCCGCATTACCCACGTAGACATTCACGATGAGCACTTTGAGGCTGGCGTGGTCGGCGCGAAGCGCGGCAGCAGCGCTCGGGCCATTTGCTGTCAACCACGCATATCCATTGGCGAGCCAGGCGCCGAAGATCAGGGCAAGCGCGAGAACGGATGCGAGGGCAGGCGCTTGCGCAGTTCGAGAAATCCAGCGAGCCGCGCTCGCCAGCAGCGACAGCGTCAATATCACCGCGTATTGCCATCGAAAATTCGCGCACAGATCCAGAAACCAGCCTGCTGCGCCAAAAAATCCCAGCAGCGCCGGAATGGCCGTCAGCCATCCAAGGATTTGTAGCCAGGAGAGCACGCGCGGCATGGCAGTTGTCGTGAGTCGCGGGCTAAAACAGACGGCATCATGCACGCCTGCCTTCGCCCGATGGAGTCGTCATGCAGATTCGTCACGGAAATGTCGCCGACATCGATCTGATCTTGCAATTGATCCGCGAGTTGGCCGATTTCGAGCGATTGGCGCACGAGGTCAAAAGCGATGCGGAAAGCTTAGCCGAGCATTTATTCGGTCCGACGCCGCGAGCTGAAGTTCTGATTGTCGAGATCGAGGCACAGACCGCCGGTTTCGCTTTGTACTTCCATAACTTCTCGACCTTTGTCGGCAGACCCGGTTTGTATCTGGAGGATTTGTTCGTGAGGCCGGCATTTCGTGGCGTCGGCGTTGGCCGTGCGCTCATGGTGCGATTGGCGCAAATCGCCGTTGAGCGCGGATGCGGGCGATTTGAGTGGTGGGTGCTCGATTGGAATCAGCGTGCGATCGATTTCTACCGCAGTCTTGGCGCCGAGCCGATGTCTGAATGGACGGTGCAGCGCGTTAGCGGCGATGCCTTGGAGCGACTTGCCGCTTCAGGCACGATAGAGCCATGAAAGCTCATCTGCGCTGGTTGTTGCCGCTCGCCGCGATCCTCGTGCTGGGGCTGGCTTGGCTCGGGCCTGTGGATAAATTGGCCGATGCGCAATCTGAAGCCGGTCTCAAGCGCGCGCTGGCGACCTTTGCCGCAGCGCGGGTATTGAACGGCGTGATTTCGGTGGCCCAGGGAACCGAAGTCGCGGTGGAGCCAGGCGGTGTCGGCGTCACTTTCGCGCCGGGCCAAGTTTTGGATCCAGTCAATGATCTGATCGAGCAGTTCTCCACACTGATGCTGACGGCTAGCGTGTCCTTTGGCGTACAAAAGGCGCTGGTGTTGATCGGCGGGCATTGGGCGGTGTCGGCGCTGCTCACGGTACTGGTGTTGTCATGGGTGGGTTGGCGTCTATTTGGCCGCAGTCTGCCGCCCAATTCGCTTGGACGCGCACTCTTGCTGTTGATCTTGGTGCGCTTCGCCGTGCCCATGGTCGCATTGGGTAGTGATGGCGCGTATCGGCTGTTTCTGGCCGAACGCTACGAAAGCAGTCAGGCGGCTTTGACCTTGAGCACGACCGAAGTCGGCGAGCTTGGACGCTCACCATCGACACCACCTGCGGACGAATCAGTGGGTGCCCGCGTGCAACGCTGGTGGACAGAAACCGGCGAGACCTTCGATGTCAGCGATCGCCTCGACGCCTTGAAAGAAGCCGCCGCGCGCGCCACCGAACATATCGTCGAGCTAATCGTGATCTTTCTCCTGCAAACCCTGATCGTGCCAACCGCCTTGCTATGGGCACTGTGGCGCGGCGGATTGCGACTGATCGGCTAGGCTAAGTTCATCGCAGAAACGAATCCTGATTTTTTGTCGGGTCCGGCAGCGCAGCGTCGTGCAGTCGCGCATGTTGCTATCGTGGTTCATGCCTCTCGACGCCCACCGCAAAGCGCAGTTTCAGATCCACGTGTGCGTGGTGTTGTGGGGGTTTACGGCCATTTTGGGCAAGCTGATCAGCCTGCCGGCCTTAGGGCTGGTGGTTTGGCGGATGTTGCTGGTGGTGGCGGCATTGGCGCTGGTGCCGCGCGTGTGGCGCGGATTGGCACGTTTGCCTGCGCGGCAAATTGCGATCTATGCGGGGATCGGTGCCGTGGTCGCGCTGCATTGGCTGACTTTCTACGCGGCGATCAAACTCGCCAATGCCTCGGTTGCTGCGACCTGCATCGCGCTGGCGCCGGTGTTTCTTGCGGTGGTAGAGCCGTGGCTCACGAACAAGCGCTTTGAAATGCGCGAGTTGTTGCTGGGCATTGCGGTGGTTCCTGGCGTCGCGCTGGTGGTCGGCGGCGTTGATGCCCATATGCGGCTTGGCATCGCGGTCGGGGCGCTGTCGGCCTTGCTGGTCGCGATCTTTGGCGCGCTGAATAAACGCCATATCGAACGCGCCGATCCGCTCACGGTAACCGCGATCGAGCTCGGCGCGGGCACGCTGTTTTTAATCGTGTTGGCCTTATTGATCCCGGCCTTCGGCGATCCGCTGCCGCTGCCGAACGCGCACGATGCGGGCCTACTGGTGCTGCTCGCGCTGGCCTGCACGCTGCTGCCCTTTGCGCTGTCTTTGGTGGCCCTGCGCCAGCTCAGCGCCTACCAAGCGCAACTCGCGATCAATCTGGAGCCGGTTTACGCAATCCTGCTGGCGATCCCCTTCTTAGGCGAGCAGCGCGAACTCGAACCCATGTTTTACCTGGGCGTGGCAATCGTGCTCGCTGCGGTCTTCGTGCATCCGTGCTTGCATCGCGAGCCGACGACAATCGCGTGAGATCAGGCTGACGTGCAGCGTGGGCGCAGAACCCGTGCATCGCGCCTCAAAGCGATGCGCTAAGCCGCCGAAAATGTGCGAGCGAGGCCCAGTAATAGGGATGCCGATACGCGCGCGAGTTTTTGAGCGCCAATTGAGACAGACGTAGCGCGGAAGCACTCGCGGCGGCATCCCGCCCGCGCATCGCGGCGTAGAAGGCCGGAATCCACACCGCGCTGGCACTATCGCTGATCGGCCAGAAGGCAGCGACCACATGGTCCACACCGGCTGCTGAGACCGCCGCGGCAAAGCTCAGACTGCTCTGGCTGGTGACACTCGGCCCCGCGGCAAGCTGGCAGGCGTTGAGCACGGCGAGTTGCGCGTGCAGCGGCGTATTGGCGATATCCAGCCAGCTCAGAAACTGACTTTTCTTAACATCGGCTGGGTTCGCCAGCCAGGTGCCGGCATAGCCCAGCAGTTGCGGCTCGGCAAAACCGTGTGCCGCCAGATGGACCCACGCGCCGGCATCGCCGAGTGCCTCGGTTAGCGTCGCGCGCGAGGCCTGCGCGCCCGTGTGCCGCAGCAAGACCAGATCGGAATCTGCGCGCGCGATCAGATCGGCTTCCTGCTCGGCATAGCGCAACTTGGCCAAACCCACTTGTGCGGTGGTGGTATTTCCCGGTGCGATGACCGCATGCAAATGCTTGAAAGCGCTGTGGGTTGGTGCGGCTGACGTCAATTCGATGCGTGTGATCCAGCCACTCGTGGTGGTTTCGATTAAGGGCGCGCTGGCACCCGGCCAACGCAATAAGGACAGCGGTATCGTGCCAATCAAATCGTCGCTGAGTACCGACCATTCCGACGGCGCTGCCGTTGGTGCATCGCGCAGCAGCGCATCGGAGACCTGTAAGGCCGCCGCATCAATGGCCGAAGTTGGGGCGGTGGGGGAATTCAGCGAGGTCAGCAAGCGGCTGATGCGTGCTCGCAAATCATCGCGGCCCGGTAGCCGTACGATGTGGCTTTCTTTGGCGCTCACCCACAGGGCAACACTTTCGGGCTCAGCCGGGACCACGATCGTGAGCCAGCCGTCGCCGAGCTGTGCCTGTATCGCGGCGAGCGTGGGAATTTTGCGCCGGTGGGTGGCAATGGCGTCGGGCTTGCCCGCGAGACTGGTGAGCAAAGCACGTTCGCTAGCGCCCACTTGACTCGTGCCAGCACCGAGGAGTTCGCGCGAAACCGCCGCGCTGAAGTCACTGTTATCGGAACTCGCAGTTGCTTGCGGACGCATCGCCTGCATGGGCGATGTGCTCACCAGGGCCTGCCACCATTGTTCCATCGGCAAGGGCGGCACGCTCGCTAGTGCGCGCGTGGCCCAGTCTTCGCGCAACCGGCGGCCCGAGCGCAACACCAAATAGCCGAATGCGCCATTGCGTGTACGCGCCGCGATGGAGGTCAGAGACTCCAGGCCACCAGTCAAAGTCTTAACAGCCGCAGCGCCATTGCTCTGGCTGACACTGAGTTGCGCGCTTAAGCGAACCAGCGACATTGACTCGCCCAACTGCAGTTGTTTCGCATTCATCAAACCCAAGCGTTGACTCGCTCGCTCCAATTGCTCGGCCACGATTAACCAGCGCACTTCCAGCAGATCGCGACGTCCTGCATTGGCGGAGGCCAGTGCGCTCCAGTCGCGCACCTGCGCCAACTCCGCAGTGGCCTCTTCCGGCGTTGCTGGGAGTCGCTGTTCGAGCATTCCAAGCAGCGCCTCCGCGCGCTCTACCGGCATCGCCAGCAGGTCATAGATCCGGTAAGCGCGCTCGAACCATTTGGCGGCCGATGCGGAACGTGTGTTCTCCATTTCCAACCGCGCCAGCGCCATCAATGCCGAGGCCACCCGTGCCGGTGAGGACTCCGGGCGATACAGCAACAAAGAACGTTCGATCAACCGATAAGCCTGATCACTCATGCCAAGTTGGCCATAGATCTTGGCCACCTGAACCAACACATTCGCTTGCCAGCGCACGCGCTCTTCTGTGGCGTGTTCAAAGCTATCGATGGCACGCTCGTAGTTGTGCAGGGCTTGCGGCAGATTGCCGCGTTCGCTCTCCAGATAGGCAACGGTGAAGTAGAAAACGCCACGAACTTTTGGTGAGCTCTTGGCCAGCAGCGGGTCATTCTCCATTTTTTGCGCGAACTTCCAAGTGCGCTCAAGCTGGGCGGTCATGCGCAAGCTATTGAGCACATTGACTGCGGTGGAGAGTGCACCTTCGGGATCACCCGCGGAACGATATTCCTCGATCAGCGGTTGCCCGCAATTGGCCGATTCGATGGCTTTACCGATCTTGTCGAGGTACATGCAATGAACGGATCGCGCGCGTGCACGAAAATACCCGTCATCACTGCCCGTCAGCCAGGAAAGTGCCTCGACGGCGGCGCGATCTGCTTGCTGATGGCGTTCCTGTTTCATCTCCAGATCGGCAACGCCCAGTTGCGCTGCGCCCGCGCGGCTACTTTCGCCGATTTTCAGCCAAGCCTCCCGGGCTTGCGCATAGGTGGCTGCAGAATCGGCATAGCGATCGACCAAATACAGCGCCCCAGCCTGCATATGCAGCGCACTCGCCCGGTCAAGTGGTGTTTTCGCTTCAGCGAGCAGTTGGGCAAAAGCGTCGAGCTGCGGGCGCGACTGCACGGATTGGTCGATGCTCTCGGCTAAGCTCTGCGCGCGCTGCAGCCATTGTGCCCGCGCTGCGGAAACCGGATCGCAGTCGACCCGCACGCCGATGCGGCCATGGCTCGATCGCCACAGGCTCACACGCACGGAAAAGGCCGATGGCGGCGGGGTTATCCGGCGCGAGCCGAAACGGGTCATGGGATAGCTCACCAGTTGCAGCGGGCCGTTGTCGATCTGCACGCGTGCGTCTGCGCCGCGCTCAGAGACGATCAGTCGCGCCCCGATTGGCAGCGCGGGGACCGCCAAATCCACCGGTCGATCCTCGTGCAGATCGAGCACACGCGAATCCCCGCAAGCCCATGTCGCTGCCGCCGTCGGCTGCCCGACAGCGAGCACACCGAAGAATACGGCCAGCAGGCAATGACAGTGGCGTGCGCTGGTCATGTGCCTAGGGCTGCGGCTGCGGCGGCTCCAACGTGCCGCCTTCTCCCGGCTGCTGCGCGGCACTGGGGCACAGCCCGCTAGTCCAGTTGGCGCCGTTCGCATCGGGCCTATCATCTTGCAAGAAATTCACTGGGAAAGCCTCGAATTGGAAAAAGCGACATTGCGACTGCGCCGGATAATCCATGCCGGTATCACTACAATGCCCGCTGCCGGTGAAATAGAGAAAGACCTGTTGCGGCTGCCCGTTGATCCCTTGCGAGATTCCGCGCAAGAAACGGCCATCTGCGCTTGGCAGCAGTTTGGCGTAGTCACGCATGATTGGCGTCGAACCTGGGCGCAATCGGTGCACCATCAACTGGCCTTCGTCGCTGGCGCTGACGGTCAGGATATCGCCATTGGCCACATTGCAGGCGGCGCTCGCCGAGGCGCACTCCGGCATATTCTTTGCGTTGTGCACGATCAAAGCGCCTTGGCTGATCCATTGATTGACGTCGGCGATGCTCTCGATGCTTAAAAAATGTTCGGTGGCACCGGTGCCGCGCGTGAGGCAGGATTTTTGTCCGGCGCTGGCCGGCAAGGCGGTCGCCATGGTCAGAGCGGCGACGAAGGCGATGTTGAAGGAGCGCAGGCTGTTGTACTTGGACATGACGAATTCCTTTGTCGAGTGTGTGGCGAGTGTTTCGCCGGGGGTTTGGACTGCGCCGCTGTCTACGGCGATCTGCTTGCATGAATCGATGCTTTTCGTTTGCGGCTCGGCGTCCGGCCGTAGGCGCAGCGAGTGACCGCTTTCACCCAGCGATGGCAGTTCCAGCAGCGCTGGGCTTTGGCGCCCAGCGAGGTCGCGCGGCTGCTCGAACGACGCCGCCAGTGGCGCGAGGATGTGGTCGGCTACCGGCTCGGAAGTGGCGACGCCGATCCGCTGTTTGTGCCGACACTGCGCGCCGTTTTTGTGCGCAGCGAGTCGCGCCACGCGCTGGACAGTTTGAACATTGAGCGCTTGCGAATTGACCTTCCCGAGGCCATGGGCGCGTCGCAACAAGCGCAGATTTGCGCCAGCGGTGCACTCGGCCCGCGGGTCTTTGCCCCGCAGGCCTTGGGCATGGACTTGTCCGTAGCCGCCGGTGAGGGCGTGATCGTGGGCGTGCTCGATAGCGGGCTCGATTCCGCCCATCCCGATATGCGTGGGCGCATTGCCGCGCGCGCGGCCTTCGTCGGCGATGGCAGCACCGAGGATGGCAGCGCTGACAGTCACGGCACCGCAACTGCCAGCATCATCGCCGGCGCGCGCGTGCCGGCCGATGGGCATTGCCGCTACGGAGTCGCCTGCGACGCTCGACTGGTGATCGCCAAGGTCATGCACAACAGCGGTCGCAGCGATAGTTTCGCGCTCGAGATCGGTGCCGCATGGGCGATTGCGGCGGGCGCCCAAATCCTTTCTATTAGTGTTGGCTTCGAGCGTGCCCGCGGCGCGCCGTTGAGCATCTTGTCGCGATCGCTGAGCCGCTTGTCGCAGGCCAAACGGGTTTTGATCGTGGTTGCGGCGGGCAATGGCGATCCGCAGCGCGACGGGATCAAACAGCCAGCGGCGGGCCGTCAGGTGCTCGCCATCGGCGCGACCGATTTGCACGGCATGCTGAGACAGGATTCCGTCCGCGGCGATGCTCGAGCCAACATCTTTTGCGTGGCTCCGGGGGCAAATCTCGCTTGTGCGCGGCGGGAAGACAACCCCGAAGATGCGCGTGGAGCGCGTGGATTTTTCAACGGTACATCCGCTGCTGCGCCCGTGGTTGCAGGTTTCGCCGCAGTACTGAAGGCCGGTTGTCCGGGCGCTTGTGAGCAATTCCTGCGCATTGAGCTCGAGCGCCGCTGCCGGCCGCTGCAGGTCGGCGATCACCTGGATTTCGGTGCCGGTGCTTTGCACGCTTAAGATGCGCAATGCTGCGACCAATGGCGGGCGCGCAACGTGGATATCGACGCGCGTTAATGCCCCCGACTGCATCGTGCAGGCGGCGCGATCTCGCTGACCGTTGGCAGATTCCAGTGCCGCGATCAGCGGTTCGCGCGTAAGCAAATAGCCTTCAAACCACGCACAATCGCCATGGCCCAGATCGCCGTTCAGATAGCGCTGCAACCAGTTGGCTTCATCAGTTGGGCTGAAACGAGCAGCGTGGGGCTTGCCGCGCATAGGTCGGCTCTCGGATAAACGCGTTGGATGCGCAGGAGGCACGGTGGCATCACTTGTCTCAGCGCAAATTGTGAACAATTTGCGCTGAGGCGGGCTTCACGAATCCTTTCTTTGCGTCCAGACTGCCGCGCATGAGCACACCACCGAATAGCCTCTCGGCTGTCATCGCGCGCGGTGCGATGCGTTTGTCGAAAGCACGAATTGCCATAGGCCACAGCGAGGACAACGTGCTCGACGAGGCGCGTTCGCTGGCCCTACATGCCCTGCACCTGCCGCCAGAAGCGCCAGCAATTTTCGCGCAAGCGCGATTGATGGATGAAGAGGTCGTGGCTGTTGAGCAGTTGTTTGAGCGGCGTATCAGCGAGCGCGTTCCGGCCGCTTATCTCATCGGCAGCGCGCCGTTTGCGGGCTTGCGCTTGCGTACCGACGCGCGTGCGCTGGTGCCGCGTTCACCCATAGCGGAACTGATCGAGAAGCGCTTCGCGCCGTGGCTTGCTAGGCGCACGGTTACGCGGGTTTTGGATCTATGCACGGGTGGCGGATCGCTTGCCGTGGCGATGGCGGTTTACCACCCGGATTGGCAGATCGACGCGGTGGATCTCTCGCCCGAAGCCTTGTCGCTGGCGGCCGAGAATCGCGATTTGCTGCAAGTGGGTGCGCGTCTACGGCTTATCCACTCGGATTTATTCGCCGCGCTAGACGAGCAGCGATATGACCTGATCGTATCCAATCCGCCCTATGTGACGGCGGCCGAATACCGCGCCATGCCACGCGAGTACGCGCACGAGCCAGCGCTAGGACTGGTCTCAGGCGAGGACGGGCTGGACCTCACCTTGCGCATGCTGCGCGACGCACCGGCGCATTTAACGCAGAACGCATTGATGATTGTCGAAGTCGGCGAGGCCGATCGCGCCTTGCGTCGACTGCTACCGCAAATCCCATTCGAATGGATCGAATTTTGCGTGGGCCAAATGGGCGTCTTTGCACTCGAGGCCAGCGCCCTGCGCGCGGGTCATGCGCAGGTCGTCGACCTATGTGCCGCTCGCAGCCTGTAACAGCGGGACTCGAGTGACGACGAATGGAACGCAGAATGGACGCGATGGGCGCTTAAGGAGGCTTATGAACGCGTCGGTCCGTGAACGACGCCAAGCTCGCGCCAGATCGCGGCACATGCTTTGCTCCCCTCTCCCATGCTTTTTTGGGAGAGGGGTTGGGGGTGAGGGCGCTCTCGTTTTTGGCGGATGGCACACAGCACCAATCCACGAGTGGTGTCCCACAACTAAAGTGAACTATTTCCACGTCTCTCGCCGCCATGCTGCGTTACTCATCGGCGCCATAATCGAACTATGTCTTCTCCTCGCGCCTTGCCTGTCGACGAAAGCCGTCGCAAATATTGCTCGCGTTAATTACGGGACAGCACACGAGCGTTGACTGTTCCTTGGCTTTCCTTCACGTTCCGCGGTGCGGCTCGTTACCGCGCACGGTCTACATCTCCATACGCCGCCAAGCGCTTGCGGCGAGTGCCAGGAAGACCAGTGCGAAGGCACCTAGAGCCAGCAATGAGATCCAGGGGAAGATGCTTTCGATACCGACTGCCCACAAGTTCAGTTGTCCAAAGTGGTACGAGGGCAGGAACACCGCAATTGCTTGTAAAACCTTCGGCAGCATGAAGATCGGGAACCACAAGCCGCCGAGAAACCCTAAGGGCAGATAGATCATCTGCACGATTGCGGTGGCGGCCTGCGCCCGCATCAGGCAACCGATCAGCAAGCCCAGCGCAGCGAAGGGCAGTGCGCCAAAGGTCAGCACGGCGAAATAGCAAATGATGCTCGCCAGTGGCAAACGTACACCGCCAACGGCCATTGCCAGTAGCAGCAATAGCGCACCGATGAACAGTGCAAATGCCATCGCCATGAGTGTTTTAGCCACCAAATAGGCCATCGGTGGTAATGGCAGCACGCGCTTGAGATCGAGCAATCCATTGCCGCGTTCCTCGGCCAGACCGACGCCAAAGCCGAACAATGCTGGCCCCATGGCACCGAATACCGCATATGTGGCGAGCATGTAACGCGCCACATCGCCGGTGTTTGGGCCGCGTGCCATGACCACGCCGAAGAGTAAATAGAACAGGGCAGGAAAGGCCAGCGTGGGATACAGAAAGGCTGGCTGGCGCCATAGTTTCAATACCTCCGCCTGTGCCTCGCGCGCGTAGGCGACTAGCCATCTTGGTTGTGCGGATTGCACTGTATTCGTGGCCATGGCGGGGTGGGCAGAGCCGTTCATGCGGCCTCCTTAAGCCAGCGATCCACCGCATCCTCTAGGCGCGGTCGGGTCACTTCGAGATCGCTGAGTTCGGGATCTAGCGCGAGAGCCGCGCGTAAGAGTTGCTCAGGTTCGCGGGTCAAAAAGCTCGCTCGACCCTGGTCCATCTGCAAGTGATCGGCGCCGCGCAAGCGCGTCAATTGGTCAGCCTCGATGCGCGTGCGAAAGCGCACCACGCTGCCATCGATTCGAGCGCGCACCTCCGCTGGCGTGCCGCCGCCCAAGGCGCGACCCTTAGCCATGACCAACACGCGATGCGCGACCGATTCGGCCTCGCCCAGATCATGGGTCGTCAGCAACACGGCCGTACCCGTGGTGACGCGCGCGCGAATAGCGGCCCAGAAACACTGCCGTGCGGCAGTATCCAGCGCCGCAGTCGGCTCGTCTAAGACCAGCAGGCGCGGCTTTCCGATCAGCGCTAGCGCGAATTGAGCACGGCGTTTCTGGCCGCCTGAAAGTTCGCCGTAGCGACGGTCCATCAAGCCGTCCAACTGACAATCAACAACTAGATGGTCGATCAATTCGGGTGTGCGGTAATAGCTCGCGCCGAGGCGCAGCAGCTCACGCACCCGAAGCTGATCGGGCAGCGCACCCACTTGCAGCATCACGCCCAACGAGAGGCGTGCGGCATAGGATCCGGGCGCGTGTCCAAAGACCGCAATACTGCCCGCATCGATTGCGGTCAGCCCTAGCAAGGCACGTACCGCTGTGGTCTTGCCGGCGCCGTTGGGGCCGAGCAAGGCCAGCACTTCACCGGCGTTCAGGCCTAGGTTCAGGCCACACAGCGCCTCGGTCTTGCCGTAGCGCTTCACGATGCCGCTTAGCGACAGCAACGGTGCCGATCCGGAAACTTCCATTGATGGGAACATGATCGATTCCTGCGAATGTGCTTGCAGGATCGCGAAGCCGGGCCACGGCGCCCAGATACACTCAGCACCTCGCCAAGGTGACAGTCGTCAGCCGCGACGCAAGCGCCGATCAATGCACAGCATGAACCCGCGTACGGGCGTTCTCAGCAGCATCAGGCCAAACACGATGCCACAGAGATTGGCCCCCAGATCGGCCCATTCGGCGCTGCGGGGTGGCATCTGCCATTGCAACAACTCGATCATGACGCCGTAGGCCAGCAATCCCGCGACCAATTGAATCCGCGCTTGCACCCCGTTGCCGAGCAGTTGTCCGAAATAGGTCGACAACACAATGTAGGCAAAGGCGTGCAGCAATTTGTCGCCATTGGGCAAGTCGATGCCAGTGCCACGCAACGGCATTATCGACAACACGGTGATCAACACCAGCATGGCAATGCCCAGCGTCCACCACAGCCCGCGCAGGTGCGGGCGTTCGCATTGTGCGGCGATTAGGTTGTGGGTCATGCCTAGCCACACCTCAGTGCGCGGCTGCGCAGTCTGCATGATCACTCCGGGCAAAAAGGGCTATGCATATGGCGTGATCAAGGCTTTATCGACTGGCCCACGCGCGCGGCGTGGGCTCGCGTCGGTGTCAAACTCACCGACTTCGGCACTGCGTACAAATCAAAGCAATCTCGTGACTCTGCGTGGTGCTGCTGTTGCTTCCAGCGCACTGAACGACGGCGCACACACTGCAGCCGAGGTTCAAAGCTTGTGCCGCTGTCCGCGTCCGGCGAAAGCGATGGGAATCTGCGCGGCGCTCAGCCCGCGACTTGCGGCAAGAACTTTGAAGCGTTCACCCATTTCCGAGGGCAGCATCAGGCGGCGAATTTGCTGCGCGAGTGTGACGGAATCGAGTGTCGATTCTGTGGACTGACGGGCGAACACCTGATCGATGCCTGCGGCTGCCAGAAAGCCCGATTGATGGTCGAAACCCGCAAGTTCAAATCCCGCCTCGGCAACCGCCTCGGCCACGGCGGTGAAGTCCACTGAGGCGGTGAGGTCGTTCAAGCCCGGCAGCCAGTAGGGATCGCCATGCACGCGATGGCGGTAATGGCATTGCAGGGTACCGCTGCTGCGTTCGGGCGCGTAATAGTCAGGGCGACCGTAGCCATAGTCGATGAAGAGCAATAGACCGCGACGTAGGCTGGCGCCGATAGCATTCACCCATGGCCCAAGTTCCGGCACACATTCGCTCGCGTAACCGGGCAACATGGGCGATGTCAGGGTCTGCTGTAAACGCTCAACACACGTCCGCACATGCACGCGCGGCGCGACCTCGATTTCTGCCAATTGATCGCCGCGACGGACCACATGGACTTCGGCGACGCCAGTGTCGGTGATACGAAAGCGCGCGCAGGCGAGCGCATCGAGCACTTCGTTGGCCAAAATGACGCCATCGAATTCAGTCTTTGGCGGTTCTTCCAGCCAACGCACGCGATCAAGCAAGTCGGGGACTTGGGAAGCGAGCTTCTGTCGTTGGCGGTCACGCAAATCGGCGCTGCGTTCTAAGATCCAGTAGGATTTCGGCAGCGCATCTTCCGCGGCTAAGAACTGCAACAAATCCGCCGCCAGTGCGCCGCTGCCCGCGCCCAGTTCCAAGATGACGGGTGATTCCGAGGTCAGCAGCAAGGGCGCAATGCATTGACCAATGCATTGCGCAAAGACGGATCCGAGTTCGGGCGCTGTGATGAAGTCTCCGGCTGCACCGAATTTACGTGCGCCGGCGGCGTAATAGCCCAGCCCAGGGGCGTACAGAGCCAATTCCATATAGCGCTGAAAGCTGATTGGACCTTGATCGGCGATTTCCGTGGCAATCAATGCTTGCAGGCGTATCGATAGCGCGAGTGCATCGGCTTCAGGCGTGGGCAGATCCAGTGCGCGCATATCGCGTAAAGGCTCAAGTGGCGGCAGCGAGACGCGCCATTTCAGCGCAGCAGCGTTTGCAATTCGTCAGGCCCGATGGTCTTTCCGAGCGAGGATTCGGCGGCCAATCGCCACGCCAGCGCCGCGCGTGCAATCTCTCCGCGCGCTTCCGCCAAGCGTGCGGCCTCGGCCAGTGATTCGGGCATCGGCGCGAGGCTAATCGACAAACGTAGGTACTCCTGCGCCTTTCCGTAGATCTGTTCAATCCGGCACCAGCGCGAAAGGGCGAGTAGCAATCCCGGACTCTGCGGATGCCGCAGCAAGAAATTCTCAGCGCGTTTGATGCGCAACGACGCGGTTTCGACTGGCGCGTTGGCGTACAAGAAGGCCAGCGGCTCCGACCAATCGCGCGTTAGCGCGGCCTCGAGTGCCTCGGCCGCCAGATTGCGGCTGCCCACGCGTTTTTCCGCGTGCACCAAGGCGCCAAGCACGCACACATCGCGGCGTTCGAGTTTGCCGAAGCGCTTCCATAGATCGTCCAAGGTTTCACGATCTGGCGCTTGTTCCAGCGCCTGCGCGAGAACGCGCAATTCGAGCGCGGCCAATTCTCGATCACCAATTTGTCGCCATTGCGACACGCGTTCTAAGGGCGCCAGCGCTTCGCTTGCGCGTGTGCGCGAAAGCAGGCCTTCGATCAGCGTGCGTAGCACGGTCGGTGGCGCATCAGCGGCTTCGGCGCGTCGTGCGATTGCCTCGAAGGCCGCTTCATCGCCACGCTCCGCGCGCCAAGCGTCCGCGAGCATCGGTGCCAAAGTTTGCCCGCGGTCGAGTTCTGCGGCGTTTTGCAGAATCTGCTCGGCCAAGCCGCTCTCGCCGCGTCGATGCGCCACTTCAGCGGCGCAGAGCAAGGCGCTCAATCGTTGCAGTGGTTCGGGACTCGCGTCCAATAAAGCGCGCTGGGCGTTATGCAATTTACCCTCGAAGGCCTGCACCAACCCATCGTCCAGACGTGCGGTCGCGCGGCGTCGACGCTGCAAACCCATGCGGCGTGGCCAACGAATCACCAGCACATAAACACCCCAGCAGAGCGCCAGCAATAGCGCTGTTGCCGCGGTCACAAACACCACCGAAGACTCGATTTCCCAGCCGTGAAAGCGCACATAGACCATGCCCGGATCGCTGCGCAGCCAGAAACCGATCACGGCTGCAAGGATAGCGAGCAGCAAAAACAAGCCCAGATGAAGGATCCAGCTCATCTCAAGCGTCCGTGGCGGGGCTGGCGGTCTCGACCGAGGCCGCGTCTTCTGGCGTCTGCGATGATGGCGGCAGGATCGGCTCGGCCGCAGGTGCGAGGCTATCGGGCGCGGATTCTGCTGGCAGTTCTGGCGCGGACGTGGCCGGAATCGCGGGCGATGGCGCGATCGTATCCGGCGTCGCTTCCGCCGGCAGTTCCGGCTCCGGCACCATCGGAATCGCGGTTTCGTCGATTAACGATGGCGCGTCTGCGGATTCCCGTCGCGCAGCGCCGTTAGCTCCCTCGCGCAAGCGCCCGAGTTCGCGACGGCTCTCGCCCAAGGTCGGCAGTGTCGGGGCCAATGGAGCCGCCCGCAAATCATCCAGCAACGCCAGCGCTTCAGCCACCGGCGGATCGTTCAGGTCAAAGTTCTCTGCCACGACGCGACGTGACTTCTCAATTGCGCTTAGCGCGGCCGCGCCTTCCGAGCGCAATAACAGCATGCGTGCGCGTGCCAGTTCCAACGATAGTCGCTCGCGCAGTAAGGGACCGCCGTGCGCACCTTCATTCGGGTCGACGCGACGCACGCGGAAATAGCCGTCCAGACTCTTTCTAAGGCGCGTCATCCAACCGGGGCTTTCGGGCGACTGCGGGTCAGCCGCCACATTACCAGCGTGCAATTTCCAGCGTGGTATCGCCTCCGCCAATGCATCCAGTCGTGCCAATATCGGCGGCAGATCGACGCTGGCCACGGACGCCAGTGCATCACGCTCCAGAGTCAGCGTTTGCCGCACGGCGGTGACACCGGGCTCCGCCACTTGCGACAGTTGCGCGTCGGCTAGATCGAAGGCGGTACGTGCGGCTTGCACATCGCCAAAAAGTTGTAAGCGTTGTTCACCAAGGCGCAGCAAATAATCGGCTTCTTCCAGACGCAAACTGTCCAGACCCGGTGCAGCGCCGCGCTCCAGAGCACTCAAGCCGTCTTCGACCAGCCCCACGCGCTGCGTAAGCCCAAGCACTTGCTCCCGCAACGCCCGATTGACCTTGGCGGCATCTTCCAGGCGTGACTGCAAAGCCCCGATTTCTGCGCTCACACGATCGGTCGGCTCGTCGCTGACAGACGCCGGTTCGGCGATGGGCTCAGCGACAGTGCCGTCTGCGCCGCGTTGCCACCATAATCCAGCGGCTGCGGCGATCAGCACCAAGCCGATCACAGCCAGTGGCCAGAGACCGATGCGGCGGGCTGACGCAGGTTTGGGTTCGAGAATCTGGTCGGACATAGTTAAAAAATCGTTTTTCGAATGGTAGCGGATTGTCAACCTGGAAGCACAGCGATGCCGCGTTCAGACGCTCATCGAGCGGTTTTGCCACAACCAACCCCGACACCGCAAGTTTCACGCACCGGCTTCGTGCCCGGCGTGAAGAGTCGATCTCGAACAGTCGTTCCATCGCGGCATCACCGCGGTGCATGCTGAATCAAGAGAATCACGCCCCGCGCCAGCCCTGCCCATCAACAAAATGGGCTTAAGAAAACTTGACTAATTTGACGCGCCAGCGAGTTGCTCCACTGCGCCGACCAGCGCCTCGGGGTTGGCGCCACGCGCCACGTAAACGCTTTCAAATCCCAAGCGCTCCGCCGCAAGGGCGATTCGCGCGCTGGCAACGATCAACGGCCGTTGCAGCAAATGGCCTAGATCGTGAGCGCGCAATGTATGGGCGAGCTGTGCAGCCAGCGTGGCGCTGGTTGCCGTCAGCCATACGCTGCGGTCAGATCGAAGTTTGCTGAGCAAATCGGCGGACGGTTTCAGTTTTACCCGCTGGTAGACTGCAATGGCGCGCACTTCGGCGCCGCGCTCTCGCAATCGCTCCACAATCAGTTGACGTCCACCGGGGGCCACCCAAATCGCGATATGGCGGCCCGCGACGGCGTGCAGTGCAGGTGAAGCGAGTAAACCCTCGCTGTCTTCGGCGTCGATCGGCGCCAGGGTGCACTTATAGCCATGCTGAGCGAGCGCTTCGGCACTGGCGCGACCCACGGCAAAGCGCAAGACCGCCGCGGCCACGGCGCCCGGCGCCAAGCTACAAGCCGCGGTCACCGATGCGCGACTGACGAAAATCTGCAGCTCAGCGCCCTCGGCCCAGCGCAATTGCTCTTCCAGTGCCGCGGACTTGCGCGCAGTGCGCGTGTATTGCAGCGGCATCGACAAGCTCGCGTAGCCGCGGGCGGCCAGTGCGCGCGCGCTCGCACGTGACTCACGTGGCGGGCGTGTAAGCAACAAAAGGGGTCCGATGTGCAAGGTTTCGGTCACGGCGAAACTCCGCGCGATGAATGCTGATAGTGCATCAACGCGCTTTAAAAAACTCAGCCCGGCTGAGGCTCGCGCGAGGAGTGCTGCAGTGTGGTCTTCAGAAGCGCTCAGGCCGCCGCGCTTTCCTGGTGACGCGGGAAGATTAATGCGCACGATTGCACACCCGGAATGCGCAAGAGTAGGTCGACCAGCGCGGGATCCGGGCTCAAGCGCCAGCCGTCGCCGAGCACCAATTCGACGCTGGCATCGCCCCGCTGGTAGCGCATACGCACAATCGCGTCACCGCCACGATAGGGCGCCAGCACGTGTTTTAGATCCGCGGCGAAGTCGGTGGCTGAATCACGCACGCGCAAATTCACGGAGCGCACGTGGTGCGCGCAGGCGCGCGCCAGTGGCCAGGCTTTGCGTACGCGCAACTGCACACCGCCAGAGAACTCGTCCCAAGCGGCCACGCCTTCAACAACGATGATGTCGCCAGCGACGAGCATGCCGCCAAACTCGGCATAGGCCTCGGTGAAGAATGCCGATTCCATGCGGCCGCTGGCGTCCTGCAACTGCACAAAGGCGATGTTCTCACCGCGTTTGCGCATGAGGCCGACCTGACCCGCAAGCGTCAGATTGATCTCGCTGCCACGACTACGCCGTTCCTTCGGTACGCGCGCGGCCACCTCGCCCAGTCGACAACTCACGATATCGGCCAACCATGGCGCTAGCGCATCGACTGGATGCCCACAGACATACCAGCCGAGCGTGTCTTTTTCACCTTTGAGCTTGTCGATCAGCGCGAATTCTGGCAAACGTGCGGGTGTTGGTGGTGGCGCGGCGGCCACACTGCCCGAGCCGAAGATGTCAGCTTGACCGGCCGCGCCGTCTCGCGTGCGTTGCTCGGCCGCTTTCAGACACTCGGGCAAGGCCGCGATCAAGCTCGCGCGGTTGAATCCGAGCGCATCCATCGCGCCCGAATGGATCAGCGCCTCGAGCACGCGCTTATTCATTCGGGCCAGATCAACGCGCTGGCAAAAATCATAGAGATCGCGATAGGCGCCACCGCGCGTGCGCTCGCTCACGATCGCCTCATTGGCAGGCCAGCCAACGCCCTTGATGGCGCCGAGTCCGTAGCGAATGGTTTGGGTGTCGATCGCGCAGAATTGATGTACCGAATGATTGACGCACGGCGGCAGCACCGTGACGTTGCGCGCGCGCGCATCGGCCAGAAAGTCGACTACCGATTCGGTCTTGTCCATATCGGCCGACAAGGTCGCGGCCATGAACTCGGCCGGATAGTGCACTTTGAGATAGGCTGTTTGGTACGCGATCAGCGCATAGGCAGCCGCGTGAGACTTATTGAAGCCGTAACCCGCGAACTTCTCCATCAGATCGAAAATCGCGTCGGCCTTCGCCTCGTCGATGCCATCGGTCGCGGCACCCTCGCGGAAAATGCTGCGGTGCTTGACCATTTCCTCGGGCTTTTTCTTGCCCATCGCGCGGCGCAAAAGATCGGCGCCGCCGAGCGAATAGCGCCCAACGATCTGCGCCATCTGCATCACCTGCTCCTGATAGACCATGATGCCGTAGGTCTCTTTCAGGATCGGTTCGACGCGCGGGTCCGGATAGGCGATCTGCTCGTGCCCATGTTTGCGCGCGCAGAAGCTCGGAATCAGCTCCATCGGGCCAGGCCGATAGAGCGACACGAGTGCGATCAAGTCCTCGAAGCGATCGGGCCGCGCATCTTTGAGCAGCCGCTGCATACCAGCCGATTCAAACTGGAACACCGCCACCGTGTCACCGCGGGCGAACAATTGATAGCTCGGCACATCGCCGAGCGGGAGCAGATCGATATCCAGCGCCGGGACATTTTCCTGTAGCCGCCGCTCGTTGATGGCCGCGACCGCCCACTGAATGATGGTCAGCGTGCGCAGGCCGAGGAAGTCGAACTTCACCAAGCCGATAGCTTCGACGTCGTCCTTGTCAAACTGCGTTACCGGTAGATCCACCGCCGAGTCAGCCTTGGATTCCACGTACAGCGCAGTGAAATCGGTCAACGCCGTGGGTGCGATGACCACGCCGCCCGCATGCTTGCCGGCATTGCGCGCCAGACCTTCGAGTTTCAAGGCGAGTTCCAGCACGGGTCGCGCTTCGTCGTCTTCGTTTAGATAGCGCGCGCGAAGCTCAGCCGACACGCGCTCCGGTTCCTTGGCCGCCTTGGAGGACAAGCCGAGCGCGTCGCCTAGCGTCAAATCCAGCGGGCGCATCGGAATCAGCTTGGCGATGGAATCCACCGCGGGGTAGGGCAAACCAAGCACTCGGCCGCAATCGCGAACGCAGCCTTTGGCCGCCATCGTGCCGTAGGTGATGATCTGCGCCACCTTGTCCGCGCCATAGGTTTGGCGCACATAACGAATGACCTCGTCGCGCCGTTCCATGCAGAAATCGACGTCGAAGTCGGGCATGGACACGCGTTCGGGATTCAAAAATCGCTCAAACAGCAAGCCGTAGCGCAGGGGATCGAGATCGGTGATGCCGAGTGCATAGGCCACCAGCGAGCCCGCGCCCGATCCGCGGCCGGGACCGACCGGGATGCCATGCCGCTTGGCCCAGCCGATAAAGTCGGCAACGATCAGGAAGTAGCTCGGGAAGCCCATTTGCGCGATGACCCGCGCTTCTAAGTCCAAGCGTTCGTAGTAGGCCTCGAGTGGGGCCGATAAGGCATTCGCAGCCGTCAGACGCGCGAGGCGCGCGTCCAGCCCCAGACGTGCCTCGCGTGCCAGGCGCTCACCGGCATTCTCGCCCGCTTGGGTCGGCACCTCAGGCAGAAAATAGGTGCCGGTCTTGAGACTTAAATTCAGGCGCATCGCCAGATCGACCGTGTTCTCCAGCGCCTCTGGCATATCCTGAAACAGCGCCGCCATTTCCTCTGGCGATTTCAAATATTGTTCCGGCGTGTAGCGTTTGGGACGTCGCGCATCGTCGAGCGTGTAGCCCTGCGCAATCGCAACACGCGCCTCATGTGCCTCGAAATCCTCGCGGTCCACAAAGCGAACATCATTGGTCGCGATTGCCGGACACCCGGTTTCCACGGCCAATTGCGCCGCGGCCAGGGTCACGCGCTCTTCATTGGCGCGGCCGCAACGTGAGAGCTCAACGTAGAAGGCGTCCGGAAACAATCGCATCCAGCGCCGCAATTGCAAGGTCGCCGTCTCTTTACGGCCCGCTGCGAGCAATACGCCAATCTCCCCGTCCATCCCACCGGAGAGCGCAACCAAGCCGTCGGTAAAGCCTTCGATCCAGTCTCGCTGCAGCACCGGGCCCTGCAACTGGCGTCCTTGCGCATAGGCGCGGCTGAGCAATCGACAGAGATTCTTGTATCCGGCGTCATTGGCGCAAAGCAGACTCAACCGATACGGCTGATCGCCGTCCTGCACCCACAAGTCAGCGCCCGCAATCGGCTTGATCCCAGCCTTCTCAGCCGCGCTGAAGAACTTTAGCAGCGCGAATACATTGCTCTCGTCGTTAAGCGCCAGCGCTGGCATACCGCGCGCAGCGCAAGCCGTTGCCAGCTCATCGATGCGGACAACCGAGTCACTCAGCGAGAATTCGCTGTGCAAGCGCAGGTGGACAAAACGCGGAGTCAAGGGTGTCGGCAGGCTCATCAAGGCCGTCGCATTCTACGCAAGCTTGGGCGGGGCTTTCGGCCACGGCGCGAGGTCATCCCATTGGTGCGGTGCGGTTTGCGCAATCTTCCGGCAAATTCGGCTTTGCGCCTCCGCCGAGCGCTATAGCCCTTTCTCTGTTCTAGAGACGGCCATTTGTGCATGCTCTGTCTATAACAGGCACAGAGGCTCTCACGTGGCGAATGCAAAAAAAGTTGACGTGCAATGGCCCTGAAAGTCCATTTTCTGCGTCTAATACGTTTGCTACCAAGCACGCGGGCTGCTACGCCCGATGCTGGCGGGATTCGCGTCTGACATGGGTATTGAATGCGTGACTTCCCCGTTGGCAATGAACGAGTCCGGCCCGGACTGCTACTACTTCGATTCAACGTATCGCCTATAGGAGTTTTGAAGAATGAAAAGTCGTCGTTTGATTTCCCTGAGCCGCGCACCGCTCGTAGTGGCCCTGTTGCTCGGCCTTGGCATGGGTTCGGCGTATGCTGGTGATGATTGTGATGGTCCCTTCGGCTTGCCGGGCGCCACAGCGTCAGGCACCGACGCGTTCGCCTGTGGCAACCAGTCTTCGGCCAGCGGCCTTCGGGCTTCCGCTTTTGGTACCAATTCGTCGGCAGCCGGTGAAGAAGCCGCGGCTTTTGGCTTCCGTTCGAATTCCTCCGGTTTCCATTCCTCCGCGATCGGCGCGCTCGCGCTGGCATCGGGTCGCGGTGCTTCGGCTTTCGGCTGGCAGGCACAGGCGACGGGCGACTTGTCGACAGCCACCGGCAATAACTCGATCGCCAGTGGCACCAACAGCACCGCCAACGGCCGTTCGGCCCTGGCATCGGGTGCCAATAGTTCGGCCGTCGGTCAGGGTTCGTCAGCGACTGGTCTGAACTCCACGGCCGTCGGTCAGGGCGCGCAAGCGACTGGTCTGAACTCCACGGCATTCGGTCAGGGCGCGCAAGCGACTGGCGAAGACGCGACCGCGATTGGCCAAACGGCTATCGCCAGCGGCTTCCGCTCCAGCGCCTTCGGTGCACAGGCCACCGCTTCCGGACGCGGCGCCACTGCCACGGGTTGGCAGGCGCGTGCGACCGGTGATCTGTCGACCGCCACCGGCAACACGGCCTTAGCCAGCGGTGCCAACAGCACCGCGACGGGTCGTGCGGCACAGGCCACGGGGATCAATTCGACCGCCACCGGACAGGGCGCGATTGCCTCCGGTGAAGATGCGACGGCCACCGGCCAGGGCGCGGTCTCCAGCGGCTTCCACTCCACCGCCAACGGGGCACTCTCGGTCGCATCCGGACGTGGCGCCAGCGCCAGTGGCTGGCAGGCCATCGCCAGCGGCGATCTGTCCACCGCCACCGGCGATAGCGCGCTCGCCAGCGGCGCCAACAGCACCGCGACGGGTCGTGCCGCGCGAGCCACGTCGATCAACACCACGGCAACCGGCCAAGGCGCCATCGCCTCGGACGAAGATGCGTTGGCCAATGGCCAAGGCGCCGTCGCTAGTGGCTTCCGCTCCACCGCGCTGGGCACACAGTCAATTGCTTCCGGTCGCGGCGCAACCGCTTCGGGCTGGCAAGCTCGGGCCACTGGCGCTTTTTCGACCGCCAACGGCAACTCGGCTATCGCTGGTGGCGAAAACAGCACGGCCATCGGTCGCGCTGCCACAGCTTCCGCCACCAACTCGGTCGCTTTGGGTGCCAGCTCCAGCGCCACTGGCAACAACTCGGTCGCTTTGGGTGCCAATTCCAGCGCCAGCGCCAACAACAGCGTGGCGCTCGGCAACAACTCCACCACCAATCGCGCCAACACGGTCTCGGTCGGTTCGTTGGGTAACGAGCGCATCGTCAGCAATGTCGCCAATGGCGTATTCGGTTCTGACGCGGTGAACTTGAATCAGCTCGCCGGTGGCTTGTTTGAACTGCGTAGCTACACTGATGGCCGTTTGAACCGTACCAACGAGCGGATCGATCAACAGGGCGCGATGTCTGCCGCCATGAGCATGATGATCGGTAGCGCCGCTGGCCAAGACGAAGACAATCGCATCGCGGTTGGCGCCGGCTACTCCGAGAGCGAGTCCGCACTCGCCATCGGCTACCAGCGCGCCCTGAATGACAACATGACCTTGACCGTCGGCGGCGCCTTCAGCGACGACGAAAGCTCGGCAGGTGTTGGCTTCGGTTACGGCTGGTAAGTTTCAAACTTGACAAGAAAGCGCGGGCTTCGGCTCGCGCTTTTTTTGTGCCTGAGATCGCCGGAGATTGTGATTTGCCGACAACATAAGGCCGATCAAGCCGACGATCAGCCAATGATCGCGATCTTGCCGACGTGTTGGAGCCCTCATCGCGCTTCAGCCGCCCGCGTCATCCCCAGTGCCCCACGCCGGCACTAACTCGTTCACCCAATCGCGTACTTGCGCCCAGGCGCGCGGGTCATTCATCAATCCCAGATGACCAACGCCCGGCAGCACGGCGCTGCGCGGCGGCGTGTGCAGCCCGAGCGTCGTTGCACTGCTGATTGGCACCAAGCCATCGCCGAATATTCGTGCCAGCGGATGTGTAGCGCTATCCCCCAAATGAGCGCCCAATAATCGGGTTTCAATCTGTGGCCAAGTCGGTTGCGGCGCTACTGCGCTCTCACCACGCAAATTCTTGATACCGACACTGCGCGCCGCGCCGATGCGCCCAATCGGTGCGCTCATCGCGAAAAAATCTAGCGCCCGCTGTAATCCGTCTCCGTGACGCGCCAACGGCGAACCACCATGCGGCGAACCCAGCGTAACCAGCATGCGCGTCATCTGCGGCCAGCGCGCGTCGGACGGCGCATTTGCAATGGCACGGTGTGCCAATAAGCCGCCCATGCTGTGACCAAGCAAGATGATTTCCGGCAATGGCGTCGGCCACGCATGGACTAAAGATTCGAGCAAAGCCGCTAGCCGGCGCGCGTTCTCACCGACCGCGAGCCCGCTGTTGTAGCGCAGATACAGCGAAACCGCCCCAAACTCGCGCGTCAACTCCGCGCCCAGATCGACGCCAGATGCCGTCGCTTCGAAAGACTGATCGCTACACCCGAGGCCATGCATCAGCACGCAAATTCGCGCGCTCGGCTGCGCTATGCGTGCACGCAGCGCGTTCGCATCCGTCGGAAGTTCCGCGCCGTCGAAATACAACTGCATTGGGATAGCCAGCATATTGTCGCTGGCCGTCAAATGGTCGCCAAAGACCGCGTTCAACGGGCTGCGCCAGGCGATGGGCATGCGCGCCGCCGCATCGGCGAACCACTGCTGCTCTAGCTCTTCGGCCACCGACAGCACACCCGAGCCAATCGACTCCACCGCGGCGTACACGCCACCAGTAATCGACGAATGCAGTTTCTCAACAGCCCGCGCCGGACCCGCCACCACCGGCGCCAGCGCCAGTGTCGCAAAGGTGCGATCAGCCACCGCTCGATGCGTATCTCGCACCACGCGCGTAATTCCTGAGAATCCCTCGCGTAATAACCGGCTGTAACCGCCGCGCCGGCCAGACTCCTTGACCGAACTCATGATCAGCTCCCGATAGCCTCCACGCAGCGTAGTCCTGTGAGTGCTTAAAATGTGCTCGAAACCCACAATCTCGCGCGGGCCGTCGCCGAGGACGGCTGCAACCGCTCCCACGCTGCTTTGAGAGAGCGGTCGGGGTTAGGGCTGCACTTTGCACGAACCAGTCTGATCGGTCGCAACGCACACCCTCCCCGCAAAACTGAGCCGATCATGCAACCAAGCTCCTCAGACCGGCCGTATCTGCTCTACCAAGCTACGGGTCTTGGACGTCACCTCAGAACCCGTATGCAGCGTCGACTTGCGCTCGATCAGCATGATGTGGCACTCGTCCTCGGCGACGGGATTGTGGCGCACGCCCTTGGGAACCACGAACACCTGTCCTTCATCAAGTTCCACCACACCATCCAACATCTCAATGCGCAAATGCCCCTTGAGCACGAAAAACATCTCGTCCTCGTCGTCATGGCTGTGCCAAGCAAATGAGCCATGAACCTTCGCCACCTTGATATACGCATCGTCGATCTCACCAATTACACGCGGCGACCAAAGCTCGCTCAACGATGCTGCAATCTCAGCCGGAGATACGCTCTTCGCCACGTGTTCGATCTCCTCAGTTATCAGTTGCTATGCTTCCCCGGCGCCGCCATTTCAGCGCACTCAGACGAGCGCAAGAAACTGTCGCGTTCATACGGAACTCAGGCCGCGATCTCGCGTACCCATTGCACAACCCATTCCCCATCCGAATCAACGAGCGAATGTCCTCTCGTAAATCCAAGCTTCGCCACAACGCTGGATGACGCCAAATTATCAGGAACGATAAGGGCAACGACCTGCTGTACGATCCCAGTCGTCAGCGCCAGCTTCAGCAATTCGCCGATCGCCGCAGTCGCAATTCCGCGCGATCGCTCTGAGCTTGCCACGCCGTAGCCAATCTCGACGCTTCCATTAATCGGCAAACCCTTGAAGCCGCAGCCGCCGAGGATTTTCCCGGACGCAGGTTCAATGATCAGCAAGGGCACACACCAAAACGCGGGAATTCCATTCTCGAGCTGTTTCAAAACGCGCGAAGCAACATCGGCAGGAGGGAGCGCGCCGTCTGCTAAAAGCACAGGAAAATCCAAAGGCTCCACGGCAGCAAGATGCCGCAAGTTCGGTAAATCCAAGGGCACCAACTGGATCTCTTGTGCTGTTGTGTGCGACATGCAAACCTACTATTTAAATCAATGCCCAGCGAATCGGACTGTCCAAAGAACTGGATAGGTAGTTTTGGTCAGAAAACCTGACGCACGCAGCGCGTGAGGTAGTTGACGACACCGACCGCACCGGGCGGAGCTAGGCGTCAGCGAGGGTAGATCACGTCGACCAGTCTTATCGTGCGACCAAGCCCCGTCAACAGGAAAAAGTACTCACGGGCGCGCAAGAGACGTCCGGACAAGTGGGTATTTGGTAGAACGGCGCGTCCGGTTCAATCTCACGCAGATCGCCCGGACCATCCTTGGCCCGGCTTGCACACACGCGCGCGCAACAACCGCCAACGCAAGTGCCTAGCAAAATCGGCTCTCTTCTCGCGTTGCGCACCGCGACTTCCATAAATGCACCAGCGACCGATGCCCCGAGTTGCGGCCAGCCTTAAAACTCAGCCTGGGACACTGCCAGCACACCGAAGCCGTGAATGCCGGCAACTGGCGCCAATGCTTGGCTTGTGAAGCGCTGAATCCGGACAATTCGCGTGGGAATGACGACTTACGTCACAGGTCGAGGTCTAGATCGATTGGATCGCCGCGTTCACTGCGGTGGTTCGAATGCGTTCCGTACTTTTGAGTCTTTTTGTCGTCATGCAGTCTTATCCACGTAAACCATGCCGCGAGGATTGTGGCTCCGCCAATCCAGGCCATTTTCGATAGAAGGGATTCGTCCGACGGGCGCTGGTATATGGCGGTGACCACCAGTAGCCACACGAGCCAGAGGACGACAAGTTTTATCAGGGCGGGGAAAGATGGCATGTGTGACCTGACGAAATGGCAATGGGATGGAGGTCGCGGCGATGGAATCAGTCAAACCAAGCTAGTGATTTTCTGGACAAGTTGGGGCGCGTCAATCGGGGACTGAGGAAATTTAGGTGGCTCAACAGGTTAGGCCAGCGCTGGATCCAAGCGTTCGTGAGGACGACGGCTTGTTCTACGCTGGATCCCTGCGTTCGTGAGGACGACGGCTTTTTCGCGGATCCGTAGTGCACCTACCAAGCCACCAAATAGACCTGTTGAGCCTGAAGCCAACATGCCCGAACGGCTAGCAGGAAACAACTTAGCGGCGCGGTTGGCGGGCCGTCAGTGGATAAGGGGCTCGGAAATCTCGTGGTGATGTTGGGCCTTGGGGGACGCCGGTGTTGCCAAATTGATAAGCAGCCCTCACCCCCGATCCTCTTCCAAACCAGCGTGGGAGAGGGGAGCGAAAGCGTAGACGGTGCAGGCTCTTACCAAGCGCACTGGCGCTATAAGGTAAGTGACTGCGGCTCGGCCTCAACCCAAGAGCGCGCGCCGTGTTTGGGATTTGCCTGAGTCTGGATTGAAAAGACGTGAGCTTGTGCTTGCGGCCCAAACGAGCACGAGCCGTGATTGGGTTAGGCCTGAGTCTCGATTGAAGCGCCCTAAGGTGGCACCTGCGGCGGAACCTCACCTGCAAGCGCACGAAAACTGATCGTTGCGTTTGGGCGCGAATTGAGGTCTGCGAGGCAGCATTTGCGGCTAAGCCGCGCCGACATGAGCGCGAGTGTGCTCACAACGCCCACTCGCCCATGTACGAATGGACAAGTGTTAAGACTGCGTTGACTGACTAGGCTGCGGGTTCGCTGTGTGCAATGTGTGAACTCGAAGGGAGCCCTATATGAAATTCAAGCCAAACCAACTGGCGTTTGCATTGGCCGCGGTGTTGACCGCTGTTCCGGCCGCCCACGTGTTCGCACAGACTGCGGCGCCGACTGAGGACGACGCGGACAAGAGCGAGGCCGCGCAACTGGCCACGATTACAGTGACGGCGCGCAAGCGCGAGGAGAGTTTGCAGGAAGTGCCAATCGCGGTGACAGCTTTCAGCGAGCAGAAGCTGGAAGACTTCAACGTTGAAGACATTTCTGATCTGGACGCGCAGGTCCCGAACTTGACCATCTATGCGGCTCGCGGATCATCGAGCACGGTGACCGCCTATATCCGCGGCGTTGGTCAGTCCGATCCATTATGGGGCGTTGATCCGGGCGTCGGCATCTATCTGGATGACGTCTACATCGCGCGTCCGCAGGGTGCCTTGCTGGATGTGTTCGACGTCGATCGCATCGAAGTTTTGCGCGGCCCGCAGGGTTCGCTCTATGGCAAAAACACCATCGGTGGCGCGATCAAATATATGTCGCGTCCCTTGGAGACCGATTTTAGCGGTCGTGCCAGCCTCACGGCGGGCAGCTACAACCAGGGCGATGCCAAGGTCAGCGTCAATGTGCCCTTCGGTGAATCCGGCTGGGTGGCGCGCTTCGCGGGTGCATCGTTAAGCCGCGATGGTTTCGGTGAGAACACGCGCACCGGCCAAGACGTGAGCGACAAGGAGATCGTTGCCTCGCGCTTTACCTTGGGCTACCTCGGCGACGGCTTCACCTTCCGTCTGACCGCGGACAAGCTCGACGATGCGTCGGGCGTGCGTGGCGCGAAATTGCTGGCACCGAACCGCTTCGCGCCGACGCTGCTGCCGCTCGATGATCGCTACGATGTGCGCAACGGCATGCCGAACATCAATGACACGACCATGGACGGCCAGTCCATGACCGTGGACATCAATCTAAACGACAACTGGAGCATGAAGTCGGTCACGGCGCATCGCCAGTCGAACACGGAAACCAATATCGATTTCGACACGCTGCCGAACATCATCGCTGACATCAAAGCCTTCTATAGCGATGATCAGTTAAGCCAAGAATTCCAGTTCAACTATGACGGTGGCGGCGCGCTGACTGGCGTTATGGGCCTGTACTGGTTCAAGGGCGAGGCAGGTGGCAAGGTGCTCAACAACTTCTTTAATCTGTCTTTCGGTAACACCAATGGCAACGTGGATACCGATTCGATCGCGGTCTACGGCGAAGGCACTTGGCGTTTCACCGATCAATGGTCATTCACCTTTGGCGGCCGCTGGACCGATGAAGAAAAGAACGTGGATATCTTCAATCAGGGTTTCACCAACGCCAACTTTAATGTGCCGACGGTGACGGTATCGGATCTGGAAGACAGTGTCAGCTTCACCAACTTCTCGCCAAAATTCTCGCTCGACTATCAAGCCACTGACGACGTGCTGCTGTACGGTCTGGCCTCGCGCGGTTTCAAGAGCGGCGGCTTCAATATCCGCGCGAATATCTCGGCGGTGCCGGCCTCAGGTCTGCCCTTTGACGATGAGACCGTCACCACCTACGAGTTGGGTGCGAAGATGGCATTTCTCGATCAGAGTTGGTTCGTCAACGCAGCTTTCTTCCGCAGCGACTATGACGATATTCAGTTGTCGATCTTCACCTCGATCCCGAATAGCAATCCGCCCGTCTTCTTCGGCGACTTCACTAACGCGGGCTCCGGCACGGCGCAGGGTTTCGAGCTGGAAGTCTTCGGTCAGCTCAGCGAGCGTTGGCTGCTTCAGGGCAATGCGGCGTGGCTTGATACCGGGTACGACACTTTCGTCAATCGAGGCGTGGACATCGCCGATTCGCAGGAATTCACCAATGCGCCGGAGTTCTCGGGTGCACTGTCGATCTCGTACATCCAGCCAATGGGCGATGTTGGCGAACTGCGCACGCGCTTAGGCTATAGCTACCAGAGCTCGGTGATTCCGACGACCGATTTGTCGCCGCTAATCGCGCAGGACGGCTATGGATTGATTGGGGCGAGCGTGATCTGGCAGATCGACGAGCAGTGGAAGCTCGCGCTGCAAGGCGAGAATCTGGCCGACAAGGAATATCGCACCACCGGTTACAACATCCCGGCACTGGGTGTGATCAGCGGGTTCTATGGTGCACCGCGCACGGTATCACTGACGGCCAGCTATCGGTGGTAGACGCTTGAACTGGACCGCGCTTGACCTTCGGGTTGGGCGCGGGCCGTCTTTTTAGCGTCAGCGGCAAGCTTGCTGGGAATAGAATTTTGTGCTCGTCAGCGCTGGGCTGACCGCACAACAACCCAATGACTACCGAGCGTTATGCGTTCCAAGTGATCAAAACGCAGGCGCTTAAATGTTTCGAGCGTTGCGCCAGGCAGGAGGCCGCTTCCAAGCCGCAGTCCTGGTAACCTTCCGAAGTGGACGCCACATCCAACATGACGCGAATTCTGATCGCTGACGATCACCCGATGTTTCGGGCGGCGTTGATTCAAGCTTTGCGCGAATTGGTGCCAGAGGCGAGTCTGATCGAAGCCGGCTCGCTGGAGGCTGTGCACACTTGGCTCGAAGCGAGCCCGGATACGGATTTGTTGCTGCTCGATCTGCACATGCCGGGCAGTCATGGCTTAGCGGGTTTGGCCTCTATTCGGTGCCGCCATCCAGCGGTTGCGGTGGCCATGATTTCCGCTAACGATGATCCTGAGGTAATCGCGCGTGCCATCGAATATGGCGCGCAGGCCTTTATCCCGAAGAGCGCGACGCCGGCCGAAATGGCTGCGGCACTGCGCGCCGTTTTCGCCTGCGAAGTGTGGTTGCCGTCCTCGATGCAGCTTCGCGCGCCCTCCGTTGCGGTGGTTGATCGCGATCTGAGCCGGCGCTTGGGTTCGTTGACGCCGCAGCAGTTTCGCGTACTGGAATTCGTGGCCCTAGGCCGTCTCAATAAACAGATTGCCGATTCGCTCGGGATTCAGGAGCGCACGGTCAAGGCGCATCTGCAAGCAATTTTCGAAAAGCTCGGCGCGCGTAATCGAACCCAGGCCGGCGTGATCTTGCGGCAACTCGAACTCACCGATCCCTCGCGTCAGGTTGAGACTGCTTGAGCGGCGCGGCTGCGTGTGGTTGACACCCAGCATTTGATGCAAATCGACATAGGGATCAATCACCCTTGAGTGCCGGCGCGCTGCTGACTATCGGCGCCCTACTATGGGTGGGATTGCTATTCGCGGCCGCAATCTACGGCGAACGCCGCTCAGACGGTGGCAGTTTGCGCCGTTCCAGTGTGGTCTATTCCCTCTCACTAGCGGTCTATTGCACCTCCTGGACCTTCTACGGCACGGTTACGCAGGCCACACGGCACGGTTGGTGGGTGCCGCCGACCTTTGTGGGCACCATCCTTTTGTATCTGTTCGCGTGGCCGTTGATGGTGCGGCTGGTCGAAGAGGCGCGCGCTCGCAATAGCACCTCCATTGCTGATTTATTGGCCTCTCGCTTCGACAAAAGCCCGGCGATCGCCGCACTTGCGACAGGCATAGCGCTGATTGGTTTGGTGCCTTATATCGCGCTGCAGTTGAAGGCGGTGGCACAGAGTTTCGACCTGCTCGCGGTGGGTTTGTTTGGCGGCACACCCACGGGTTGGCGCGATTCAGCGGCGCCTGCCGCGATCGTCATGGCTTTGTTTGCGATGCTGTTCGGCACGCGTCGCGCGAGTGCCACTTCGCACGGCATTGTTTTGGCGATGGCCTTTGAGTCGCTCTTTAAGTTGCTGATTTTGCTGTGCGTGGGTGGCTATGTAGTGTTCGTTTTGTACGATGGGCCCTTCGCCCTTGTGAGCGCGGCGCAAGCATTGCCTGCGCCCGTACCGCCCGGCATGTCCTTTTTGACATTGGTACTGCTCGGCGCCTTGGCGATGTTTTCGCTGCCGCATCAGTTCCATATGGCCGTGGTCGAGTGCCCGGATCCGGCGATGGTGCGCTCGGCGCGTTGGACCTTTCCGCTGTACTTGCTGGCGATGAGCATTTTCATCCTGCCGATGGCGTGGGCAGGACAGCTCTTACTCGCGGGTACGGATATACCGAGTGATTTGCGGGTGCTCGGGTTGCCCGTGCATACCGGCGCGCAGCCGCTGGCGATCCTGGCTTTTCTGGGCGGGATGAGCGCGGCGACCGGCATGGTGGTGGTGGCCACGCTGACTTTGGGGATTATGGTCGGCAATCACTGGTTGACGCCGCTGTTATTGCCGCGTTCTGGCGGCAACTTGCGTCTGCACGTCTTGTGGCAGCGGCGCGCGGTGATCGTGCTGGTGCTCACTGCGGCCTATATCTATAGCCGCATCATCAGCGTCAACGATGCGTTGGCCGATGTCGGATCGATCGCCTTTGCCGCGGTCGCGCAACTCGCACCCGCCGTCATCGCTGCCCTTTATTGGCCGCGAGCAAGCCGCCTCGCCGTGCTGGCGGGGATGAGTGCTGGCCTCGCCCTATGGTCGTACACGCTGCTATTGCCCACCGTGGCGCATGGCATGGGCGCCGATTCCTGGGTAGGACCCGGGCCCTTTGGACTCGGCTTCTTGTCCCCGCACCGATTGTTTGGCGTCGGCGGCTTGGATTCGCTCACGCATGGCGTGCTCTGGAGTTTGGCGGTTAACACCTTGATGCTGATCTTGGTCTCGCGCCGTGAAGCCTCGCGCGCCGCCAGTGATGGGCCAGCGCGTGCGCTCACGCGTGCGGAATTGCGCGATATCGCGAGTCGATTGTTGGAGCGCGATCGCGTCACCGCACTGCTCGGCGGTATTCGCGCGGACGACGCCACGCTGGGTGTGGACGACGAAGAACTGACCGCAGTCGAGCTTGAGTTGTCGGCGATGGTCGGCGCGGCTTCGACGCGCTTGTTGTTGGATGCGGCACGCCGCGGAGCGCGTGGTGAGCTTCAAGCCATGACCGAAGTGGTCGGTCAAGCGCGCGAAGCTGTGTCTTTCAGCCACGCTTTGCTCGATACCGCCCTGGCCAATTTGAGCCAGGGTATCAGCGTGGTCGATGGACAACTGCGGCTGGTCGCCTGGAATCATGGCTATGAAGCCTTGGTCGAATATCCGCCGGACTATCTGCATGTTGGCCGGCCGGTCGCTGATCTGTTCCGTCTCAATGCCGAGCGCGGCTTGCTGGGATCTGGTGACATCGAAGAACTGGTCGATCGGCGCTTAGGTTATCTGCGCAGCGGCTCGCGCTATGTGTTCGAGCGCGCATGGCCGAATGGCACCGCCATCGAGATCCGCGGCAACCCCATTGCCGGTGGCGGCTTCGTCACCACCTACACCGATATCAGCGCCTTTCGGCGCGCCGAGGCGGACCTAAAAACCGCCAACGAAACCCTAGAGGCGCGGGTGGAATCGCGCACGCATGAATTGCGCTTGGCAACCGATGAGGCGCAGCGCGCCAACGAGGCGAAAACCCGCTTTCTCGCGGCGATCAGTCATGACTTGCTGCAACCCTTGAATGCGGCGCATCTGTTCACGCACGCTTTGGGCCAGCAACTCACGCATGCTGAGCACCGGGCTGCGGTGCAAAATATTTCCAGTGCGCTGGCGTCGACCGAGGCGCTGCTCTCTGGATTGCTGGATTTGTCACGGCTCGATGCGGGTGGGCTGACGCCACGCGTGCGCGGCTTTGCGGCCAGTGAATTGATGGATACGCTGATCACCGAGTTCGGCGTGATGGCGCGCGAACGTGGATTGTTGTTGGAATCGGTGTCGTCGAGCTTGTGGATGACGTCCGACCCACAGTTGCTGCGTCGCGTGCTGCAAAACTTCGTCGCCAATGCGCTGCGCTACACCCGTAGTGGCAGTGTGCTCATCGGGATTCGTCGGCGCGCGAACGCGGTGGAAATTCAGGTGGGCGACAGTGGCCCCGGCATTGCTGAGGCCGATCGTAGCCGCATCTTCGAGGAGTTCCAGCGTTTGCCCGCAGCACGCGCGGCGGCGCCTGAGGGATTGGGGTTGGGTTTGGCGATCGCCGCACGCATCAGCAAATTGCTCGGGCATTCGATTACGCTGCGCAGCATTCCGGGACGCGGCACGTTGATGGGTGTGATTGTTCCGCGCGCGCCGATCGGCGATCGCACCATGATTTCTGCCTCGCCGGTGATGCGTAAAATTGCCGCGCGCCGGCGCGTGCTGGTGGTCGACAATGATCGCGACGGCCTACGCGCGCTGGCCACTTTGCTCAGCGGCTGGGGCCTGGATGTGGCTACAGCGAACGGCGGCGCGGCAGCGGAAAGCGTGCTTGCGCAAGCCCGCGCTGAGGTCTGGATCCTTGACTACCATCTCGACGATAGCGACACCGGTTTGGCATTGCATACGCGTTTGATCGAGCGCTTCGGCGCGCACCCAAGCATCCTGATCAGCGCCGATCACGGTCCCGAATTGCGCGCACTTGCCGCCGAGCACGAGATCCATCTCTTGCATAAACCGATCAAACCGCTCGCTCTACGCTCGGTGATGAATCGCCTGTTGGGTTGAGGTCGGCTCGACTGGGTCGCGAAGAGCGAGATCAAAAGTTCAACGCAAAGACGCAAAGGCGCAAAGGGAAAAAAGAAAGAAAAGCGGAATGATCAGGCGCGTAGTCGCAAACTTGTGGCCGACAACACCAACCGCGATCAGGAACGGGACGCGAACAAGACCGGCAGGAAAGCACAGAGGAATGCCGAGCGTGTTTGCGTATTGTTGCTTTCGTCAATAGCCGCGGAAATTGCTGACGAAGTGTTTTTGCAGGGAGCGGCGCGAGTGGGCGCGGGCGAGGGCTTGCCGGATTTGTGGGCGTGCTTGGACGGCGGTAATTGCGCGTGCGGCGTGCAGGCGGATGTCGGGCATGGCAGTGGATTCCCACAGACTGCCTTGGGCGAGCGCACCGAGTACCCAAAGATCGTCAGCGGTCCGTCCGCATTGATCGACGGCGGCGTTCTCGGCGTCTACTTCTAGACCGAGGCCTAAGGGGTCGGCGCGGACGTGTCCGCAGTACAGCAAATCGCCGATCAGACCGGGCGTTTCTGCGCTGGCCCGGTTTTCCAGACCGCAGGCCTGAAGCACCAGTTCGGCGCGCTGCAAGCGCGTGATATCGAAGCCGCGCGGTTGATAGGCAAGGACAACACCGTTGGCGTCCGCCGAGCGCACACTAAGCATGCGTCCGGCATGTATTTGTAGGCGGCCCGTGCTCATCAATGCGCGTAACTGATCGTTGATCGCGGGTGCCATGCGATGCCGCGCGCTATCCCAGGCCCAGCGCAGATGTCGAATGAAGCGCGCTCGTTCTACCCGG